>VOFK01000102.1_pt1 | contig 36934 bp, 69 predicted proteins | sample 5384121 | NCBI WGS metagenome assembly VOFK01 (sample SAMN12384730, study PRJNA508395) | human gut metagenome | isolation source: healthy gut J | host: Homo sapiens | reverse complement strand
CATTATCATAGCCAGCCTTACTCATACTTTGTGTTATATTATTCTCTTTGCAAAAATTTATAAATTCCATGAAGTAAACTGTACCCCTGGTCTGAATGCAAAATCACTTTAGGGTAGTTTTTCCTTTTCAAGGCTGTTTTCAAAAGTGCTTATTGCCAAATCAGTGTTGATATAATCACTGTTTAACGAAGCGACAGCGGACCTGTCGCCACAAATTAATAATTGAACAGTTGTATCTGAATTTTCCATTTGGCTGGCGCATATATGTGAAGTCTGTGCACCATACTTTGTTCTTGCAGTCGACAGTAAAATTCTGATTTAAGAGATTGTCAAAAGATTTTATTCTTTTTGCCAGTCTTGTAACCTGGCTTAGAATGCATAATTACTGCACAAAGATTCAATTCCTTGTTCATATATTTATGCATTGTGGTATTGTTTAACTCATAGCCATATCGTTTGATAAAAATGCGCATAGCCCTATAGCCTATAACACGATTGTTGTTGTAATAAACATACTTTATAAGTTCAAAGATATGTGCTAAGCGTTCACGATATTTTCGCTTTGCATCCTTTTTGTAGTTGTAATAACAATTAGGAATAATGCCAAACTTCTGGCATAGCCATCTTAAACCAAATATATTTTTATTGTCATCGATTAATCGATATACCACTAATCGATTTCCTTTGCGAAGAATGCCGCCGCTTTTTTAAGAAAGCAATCTCTTTATCTTTTTCATTAAGAAGCTGATTTCCTTTGCTTCATTAGATTCTGCGGTTGTGCTGGTGGTATAGAGGCATTCTTCCTTGTATTCGTTAACCCATTTGCTAACGGAGCTTTTGGCAACATTAAATTCAACAGCAATTTGCGGTATTGATTTGTCGCCTGCCATATAGGCTTTAACTACTTCTTTTTTGAAGTCTTCGGTGTAATGTACTGACATAGTAACATCCTCCTTGTTTGAGTAATATTATAATATATTATTCGAACAAGGTGTTACAAATTTATTATATCACAACAGATTGTCTGGTCATGTGACGGGGTTGCGTCATTCAGGTCGATTTCATCAACCACATCACGCTGGCAATCTTCATCAAGATAGGAAAGTTCTACGGCAGGACGCATTTTAATACGCCCCTCATCAACAAATTCAAGCAGTTCGGAAACAAGATTTGTTAAACGAATATAACGACGAACTTGCGTTTGACTGTCGCCCGATTGTTCTCCGATTATTTGAGCAGTTTCTTTGCCATCCGACTTCCGACCCAGTGGGTTGGAAGTTAAATCTGTTCTTTTTTGTCCCTGCCTTTTTCATTGCTTCCAAACGCATTTTATAGGCAAAGGCTTTTTCACTCGGCAATATCTCTGACCTCTGAAATTACTTTCAACCATTAAAATGGTCGCTTCATCTCTGTTCAGGTCTACAATATCACTTCTCAGGGTTTCAAATCCTGCCAGTTCTACAAGCTCGCTTTCGTCTGTGTCCTGAAACAAGTTCATATCTTCATCGTCCCTGACCTTAAATGGGTGGTCGGGAAAATCATCAATCAGCTCTAACGGAATATTTCGGATTTTTTGAAAACTGTTCTTCTTCTCTCTGTGCCTGCGTGGTAAATAAATCATCGAGCTTCGTGAGAGTGAAGTCGCTCTTTCTTCCTGCCATCGGCTAACACCTCCTTTGTAAATTCAGCGTATGCCTTTGACACCGTACTGTTTGGCTCATAAGCAAAAATGCTCTTTCCTTTGGAAGAAGTTTCTGCGGCTTTTACAGCAATCGGAATAGATGTGCGATACAGCTTAATCTGATTTCCGAAATTCTCCCGCAAAGCTTCCACCGTACTTTTTATGAGGTTTGTGCGGTTATCCACCAAAGTGAGGAAGCATACCGTCTATCTTAATATCCTGATTGATATACTTCTTGACTTTTGAAATGGTCTGCTGCGCAAGCTGGGTCGCCCTTAGCCGGCAAATACTGTGCCTGCACCGGAATAATCACGCTGTCTGCCGCAGATAGAGCATTGGTGTTACCATACTCAGTGAGGGCATACAGTCAATCAGAACAAAACTCATATCTGTCTTTGACCTGACTTAAATAATTCCCTCAAAGTGGTTTCTCTGCTCATAGCATTCATTAGGTTATATTCCATCGCCGAAAGTTCAAGGTTCGCCGGTAAAGGTCAACGCCTTCCTCGTGATGCAGAATACCGTCTGTCGGGTCATTCATCGTTTCACTAATTACATCTGTAAGTTTCGTTGCAAGCGTGATACCCAAGTTATCCGTATCTCTCCAACCGAGACAGGTGGTTAAATCTCCCTGTGGGTCTGCGTCAATGAGCAAGACTTTCTTACCCCTGCATTGCAAGACCAACACCAAGATTAACCGTTGTTGTTGTCTTTCCGACTCCGCCTTTTTGATTGCATATGGCAATCGTTTTGCAGTTTGACACCTCTTGCGTCCTCCTTTCGATTTATTCATAGCCAATAAAAACGGCTATGTACTTGACCGTTTCATTTCCTAAACGGTCGTGGCAATATTTATTCTCAATATCCCTTGCCAAGCATATCGCTTTCGGGAAGTCGTTAAGGAACAGGCTGCTTATCTGTATCATAGGAATCTAACCTCTGCCGGGTACTCCGCCAGCTCCGTAGAGAAGTATCATTATCTTTCTGACTGTCATCGCCATATCGGTTGCAATCCGATACTCATAGCAGGAGTTCTCGCTGTTCTGAAATTTTCAGAAGTTTCGGCGTACCCACTAAAGTGGCTATCATCAGAATTAAAGTCTTAACGACCTGTGTATTCAGTTGTCAAAGAACAAGTGAAAAGGCTTCCGTTTTCATCATCAGGAATTAACCCCTTCACTCATTGCACAAAAAGGCTTCATTTTGGACACCCAAAGTCGCTGCTTTTTCCGAAAAATTTTCAAAAAAATTTTTGACAACAAAAAAAGACCGCCTGTTTCGGTTAAAACAGACGGCATAAATGCTTGAAATTATTTGATTTTCAGTTTTTTTTCCTTGCGGACAGCACTTTCAGAAGAACTTCATCTACTGCGTCGGTGTATCTTCCTTGTACTATGAGGTTGTTTTTCAGATTGATAAGCGACTGTATCACTCTGCTTTTTGCTCATCATCGGTTAGATAAATGTGATATTTCTTTTTCTCTCATCGGCTGTTCCTCCAGTTCTTAAATATTTTCCTGATTATCTTAACATCTTCTTCTGCATCGGAAGATATAAATATATGTACGCTCTGAAATGCCGCTTTGATACGCTGTGCATATTCGGGTTCCGCTTCGTTTGACTTCATCGGCAACTTAATGAGTTTGATTCCACGTTGTTTACAGAGATGTTCCTTTATTATATCTATCTTCTCCCGAGTCCGTATTCACTTGAATGGCAACCTGCTCCAGTGGGATATATATACATCAAGTGGAATGCCAATAACCTATCAGAGCCAAGTTCAACTTTCAATCCTTTCAAATTGGCATAATAACTGATTACAAGAGCCGGGAACAATGACAGATACTCCTGCTCACATATTCTGCACCCTTTTTACGAGAACAGTACGCTCGTTTATCTTCATACTCAAGAAGTGACCGTATCTGCATTGCCACCATGCTCTCTTTGCTGAATTTCTTGAAACTTCCGTCGGCTTCAACTTATTTAATTCATAATTCCATTCTGTCAAAAGCTGCTTATCTGTCGTAGCCAAATCATTGTATCCGGCAAGCACTTCTCGCTCTGCACAGACAGGGGCAAACCGTTCCTTTCACACGGGCATTGATAACTGATTTCCACTCGCTACCGCATTTTCTGCAATGCCACCATACATTTTCCTCGACTTTGCATTGACTTCATCCGGTTGCAGAGGATAGTTTTTCTCTGACCATTCTTTGGCTATCTGTGGGTGTGTACTTTTTTAGGTCATTCCTGCCTTTTTATGAATGTATATCCACTGCAACAAGGGCATTTACTGCCGCCTGAGCGTGTAGAGATAAACGTATTCCATTCATAATCGCAGGTTCTGCACTTCCACCAAGCCTTGCTGTTTGCAAACGCCATAACTTCGGTAGACTTCTTTTCATTCTCTATCAGACCATTCGTCTGCAACTTCCGGGAACAGGGTTGCAAGGTCATTAAATCCTGCAAGCACTTTGTTATGGGAGCAGTACGGGCAACCTGTTCTATTGATGGTTCTGCTCTTTACAGTGGCTATCCATTCGTGTCCTAATTTACATTTCCATATCACTTTCTTGTGTGAGCCGATAGATACCTCTGTCGGTTTGATTTCATTTTCCTCTGACCACATTGAAGCTAATTCCGGCTTCAATGTACTTAAATCGTTAATGCCTGCAACTACTCTTACACCGGAGCATATCGGGCATTTCTCGCCGTTGGAACGAGCCTTTACGCTTGTTTCCCATTCGTGACCGCAAGCACCTTTCCACCATACTTTCTTATTCGAGCCGAAAGTTATACTGTCCGGTGTCAGTGGTAAATTCTTTTCTGACCACTCTGCAATCAATTCTGGATGTACTGCCGCTAAGCTGTTACTCATATCAAAACCTCCACTTCCTCTGTGATTAAAAAGTATATGAGGTTTCGGCTTTTTCTTGTAGTTTGCGAATATCCGTATAAATGAAAAAAAAGCCCTTTGAGAAAAGATTTCTCCTCTCTCAAAGGGCTTGATAAATGGGAATTTTCAAATTAGTCTTTGCAAATAACCTTTGAACCTTCACCATCAATTACAATTCCCCTGATGGTTGTTAATAGGGCATAGATTCAAATCCGAAAATTCAGTCATTATTTTCTCGGTAACTTTCTTAAATGGTGCTGTAAGATAATGCGGAAGAACATAGAAATCAATCAAATCAAGCCCTGCATCATCTTCTTGTGAGTAGTCCTCCGGCTTTTCATCCATTTGCTCGATATATTGGATGCTTGGGCGCATATAATCGCACCTGCCGATTCACCAATCATCAGTTTTCCCTTTGCCAATTCTTTTTCAACAGCTCATCCGTTCCCGTTTTTACGGAGCTGGTCTATAAGGAAAAAAGAATTTCCGCCGGTAAAATATATCACATCCGCATCTTCAAAAACAGACTGTATCGTTGAATAAGCCTCCGTTGAAATATCAATTTCAGTTACGATTGCTCCCAACTTTTTTGAATAATTTTCGAGCCGAGCCGACATAACCGGTGTAGCCTTCACGCAGCAAGCTGTTGGAATAAATGCGACTTTTTTATTTTCAATTTCTTCCTTTATCAGACTTCCTACACTTGAAAAGTGCGAACATAAAAACAGTTTCATCAATATTCTCCTTTATATATAAATTCTAATTTTCCAATTTAACAAACTTGAATTTGTAAATATCATTTTACATTTTTATATGAAATCACAATATGACTTGGTGCAAATAATACTGATGCAATAATCAATAGCACTGACCTACTCATAATCCCACTAAATAAGAACAACATTGAAGGAATAATAGAAAGTGCTAATGCTCTGAAAACGCTGTTTTTTTCTTAAAACATATAATCCAAATAGCACAATAAAGCATTACCAATATGGTATCTACAATCAGATATAGTGCAAATGCTTCGTCAGACCACCACCCGAACCAAGTTCCCGGAATATTGATTATCATGAATCCGAAACAACCCAATCTCCCTACTTGTTCTGTGACCTCAACATATTTATTGTTCCACTTATTATCAAATCCATCTTTGCACTTAATCGCAAATACAACATTGGGTATCATAATGACTGCAATAAAAATCAGCCCAAAAACATTAAACCATTCCATATTATCTACCATCACAAACTCTGATTTGTATTTCTGTTTGTTTTATAAAATGGGCAACTCCGATTGGAATTGCCCACTCACTGCACTAATTATGCGATTTTTTCTTGCTTGCACCGATTTCTGCATCAATTGATGTAAGTTTGATGTAAATCGCTGTTTTTTTAGTTTTTTATCAAATGAAGTACATCCCGTCTATTCGGTAAAACGGTACATCTTTACATCGTCTTAATAGAGCTTTGCACCTGCTGGAATATGGTCATCTACCATCAGAAGATGAAAGCTTTTCTTCACCTTCTTCTTCATGAATAGCACTGAGGAGCATACCGCAAGAGTCAATGCCCATCATAGCTCTCGGTGGAAGATTTGTGATAGCGATAAGCGTCTTTCCAACCAGTTCTTCCGGCTCATAATAAGCGTGAATACCGCTTAAAAAATGGTTCTGTCTGTGCCTGTTCCGTCATCCAGTGTGAACTGAAGGAGCTTCTTGCTCTTCGGAACTGCTACACACTCTTTAACCTTTACTGCACGGAAATCTGACTTTGAAAATGTTTCAAAATCAACATATTCTTCAAACAAAGGCTCAACCTTCACCTTTGAAAAATCAATCTTTTTCTTCAACAACAGCGTCCTTTGTTTTCGGAATGCCTGACGGCTTCTTGTCGGAATCCAAACTCTTCATTGTCGGGACGAAAGCAACCATCTTTTCAATCTCTCCTAAACCTCCTCATATCTCATAACAGGTCTAAACGGGGTTTCTTCCTGAATCGCCATATCCCTATAAATTCGTGCTGTTTTTCGGTGGATTGGAGTATAAATTGGTGTAAATGGTGTAGAAGCTTTTATCCTCGCTCAAGAAATGCCACTTATTCGTTGGACACTTTATTATACTCGCTTTTGAAATATGAGTCAAGACCTTCAAACTCAGACTGCCTAAGCTCCTTCGTCACATCGGTATAGATATTGAGCGTCGTTGAAATATCCTTATGACCAAGCGTGTCTTGAATGACCTTAACATTTACGCCCGCTTCGCACATTCTCGTTGTAAATGTATGTCTTAATGAATGGCAGCTAAAATGCGGAAGCAGCACTTCGGGATTTTCGTTTTTCAAAAACTGCTCATCATTGCAGTCACGGATTATGCGGCGGATTGCTTTATTGAGCGTTCCCTGATGTTGCGGATTGCCGAAACGATTGATAAAGATAAAATCTGTATATCCATCAATGGTAGCGATACAATGAAGATCGAGCAGCTCCTGCCTTTCCTTTTCCATTATAATTGCCTCTTTCACAAAACTGAGCATTGGCACTTTTCTCTTTCCAGCCGGAGTTTTCGGCGTATTGACATTAAAATAGCAGCCTTTTTTGCTACCATCAGTGCGGTGGTCATAGTAAACCAAAGTATGATTTACATCAATAACACCATTCTCCAGATCGACATCACACCATCTTAATCCGGTAAGTTCTCCGACTCGAAGCCCTGTCCCTATCAAAACAGCAAAGATCGGATACCAATATTGTGCGGCGGGAGTATTTTTCAAATAGCTTAAAAACAGCTCCTGTTCGGGACGGGTTAAAGCTCTGCGCTTTTCTGTCTTGAAGCAATGTGCTTGCCTTTAACTCTCTAAGTACATTATCTGACGGATTATTCCTTATATAATCATCGTCAACAGCCATATCCAAAATCTGATGTAAAACCGTATGGATACTGTCAATGGTCGAAGGCTTTAACTGGCGCGCGTCTGTAAGGTAATTATAAAACCTCTTTATGTCTGTTGTTTTTTTTCAATGATGAAACAGTCTTTGAGCCTATTTGATGACGGACAAAGGTTTCATACATATATTTATAATTCTCAAAGGTGTTGTTCTTCAGCCCTCGCTTCAGCTCCTTCCAAAGCTCATAGACCTCGTTGACCGTCGTATATCGGGCTTCGGTTTTAATGCCATCGCTCTTATCCTTTTTTAATCTGTTCTTCCTTGTAGCGCAATTCATCAAGCGTCTTGGCATATACGCAAAAACCTCTTATGATTGCTGTCAGTCCATCGGAATTGATAAGTTCCGTCAGCCCTTTGCGATTCGCCTGTCCGAAGCACGGCTCTCGACTTGTCTTTTCTTTTTTGTTCTCGGCATAATTCTCTCTCCTCCCTATATACGAAACTGCTTATCAAGATAATCAATGAACGCTTCTCGGATCACACAGATTTGTGTGCCGTTATTTACCGTGAAAGGGCAATTCCCTTTGTGATATGATTTGACAGTTTTTGCCCTTCCGATTCCGGTGTATGCGGCAGCTTCCTCAACAGTTAAAATCGTTCTCGTCCAAAACGGTGTGTTTTCCGACCTCTTTTGTGAGTTCACTTCTGTAAGCTAAAATTTTTTCGTCCATACGACCTCCATCATATTGAATACATCTGCTCAATGTATTCATCAAAAATCCTGCGCTTAATCATTCTCCGATTGCCTACCCATAGAACAAACGGACAGTCGGCAAGGCTCGTCATTTCATAAAGCTTGTCCCTGCCTATTCCCGTATACTCTGCCGCTTCTTCTATCGTCAAATAAGGTTTTATCCAAATTGGAACAGCAGCTACACGCCTGTTGGAACTGCCTGTTTCAGTCAGTTTGTTATCCATTCGCTCGTCCTCCTCTCAAACGGAATACTGTATTTCGAGATAATTCTCGAATTGTTTTCTTTTTAATCAACCGCTTTGTTCCATTCCATAGGACAAAGGGACAGTTTTTTTGACTTGAAATTTCTTTAATTTTAGATACGCCTTATTCCTGAGTATTCGGCGGCTTCTTCCACCGTCAAATTCATTTTTCTTCCACAACGGGACTCTCGGCATATCCGGATCGTGCTTTTTGCTAAGCATATTGCTGTACCTCCTTGCTTTTGGTAGTTACAGCATAGTCAAATATCCTGCGATAAGCCAATTATGCGAATCGGCTCATCGCAGGCTTGACTTTTTCATTAAATGGAGTATTGCCGTTCTATATACTCATCAAAAGCTTTTTCGTTTAATCATTCTCCGGCTGCCTATCCATAAGACAAATGGGCAATCCTCGCTTTCTGTCATCTCATAAAGCTTTGCCATTCCGATACCGGAATAGGCTGCGGCTTCTTCAATCGACAGATTTGCCTTTGCGCCATATAGGAATGTCAAACTTCCGTTTCTTTTCCCCTGCTTTGCGACATCCCTATACCCCTTTTCCTTTGAAAGAGGTGCGTTTATCATAAACGATATAATCCCAACCTCTATCATTGCACTTATCACAAGTACCTTTACTTTTTCTGAAAAGGATCAAGGCGTCTGACAATATAGTTCGGATTGCGGAAATAGTCCTTTAAGCATTTCGGACACAGGCAGCGAATGTCGCCGATCCTGTCAGTGTTGTAAAGCCATAGACCGAATGTTTTTTTTTTCAAGGCTGCGTTAATCTGCCTCCAAAGGCGTTCATCATCGACAAAGCCGATATACTCTGTCAAATCATCTTTATTTACAGTCTGTATTTGCTCAAGCAACACCATTGAAGGCTTCGTCAGACCGAAATCCTCGCCTAAAATAATGTGGGATGGCAAATACCTCTTTTTTTATTACACTCGTTATGGACGCAACAATAACAGTAGGCGCATTCGTATTGAAATTGTCTGCCTGAATTACCAGCACAGGTCTTACGCCCGATTGGATCGAGCCGATTCGTGTGCCGAAATCGTAGGAAAATATATCCCCACGCCTGATTTTTGTTTCCTTCATTTTATGTATAACCTCTCTGTTCATTGAGTTTTGAAAGCGCATTTCTTATCCGGAATTGAAATACCCCTTCACTCATTTGGACAAAGGGGGTCAAAATGCACACCCAAAATCAGAGGTTTTCATAAAATTTCTTGAAATTTTTTCTTGCGGCAGCAATTGACTTGTCTACGGAGCTATAATTTATGCCCTCCTCTTTTTGCAATTTTTTCTTGAACTAATCCCAAGCAAGACGGATTTAAGAAGGCGCTCCCTTTGAACAGGTTGCAGCATACTTAACGCTTGCCTTTTACCTTAGAAAGTTCTAACTGCCGCAGCTTTTTCTTTTTCTTCCTCGATCTGTTCCTCCTCCGCTTTATCAAACGGATCAATATACGGTGCGATAGATTTCGGATGGAACTGCTCAAAAATATCATCTTCGTATCCGTACACATCTATTGTCCTTTTGCTGCGCTTTTCATATTTATCATTATTTCTATGTGATTCACTAATCACTTCCCCTGAGCCATTGACAGAAGGATAAACGGCAATATACCTGCTGATGACATCAGGGTACTTATCCCACAATGCTTCTTCGGACAGTTCCGTTACAATCGCCCATTTTTCCGTCCCAGTGAAACCACTATACTCATACCGAAGGTTAATGAGTTTACAATCCTGTGCAAATAATTCTTCCTGCTCGCTTACTGTAAGTTTTTTCATTTCCGTAATCTCCTTAAATTTGGAATTTTTTGATATACAAGGTTGAAATCAAAAACTCCGGAGATCACGGATACCTACATACAAACGCCTGCCATACTGTGATAGACATAAAGCTCCCTTTCCGCCTGACAAAAGCGAAAAGGGCTGCACAAAAAGCAGCTATAACATTCACGCCCGAAGGCTGAAAGCTATAACTGCTTCTTCAAAACACATATTCAATTCGTTTTGCCTAAGCTGCTGTATTGCCGCCTAAAGATATTCAACCAGCATTTGAAAATCAAGAAAAATTCTCAAAGCTTTAGGCATACTAATTGTAACAGATTTGCTTTTTCGTATCATCGGCAAAACTGCGCCAATTTTCTGCCATTTTGTTTTCAGCCTCGTTCTGTAAACGAAAGCCGTTCTTCGGGCAGCATACACAATGTAGCATACGCAAGGTCGGACATTCAGTAGGGATTTCGTCGGACTTTAGTCGGACAAGCCTTTATTTGAAAAAATCGGGAATATCGTCGCTTTCATCAGCTCCCTTCATATTAAAGATTCCTTTGAAGCTCGGAATCGCATATCCCCACAGGGATACACCGAGAAGCAAAATCGCTTCCCGTTTCCGGTCGTAAAAGGTACTGCGCTCCATATTCAAGAGATCGAGCAGTTCGCTCTCCGTATACCGAAACGCTGTCAGGTAACTTTTCGATATGATCTCGTGGTACAGCCTGCCGTTGTTATGGTAGTCATATATTTTTCGCCATAGCGGTATCAATCAGATCAACCATCCACTTGTTCTCAAACAAGGCGCTGATACGGCTCTCAAACTCCTGTTTTCTCGGTATCCGGGGCAAACAGCTCCAAATAGAGAAAAGCGCTGTCCAGTTCTTCCCCATAATATACCAGTTCCTCATTCACACGGGCAGACTCGCTCAGTGTGATCCAAACCACATCACGGTATACGCCAAGAAGCAATTTTGTTTTCGAGAATATATCCGATTGATTCAAATTAAGCTGCTCGTACATTTTCCGAATGCTTTTCGCAGCAAGTGTATCTTTCCGTCCCATCTGTTCGCCTCAATCCTTAAAACGGGTATCATTTGTTTGGTATATAAAAGTTCAAGCTTAATTTGCTGAACTCCCCTTGACAAAAACACGCAAGTTCGGTTATTATATATACGCAACTTACTTGCGTATTGACATTATACGAAATTTACTTGCGCTTGTCAATATGGATACGCAAGATATTTTCAAATCAGGTCGAATAATTTGGAGGTCAGATGAAATGAAATTCTGTGAGAAAGTAAAAGAAGCCCGCACGAAGGCAGGCTTAAAGCAAGATGAGCTTGCAAAAGCAATCGGCGTTTCTCTGCGGACAATATCGAATTATGAGGCTGGCACCCGCTACCCGAAAAAGAGGGAAACCTATTATAAGATGGCGGAAGTCCTGAAGGTCGATGTCAACTATCTGCTTACCGATGACGAGGAATTTCTGCTGAACGCTGAATCCAAATACGGAAGCAAAGGCGCAAGACAGGCAAAGGAGCTTATGGCAGAGGTTACGGGGGCTTTTTGCAGGCGGCGAGCTTGCAGATGAGGATTTGGACGAGATGATGAAGGGCATTCAGGAAGCATACTGGATCGCCAAAGAGAAGAATAAAAAAAGTACACTCCCAAAAAATACCGGAAATAACGCTTGATGTCCTCTTTTTCGGACAGTGTATTTGATAAGATATACTTACTGGCAGTAGAATGGGGTGTTTGCTCTTGGATATTCAGACTTTAGAGATTGTCAGAAAGGCGAATCGGCTGGCAAAATGACCTTTGCACAAGAGATCCGCATAGAATCGCACAAGAACTGGGCATAGAAGTTATCCCATTAGCCTTCAAGAAACAGCGAGGGGCATACAGGTTTTAATGCGTAACCGTTTTATCTTCATAAAAAGACGATCTGCACCCTGTAATGGAGCGTATCGTAATGCTGCATGAGATTGGACACGACGCATTACATAGAGAAGAAGCGGTCAAAGCCGGCGGCTTCAAGGAATTTAATATTTTCGATATGCGGCAAAAGCCGGATGGAGTACGAGGCAAACATCTTTGCTTCCCAAATCTCCCCTGCCTGATGATGAAATACTGGAATATATCGAAAAAGGGGTATGATATTCAGCAGATCGCACGGGCAATGCACTCGGACATAAACTTGGTCGCATTGAAAACGGATACGCTGATCGCACAGGGGCTATCGTTTCCGTCATCAGAAGAATACCGCAATCAATTTTTGAAATAGCTAACTGGAGGGTATAAAGATGTTGATGAATAATAACGAGTATCTTGATTTGGCGCAAACTATCAAACAGGAAATTCAGCAGGCGCAGCACACAGCTACTTTAAGTGTAAATAAAGAGCTGATTATGCTGTATTGCAATATCGGAAAATCATTGCAAAAACGAGCATAAAAATCTTGGGGCAATAAATTTATTGAAAATCTGGCGGCTGATATTAAGCTCTCGTTCCCGAACGCAAAGGGCTATTCTGTTCGCAACCTTAAATATATGTCAAAATTTGGTGCACTTATCCTGATGAGCAATTTGCGCAGACGGTGTCTGCACAAATTCCGTGGTCGCACAATGTTGCAATCTTGGATAAGGTTAAAGGAGAAAAGCAAAAAAGAGTGGCATATACGAAAGACCGCAGAAAATGGCTGGTCGCATAATGTCCTCATTCATCAAATCGAAAGCGGCTTGTATGAACGGCAGGCTATTGCTGATAAAATTTCAAACTTTGAAAAGCCGACTTGCTTCGCCGCAGAGTGAGCTTGCCGTACAAACAATGAAAGATCCATACATTTTTTTGATTTTATCCCTTTCAAGGAAGATATGGTAGAACGGGATATAGAGCAGGCTCTTGTTCAGGATGTAACGAAGCTGCTTTTTAGAGTTGGGAACGGGATTTGCGTTTCTTGGCAATCAGTATCATCTCAATGTGGGCGGCGATGATTTTTTACATTGATCTTCTGTTCTACAACCTTAATCTTCGCTGCTATGTTGTGATTGAGCTGAAAACCGGAGAATTTAAGCCGGAATATGCTGGACAGCTTAACTTTTATCTCTCAGCCGTTGACGGGATTTTGAAAAAAGGATAATGACAATCCTTCTATCGGTCTGTTGCTGTGCAAAAGCAAAAACGCATTAGTCGCTGAATATGCCTTAAAAAGATATGTCAAAGACCAATCGGTGTCAGCGAATACAAAGTTACAAGTGAGCTTCCTGAAGCTTTGAGCAAACAGCTCCCGTCTGTGGAAGATATACAAAAAGCATATCAAAAAAGAGACTAAAATATCGAAAAGCTGAAAGCCGCAGAGCTATATATCGAAGTCCTGCGGTTTTCATTCTTTTCACTACTCAATGTTATGCTAAAAAAATGGGGAAATAAAATTGATAACGCTTTTATGCTCAATGCGACAATACGGAATGGCAAATTAAATGGCGAGTGAAATGGCGACAATGGCAAAGTAGATGGCGAATTAAATCCAGCTCTGCTTTATCTGAACAAGAGTGAATTAGCGGTTTATCGAACATTCCAAAGTATTAGGCATAGCACAAAGATTTAGCGGATTTGTTCTTGCTTTTTGCAATCATTCCACAACCACCTGCAATGAGCCGCAAAAATCATTGCCTTCTAAAGTAAGATAGTTGTCGCCTTCATCAAGGGTAACGGAATATGTTCCATTTTTACTTGTATCGGCAATCATTTTTTTCCTCGCCCTTATCAAGCCAGTAAAGCCTTGCCGTGCCGGAATCAACCGTCAACTCGTAAGTTACAGTAAGCTCACTTCCTTTATCCCGTTCTAACGCGCAGTACCTCCAAAGATATATTCTTTATCATTGAAATCCTCATAATCTGCTGTATAGGAGCCGGTATAGGTATCTTCCCCTTTGGTCTTATCGCCCTGCAAATCTTTTTCGTCCGTAAGGGCATATTTGCTGAAATGCTGGAGCATATCATTAAAGCCGTTTATAACACTATCTTTCAGGTTGTCGCCGCTGCACCCTGTAACAGCAAAAGCCAAACATAAGGAAAGCAAAACGGCAGTCAGAATTTTTATTTTTTTCATATCATCACCCGCCAATCCTCGTTACAATATTCATACCGATAATTGCGATTGCACCAACCGCATAAATACTGTTAATCACGACACATACCTGCATAAGTTTGGATTTTACTTTTCCTTTGGTATAGCTGAGAATGGAAAAGATACCTGAAAAAAAAATCATAAAGGCGGCGTAACTGTAAACCATAATCTCCGCTACCGGGGATTCCAGCGCCCAATCAAAGGTACGCAGTGGCAGGATCGTCCACGGGACAAAGAGCATAATGGTAGAAATCGCAGTTAAAATTTTGTTTTTCATTGTAGTTATCTCCTTTCAGATGCGCCGTATCGCATACAGGATACGACAAGTGCCAAAATAGTGATTCCGACTGCAACAGGCAGCCACGGAAGCCAAGCGATTTGTGTTTCATAAACACCTTCAGCAGCTCTCCCATACGCCACCATTATCAGATAGAACGGGTAGCTCATCGGGTAGGCAAACCAGATTTTTGTGTTTATCATAAGCACGGAAGGTACAATCGAAGCCAGACCGATACCGACCGAAAAAAAATGGGAGATTGAATTAAAGTGGAAACCGCAAGGTATACAGCAGCCATTGGAATTGCAGCGGCATAGATACTACATACATTTTTGCAGACATATAATGGCTCAAGGATAAAATTATAATCCTGCGTATGGGTAACGATTGCCGCACAGATATAGTACGCTCCTATGGACATAACCATCTGAACTGCCGCAGCAACAAAATCAGGACTGTGAATTTAGCAAGACATAGTTTCGTTGTGCTAATCGGCAGGGACAGCATTTTCAAAATTCCTTTATTGGAGCGTTCCGTTTGATTCAGCAGTACCGTACAGATGACCAGCGATGCCGGGATCATAAACCAAACCATACCCATAAAGCCCTGAATGAAAAAGTTGTTTTCCGGCGTAATCGGGATTCCTCTCAGGTCGAAGTTCATATCCGCATTGATAATGCTTGGAATCCACATCATAATGACAGGGATCAGCAAGATCAATAAGATTTTGGAGCGGCGGATTTTTTTGAGTTCCACTCCGACTAATGATAAGAAATTCATTCAAAACACCTCCTTACTTGCAGATAAAGGACTTCTGCAATACCGAACACGACCGTTTCAATCCCGCAAACAGCTAAAAATAAGGCTGTACGGCTATTTTTCACTGCCGCAGAGAGCATTTGATACGGGGAAGCAAACGGGAACAGGCTCAACACAATATTATCCTGCGGAAGAATGGAAAGCGTAAATACTAAAAATCACGCCAATACCAAGGGATACCCACATATTCTTACAGGCAGACGCAATAACCAGCATAAGCATTACAGTCGGCAGCGTAACTATAATTTGAAACCTGCGGTTTTCAATATTTCGGTCAGGTCAAACACATAACTTGGAAACCAATACTTTGCACAGCCGACTAAGACTGCCATTTCTATGACCACCATTGCGGATAATACCAAAGCGGCAATTAGAAATTTTCCAAAGAACATACTACCTTGACGAATGGGCAGCACCGACATTTTCTGCATACCGTTATCGGCATATTCCGTGTGGTACATCATACAAGCGCCGCAAATGGAAATGAGAATATTCAACATCGCCATCATCTGCCAGTTCGCAGACATCAGTATGTTAATCGGATTGCCTGCGAGTGCAGTCATTTCCTCTGCTTTTACCATCATATAGACAACCGGAAAAGCTGCTGCAAGAAAGCCACCTGCCAAAAAGCAGGAAGATAGCCTGTGCGCTTCAGCTTTTTGGATTCTATTAAGAGACTCATACCGTACCTCCTCTCCTGCGATTATCTTCATCAATCATAGCAAGGAAAGTATCTTCCAGATTATCCGTCGGGAATCCGGCGGCACGAGCGTTTGTTTTCAATTCTTCCTTTGTTCCATCAAACAGCAGATGACCGTGATTCAGAATACCAATATCGTCAGCCATAAGTTCTACTTCAGGAAGCAAGTGAGAAGAAACCAATACCGTGCAGTCATATTTCTGCGGCAGGGAACGAATCAGGGTGCGTATCTCGTGAATACCCACCGGATCGAGCCCATTGGTCGGCTCGTCGAGAATCAGGATCGGCGGTCTGCCCGATCAATGCGCCTGCTAAACCTAAACGCTGCTTCATACCAAGAGAGTATTTTTTTTTGCCAGTCTTTTTTCTAAATTCAGTTAAGCCGACAAGCTCCAGAGCGTCATCGACACAGCTTTTTTTGGAAGCCCAAGAATTTTCCGTATAATTTCAAGGTTTTCCTCTCCGCTCAGATTCCCGTAAAAGGCGGGTGCTTCAATAAATGAACCAACTTCCTTCAAAATGGGAACTCGGTCTGAAGGGTATGTTTTTCCGTCAATATGAAAGCTTCCTTCTGTCGGCTGCGTCAAACCGAGAAACATTTTCATCGTTGTGGATTTTCCCGCCCCGTTCGGACCTAAAAATCCATAAACGCTTCCTTTGCGAATATGGAGATTCAGATGGGATACTGCCGTGAAATCGCCGTAGGTTTTCGTCAGATTTTGAGTTTCGATTATATTCATATTGTGAAATCTCCTTTCCTTTGTTGTCTTTAGTATAAAGGCGCAACCTTGTGTCAACCTTCTCTCTACCTTACATTTACCTTACATTTGAACTGCACTGCGAAAATGCAGGAATGATATGCTATAATATAGAAAAAGGAGAATTGCATTATGGACTATGATTACTTAAAATACAAAAAAAATCCTCATCGTAGATGATGATGAGGCTGATCTGCGTGAAATGGTAACATCTATTTTAGAGCAGGACGGTTTCAAAACAATCAAGACTGCTGGAACAGTAGCCGAAGCTCTGAAAATATGCAGGGATTGGGAGCCTGATCTTGCCATTCTCGATGTAATGCTGCCCGATGGGAACGGCTTTTTCTCTGTTTGAACAAATGCGGACTTTTACCGAAGTCCCAGTTCTCTTTTTAACTGCCCGTGGAGAAGATGAGGACAAGCTGAAAGGATTGGGACTTGGTGCAGATGATTATATGGTAAAGCCGTTCCTGCCAAAAGAATTATCCCTGCGTATCGGAATCATTCTGCGGCGGTACTACAAAGGCGAAGATCCTATCGTCCAACTTGCCGGAAGCCAAATTGACTTTGACCGTGCCGAAGTGATAAAAGAAAATAAACATTTCCCGCTGACTGCAAAAGAACACGATATACTGCTGGCGCTCTACCGCAATGCGGGAAGAATTGTAACCATCGATCAGCTCTGCGAAGCTGCGTGGGGAGATAATCCATACGGATATGAAAACTCGCTGATGGCGCATATCCGCAGAATCGAGAAAAAAATTGAAGCTAACCCGTCAAAGCCGGTATCCTCATTACGGTAAAAGGCTTAGGCTACAAGTTAGTATTAACGGGGAAATGATATGAAAGATATTACGAAACTCATTCGGCGGTTTGTAGGCATATTGCTGTTAAGCACAGTCTTGGTCATCGTCCTTAACATTATTGTTCTTGCTGCTATTTCCGCAAGTCAAACGGCAAATGGCAGACCGTGGACGACTGCAAAAAGAAACTGCTGAAGCTTTACAGAAAACAGAAACGGGATATATCTTATCCGGCGATATGACGGAGCGGTTAAGCGGGGAGAATGCGTGGGCAATCTATATAGATAATGACACATTAGAGGTAAAATGGCACACGGAAAATCTGCCGGATGCCGTTCCTCTGCACTATACGATTCTCCGACATTGCAAGTCTGACACGAGGATATATTGATGGATACCCGACCTATACGGGAGAATGCGAAAATGGATTGGTCGTTGTCGGCTATCCGAAAGACCGATATTGGAAACATATGTCTCCGAGTTGGGATTATGATTTCATCAAAAAACGCCCCGTATACTGTCCTGATTGTAATCGGTGTGAATGTTTTTTGATTTTCCTGATTTATATGATCGCCAATTCCAAGCTGCTGAAATCCGTTAAACCGATTACAAACGGCATACAGGCGCTACCTTCAGGTGAGCCTGTTTATGTCAGAAAAAGGACTTTTATCCGACCTTGCCGCTAAAATCAATCAAACATCGGATATTCTCCAAAAACAGAAGCGAAACCTGCAAAGAAAAAGGAAACAGCAAGAGCAAACTGGATTTCCGAGTCTCTTCACGACATTCGCACACCACTTTCTATGGTAATGGGATATGCCGGACAGATTGAGGACAATGAAAGCCTGCCGGAAAGCGAAAGGAAAAAGGCACGGATTATCCGTCAGCAAAGTACAAAAATGAAAAATCTCATCAATGACCTGAATCTTGCCTCGAAGTTAGAATATAATATGCAGCCGATCCATCCAGAGCCTGTCAATCTCGTAGCAATCGCAAGACAAAGCGTTGTTGACTTTATCAATTTAGATATGGAAGAAAAAGTATCCGATAGAATGGAATACAGATGAAGCATTGACTGCCTGTGCCATAAATGGAGATAAAGAGTTGTTGCGGCGGGCAATCGGAAATCTGATTACAAATTCTCAAACGCACAATCCTGATGGCTGTACGATTTCAGTATGCGTCCGAAAAAGCGATACAGAATATAAAATAGTCGTAGAAGATAACGGCGTCGGCGTTACCGATGAAAAAGTTAGAGAAACTCAGGACTACGCCCCACTATATGATGAGTGACAGCGGGGACAACCGAGCCACGGCACGGCTTAGGGCTTTTGATTGTCGGACACAGATCGTTTCCCGCCCATAAGGGTACAGTGTCTTTCGATCACGGTAAACAAGGTGGATTTACCGTTACAATTTCTTTCCCTATTCCAAAAGGATAGTCATACTCAATAAATGTTAAAAACCGTAGAGCTTCAATGAAAGCCCTACGGTTTTTTCTGACCTATGATCTTATCCATTTTAGATGATTTTCAACCTGAATCAGTGATGATAAAAATAATTCTTGGATTTCAAATAATTCAAATTGTCCTTAACCCACGAATTATTCGCTACTACTTTGTTGATTTTCATTTCTATTTTCATTGCTGATGTTGACAGGATCATTTCATTTTCTAATAATCCATTTTTTCATTTTGAAACTTGTTATTTCACTCCACGGAATGAATAAATTGTCTGCAATGTCCCAATCGCCGTGAACAGGAAACAGGTTAATCCGTTATCGCTAAATCCGAACAAATACGATGTTGCTTTTTGTTCAAATGCCATTACATTGACAATCCCTGTTGGCAAAGCCCATTTTACTTTTAGATTTAGTATGTCCGCATAGAATATTGTTAGCATATTCATAACCAAAGGTTTCCAATCCGTTTTTTATTTTTCTAAGCTTAACATATTTATACCTCTATGGTATTAAAGAAGCTCCATAACTCTTTATACAGCGGATCCAACTCACATCCGCAGCTTCCACATTCTTTATCAGCCTGTTTGATTGCTGATACCAAAGTATCCTTATCGGCTTTCCCATCCAGCCATTCCTGAGCCGGAACAGCGATTAAGTCCCAACCTGACGCAGCGAATTTCTGCATAATCGCTTCCAATTCTTCCATAAGCGTACCTCTTCCTTTCAGCCATTATTTCAACAGGCTGATTTCATTTTTGCAAGTTCTTCAAAAAATACGCCTGCGTGTGCGCCGCCCATCTTAACCGTTGACTGGCTCGGCTGGCTTTGCTATTCATTCCTCTATGATTTGTGTTTGGTCGGTTATCTCTGGCTGATTGCTCGGAATACCTTCATTGAGGTTTTTGGAACGCTAAAAAACACGGCAATGAAAATGTTTATTAAAACTATAGCCGCCAATATAATGGCAACAATTTTCCAAATCCGGCGTGAGCGGCGATTTTTGATTGCAAGCTGCTCATTTATCCTTGACAACTGCTCTGCGACATCACTGGCGGTATTTTCATTTTCAATTTTTGCCCCCAGCAATTCGCTGACAGACACTTCCAATATTTCAGCCAGCCGGATAAGAGTATCAGCGTCGGGAACAGATAAATTTTTCTCCCACTTAGAAACGGTCTGTCGGACTACATGGAGCCTTACTGCCAATTCTTCCTGCGAAAAACCTTTCTGCTTTCTGAGAGTTTTTTAAGTTTTCTCCAAACATTGTGCGTTGCACTCCTTTGCTTTGATGATAAATCCAAAGTAGCACATTAGCCCTTATACGGCAAGCAACGCAGATTAACAATAACGCAACTGCCCGTAAAATAATGGCTTTCGCCATTAAAGCTACTTGAAAATGGAATATTTCTTCGATAGATGCGCCAACTACCCTTGAAATATCAATCGCTAATTTGAGAGATGGCTTATAAACAGTTTTTTATTTTTGATTTTCATGTTGAATTTCTTTCGTCCTACCTTTATTTCAACAGACTGATCTCATTTTGCAAGTTCTTCAAAAATGCGCCTGCGTGTGCGCCGTCCATCTGCGTGTGATGGAACTGGAAAGAGAGGGGCAGGTAATACCGAAGCCATTTCTTTTTTGTATCTGCCCCAAATAATAAAGGGATTGTTGAAAATGCCGCTGTTCATACCAACAGCTCCGTCGATTTCCGTATCTATGATAGCGGAAGTGCCGATGACCATACTGTTTTCGGATAAGTCCCTGTCCTGACAGCTTGCGGCAACCTGTGCCGTATATTTCAGATACTCCTCGTTGAATTGATTTAACTCGGCGTTATAGGAAGGTCGCAGGAACTGACTTCACCCTCTTTGTTTTCACGATAGTGTTGACCGCTATTGCGTCATACTGTATGAGTTTATCGCCGACCGGAAGGATATAAAATTCCTTTACCTTTACGGCAGCTCTGCCGATACAGTAATCCAGCAGCATATTGAATTTTAAGCTTCTTTTCCTGCTGACCTTTATCAGATTCGTCACATCAAAGGTCTTGAAAAAAAGTTACCATTGGATTGGGCGCTTTCATCCAAAGTGCATACGCCGCAGCCCTTGTAGTGTCTTTGGGATCAACTTCTTTTGGCATACTAACCTCCGATTACTCCCGCTTTCCGGATTGGGTGGCGCACGACCGTTTTCAATCGGCTCACATCGCATTTTCTCGGATCACTCAGATAGATTTCGTGATGGTATCTTGTATCCGTAATACCCAGTTCGTACCCATTCGCTTTCATATAGTCGTGCATTAAATCAACAGTGGCAGGCTCATCGTCATAAGAGCCGATGTGCATACACTGAACACATAATCCTTCGTCATAAAGGGGAAAAACTCAACTTTTGGAAAAAATCCTGCTTTTTCTTTTCTTTTTTCGTCGCTTCCTGAACTGCCCACTCAAAATCTTCCCTCGTTACGAAATCCGGCAGCCGGATCATAGATATAAAGTGCATATCTTCTTTTTCTTGCATAATCAAGTCCCCGTGTGTTTTCCTGCCACCAAAGACCTTCAAGGGGCGGCACTACATACTCGAAAAAAAATCCCTCGATTTTATGCGTCCCCTTGTAGCTCATCTTTATAGTAAAGGCTATTCCATATAACAAGCCGATTGAGCTTTTATACTCCCCGTTTTCCTCGTTAGGATTGCCTTTCCCCGGACTGCAATGTAGTTCATTTTTGGAATCTCTATAATTCCGGGCTTGTTCTTCGGCATATAAAATTCCTTGTATTCTTTCTTGTAATCAAAAAGCCATTTTTCTTCCTCCATTTTGCAAATAGAATTTAGGTCAGCTACCATAATGTATTCCTCAGTCGTTTCTTTGACCGTTGTAAAGCCCGCTTTTCGATATAACTTCACTGCATAATTGTCCTTTTGAACAGATAAGGAAATCTTTTGCATAACCAGCAGCTTTTTCTGCTAACAACATTTGTGTAAGCAACAAAGTTCCAATTCCCATACCTCTGTACGCTTTAAGAACAGACATTGCAAGGAAGGCGTATTCTCATCAATATGTCCGTAGTCGTTCATAATCCTTGCCCATATTGCTCTACAATATTTCCGTCAACTTCTACAATCAAAGCCTTATCGTGTTTGCTGTTTCCAAAATCTGCAATGTATACTTGCAATTCGGGACAAGTTATCACTGATTTAGGCGGCGCAGCCGTACCATCCGAATATAAATTGCTTCGTACAAAAAATCACTGAGCAGACTATATTCTTCCTTTCGCATTTCCCTTATAGAGTAGCTCATATTTTTTACTCGTTCCTTTGTCAAAAAAATAGCCTTACCGCATACAGGCATTAACAAATTTCATAGGTACATCCATTCGCTTTGCAACCTGTTCCGGCGTCATTCCACTATCCAAAAAGCGCTTGCATACGACCTTCATATTCTCTCCGACTTCGATAATATGCTTATCCGGATCATAGAAGCGAACGACTCGCTGCCCCCAAGAATGTTCCATAATCGGGGTGGACATATTCAATATCATATTCCTTCAGCTTATCAGCAAACTTGTCAAAGTCATCTTCCTCAAAAATAAAGCTCAAAGTTGTTGCCGCCAAAAAGAAATGTCACTTGTACCAATAAATTCCTTATATGTTTCAGCCGTTTGCAGGGCTAAACCACCTGTCAGTGTCTTATTTGTCCAAAGTCCATAATGATATGAAGTCCAAAGACTTTTTATAAAATTCAACTGATCTGTCTATATCGGTCACTACCAACATAGGATTTTTCAACTTCATTCTAATTTTTCTCCAAAAACACAGTATCGTTATTTCCGATTAGTCTTTCTTTTAATAGCAAACAGTTTCATATAGTTATCGAACTCATAAGTATCGATCGAAACTCAAACATTACCCATTCCGTCACGATAAGTTGTTTGGCTTCATCTGTGCCCTGCAAACGGGATCAGAAAGAGTTTCCCTTATCTCCTCAAATTTTACTCTTTCATCTTTCCAAAGATAATCATAAAACCAAAGCTGATTCTTTTTTTTTCGCATATAGACTGCAAAGCGTTTTACTGCCTCTGCGGTACCCGCCATTCATAAACCTGCTCTTACCGCCTGTATTCCATAGCCAGTTTCCATATCGTATTTTTCATCAATCGCTGAACACAGCTCTTGCCAGACTGCAAACAAAGGTTGTCCGAGCAATTCAGTCATAGTTGACTGAGTAGGAGTATTTTTCAAGCATTGTGTTCCCTCCGCATAACAGTATTTGTTTATGACTTGTTCAGATAACGCCCTTGCTAATTTATGTACCTGTTTTATTTCTTTTTTGACGATAAATCCCATTGCTTCAGTTCATTGAAACCAGTTCAGGATATTTTTGCCTTATATCTTTTAAGCATTTCCATTGATTTTCGTACTCGCTTTCATCATCTTTGAAAGATAAAAACTGTATTGCCATCTGCGGATGCTCCTTAAATAAGGGCGACTTGTCCAAATTCTCAATCCTTCTGATACAGCTCTCCTTGTATTAGCACAATCGCTTTTTTAGCCATTCATAACCGGAATCGCTGTTTCATATCAATAATTTTTGCGGTAATATCAAAATGCCATTACCGGAGAATTTCCCTGCCTTCCAGCTTTTGTGCTGACTCACGGTATCTTTCAGAAATGATAATGCGCTTGTATTTTGCAGGCTGCATATCCTACCAAGAAAACTTACCGACTTTTATCTGAAAAATTTTTTCCGACTGATATAATTCAATCCGTGGCAGAACATTCATCAAATTAATTTTCAGAAGTTTTAGACTATCTTTTTTTCAGGTATAACTTCTTTCAAATGTGCTATGAAATTTTCCATTATGTATATTACCCTTTCAAATTATCCAAAGCAGCCGGATTGTTTTTTCAAGAATCGCCCCGACAGTCGGGCAGGTTTCTAAATCCGGGCAGTCTCCGCAGGTGGAAACACCTTTATTTAACGCACACTTCCGAATCCCACAGGCTATCACAAAAAACCGTTTTTTGCCCCATTCATACGGCAGCCTTCGCAGTTAATATGCTCTGGAAGAATCGGGGCGTTGTTTAACTCCTGCCCACAGCTTCGCCGTTTTTCTCCCGCAAAGCCTGATCGTCATTGACGGTCGCTATGTATGCGTCGCATTTTTTCGCAGTCCAGTCCGCAGTATCCGATCATATCTTTCATAGGTTATACGCCTCCTGTCTATTATTCTTCATCATCAATTTCTCGCCCAAAGATCGAATACTTCCAGTCATCAGTTCCGGAAATCAAACGCCAACCCTGTTTTCCATATTCGTTGAGTTTCTCAATATACCGATCCAGCTTAATATGAACATTAAATGATGGCTCTGCGCTTAAATCAACTGTCATATACTCATACTTCTTCATAACAAACCGCCTTCCTATATATATAAGTCTTTATGAAAAATTTTTTCATTATATCCGCAACGAACTGTGTCTGCTGCTTTCTCAAATACGATTTCACAAAAGGCTTCAGCAGCCATTTCTTCGCTTCCACTTGTTCCGTAAAATCTATCTCTGTTTCATCGCCTTTGGCAGTGAAAAATGCCAGTCCAATGACCTGTCATATTGCTGTTTTCCATATCAAATTCCCATCGTCTGTATGGCTCAACAAGTGTTATGGTAAAGTATGTCGGGTAGCCTTCTTTGGTGTATTCAATAAATTTCTTATCGCTGATAACTTCTGTCTTGCTCAAATCGCTTCTCCAAGCAGCGTAATTCTCAATGTCTAAAACAAAATCCCACACTTGCCAAAGCTCGCTCGGAATCAATGCTTTTTATATTTGAAGTCGCCATTTTCACACTTCTCCTAAAAATCATAGCTGCACTGACCAATCACCAAAATGGAATGTACCGCTTCTGTGATGAAGTTTTTTCCTTCCGCTTTAAGCTGCCTAAATCCATCTCTCATACGAGTTATGATCTCCGGTTGTATATTTAGCGAATGGTGAGCTGGAAAGACTTTTTTTACGGAAGCGCAGATATTTTCTCAAGAGATTTCAGGTAGGCTACCGGATCAGTAGACGGAAACCAAGCCGTCAAGGTATCCTTATACACCAAGTCTCCTGTGAATAAATATCCTCTTTTTTTTCCCCTAAAACACATATGTCCCGGTGCGTGTCCCGGCGTATGAAGCACCTCAATATTTCTTCCTCCTAATCCAATGTGTTCGCCACCGTATAACACTTTTAGTCGGTTTACCTTGAAATAATCGGTAGTCGTTGATATTAAAAATTCTTTGGTAATTCGCAGCGGTCAATAACATAATTTTTTATCATCTCCAACGGCTGAGGAAAACTGCCGCAGAGCCAATCCAGTTCCGCTTCGTGTGCATAAAAATCAGGATAGTATTTTGTGACCACCGATATGATCCCAGTGAATATGCGTTGCAATCGCTGTTACAGGCTTATCTGTCCGCTTTGAAACCACCTTTGAAAATATTGCAAATACCCAGTCCGGTATCAATCAATAAGCTGCGTTTCGTGCCGTTCAGAAGATAACAATGCGTTTTTCCCACGTTTATATTCGCTTATAGCGTATGTATTCTCATCAATCGTGTCTATTGTAAACCAATTATCCACCTATTTTCCCTTTCCTTAAATCAATCATATTTCTCGATATGTACCGTTGCAATCGCCGACTGATTGGCTCTCCGGTAACAGCGGTCTTGCGGCGCAGGTACGAGCAGCATAAATCCGTCGCTTGCCATATCTTAATTCATACCCTTGTGCATACGCTTCTTCCACAGAGATGTGCTGTACCTGTCCGATGACCATAGCCGTAATACCCGCACCGCTTAAATCCTGTATTTCTTTCAGGGTACATTCCATCGTGAAAACGCTTCGCTGATCGCAGGTGCGTGAATGGCTTTGGCGTTGGAAACAGTATAAAGCCTCCTGCGGCAAATTCGTCATCGTACCATTCATTCTGATGAATGGTATTTACCAACCTGTCATAACAGCTTATCGGGAGAAAGTTAATGCAAAAGCATTTTTCTTTTGGATATTAACATAGGTATTGGGTATGCTGATACAGGTTGCCCATCACGGCAAAGAAAAAGCGGTCTTATCTCCGTGAAAGCAGCTCCACGAATGAAAACACACATTCGGTTTCCCGTTCTCTTTCAAGTCGTGATAGCAAAGAGAACGGTCGGTATTCCTGTTGTTACTTCAAAGTGAGAGGACAGCTCAAATTCTTCCGGATAGGCTGGCTTAAAATACTGGGGAAAATCCTTTTTCAATCTCGATCTTCATCATTATGCCTTTCTCTAACCTGAATAGGTTACGACTCATGTGGGATAAAGTATAAGGAATAGCCATCTATATTGATTGGCAGCGTCGGAATTTCAGTTCCGTCATAGTATTCCGTAGGAGCTACGGTAGCATAGCCGGTCACTCCATCAATGATAATCTCATAGTCCGTTCCCTTCGGCGTTTTCTGCATTACCTCATAAGTGCCGTTATATGTCTTTGCCGTTTGTGGTATCCGTTATCGTGATTTCTCCATCTTTAGCAGTCAAAGTCATATCCACGATTTCAGCGTCAGGATACAGCTCGTCAGCTTCTCCTACGGCAACCACGAGTTCATCCTGATATTGGGCAGCTTCCGTATCATTACTCATAACCGTTCTCATTTTCCACTCATAATCTTCCATCTTCACGACATCAGCATTGCAAGCAGAGAAAAGCGAATACGGTGAATGACATCAAAAACACAGATAAAATCTTTTTCATTTCATACCGCCTCCATTTACCGTCACAGCTTCTCTACATCTTCCACATAGATGGAGACTTCGCCGCACTTGGGACAGATTGCTACCTTCGGCTTGCCGATCCTGCCGCCGAACAGCTTATTTTCGTCCGATGACATTACAATTCCGTATCCTGCGCCTTCTACCTTGATGGCGCAGTTTTCTTTCATTTCCGTTCCACATCTGAGACACTTTCTCATAAATAAATCCTCCGTTTCTTTTTATGGATTTCCGGCGGTAAAAACCGCCCCGTTATGTTCTCAGCCTAAAGGTTTTCGGCGCAAAGCGGTATACCAAAATGCTGGCGACAATACTGTAAAGCACACAGAAAACAATCGTCATTATTCCAAATATCATAATCGGCATACGCAACCGCATAAGAGCAAAACAGACGACATAGGTTACTGACAAAACAATCCGATATGTGCCGCTTTTCAGTTCCGTCCCTGCATTGTAAGGCTGGAGCAGATAGTAAATCGTCAGGTAATGAATCGAGAAAAACAGGCTCATACACAGGATGGAAACAACCAGCACTACATAGTTCAGCGGATTGTCCGTCCCTCCGGTGGCAAACAGGATCAGCGCCAGCCCGATGCCGATAACCAGCGCCGGAACAGCGTTTATCTTCATTATTTCACGCAGGCGGATCTGAAACAGCCGCAGGATAAAGCTCGGCTGCTTATAGAACGAATAGGTCAGCAGGCTGTGGTCGCAGTTCATAAAAAGCGCCTGTGTAAAGTTCGTACCACGGTTGATAGCGTACATTATAAATACAAAGTACGGAAGCCAAGTCATCACGATTTCGTTAATGACGGTTTTTTCTCGGGCAGCAGATAGACTCCTACCAGCACGGCGGCGACAAGGGAAAGCGCACACATAGGAAATCTTCTTTGTCGAGTTCCAGAGTATCTTTTGTGCCTTTTGATAAACAGCTCATTCAGATACTCGAAGCCCTTTGCGGTTGCTGCTAATGGAAGTATCTGCGGATATTTTCTTTTCATTTGCCTGTTTGATAAGCTTTTGTCTGTGCCGTGCTGTCCATCTGATTGGTCAATCCGGCTAATAATTCCTTGTTGATTGCGTAATAATTCACGGAAGGTAGTGAGCCTTGTGATACTTGCCATACCAAGGGGAATACACGCTAAAAATATAACCATTGGTACGACCGCAGGCAAAGCAAAACCAAAGGCGGGCGGAGCATAGGCTGCGGCTAAAAGCAGGGCGATACAGCACCACACATATTTGGACAGCTTATTTTCGTTGTAGCCAAAGCCCCTTTTCTCATAATCCCACAGGGTAACAGCCGCCACAAACAGCTTCATACCCGCTATGCAAAGGGGCAGGAGCAGACAAAACCACAAAGGTACGCCTCTGTCCATACCGAACAGAATTGTAAAGGGCAAAAAGCCCACAACGACCTTCAGGATGGAGTAGAAATAGTTTACAAGCGTATGTTCTCGTGCGTCCATTTTCATCAGGATCATCGCATAATCTTTATCCTTTGTCGGATTGAAAAGGTGTGTGTTTTACAAAGCTGCCGATTACCGTGAGAATCAGCAGGATATGCAGGAACACCTCATTCTCCGGCAGTCCTTTATAAAAAGATACCGATACCGCATACCATCGTGATAAAGTAAAGGAGCTTGCCGAGGAATACAGAAACGATTTCCCACAGCACGGACAAAATGTTTGCAAAGATTTTCAGCCCCTTTACCTGATACAGCGTTGCCGGAAGCAGCCGCTTTACGAGCGGTATCTGCTTTAAGGAAAACAGGACACCGTTGACACGGTATGTATTTTTTCAGGGAAAAAAGATATTTTAAGCGTCTTATTCATTTCCTTCCTCCCTGAGTGCCGCAATGATTTTATCCTTAAATTCCCTGCTGTCCAGATCGGTTTTCTCCACGACCTCCAGTTCGCCGTGATTAAGCAGCACGATCTCATCGCAGAGGTCAAGCGCCAAATCCATAATATGAGTGGAGAAAATGGTAATGCGGTCTTGTTTCAGTGAACGGAGCAGTTGTTTCATTTCTTCCGCCACAACCACATCAAGGGATGTCAAAGGCTCGTCGAGCAGCAGGATATTCGGCTGAGCGATGATATTGATGAGCATTTGCATTTTGTTTTTCATACCGTGGGAGTAGTCCTTGAGCAGTTTATCCCTGTCCTCCGGCTCAATACTCATATAATCGAAATACTCGTCAATGCTTTTCGGATTTTTGATAGACTTCTCGTTGATGTCCATAAAGAATTTCAAAAAAACTCCCTGCCTGTAAGAAACTCCGGCACGGTCGGGGTAGAGAGTACATATCCGATGTCCTCTGCGGACACCTCACGGCGGACGCCGTTTTCATCTTCTATATAGAAATTGCCGCTATCCGCCTTCAAATCCCTGTTCAGGCAGTTAAACAGCGTTGTTTTTCCAGCGCCGTTTCTGCCGAGCAGCCCATAAATTTTCCCTTCATCAAATGTAAAATCAATATCTCTGAGAACTTCCTTTTTTCTCAAAGCTCTTTGATAAATGCTCAATCACAAATTTCATAATATCCTCCGTCACATCTTATGCTGGTAATATGCCATCAAAAATAAAATCAAGGATTGTTTTAAGCAGGAAAGCGCCTACAAGAGTAAGAACAATCCATAGTGGTGCGTCGAAAAAATACATACCCAAGCGCCTGCCATCAGCAGCCAGTGCAGTATCTCGCCGGATATTGCCTGTGCTTTGCTGCGAATGAGCTGATTGCGCTCGTCTTTTTCTTCAATTTCATTGATTTTCATCAAATCAGGATTTTTTGCGCCCCACAGACCGACACACCATTTCGCAATCCATAGCCGAACAATCCGGCACCTATGCCGATCATCGCACCGCTTTGCGAATCGCTCAAACAGTCCTGTAAAAGAAATCTTGCGCTCAGAGCCAAAGCAATGCCGATTATGCCAATTACAAGATATATTCCGGTTTTCTTCTTCATTGCTTTCCCTCCTCGTAAATGAAAATATCTTCAATGCTCATATTAAAATACCGTTTTCAAGCTTAAACGCCAATGTAATTGAAGGATTGTATCGTCCGTTTTCAACGAGCCGATGGTCTGCCGGGATACTTCCAGTGCGGCAGCCAGTTCTTCCTGCTTGATTCCCCGTTCTTTCCGAATTTCCTCTAAACGGTTTTCACGGTGCGCCTCGCTTTCTATGGAAAGCCAGCTTTCCATATCTCTATTATAGCAAAAGGGGCGCAAAGGTCAAGTACACTTTCCATTCAGAGATGAACTTTTTTCATTCCTCCCATTTTCACATCTATTGAGCAGCTAAATTTATCACTTGCACATTGCTTTGCCGAGCATAATTTACCGTATACGCAGTCCCGCCTTTCTCCTGTGTTAAATAGGCTATGCAGACACTGCTGCCATTTACCAAATGGCGGTTTCTTTTGAACATACAGCCCCGAAAATAGTCGTGAGAAGTATATACTACCTTATCCGCCTGACTTTTGATCTCCTCATAAACCGCTATATCATCTTTGCTCCAGCCTTTTGTCTGTGTGGTACACGGAAGGACTAAAATCAGCTTGATATGCGAATATCGCTTTTCTCAAGGATAAAACGCATTGAGCAGCCAGCGTATCAAAGCCCAATGCTCCGCCTGCGCCAAAGTACATATATCCTTCTTCTATCAGTCGAAGCAAGGTGTTTTTAACCGCTGAGAGAGTTCCGGTATGCTCTCCGGCGGTATTTTTCTATGTCCGGTAAAGCAAGCCGTTTTTCCCCTCATTAAAGTTCACCAGCCAGTTCAAAGCCTAAAAGCACAAAAAATCTAATTATAATACTCATAGTATATCAAAGTCAACAATAAATATCAATAGTCTGTGGAACTACGGAAACAATATTTATAGACTATGAATGGAGGCTGGAACTATGAGTGAAATTGCAAAAACCATCGGACAGCGTGTCCGCAATTATAGAATTGATAAGGGATTGAGCCAAGAGAAGCTTGCTGAGTTATCCGGTTGCCACCCTACTTATATCGGGCAAGTGGAACGAGGGGAAAAGAACGCTACTCTTGAAAGTATTGAAAAGATTGCTTCCCAGCTATGAATATCTCGCTTGCTCAGCTTTTTGAGAAGATAGGCGAAAGCAGCACCGACAGCTATCCTATGAAATGTTACGAGCTGGTCGCAGCAAAAAGTAAATCCGAGCAAGAACATTTATATAAGATGTTAGTTGAAATGGATAAATATAAAAATCAATAAAAGCGGAAAAAAAAATATACGGTGTTACCCAAGTGGGTAGCACCGTATTATTTTGGGTATAGTTTTATTTTTAATTCTGTACGGCGGATTACAGCATATGAGCCAATTCCAAAAAGAGCTCCGATTATGAGAAATGATAGAATTGGGAAAAACTGATTTATTGTACCATCGCTCATAAATCCTACTGCTCTCATCGTCAATTCCATAGCCTTGCTTACAATTTCATCTGAGAATACAAACTGGAACAACGCCATAACAAGAAGAATGATTCCAGATATTCCAACTCCGATCAAAAGAGAAATTGTTTTTCCAACTCTGTTGATGACTAAAATCGCTAAATAGAAAAGACTGCAAAACATCAAATATAAAGCAGTAAGCCATAACCAGTTTATAAAAATATTTCCGAATCCATAAAGGCTACTGTATAAGGTAAAATAGTTACTGTTGAAGAAATGAAGGGAGTTACCGATTATGGTATCAATAAGTGCCATTGTACCCGCCAGCAATGTAAACATACAAACAGTCGCCCCAAAAATATATTTTCGGGTATATCCATTTTGAGCAACGCCTTGAAATCTTCTTTGTAGCCTAATACGCCTATAACACTGACAAAAACAACAGAACTGAACTCTAAAGTATTTGAGCCAGTTTCATTTCCTTTAGTACAAATTGCAACAATCGTAAAAATGAGAGCCACTATCAAATATTGGATCAAATAGAAAATTCCTATTGCCTTTACTTTAGTTAAGTATTCATATAAAACCGCAGATTTTAATTTACTCATTTTCGCCGCCACCTTTCTCTGTCATCTTGACAAACAGTTTTTGCAAATTCATTGCCGTAACTTGCAGATTGCTTCCTTGAGGTAAAGCCGTTTTTCTCCTAATACATAGGCAATTTTCAAGCCGCCCAACTCGTCATATCCGATGACATTCTTGCCTTCACAATAATGGTCAACTTCCTGAGCCACCCCGGAAATGCTATATCCTTTTTTCAAGCAGTTCCTCAACCGTTTCCTGAAGAAGAATTTTCCCTTTATCAATCAAGACAACTTCCTCAATAATATTGGAAACTTCCTCTATCAGATGTGTCGCAATAATAAGCGTCCGCTCATTGTTCTCAAATTCTTTAAGGAGCAGGCTGTAAAACAGTTCCCTGTGGTTTGCGTCAAGCCCCAGAACCGGCTCATCAAAGATTACATACGGAACATTCAGTGATAGCGCAATAATCAGCTTGAAAATGGACTGATACCCTTTCGATAACGCCTTAAACCTTTTGTTAATATCAAGATTGAACTTTTTGGAAAGTTCAAAGGCTTTATCCAGATCAAAATCGTTATAAAAACGATTTGTCCACTTGAAATGATCCTTAACCTTCAAATCTCTGTCATATAAATCCGCTTCACTCATGCAAAAAATCTTTTCGTGGACACCTATATTTTCTTTTTGCAGGAATACCATCAATCAGGACTTCGCCCTGATCTGCAAAAAATCCGGTTTGCGATAATATTGATAAGGGTAGATTTTCCTGCCCCGTTTCTTCCTAAAAACCCATATATTCTCCCGAACTCAAAGGAAAAAGAAATATCGTCAAGCGCTGTGACATCTTTATAGCGTTTCGTTATATTTTTAATTTGAATGGCATTCATTGTCATAACCCCTTTCTATCAAAGAAATAATATCCTCTTTAGACATTTGCAGCTTCAATGCTTCGCTTATTAAAGTCGAAACATACTGCTCATAAAACTGACTTTGCCGTTTTTGTCGAATTTTTTCGACTGCACCTTCTTTCACAAACATTCCAAGACCTCTTTTCTTGTAGATGATTCCCCCGTCAACCAGCACATTCATTCCTTTTTTAGAACAGTATGTGGATTGATACTGAGCAGCGCAGAAATTTCATTTGTCGATGGGATTTGTGTTTCTTCAGGAAAAGCACCAGTAAATATAGAATCTTCAAGCTGCTCTGCGATCTGAAGAAAGATCGGTTTATCTATATTCGGATTTACATTCAATCATAGCACCTCCTACACTTGCTTGTTTGTCTGTTAGTTGAGTAACTAACTATCTTACAAGCAAAGTATACCCACTGAGATTCTATTTGTCAATACCTTTTTTGCGAATTTTTTATGTAATTAAGCCGCCTGCATTTAAGCAAGCGGCTCGTTTTTGCCCTCCGATCAATAGGCAGGTGCACCGTAGCCGAGTATCTCATAATACCCAACCGGATAGCTGTTCTGACGAACAGAATCCCCGGAGTTGCCCTCGACCGTGTAAACTCTGCCGTTTTCCACCTTTTGGACGATACCCGTATGGTCGGATAATCCGTCCTGACCGCTTTCGTCCGCCCAATCGAAGAAGATAATCATACCCGGCGTAGGCTCGGCGCTGTTATCCAGCCATTGCCCTCTGTCCTTAAACCATTGTACGCCGTTGACGCAGCCTGCGTATTTCGAATTACACCAGCGTCAATATACCCGCATTCATTAGCGCACCACGAAACGAAAGCAAGCGCACCACTCTACACGGGAATTAAAACCGTACCAAGACCAGTACGGATCGCCGCCCATTGTTCCGATTTGGGAAAGCGCAACGGTTACGATCTGATCGTCTGTCCCCGTAATCCCGTAAAGCACCTGCGACCACAGCGAATTGTTTTCATCGGCAAGCAGCTCTGCAAGATACTCTTTCTGTTCCTCGTTAAATCCATACTGCGCCGCCATCTCATCGGCGGTCTTATGGCTGACCGTGATATACAGATAGGTTTGCGTGACCGTGCTTTCCGTCTCCACGATATTTCCGACCGTCATCGGTTTCGGTAATGACCGTCTCGGTTTTGGTGTCGGTGCTGGAGCTTATTTCGTTCATCTCCCAAAAGATGTCCGTGAGAAGCTGCTTTTTCGATTCGTCCATCGTTGCGACCTCTTGGGGATTATCCGGATCAGTGTTGACCTTTACCGAGTATACCGCAAGCACCTCTTTCCAAACAGCACGGCTACCGCTCATTTCAAGGACATCATAGGATACCGAGCTTTTCTCCTCTTGCAGTTTGGTATTGTATTCGGTATTGATTTCCTGCACAACGGTCTGCATACTCATACCCGTGCCGGAATCCTCGCCTGAGAAAAAGATACCGAACACTGATCCGAGAAGCATACCGATCAGGCAAATCACAATAATGACCAAAACCGCTATCCAGCCGCCTGCGGCGATTGCGGCGATCAACGCTTTTTGTTCCGGCGATAATCGCCTTGACCGCAAGCGCTATCGCTTTTTGCGATTGCTTTCGCCGTAATAACGGCGGCACGAGCCGCCGCCCGGCTTTGCCGCCTGAACTGCCCTTTGAGAAGCCTTGACCGTAGCCTGCGCTGTTTTCTGCGCCGCCTTTGCGGTACGCTGTGCTGTCTTGACGGTCGTTTTAGCGGTGCGCTCTGCGGTTTTTACCGTTTTCTGCGCTGTTTTCGCCGAGCCTTTCCCAACCGTCTTAATCGTCTTTTTCCTGCGGAACGGACAGACTCTTTTTACTGCCTTCTTCGGCTGTTCCACCGCCTTGATACCCTGACCGACGCCTTTTCGTGGAGTTGCCGCCTGCGCCTGTTTTTGAAGCGACTGCGCCGCCCGCTTTTCCTTGAATTTCTGAATACCGTCCTTTGCCTTGACGATATTCTGCTTTGTCGCCTGAACGCCCTTGCGCCCCTGCTTGTCAAATTGGTGTACGGCTTCGTGGGAAACTCGGTCGGTACCGCTTTCCAAACGGTTGGAAGCGTATTCCTCCGCACTGCTTTCAGGGACATCAACGGAGTGTTCCGCTTTTTCTTTAGTCTGGATAAAGGTGGATTTCATACGCTCGGCGGCAACCGCCGATTTGTCAATCGTTTTGATCGTGCCTTTCGCTATATCCCTTGTCTTAATATCCGGCATAGAAAACCTCCTTTCCAAGCGCCTGTGGACGCTTTGAAGTAAAAAAAGAGGGGAAAAGGTATCAACACCTTGCCCCTCAAAGTACGAGGGCTGAAAAGCCGCTTAAATCAAGGACTTTTTACCCTCTATTTTTCGATTCTGTGCGCTTTTTCCTTTGCGTACTCTGCCTGCTGCCTTTGTATGCGATACCGGCGCATTTCTCACAATACTTTTTCCTGTTGCCACGCTTGATAATCGGAGCGCCGCAGGAAACGCACCTGTCAGGGTGCGTTCCAAGTATCTCCGCTTCCAGCGCCGGATCTGCCGGAAGTACCGCATTGCGGAAATACCTGCATAAAAACGAGTAGGATATACTCTGTACGCAGACGCAGCCTTCCCCTTCATCAAGAAGCAGGCAGTTCCCGTCATCATAATTAGCGCACAGCTTCTTTATCAGGGCATTAGCTCGGTATCTCTGCCGCCCCGTCATTTGCGGGAGCATTTGCACCACTGCTTTCTGTTACTTTTTTTTCGCCACAACGACAATCCTTCCGTTTGTACGGGAGTATTCACAGGTGGAAAGCGTGATCAGCTTGTCGCCGTACTCCGCCGATACGCCCGTGTCGTAAAGGGAAAGCTCTTTGCACTTATCAATATAAGCGTCAAACTCCTCCGGCGACTGAGCGTCCGTAAAGCGGTAATATTTGAAGGCTTCAGGGCTGTCGGTGTAGACAACGGTTTTGAAAACCGCAAGGATTTCATACTCATTTTTCTCTGTCAGGGTGTTAAAGGCAATCGTTTTATGTCCCCGCCAGAAATCCTCGTCCTTGAATTTTTCAAAGTCGGCGAACATCGAGCCGTTGTTCATATGATGACCGTAGATCACTAAATTGTCCGAAGGCTTTAGGACATCACAATCCTCCTGCACATACGGGCAGCCGTAAGAACTGTATTCTTTATCAAATCCACGCTTTAGATAGTAGTTCGGGTTATCCACCGTCTGCATAACTGGATAATTGATGTTCGTATCTTCCACGCAAATCCAGCCGACCAAATCATTGTTTTGACGGTACAACTCGGTAAGCTCCGGCAGTATCGTCTTATCTTCCGAATAGATGATCGGCTCGGCAGGCTCGGTTTCGCTGTCCTCTACGAGCTGTACGAGGGAATCGTACAGCTGTTCCTGATGTTCCGCCTCCCTGTAATGGTCAATAATGAAATAACTGCTGACGCCGAGCAGGACGGTAAACGCCGTCATCAACGCAATACAAATCTTTTTTTTCATTGCCATATCCTTTCTGAAACAAAAGGGGCGGGAGCTTATGCGCTCTCGCCCGGTTTTTGTTGTCATCAGCTTATACAGCTTCGTATTTTTCGGAATTTATTTGCGAACGGCACAAGGGAACTGCCCACCTTAATCAGCCCGTGTCCCGCTTCAACATTCGTGATATACGACATTTGAAGGTCAGAGATATTTAAAACTTCGCAAGCTCCAATCTGTCCGTGGATGCCTGATTGAGCATCACAATGAACTCGGAGTTTGCCAGCATCGTTCTTGCCGTATGGGACTGCAAAGGTCGTCCACATTCTGCGTGATGCCGGTCGCATAAGCGCCGTACTTTCGTACACGCTTCCACAGGGTGAACAGGAAGTTTGCGCTGTACTCGTGCTGGAACAGAAGGTAGATCTCGTCGATGAAGATGAAGGTGTTCTTACCCTTGGCTCGGTTCTGCGTAATACGGTTCAGGATAGAGTCGAGAACGACCAGCATACCGATGGGCATAAGCTGTTTGCC
>VOFK01002750.1_pt1 | contig 36951 bp, 41 predicted proteins | sample 5384121 | NCBI WGS metagenome assembly VOFK01 (sample SAMN12384730, study PRJNA508395) | human gut metagenome | isolation source: healthy gut J | host: Homo sapiens | reverse complement strand
CAAAGCACATGATTTACTGGGGCGTTGCGTACTAAGCCTTTTTAAGTCAATTTTTTTCAAACATCCGGGTGCTCGTCAGCACCGGATGTTTCACGAAGCACATTCACGCCGTGCGCTGACCAATGTTTCACGTGAAACATTGCGTATGTTCTCCGTCTCGAAATTTAAAATGTTTCACGTGAAACGTTGCATTACTCATTAATTGCTGTTATAATGCCGTTTGTCGATCAATGGCAAAAGAAAGATTGAAGGAGGTCAGCTATGGCTAAAATAATAGCAGTGGCCAACCAGAAGGGCGGAGTAGGGAAGACTACCACCTGCGTGAATATATGCGCGGCGCTGTCACTTATGGATAAGCGCATTCTTCTCGTGGACTGTGACCCACAGGGGAATGCAAGCTCGGGCATGGGTGTGTCAAAATCTCAGCGGCCGAACACCTATGACATGGTCATAAACGGTGCATCCGCGGCGGACTGCGTCGTCCACACGGAGTACGGTGACGTAATCCCCGCGTCAAAGGAGCTTGCCGCCTCATCGGTCGAGCTTATAAACAAGGAGCGCAGGGAATACGTCCTCAAGGATGCGATAGCTTCCCTTTACAGCGAATATGACTACATTTTTTCCTTGACTGTCCTCCTTCGCTTGAGCTGCTGACGGTCAACGCCCTTGTTGCGGCGGACAGCGTGCTCATTCCGATGCAGTGCGAATATTACGCGCTGGAGGGGATAGCCGATCTGATGACGAGCATCAAGATGTGCTCAAAGCACCTCAACCGCCGTCTCGACGTCGAGGGCATTGTCTCACGATGTACGATTCCCGCGCGAATCTCACCGTACAGGTTGAAAACGAGCTGCGCAAATATCTCGGCAGCAAGGTCTATGACACGGTCATTCCGAGAAGCGTCCGTCTATCCGAGGCTCCGGAGCCACGGTCAGCCCGGCGTTATATACGACCGCGTCAATCGCGGCAGCAAGGCATACATGGCACTGGCAGTTGAGTTTCTTGCCAGAAGCGGTAAGTGAGGGCAGTGATGGCAGCAAAGGAAAAGAAAGGCCTCGGGACGGGGCTTGACGCTCTTTTCGGCAGCGCGTCCTTTGACGATGAGGAAGCGGAGCTTCTCACTCTTCCGATATCCAAGGTCGAACCGCGATCAGAACAGCCGAGAAAATATTTTGATGAGGACGCACTTCAGGAACTGGCCGATTCAATAGCCCAATATGGTCTGATTCAGCCAATAACGGTCAGAAAGCAGTCAAGCGGCTACTATCAGATAATCGCCGGCGAACGCCGCTGGAGAGCGTCCCGGCTCGCGGGCTTACCGAAGTTCCGGTACGCGTTATCGAAGCGGATGACCGCAGAACGGCGGAGCTTGCGCTGGTCGAAAACCTCCAGCGCGAAGACCTCAACCCCATTGAGGAAGCCAAGGGCTACAAGTCCCTTATCGAAGATTACGGCCTCACTCAGGAGGAAGCGGCGAAGAGCGTCGGCAGGTCGCGCCCTGCTATCACAAACTCAATGCGTCTGCTGAGTCTGTCCCCGGCGGTGCTGGAGCTCGTCGAAAACGGCAGCCTCTCCGCGGGACATGCAAGAGCTCTGGTTCCGATAAGCAATGAGGCAAAGCATCTCGCAGCAGCGGAGGAGATAATCAAGAAAAACCTCTCTGTACGCAAGGCAGAGCAGCTTGCCGCAAAGCTCATGGAGGAGCCCGAGGTTGAGGAAGAGCCTGAGAGCAAGGAGATCACCGTGGATTACAGTGCGGAGGTCGGCGAACAGCTCAGCCGCTGTCTCGGGAGAAAAGTCAAGCTCATAGACGGCAAAAAGACCGGCAGGATAGAACTTGAGTTTTACGGCGCGGACGACAGGGAAGCGCTCATTGAAAAGCTGAAAAATCTGAAATAAATAATTGGGAGATAACAAAAATGCTCGACATTAAGTTCATAAGAGAAAACCCCGATGCAGTAAAAGAGAACATCAAAAAGAAGTTTCAGGACGCAAAGCTCCCCCTCGTGGATGAGCTTCTCGACCTCGATGCGAAAGAATCGCGCGGCCATAACCGAGGCAAGCGATCTGCGCGCAAGCCGCAACGCCCTCTCCAAACAGATCGGTATGCTCATGGGGCAGGCGAAGAAGGACCCCTCGAAGCTTGAGGAGGCTGAAAAAGTCAAGGCGCAGGTCAAGGCTCAGGCCGACCGGCTCACTGAGCTTGAAGGTCTCGAGGAGGACTACGCAAAGCGCATCCATGAGATCATGCTGACCATTCCGAACATCATCGATCCGTCCGTCCCCATCGGCCCGGATGACAGCGCAAACGTTGAGGTCCAGCGCTTTGGCGAGCCAGTGGTCCCTCGATTTTGATATTCCTTATCACACCGAGATTATGGAGAGCTTCAACGGCATCGATATGGACGCCGCAGGCCGCGTCTCCGGCAACGGCTTCTATTATCTCATGGGAGACATTGCCCGCCTGCACTCTGCAGTCCTGCCTATGCGCGCGACTTTATGATAAATAAGGGCTTTACCTACTGCATCCCGCCGTTTATGATCCATGGCAACGTTGTTGAGGGCGTTATGAGTCAGACCGAAATGGACGCTATGATGTACAAAATTGAGGGCGAAGACCTCTACCTCATCGGCACCAGCGAGCACTCCATGATAGGCAAGTTCATCGACCAGATCATTCCTGAGGACAAGCTTCCCCAGACCCTCACCAGCTATAGCCCCTGCTTCAGAAAGGAAAAGGGCGCGCACGGCATTGAGGAGCGCGGCGTTTACCGTATCCACCAGTTTGAAAAGCAGGAAATGGTCGTCGTCTGCAAGCCTGAGGATTCCATGACATGGTATGAGAAAATGTGGCGCTTCTCCGTGGAGCTGTTCCGCAGCATGGAGATCCCCGTGCGTCAGCTCGAATGCTGCTCCGGTGATCTGGCCGACCTCAAGGTCAAGTCCTGCGACATTGAAGCCTGGTCGCCCAGACAGAAGAAGTACTTTGAGGTCTGCTCCTGCTCCAACCTCGGCGATGCTCAGGCGCGCCGTCTCAAGATGCGCGTCAAGGGTGAGGACGGCAAGATGTATCTGCCGCACACTCTCAACAACACCGTCGTTGCGCCCCCCGCGTATGCTCATCGCTTTCGCTTGAAAATCACCTTCAGGCCGACGGCAGCGTGACTATCCCCGAAGTCCTGCGTCCCTACATGGGCGGAACTGAAGTGCTCATCCCCAAAAAGTAATTTAATTTTTCTTAAAAATAATACCGGCGATCCGCAGAACACGGATCGCCGGTATTGTTATGAGATCAAAAGCTTATTCGACAGTGACAACTCCGTCGTCGCCGACGGTGACGGTCATGCCGGTCTTGACATAGTCAAGAAATTCCCGCCGAGCATATCGACAACGGGCATCTTGGCATCAGTCCAGACATCGCCGAGGATAGCACCGGAGGCGGCGAGGGGAGTCGATCGGCATGCTGAAAAGCATGCAGGCCGGCTGCTTGCCGACGGAGCAGGCGGTATAGAGCACCATGCCGCCGGTGGTGGAGCCGATGGTCTGCGGCAGGCACAGCGCCTTGCCGATCATGGGCTGCTTATAGATATCGGGGTTATTCTGGTCGCCGCACTTGACCTTCTTATCTCCGAACATCAGCGCCATCTGGTAGCTTGCAAGAGTGTTGAAGCCGCCGTGGCTGACGAGCGCTTCTGCTGTGCAGGTGCCGGGGACTATAACGCGTCCTTTGAACTGCTTCATTATTTACCCTCCTTGCCGGTGATGATGTCAAGAATTTTGGCCTCGGTATAATACCTCGCGCTGGTGTAAGTGCGCAGCTTGTTGGAGCAGGTGATGACGGCCTTCTTCTTGCAGAGAGGATTGTTCATGTACATCAGCGGGCAGATGTAGCTGACGACAACGCCGTAGGTGGCAAGCTTATCGAGATACACCGTGCCGTTGAGAGTCCTTGATAACGCGGGAGCCGCGGTGAACACGGTGGGTACCGTGACCTTGCTCAGGCCGTTTGCGCGCAGCTTTTCTTCTATCGCGTCCGTCCAGTCCTTGAGCTGCTGCACGCTCATGTGCGGGCAGCCGACGAAGCACAGCTGCGGCCGGGCGTTGAGGATTTTTCCATATCACGGGGTAGCTTGCCGCACGCGCTCAAGCTCCGCGTCGTCGATGACGTACACCGGCGCACCGTCGCGGATGAGTGCCTCGCCCTGCTGCACGGCCTCGGGCGTGAGGTGCTCGATGTGGTACAGGCCAACGGGCCGTTCGATGCGGTCGCCGCGCCGATCGCTGAGATAGGCGCGGTTCGTCGTCGTTCAAGCTCGGTGCCGAGCCACTTATCAAGCCCTTTTATATACGGCACTTTTTCCATGACCTTCATGCCGATGGCGGAGCCGAGCAGCTGCGCCTCAGGCTTCTTCGCACTGACCTCGACGATCCATGTCGCCTTGCGTCCCTCATCGGTCAGCAGGCCGAACTCGGGGACAAAGCCCGCGATGGAGCCCATGAGCTCGATAATGCCGGAGTTGCGGTTGCAGCGCGCGCCGAGCACGGAATTGGCGTACACCACGGCGGAGCTTTCCGCCCATGAGAGCACCTCACCCTTTGCGGGCTTGTTGCCGACCTCGTCCATGTAGCAGGTGCAGGTATAATCATCTTCGCCCTTGATGCCGAGCTTCTTGAGCTGCTCTTCATAGCTTGCCTGATGGGTGTACATGATTTTCTTAAAGACGATGTCCTCAAGCAGGGAGGTGGGGATATTGTCGTCAATGGGTCTGGGGTCCGCGGTGAACTTCTGCGCGCTGGTAAGGCCGGCATCGATAAGCTGATCGTTACAGCTCATAGACGGGCTTTATTGCCTTGAGACCGAAGGATATGACCGTGTGGCCATACTTGCTGGTGACGGGAACCATGCGCTCCGCGCCGAAAGCGTCACCGTACATGACAAGGGTCTTGACGACCTTGGCCATGGTTTCGCCCTTTTCGCCGTTGAGCATGGCCTGCTGTTCAGGTGTAAGCTTCAAAATACCACTTCCTTATTTTTAATAGAATGTACTCGTTCTTAATAGAATGTACTCGCTTGTGAACATTCTAACACTTCATAAGGGAAAAGTCAATTTACAACGAACTAACATTAGGGCTTTTGGAAAGCTTTCTGTACCCGTACTATCGACGCCGTGACATATACCGCAGTTACCGCTTCGGCTATTGGCATTGCCCACCACACGGAATTGCTGCCGAGGATGAGCGGCAGAAGCATTATCAGCGCGCCGCTGATGACTATGCCGCGCGAGACGGAGATAATGACCGATGTGCCGGGTCTCAGCATCGCCTGGAAATAATATGTGGAGAACACATTATTCGGCAGCAGCAGGAAAGAGACGGCGTATATACGCATGATCTCCGGGGCGATGGCGAGAACTGCCGCCGTCGGCGACATGAAGAGCTTAATGAAGCCGTTCGGCAGAGCGACGACCGCCGCCGTCCACGCCGCGCCGATCACTGCACAGCTTATCAGGCTGTAGCGCAGCAGCCGGGACACACGGTCGGAGCGCCCGGCACCGTAGTTCTGCGAAATTATCGGCTGCGCCGCCTGACCGACGCCGTAGGCGCAGCACTGCACAAAGGTGCTGATGTTGACGATGACGGCATAGACCGCGAGAGCGTCCGAGCCGAGATACCGCATGATCTGACGGTTAAAGAGCATGGTGAGCACACCCATGGCGATATCGATAATGAAGCTTGAAAAACCGTTTGCGGCGATCTTGCCGAACGTCTCCGGCAGACGCGCGACCTCTATAAAGCGCATCGTGTTTATAGGAGAGCGGAAGTGCGTCAGCATCATGAATACGGACATGCAAACGCCCATCGCCGTCGCAAGTCCCGCGCCTAAAATGCCCATGTCAAGCGTAAAAACAAAGAAATAATCGCCGAAAACGTTGAATATCCCGCCGAACAGCACCGACTTTGTCGCAAGAGCGGGGTTGCCGTCATTGCGCAGGAAGGAGGACAGCAGCGTCGAGAACGGATAGAACGGGACGGTGAACTTGACCGGAATAAGATAGCGCCGGCAGAGCGGCAGCAGCGCATCGTTCGCGCCGAAAAGACGCAGCAGCGGCACCTCGAAGAGCCACAGCCCGACCCAGAGCAGCAGAGCGATAATGCCGCCGAAGATGACAGAGCCGGTGAAGTAGGCGTTCGCCGGGCGCTCGCCGTGGCCATCGCTGCCCTTGGCGACGCTGAAGAGAACCGACCCGCCGATACCGGCGAGGAGACCGAAGCTATAGACAATATTCCAGACCGGCGCGATAACGCCCATCGCCGCCGAGCCCTCCGGTCCGTGGTACTGCCCGACCATGACCATATCGACAAGGCCGAAGACGCTGCCCATGAACGCGCTGCCGAAAGCAGCGGCGAGATATTTCAGATAGATTTTACTGAGCTTGTCGTTTATAAGATCCATAACGTTCCCCCAAATACAGCTCTACAATAAAACAGCTATCACGTCGGTGCCGGACAATACTGCTGCGGCACCGACGTAAAAAAACCGGATAAGAAGCGGGCGTTTCAGCCTGCCACCTTATCCGGCTCGTCGTTTCCAAATATACGAACGGCTTGCCCTCCGAGTGAGCGAGAGGGATAATACCACAGTCGTACGGATAAATCAAGCGACAGATAACAAAAAGAGTCAAATTTTTCTGCAAAAACTTCGAAAAATTGTACTCAAGCCCTTGCAATCCGGGAACAATTCTGGTATCATATCAGAGCATTTCGCACGGGAATGGACTTTCCCCCATGTGGTCCTGTGTTCAGGGCTTGGTGGAGGGGTTGAAGTTCCCGGAGGAAAATAACAAATTACGGAGGAAAAGAAATGTCAGTAGTATCCATGAAGCAGCTGCTGGAAGCCGGTGTCCACTTCGGTCACCAGACCCGCCGCTGGAACCCCAAGATGGCCGAGTATATTTACTGTGAGCGTAACGGTATCTATATAATCGACCTGCAGAAGACCGTCAAGAAGCTCGAAGAGGCTTACGACTTTGTGCGTGATCTCGCCGCAAACGGCCAGACCATTCTCTTCGTCGGCACGAAGAAGCAGGCTGCGGACGCAGTCAAGGAAGAGGCTGCCCGCGTCGGTATGTACTACGTCAACGCACGTTGGCTCGGCGGCATGCTCACCAACTTCAAGACCATGCGCCGCGTTGACCGCCTTGCTCAGCTCAAGAAGATGCAGGAAGACGGCACCTTCGATATGCTGCCCAAGAAGGAAGTCATGAAGCACCTCGGCGAGATGGAAAAGCTCGAGAAGTACCTCGGCGGCGTCAAGGACATGAAGAAGCTCCCCGGCGCACTGTTCGTCGTTGACCCCCGCAAGGAGCACAACGCTATCGCCGAAGCACGCAAGCTGCACATCCCCATCGTCGCTATCGTCGACACCAACTGCGACCCCGATGAGGTCGATTACGTTATCCCCGCAAACGATGACGCTATCCGCGCCATCCGCCTGATCTCCGCCACCATGGCCAACGCCGTTCAGGAAGGCCGCCAGGGCGCAGACGCAGAGGTCGAGGAAGCTCCCGCAGAGGCAGCTGCCGAAGCAGCAGAGGATTAATAAATAAACGCAGGGGCGACAGGCAGACTCTAACAGACCGCCTTTTGCCCCTTTTTTCATACTGAAAACTGATTAAAACATTTGATTTTAATCAAATGTTTTAATAGCCGCCGCAGCGGCGTAGTTTTCGTATGAGACGACTTTTTGAAGCCTAACCGTGCCTTGCGGCCTTTACGGGCTTCAAAAGATTCGATTCAAAAATTGAAGATTTTAATGAATAATAAGTATCAAATCAAAACAGGAGGATAAATTATTATGGCATTTACCGCTCAGGATGTTAAAACTCTCCGCGAGATGACCAACGTCGGCATGATGGACTGCAAGAAGGCCCTCACCGAGACCGACGGCGATATGGATAAGGCAGTCGAATGGCTGCGTGAGAAAAAGGGCCTTGCAAAGGCCGCAAAGAAGGCCGGCCGCATTGCTGCCGAAGGTATGGCTTATGCAGACGTTTGCCCCAAGTGCGGCGTCGGCGCTGTCGTCGAGGTCAACTGCGAGACCGACTTCTGCGCAAAGAGCGAGCCGTTCGTCAACTTCGTCAAGGACATCTGCCATGTCGTCATCAACGACAACCCCGCAGACGTCGAAGCTCTCCTCAATTGCAAGTACCCCAACTCCAGCCTGACCGTCGCCGAGACTCTGCCTGAGAAGGTCATGTCCATCGGTGAAAATCTCCAGATCCGCCGCTTCGTCCGCTACGCCGAGAACACCAGTGTCGCTTACGTTCACGCAGGCGGCAAGATCGGCGTACTCGTAAACCTCGCTGTTGAGGGCGGCATTGACGCTACCGCTATCGGCAAGGACGTCGCAATGCAGATCGCTGCTCTGAACCCCCGCTTCTGGGACAAGAGCGACGTCACTGAGGACGTTCTCGCTGAGGAGAAGAAGATCGCACTCGCACTCATGGATCAGGATCCGAAGATGGCTTCCAAGCCTCAGCAGGTCAAGGAAAAGATCGTCATGGGCAAGATGAACAAGTTCTACGAAGAGAACTGCCTGCTCCAGCAGGAGTTCGTCAAGGACAATTCCATGACCGTCGAGAAGTATATCGCCAGCGCCGCAAAGGCTCTGGGCGGCTCGTCGTCAAGTTTGTTGACGCAGTCCGTTTCGCCAAGGGCGAGGGCATTGAGAAGAAGGAAGAGGACTTCGCGCAGCAGAGGTCGCAGCCCAGATGAACATGGGCAAGTAAGCCTTCAAAACAGTTTAATACTGAAACGACCGCCGATTTCTCGGCGGTCGTTTTGCTTTATTCAGAAAGACAGAAGAAAATCCGTCTGTCTTTTCTTCTTTATTATAATTTAATTCTTGCTGAATCTTGAAAAAAAGGGGGCGGTCTGTTATAATAAATTGATTAAATATACGCCATTGAGGTAGACCGTTATGGGGATGAATTCACTCAACGATATATGGGATAAGGTCATTGAAATTCTCTCAAATCAGCTCACGCCGACCGCGATAAACACCTGGTTCTCGGACTGCACCCCGGTCGATATTGAGGACTGCAGGCTCGTGCTGCACACGACGACTGAGTTTAAGAGAAATATCATAAACAGCCGCTTCAGCGAGAGCATCAAGGCCGTGCTGTCCGATATCTTCGCGTGTGACTTTGATCTGCTCGTGCTCGCCGGGGATGAGGTGAACGACTTTGAGCTTAAGAAGAAGTCTGAAAACTCTCTGCCCGAAATGGACGGCTACACCTTTGATAATTTCATCGTCGGCAGCTCCAACAAGTTTGCCCACGCCGCCGCGATAGCCGTCGCGGAAAACCCAGGCAAGGCCTATAACCCGCTCTTCATCTACGGCAACTCCGGTCTCGGCAAGACACATCTGCTGCTCGCTATCGGTCAGGAGATACACTCAAGGTCGCCGGAGAAATCCATCGCTTATATAAAGGGCGACGAGTTCACGAATCAGATGGTAAAGTCCCTGAGAGAGAACAAGGCGGAGGAGTTTCGCACATGAAGTACAGAAATGTGAGCCTGTTTCTGGTGGACGATATCCAGTTCATCGCCGGCAAGCAGGGGACGCAGGAGGAGTTTTTCCACACCTTCAACAACATCTATGAGGCCGGCAACCAGATAGTCATCACCTCCGACCGGCCGCCGATTGAAATGTCGCAGCTTGACGACAGGCTGCGCACGCGCTTTGAGTGGGGCCTAATGGCAGACATACAGCCGCCTGACCTTGAGACAAGAATGGCGATCACCCGCAACAAGGCTGCCCAGCTCGGGCTCATCCTCTCGGACGACGCAGTGTCGTACATTGCGGAGAACATCACGGCCAATATCCGCCAGATAGAGGGCGTCATAAAGCGCCTGACAGCCTATAAGGAGATACTCGACTACACGATAACCATCGACTCCGTCAAGCGCGCGATAAAAGACGTCATCCGCACAGGGGAATACATCCCCACGCCAGACATCATCATACGCGAAACGGCAAGGTACTACTCCCTCAAGGAGGAGGATCTGCGCGGCCAGAACCGTTCGAAGAACATGACTATGGCAAGGCAGGTGTCGATGTACCTTATGCGCTCGCTGACGAACCTCTCGCTGAAGGATATAGGCATGGAGTATGAGGACAGGAACCATGCAACGGTACTGAGCTCCATAAGAAAGGTGGAGGACAGCTGCTGAAAAACGACCCGTCGATGGCCGGAACGGTCAGAGATATTACGTCAAATATCAACTCTGTTTGATTTCAGCATAGGTGGAAGTTTTCGTAAAAGCGGTGTTGAAAATTGATAGAAGAGTGTTGAGAAAATTTGGCCGGGGCCCTGTGTTAAAACGAGAAAAAGTTTCCACAAAATTGTCCAGGGAGAAGGAAATCAAGGCTTTGAGGTTGTTTTCCACAATCCACAGCGCCTACTACTAAAGCTACTTAAAATATAGATTTATTTATTGATAAAAAAGAAAGAAGATTTTGTTTCATCTGTAAGGAGGAGCCGAAATGAAATTCACATGCGAAAAATATCTGCTTCAGTCCGCGTGCACGATAGCATCAAGAGCGGCCGCAGGCAAGAGCCCCATACCAGCTCTGGAGGGACTGCTGATAAAGGCGGATGACAAGATAACGATAACAGGCTATGACCTGAAGAAAGGTATATACACCGGTATTGAGGCGGACATCGCGGAGCGCGGCTCAATAGTCGTCGGGGCGCGGCTCTTCGGAGAGATGATACGCCGCATGCCGGATGGAATAGTTTCCGTCACGGTCGACGAAAAGGACAATGTCAATATTAAGTGCGGCAAAAGTGAGTACAACATCATCGGCATAAGCCCGGATGATTACCCCGAGATGCCGAAGTTTGACGCGGTGAATAATATATCCCTCCCGCAGAACATCCTCAAGAGCATGATAAACCAGACGATATTTGCGGTGTCGACCGACGACGATATAAGACCGATATACACCGGCACACTGTTTGAAATAGAGGGGGACGAGCTGACGCTTGTCTCGGTCGACGGCTACAGGCTCGCAAAGCGGACGGAGAAACTCGAAAGCTCCAAGCTTGAGAATTGCAGCTTCGTTGTCCCCGGCTCGACGCTCTCAGACGTTGAGAAGATATGCGCGGACGAGGATGCGCCGGTATCGATATCGGTCGGTGAAAAGCACATATCCTTCGCGATAGGCGACACGGTCGTTGTATCGAGAAGGCTTCTGAGGGCGAGTTCCTCAATTACCGCCGTTCATACCCGAGGAGCTTCAAGTACGAGCTCAAGGTCGACAGAGGGGAGCTTATGTCAGTCATCGACCGTGTGTCCCTGATCGTCAGCGTGAAGAACTCCAGCCCTGTGAGGATCACCTTCAACGACGGCAGCATCGACTGCGTGTGCGTAACTCCGATAGGCCGCGCGGACGACGTCTGTCACCTGCGACGGAAACGGCGAGGGACTCATGGTCGGCTTTAACGACAGGTACCTGAAGGACGCGCTGAAGGCCGCGGGCTGCGAAAAGGACGAGCTTCGATATGCGTGAATACCGCTTCCTCCCCTGCGTCATCAAGGCAGCCGACGGGACGGAGAACTTCACCTATATGGTGCTGCCCGTCCGTCTTACATGCGGGTGATTGTTGGAAAAAAAAAAAAATGGAAAAAATAGCTATAGATACGGAATTTATAAAGCTGGATTCGCTGCTTAAGATTCGCGGCGGCAGTCGGTACCGGCGGCGAAGCAAAGTTCGTCATAAACGAGGGACTTGTGTTCGAAAACGGTGAGGTCTGCACCCAGCGCGGAAAAAGCTGCATCCCGGCGACAAGGTAGATTTTTGCAGGGGATGAGCTTTTGAAGTGGTCAGGAATGATAATCAGGAAGATCGCGCTCAACGGCTTTCGCAATTACGAGTTTGAGACCGTTGAGTTTGCGCCGGGGACGAACGTGATATCCGGCCAGAACGCGCAGGGCAAGACCAATCTGCTGGAAGCGGTGTATATGCTCTCCTGCGGCAGGAGCTTCCGCACGCGCTTTGATAGCGAGCTTGTAGGCTTCGGGTATTCCTCGGCGGATATATTGGCGGACGTTACAGCCATGAGCGGGAGCAGACGATAAACATACAGCTGCGCCCCGGTCAGGGAAAAAAGATACTTGTAAACGGCGTGAAGAAAACAGCGGGCGAGCTTGCCGACACGGTGAACACGGTGCTGTTCTGTCCGGACGACCTGAACCTCATAAAGGACGGCGCGGCCGTGCGGCGGAGGCTCCTCGACAACGCGATAAGTCAGATACGCCCAAGGTACGCGGAGTATCTTGCTGAATTCAACCGACTGTATGAGCACAAGACGCGCATACTCAAGGACTGGCGCGATAAGCCCTCGCTGCTCGAAACGCTGGATGAGTTTTCCGACGGGATGTGCCGCGCGTCGGCACAGCTCATACGCTATAGAGCGGCTTTTTCCGCGAGGCTCGATCAGGCCGCGGCTCCGATACACAAAGATTTCTCGAACTCCCTTGAGGAGCTGGAGATAAAATACAAGACCGTCAGCACCGTGAAGGATCCGTTTGCAAGCGCGAGGGAGATATACTATGATATCTGCGAGCATCAGGAGAAGCACCGTCAAGCGGAGCTTGAGAGCGCGCAGTGCCTCACCGGCGCGCATAAGGACGACCTTGAGATATTCATAAACGGCACTGCCGCAAGGAGCTTTGCCTCTCAGGGGCAGACGAGGACGGCGGCGCTGTCGATAAAGCTTGCCGAGCGCGAAATATTCTTAGCGGAGACCGGAGAGTACCCGGTGCTGCTGCTCGACGATGTGCTCTCCGAGCTTGACACAAAGCGGCAGGAGTTCGTGCTCAACCGCATAGGCGGCGGGCAGACGCTTATAAGCTGCTGCGAGGACGAGGGCATATCCAAGCGCACAGGCGGCAGAGTGCTGTTTATAAGCGAGGGAACCATCAAGTGACAAAGAGCACAACGCCTGCGACTCAAAACCAAAAATCACATAAAAATCCATCACTGTCAGGTGCGCAGCAGTTTTGCCGGAGCAGAAAAGCGTTCAGGCAATGAAAAGCCCGCAGGCAATACTTTGTGTATTGCCAAGGGCTTTGAAGCAGCATGGGCGTTTTTCTGCCCGTCAAAACCGTGTGTGTCCTTGTCAATTGATGGTAGATAAGCTAATGTACCTGCATCTCGGAAAAGGTAAGATCGTGAGCACTGAGGATATCGTCGGGATATTCGACCTGGACATCCAGTCGCACCTGACAAGAAAGTATCTGACGATGGCGGAAAGGCCGGTGAGGTCGTGAACGCCAGCGAGGATATACAAAGTCCTTTGTCGTGGCCGGTCGGGAAACAAGAAGATACTTTTATCTCCGAGCCAGATGGTTCGGCGACGCTGCACTGAAGCGCGCGGAGTCAGGGCTGTTGTAGTAAACGGCGGGGGGCTGCCCCGCACGGAATGGAGAAACGTATGTCTGATAACATCAAAAAATCAAGCGTCAGAATATGATGCATCGCAGATCCAGGTCCTTGAGGGACTTGAGGCCGTAAGAAAAGCGCCCTGGTATGTATATAGCTCGACCTCGTCCTCGGGGATTGCACCACCTTGTTTATGATCGTGGATAACTCCATCGACGAGGCGCTTGCCGGCTTCTGCACCGAGCATCACCGTGACGATAAACCCCGGCGACATTATCACGGTGGATGATAATGGCCGCGGCATACCTGTTGACATACAGGAGCAGACCGGCAAATCCGGCGCTGGAGGTCGTGTTCACGGTGCTGCACGCGGGCGGCAAATTCGGCGGCGGGGGATGGTTCCGGCGGTCTGCACGGTGTCGGCGCGTCCGTCGTCAACGCCCTGAGCGAGTGGCTGGAGGTCAGGTGTGCAAAAAACGGAAAATCTACCAGATGAAGTTCTCCCCCGGGGCAAGGTCACCAGTAGAGATGAACGTCGTCGGCGTCACCGGACCACACCGGCACCCGGCTTCAAGCCCGACCCGGAGATGTTCGAGGACACGGTGTACGACTACGAAAACCCCTTGCACCCGGATGCGGGAGCAGAGCGCCTTTCTGAACGCGGGCCTCACCATCATCCTCAGGGATGAGGAGGGGATGGAGCAGGCGGGAGATTTATGTGCTACGACGGGCGGCATAAAGGAATTTTGACCCATCTCAACCAGCACAAGACACCCCATGCATGAAGGACGTCATCTATCTCACCGGCCAAGGGCGACGCGATGGCCGAGGCCTGCAAGTACAACGACGGCTACAACGAAACGGCCCTCAAACAACAACATACACACCCCCGAGGGCATGCATGCAGACGGGCTTCAAGACGGGCGCGACCTCACGCTCTGAACGCCTACGGCGGAAAATCAAGATGCTGAAGGGACGACGAGAAAAATCTCCGGCGACTGCCGGAAAGGGGCGCCCTGACCCGCCGTAATATCCGTCAAGCTTCCGGAGGCGCAGTTCGAGGGGCAGACGAAGCAGAAGCTCGGCAACAGCGTAATCCGCACGCTGGTGAACAACATCGTCAAACGACAAGTCTGGAGATCTTTTTGAGGAGCACCCCCAGGTGCTGGGCGCCATTTGACAAGGCCATGATGGCAAACCGCGCGCGCGAGGCCGCAAGGAAGGCAAAGGAGTCCGTCCGGCGCAAGACAGGGCTTGAGAGCGGGCAGATGCCCGACAAGCTTCAGGACTGCAATGAGCGCGACCCCTCGCTGTGCGAGATATACATCGTCGAGGGCGACTCCGCCGCAGGCTCCGCCATTCAGGGGCGCGACAGCCGCTTCCAGGCGATACTGGCCATGTGGGGCAAGATGCTGAACGTGGAGAAGGCGCGCGCCGACAAGATATACGGCAACGACAAGCTTATCCGCTCATCCTCGCGCTGGGCGCGGGGATAGGGGACGAGTTCAACATGGACAAGCTCCGCTATCACAAGATAATCATCATGGCCGATGCCGATGTTGACGGCAGTCATATAAGGACGCTTCTTCTGACCTTCTTCTTCCGCTATATGCGCCCGCTTATCGAAAACGGCTATGTTTACTCCGCGGTGCCGCCGCTTTACAAGCTCACGCGCGGAAAGCAGCAGAGAGTGGCGTATTCCGACGAGCAGCGCGATAAGATAAGCGCGGAGCTTCGCGCCGACAACCCCAACGTCAAGGTGGACATATCCCGCTTCAAAGGGGGCCTCGGCGAAATGGACCCGCACGAGCTGTGGGGAGACGACCATGGACCCCGAGACGCGTTCACTGCGGCGCATCACGCTCAACGACGCCATTCAGGCCGACCAGATATTCACCGTCCTCATGGGCGAGGACGTCGAGCCGCGCCGCGAGTGGATAGAGCGCAACGCCAAATACGTCGTCAATCTCGACGTTTGATGCGCGCCGGGTAAAGGAGATAAAATGGCACATAAAAAGAGATTATAAACCAGAGGATATAGCATTCCCCAATCAGGTCATAACGGAGTCTGAGCTCGTCAACGAGATGCAGAAGAGCTATATAGACTACGCCATGTCCGTCATTGTCGGGCGCGCCCTGCCGGACGTGCGCGACGGCCTCAAGCCCGTGCACCGGCGCATACTCTACGCGCTGTATGAGGATAACCTCACCTCCGACAAGCCCTTCAAGAAGTCGGCCACCTGCGTCGGCGACGTGCTGGGCCGCTACCATCCGCACGGCGACGCGTCGGTTTATGACGCGATGGTGCGCCTTGCGCAGAACTTCTCCATGCGCTATATGCGTGCTCGTGGACGGGCACGGCAACTTCGGCTCCGTCGATGGCGACCCACCGGCGGCCTACCGTTATACCGAGGCGCGCCTTTCCAAGATATCCAACGAAATGCTGCGCGATATCGAAAAGGACACCGTGGACTGGGACCCCAACTTCGACGAGACGCGCAAGGAGCCGCGCGGCGCTGCTGCCGTCAAAGGTTCCCGAACCTTCTCGTCAACGGCTCGTCCGGCATCGCCGTCGGCATGGCGACGAATATCCCGCCCCATAACCTGACGGAGGTCATCAACGCCTGCGTGTGCGTGCTGGATGATCCGGAGGCCACGCTTGCAGACCTCATGCAGCACGTCAAGGGGCCGGACTTCCCCACGCGCGGCATAATCATGGGCAGAAGCGGCATCCGCGCCGCCTACGCCACGGGGCGTGGCCGCGTCGTCGTGCGCGCGCGCACGGAGTTTGAAGAGTTCGGCCGCGACAAGAGGACGCGCATAATAGTCACGGAGCTTCCTTATCAGGTCAACAAGCGCCAGCTCATCCGCAATATCGCCGATCAGGTGCATGAAAAGCGGATAGAGGGCATTTCAGATCTGCGCGACGAGACGGACCGCAACGGTATGCGCATCGTTATAGAGCTCAAGCGCGACGCGAACCCGCAGGTCGTCCTCAACAGGCTTTTTGCCCAGACGGCCATGCAGTCGAGCTTTTCAATAAACATGCTCGCCCTCGTCAACAACCAGACGCAGCCGAAGATACTCTCCCTGCGGCACATACTCGACGAGTATCTTGCATTCCAGGAGGATCTCATCGTCCGCAGGACGAAGTTCGACCTCAGAAAGGCGGAGGAGCGCGCCCACCTGCTGGAGGGTCTGCTCATCGCGCAGGATAATATCGACGAGGTCATCCACATCATCCGCACGAGCTACGACAACGCAAAGCAGCGCCTGATGGAGCGCTTCGGCCTGTCCGAGGTGCAGGCGCAGGCCATATGCGACATGCGCCTTATTCGCTTCAGGGTCTCAACCGCGAGAAGCTTGAAAATGAGTATAAGGAGCTGGAGGGCAAGATCGCGTATTATAAAGAGCTTCTTGCAGACCCCGAGAAGATAAAGCAGGTCCTGAAGGATGAGCTTATCGCCCTGCGCGACAAGTACGGGGATGAGCGCGTCACGGAGATACAGGACGTCTGCGCCGACGAGATAGACATCGAGGATCTCATCGACGAGGAGCAGTGCGTCATCACGCTTACGAACGGCGGATATATAAAGCGCCTGCCCGTCAGCGAAAGTACCGCAGTCAGGGCCGCGGCGGCAAGGGCGTGCGCGCGATGACGACGAAGGATGAGGACTTTGTGGAGACGGTGTTCACCGCGTCCACGCATGATAACATCCTCTTATTCACGAGCAAGGGGCGCGTGTTCATCAAGAAGGGCTATAACATCCCGGAGGCCGGGCGCAATGCCAGAGGCACGAACATCGTCAATATAATCCAGATAGAAAACGCGCAGGAGGAAAAGGTCAGCGCGATGATAAGGGGCCGCGCGCTGGAGGAGGAGAACTACCTCGTCTTTGCCACGCGCAACGGCACCGTCAAGCGCATGTCGCAGGCCGCGCTGAAAAATATCCGCGCGAACGGCATAAGGGCGCTGACGCTGGACGAGGGGGACGAGCTTATCTCCGTCATCTCCACCACCGGCGACGAGGAGACATCCTTATCGCCACCTATAAGGGCAGCCACCTGCTTCAATGAAAACGACGTGCGCCCGATGGGCCCACGGCAGTGGGCGTGCGCGGATAAGACTGAGAGAGGGCGACTATGTCGTCGGCGCGGGCAGCAGCAGCACGGGCAGCGCCCTGCTGACCATCACCGAGAACGGCTACGGCAAGCGCACGGCCTGCACGGAATACGGCGTGAAGGGGCCGCGGCGGCATCGGCCTTAAAAAACTACAACGTCACGGAAAAGACGGGCAACGTCGCCGATGTGAAGATAGTCACCGGCGATGAGGACGTGCTCGTCGTGACGGACGACGCGACCATCATCCGCATCCCCGTTGACGGGATAAGCCTGCTTGGCCGCTCCACTCAGGGCGTGCGCATCATGCGCACCGCCGCGGGCAGCCGCGTAATATCCATCGAGACCACGGAGAAAACCCAGAGGAGGAGACGGAGCTTCCCGGCGCGCAGGAAAATGACGCCGCGCCTGAGGACGCGGAGGTTCCCGGCACGGATGAGGAATAAGGAATAAGATTTTCCGTATACGGAGATAAGCGAATGAAGGAAGTGACCATATATACCGACGGCGCGTGCAGCGGCAATCCCGGCCCCGGCGGCTGGGGCGCGGTGCTGTGCTATAAGGGCACGGAGAAGGAGCTTTCCGGCGGCGAGGCCATGACGACCAATAACCGCATGGAGCTTACCGCCGCCGTGTCCGCGCTGAAGGCATTGAAGGAGCCGTGCCGCGTCTATCTCTACTCGGACTCAAAATACCTTGTGGACTCGCTGATGAAGGGCTGGGTCATCGCGGCTGGGGAAAAAGCGCGGCTGGGTCAAGGCCGACAAAAGCCCGCGCTGAACGCCGACCTCTGGCAGGAGCTTCTGCGGCTTGACAAGGTGCATGAGATAACATATCACTGGGTAAAGGGCCACGCGGACGACGACTATAACAACCGCTGCGACGAGCTGGCCGTGGCGCGGCGCGCGACGAATACGCGGCGCTTGGCCGCCGCCCGACATGTAAGGAAGATGGAGAAAAATTATAACGACAGCCCCCTGAAAATATTCTTTCCTACATCATGGGGCAAAAGAAGCTTTTCATTATCGACATGATATGCGCCGTGCTCGTCGCGGCGATAGACCTTGTGTTCCCATACGTGTCGCGCGCGTCGATGTACTCGCTGCTGCCGGAAAGGCTGTTCGGCGCGTTCTTCGCCGTGATGGCGGCGATGGTGGTTGCGTACATACTCAAATCCGCGCTGTACTACGTGATAACCGTGGTGGGGCACAAAATGGGCGTGCTGGTCGAGTCCGACATGCGCCGGGATATATTCACGCACATGCAGGCGCTCTCATGCAGCTTTTTACGACAAGAACCGCACCGGCGTCCTGATGAGCCGCATCACCGGCGACCTTTTTGAGGTGACGGAGCTTGCCCATCACGGGCCGGAGAACATACTCATCTGCACGCTGACGATAGTTGGCGCGCTTGGCATAATGTATACGCTGGAATGGCGCCTTGCGCTGGTGCTGACGGTGATAATCCCGGTGTGCCTGTGGTTCACGCTGTCGCAGCGCGTGCGCATGAAAAAGGCCAACGTCGAGGTCAAGCGCAAGACGGCGGAGATATACGCCGCCATTGAAAGCAGCATCTCCGGCATACGCACGGCCAAGGCCTTCGCCAACGAGAAGCAGGAAAGCGCCAAGTTCGACGCGGCCAACAGCATGTTCCGCAGCTCCAAGGTGGAGTATTACAGGGCCATGGGCCTTTTCATGAGCGGGATGGAGTTCACCACCAGCATCGCGCAGGTCGCTGTCGTGGCGGTCGGCGGGCTGCTGATAATGCGCGGCGGCGAAATGAGCTATATCGACCTTGTCACCTTCACGCTGTACGTGTCGGCCTTCGTCACGCCGGTGAAGAAGCTTGCGCAGTTCGCGGAGATCTACATGCAGGGTACGGCGGGCTTCTCCCCGCTTTCTTGAGCTCATGCGCACAAAGCCCGCGATAGAGGACGCGCCCGGCGCGATAGAGCTGGGCCACGTCTCCGGCAGGATAGATTATAATAACGTCAGCTTTGATTACGGCAACGGCGTCAGCGTGCTCAGCGGGATAGACCTGCATATAAAGCCGGGCGAATGCCTCGCCGTCGTCGGCCCCTCCGGCGGCGGAAAGACGACGCTGTGCCAGCTTCTGCCGCGCTTTTTACGATGTCTGCGGCGGCGGCTGCATAACCGTGGACGGCGTGGATATCCGCACCGTCACGCAGGAGAGTTTACGCAAGAACATCGGCCTTATCCAGCAGGACGTTTTCATGTTCGCCGGTACTGTGCGGGAGAATATCCGCTACGGCCGGCCGGACGCCACGGATGAGGAGATCGTCGAGGCCGCCGTGCGCGCGGAGATACACAGCGAGATAATGGACATGCCCGACGGGTACGACACATATATCGGCGAGCGCGGCGTGATGCTGTCCGGCGGACAGAAGCAGCGCATATCCATCGCGCGCGTCTTTCTGAAAAATCCGCAGATACTTATACTTGACGAGGCGACCTCAGCGCTCGACACGGTGACGGAGCAGCGCATCCAGTCCTCTCTGGACGAGCTTGCAAAGGGGCGCACCACCATAATAATTGCGCACCGGCTCTCCACGGTGAAGAATGCCGATACCGTCGCCGTCATAGAGGGGGAGCATATCGTGGAGATGGGCCCACCGCGCGTCCTTCTGGAAAAGGACGGGGAGTATGCCCGCCTCTGCCGCGCGCAGCAGACGCTGAGCTAATGGTACCCTCGGTTGACAAGAGCATACCCGCCTGACAGCGTGCCTTTCCGGCGCTTTTTGTCCTTTTCGTCTTGATGGGTTACGACACATCTGCGCCTCAAAAGCCAAAAATCGCTCGAAAATCCATCGCTGTCAGGGTGCAAAGCAGTTTTGCCGTGGCAGAAAGGCGGCCAGACGACGAAAAGGCCGCAAAAATATTTGTGTATTTCCAAGGTCTTTGAGGATGTATGGGCGTACTTTATGCCCGTCAAAACCGTGTGTGTCCTTGTCAACCGAGGGTACAGAAGAAGGAACAGAAAAAGTGAATTACAGCCTCCCGCCGTGAGCGGGAGGGATAAAGATAAGGGGGAACTATACATGGTGAGCATCAGAAAGGGCGGCCACCGCGACCTTGAGCGGTACTACCCGGCGATGGAAATGGACTTTGACAGCGAGGAGCTTCTGCCGAAGCTTGCCATACACAAGGCCATGATGGCCGGAGAGCAGGAGCTTCTGATCGTTTACGACGACGAGCAGCAGCTTGAGCTGGGCTATGCGCTGGTGTGTGTGAAGAATCTCTACGGCTATGTGCTGCTGAAATACTTCGCCATCCTGCCGTGGTACAGGGACCGCGGCGTCGGCGTGCAGGCCATGCGCCTGATGAACAAGCGCTATGCCGACAGGCAGGGCATCATGGCGGAGCTGACGGAGTTCGACGACCCGGAGGAGAACCACCTGAAAAAGCTGTTCAAGTTCTTCGCCCGCTTCGGCTACGTCGAGTGCGAGTGCGACTATACCATCAGCGGCACACGCGCGCATCTGATGGTCAAGCCCGTCAAGGGCACGGCCGATGTCGGCCCCGTGGCGCACAGGATAATAAACGACTTCTACTCCCGCTGCCTGCGCCCCGCATCGGTGTATAAGATGATAGATATCCGCCCCGCGAAGAGGGAGGATTGAAACGGGTATACGTCACATATAAAATAATAAGTACTGCCCCCGCCGTGCTGCGGAGGCAGCGCTTGCGCGTTGTGAATGCCCTGCACATTTTCGCAGGGCAGGCGCGCGATACGACCGAATAAACGGCACACAGGTGATAGAATAGCTTAAAATGGAACTTCTGATCAAGGAAATATTCAAAAATAAAGAGGCTGCCGCCCTCCCCGGACTGCTGGAGAGCGGCGGACTTCCCGCGCTCGTCTCCGGGCTGTCCGCCGTGCACAGGGCGAACCTCGCCGCGGCGCTGCGGCTGGAATCGGGCCGCCCCATATTCGTCATTTGCCCCGACGACACCGCGGCGGAGAGCTTCGCGCGCGACCTTGCCTCCATGCTGGGCGAGGGAGACGGAGACCCTCGTCATGCGCGACTATACCTTTTACGCCGCGGAGGCCGCCTCCCGACAGACGGAGCAGCGCCGCCTTGCCGCGCTGTACGCGCTTTCAACGGGCCGCGCGCAGGTCGTGACGGCCTCCGTCTCCGGCATGATCCAAAGGACGATACCGAAAGAGACGCTGTCCGCCGCCGCGTTTGAGCTGCGCGACGGGGAGAGCTACGACATGCAGGAGGTCATAGGCGCGCTGGTGCGCTGCGGCTACAGCCGGGGCGACCAGGTCGAGGGGCAGGGCCAGTTCGCCGTGCGCGGCGGGATACTGGACTTCTTCTCCCCTGGCGAAAGCGAGCCTGTGCGCATAGAATTCTGGGGCGACGAGATCGACTCCATGGGCCGCTTCGACACGGCCACTCAGCGCCGGACGGAGCAGATAAAAAGCTGCGTCATCCTGCCCGCGGCGGAGACGCTTCCCCAGCTTGCGCCCGGCGGGATAGAGGGCCTCTGCGCCGAGATAGAGAGCTTCGCCGCGAAATATGCCCGCCGCCGCACGAGCGAGCAGGCCGCCGCGCTTGCCGCGAACATGCGTGCCGACGCCGAGCGGCTTTCCGCCGGGGTCGTGATGAGCGACGCGGACAGATACCTGCCCGTCATATACTCCGCCGCCACCGCAGCAAGCTACATCCCGGATGACGCCATCGTCCTTCTCGACCAGCCCGCGCGCTGTGCCGAACGCGCGCGCGACTACGCAAAGCAGCTCGGCGAGGACGTGAAGGAGCTTCAGCGCCGCAGCCTCGCCGCCGTCTCGGCGGACGGGTTCTACATAAGCTTTGAGACGCTTGCGAAGCGGCTGGAGGAGTTCCCGCTCTATATGGCGGACGCCTTTACATTGAGCCGCAGCCCCATCCCCCCGCGCACCACCATAACGAGCATACCCGCAAAGCAGCTCCCTCCTACGCGGGGAACGCCGAGGCCGCGGCGGACGACGTGAAGCTGTATTTGAAGGAGAACTTCTCCGTCGTCGTCCTCGCCGCCGATGAGCGCCGCGCGAAGGTCCTGCAGGACTTCTTCACCGCGCACGGCATACAGTCGCTCATATACCCGCAGCAAAAAGCTGCCGGAGTGCGGCCGCTGCGCCATCACGATAGGCTCCATATCCGCCGGAATGGAATATCCGGGAATACGCCTTGCCGTGCTGACGGACGCACAGCTCATCCGCGACAGAAACAAAAAGGCGAAGCAGGCCAAGAAGCTGCCCCCCGGCCGGCAGAGGATAGAACTCCCTGTGCGGACCTCTCTGTGGGGATTACGTCGTGCACGAAAACCACGGCATCGGCCGCTTTGCCGGCATCGTGAAGATGCAGGTGGACGGCTTTGAAAAGGATTATATAAAGCTCGACTACGCCGGTACGGACACGCTGTATGTTCCGGCCACGCAGCTCGACCTTGTCAGCAAGTATACCGGCGGCGGGGAAGAGCGCGTCGTGAAGCTGTCGAAGATGGGCGGCACGGAATGGGCAAAGACGCGCACGCGCGCCAAGAGTGCCGCCAAGGACATGGCGAAGAAGCTCATCGCCCTCTACGCCCAGCGCCAGCGCCTGCCGGGGCACGCATTTTCGCCCGACAGCGAGTGGCAGCGCGAGTTTGAAGAGAACTTCGGCTATACCGAGACCGACGATCAGCTTCGCTGCATCGCGGAGATAAAGCGGGATATGGAATCCTCCGTGCCCATGGACAGGCTCCTCTGCGGCGACGTGGGCTTCGGCAAGACGGAGGTCGCCCTGCGCGCGGTGATGAAGTGCGTGCTCGACGGCAAGCAGGCCGCCATACTCGTGCCCACGACAGTGCTTGCGCAGCAGCATTATCAGACGGCCTTGCAGCGCTTCTTCGGCTTCCCGGTCAACATCGCCGTGCTCAGCCGCTTCAAGACCGGCGGCCAGTCGTCCAAGACGCTTGCGGACATCGCCTCCGGCAAGTACGACCTTGTCATCGGCACGCACAGGCTTCTGTCCAAGGACGTCAGGTTCAAGGATCTCGGCCTTCTCGTCGCGGATGAGGAGCAGCGCTTCGGCGTGACGCATAAGGAGCATATAAAGGAGCTCAGCCAGGGCGTGGACGTGCTGACGCTGTCCGCCACGCCCATCCCGCGCACGCTCAACATGGCCCTGTCCGGCATCCGCGACATGTCGACGATCGAGGAGCCGCCCGAAAACCGCCTCCCCGTGCAGACCTTCGTCATGGAGCACGACTGGAACATCATCGCCGACGCGATACGCCGCGAATTGCAGCGCGGCGGGCAGGTGTACTATCTGCATAACCGCATAGACGACATCGACCGCACCGCCGTGCGCCTGCGCAATATGCTGGAGGATGTGACCGTCGCCGTCGCGCACGGGCAGATGGACAAGAACATGCTCGCCTCCGTGATGGAGAGCATGGCCTCCGGCGAGGTTCAGGTCCTCGTCTGCACCACGATAATCGAGACCGGCATCGACATCCCCAACGTCAACACGCTCATAATCGAGGACGCAGACCGCCTCGGCCTTGCGCAGCTTCACCAGATACGCGGGCGCGTTGGCCGCTCGACCCGGCGCGCCTCGGCCTACCTCACCTTCCGGCGCGACAAGTCGCTCACGGAGGTCGCCGAAAAGCGCCTCAACGCGATACGCGACTTTGCGCAGTTCGGCTCCGGTTATAAGATCGCCATGCGCGACCTTGAGATACGCGGCGCGGGCAATCTCCTCGGCGCGGAGCAGTCGGGCCATATGATAGACGTCGGCTATGACATGTACATGAAGCTTCTCAGCGAGGCCGTGCTGGAGGCGCGCGGCGTCGCCGTGCCGCAGCGGGCGGAATGCTCCGCCGACCTCGCCGTGGCCGCCAGCATCCCGGAGAGGTATATCTCCTCCGCCGAGCAGCGTATGGATATCTACCGGCGCATTGCGCTCATCCGCACCGAGGACGAGGCGGACGACCTCACCGACGAGCTGATAGACCGCTTCGGCGATACGCCCCCCGGCGTCAACGCGCTCATCCACGTGGCGCTGCTGCGCGGCGAGGCGGGCCGCGCGGGGATAACGGACATCTCCCAGAAGCAGGGCTGCCTGCGCTTCACCGTGGCGGATTTCGACATGGAGAAGGTGTCGGCGCTGTACGCAAAGCCCGAATATAACGGCCGCCTGCGCGTTGAGGCGGGCGCAAAGCCCTGCCTGAGTCTCAAAATAAAGGGAAAAAGCGCCGCGTCATCGACGAGGCGCGCGCCTTCACCGCCGCGTGGGCCGCCATGAGCAAGCCCGGCACGCAGGACGGCGCGGGAAATGAACAATAGGTAAAATATCGCGTGCGCGCTTGTGAATGCGCGCGCGGGTGATATAGTTTAGCCTAGATCACCCAAGCATACCCAAGCTTAGCCATGCAACCGAAAGGAAGAATGAAGTAAGATGAAAAAATTTATTGCATTGCTTATTGCCGTGTGTCTGGCCTTCGCCGTGCTTACCGGCTGCAACCAGAGTGCGGCCGGCGATACCGCCGCCCCCGCGGCGGATGAAGCGGATGTCCAGCCCACAGAGGATGCCACTGCCGATGCCGCCGATGCTTCGGAAGCGGACGCCGCGGCGGCCGCGGTCGAGACGAAGTCCGTGGACTTTGCCGCGATATACGCGCTGCACCAGCCGGATGAGGTCGTTGCAGCAGTAGATGGCCGCGACGTCACATGGGCGGAGTATTTCTACTGGCTGTACGTACAGGGCAGCCAGATAGACAACTATCCAGCAGATGGCCGCGTACTACGGCCTCCAGATAAGCTGGGACGACACGCTTGAGGACGGCAGCGACGAGACATATGCCGATACCGCGCTCAGCAACGCGGAAAGTATGCTCTGCCAGGTGTACGGCATAGAGGGCTACGCCAAGGCGAACAAGGTGGAGCTTACCGACGCCGACAAGGAGACCATCAAGACCCAGCTTGAAAGCGACATAAAGCGCCGTCTGCGGCGACGACGGCACGGAGGAGCAGTTCAACGAGAAGATAGCAGAGACCTATCTGCCCCGTGAGCTTTACGACAGGATCTGTGCCGTGGACGCGCTGTATAACGACGGCTTCAACGAGAAGTACGGCGAGAACGGCGAAAAAGGTGACGGATGAGGATGCGGTCAAGTATCTTGAGGACAACGGCTATCTCTCCGCAAACCACATCCTGCTCATGACCATCGACCCCGATACGCGCGAGTCGCTGACCGATGAGCAGATCGCCGAGAAGAAGGCCACCGCCGAGAAGATCGCGGCGGAGCTCAAGGCCATAAAGGACCCGGAGGAGCTTGTCAAGCGCTTCGCGGAGCTCAAGGCCGAGTACTGCGAGGACTCCGGCAAGGAGACCTATCCCGACGGCTATGTGTTCACCGAGGGCAAGATGGTCGCGGAGTTTGAGGACACCGTAAAGGCGCTCAGCGAGCACGAGGTCTCCGATCCCGTCGAATCCCAGTACGGCTTCCATGTCATCATGCGCCTCCCCTCTGACGCAGACCGCACCGTCAGCTACTCCAGCGACGGCAAGGCGCTGTCCGCGCGCTATCTCGCCGCGTCCGACGCGTATCAGACCGACATCTCGGCGTATATCGACACGCTCTCCTGCGACTTCGCCTCCGGCTTTGAAAAGCCCGTCATCACGGACTATCTCAAGTAATATGTAAGACCAACAAAACGCTGTGACATATGCAGTCACAGCGTTTTTCTTATGCGCCCCGATAAATATACAAGCGGCAGAGGGACAAAGCCGAAGGCGAGGTTTATCCCCGGTATGATATACCGCGACCAGAGTCCAGCGCGCGCGGCTCAGGCGCGATGAGCAGGGAGCACGCCACGCACGCCCCGGTGCACAGCCATATCACCCACCGGCCGCTGCGCATATCCAGCGCCCTTTCGCCCGCGTAGTGCGCGCGCTTTCCCATAGCGAGGCGCAGACAGTGCTGCGCGCTCATGAGGCACAGGGATATCACAACGAAGTCGGAAAACACCCACAGCGACACGACCAGCGCCTCCACGCGCTCAAGACTGCGGAAGAACACAAGGTTTTTCACCAGTGTGAAGAAGGGGTGGGAAAGCCGCGCGGCAAGCTCCGCCCCGAAGCAGCCGATGATGTCCGCGATGAGCCACGTCATAAGCCCCACTATGCCCAGCGCCCACGCGAAGGGCAGGCGCAGCCCGCCGTCCTTCTGCGCGTGCAGGCCCGTCATGAAGCACACCATGTACGCGGGCGCCGCCGCCACGTCTATCACCGTGACGGCCCCCTGCGCCGCGCCCGCCGCGTCGTGCAGCGTCAGCGGCAGGAGGTTTTCCTTGTCAATGGAGAACAGCGCGAAGAAAAGCACCAGCAGCAGCACGCCCAGCACCGTCGGCAGGAACAGACAGGCCGAGCGCACCAGCGTGCGTGCCGAATCCAGCGCCGCGATAAGCCCCAGCGCGCCCATCGTGAACACGAAGAAGTGCGGCGAGGCGTTGGGGTAGACGGTCGTGATTATCCTGTCCGCGCCGGAGCGCAGCATGAACCCGCCGTACAGCAGAAACCACAGCGCGTATATTATAAGCAGCAGCCGCGACAGGCGCGCGGGCACGGCGCGCGCCGTAAGCTCCGCGAAACCCTCGCCCTCGCCCGCGCGGCAGAGAAAGGCGTGCAGGAACCACAGATATAGAAGTATCACCGGCAGCGCCGCGGGAACCGCGGCCCACGCCGCCCGCCCGGCGAGCTTTGCCGTGCCCGCCGGAACCAGCCGCAGCGCCGGGGCAAGGAAGAAAACTGTGCACATCGCCAGAAGCTGACGGCGGCTGTAGCCATATTCGGTATTCATCTCGCACCACCCTTATCCTTCGCCCTTCACAGCGTCCTGCGCAGGTCGCTGGAATGCGTTATCTGCCCCTTGACGGACACGCGTATCTCAAGCCCCGGCAGAAGCTCCTCAAACGGCGCGCCCAGCGCGGCAAAGGCGGCCGCGTCGCTCGCCTCCACCGCCGCGGCGAGGGGGATGAAGTCCGCGCCCAGCTCCTGCGACAGGCGCAGCACCGCGCTTATCCTCTCCGACACGCAGCCCTCAAGCTGCGCCGTGAGATAGTCGGAATAGGCCGCGTCGTCCATGCTGCCCTCGCCGTTCATCTCCAGCACCGCCGCGTGTGCTGCTGCCTTCACGTCGATGCGCCGCAGACTGCCGTCGGTGTTCCACTGCGGCGTGATATCGCAGCCACCGGAGTTTATCTCCAGCGTCACGGGATTCCCGCGCCGGTCGGTCACGGTGACGTCGTGCTTTGAAACGCGGTTTATAAGAAAGTCCACGCCCAGCGCTTCATCAAGGCCGATATACGCGCAAAGCTTCATGTCCTTCAACACGGCGTAGCCCGCCGCCGCAGCCGTGCGCCGCCCGCCGTTTTCTGAGGCCGCGCCGCCTTCTCCGCCATCAGGCGAGGGGGAGGGGGAGGCGCTGTTTCCGCTGCCGTCCTGCGCATCCTGCGCATTTGAGTCCGCCCCGGCGGATCCTTCATCCTCATCCGCGCCGGTATCCTCTCCGTCCTGCGCGCCGTCCTCCTGCGGCGGCATATCATCTTCATCGCCGCCCTCCGCGTCCGCGCCGCTTTCTGCCGGGGCGGCCCCGTCCTGCACGGAGGGGGCGTATTCCAGCGCGCACACCAGCGCACTGCCGTAGCGCAGACTGTCGCGCACGATGTCCGCCGCGGTGAATATCCCGCCGCCGCGGTTTTCAAGATACTCGCGCACGCCCATGAGTATCTCCGCCACGCCCTTGCCCGTGCCGCCGGTGTCCATGATGACGTCTGCGGCGTCGCCGTTTTTTACTATATATATAGGTATGTCTATGCGTATGCGCGGGGCCTGACAAATGAAACTCAGCTCGTCGCCGAGGCCGCGCTTCGCCGCCCCTTCGCCTACAAGCAGGGTGTTTATATGCGCGAAGAACAGCGACTCCTCGAAGGAGTAATTCTGCGCCTCGTCAAAGGCGGCGGAGACGGTCGGACTCGTGACGGCGAGGCGCACGGGCTCCGTTCCGCGCGCGCTGTCCGCGCCGGAGGCGAGAACAGCCTTATCCCTCGGCGGCGCTGTCCAGCCCCATCGTTTGCAGCACGAGAAGCTGCTCCATCTCGCGGTAGTTGGAGTATACGCTTCCGCAGCCCGCCAGCCCCGGCATCATCGCCAGCGCCAGCAGGAGAGAGACGAGTTTTTTCATTTCTGCCGCCTCCTGTCCGGTGTTTTCAGCAGGGGGTCGCGGTACTTGTCCTGCGTTTTCGGCTTTCTCAGCAGCAGCCGGGAAAGACTGCCCGGCGAGGCCTCGCTCAGCGGGGCGGTATAGCTCGTGCCGAAGCTGTCCATGCGGGCAAGCCAGAATACTATAAGGCACGACGCGGCCGCCACGCCGAAAAGCCCCGCCGCTATCGCCGCCAGCACCAGCACGAAGCGCACAAGGCGCACCGCGCTTCCCATGTCCTGACTCGGCAGGGTGTAGCCCGCGATGCCCGACAGCGCCACGACGATTATGGCGATGGGCGATGTGACGCGCGCCTCCACGGCGGACTGGCCGACGATCAGCGCGCCGATGATGGACACCGTGTCGCCTATCGGGTTCGGCAGGCGCAGGCCGGCCTCCTGCAAAAGCGTGAACGCGACAAGCATCCCTATGACCTCCAGCGCCGTGGAGAAGGGCACGTCCTGCTTGGCATCGATTATTGACAGCAGCAGCCGCGACGGGATCATCTCCTGATGGTACTTCGCAATGGCCACATAGAACGCAGGCAGCAGCGCGCTCAGCGCAAGGGAGAAATACCGCACCGCCGCCGTCACGCTTGAGACGAGGTAGTGCAGGTTTGCGTCCCCCGTCACCTTCATGAACTCCGCGAAGGTCACGGGCAGGACGAGGCCCACCGGGATCCCGTCCACGAGAAGCCCCACGCGCCCATCCATAAGGTACATGGAAAAGCGGTCCGGCCTCTCCGTGTGGATGAGCTGGGGGAAGGGGGAGGACGGCGCGTCCACGATGCCCTCCTCCAGTATGCCCACGCCGAGAAGCGCGTCAATGTCCAGCGCGTCCAGCCGCGCGGCAAGCTCCTTCACGGTCTCGGGTGCGGCGACGCCGTCGATGAACATCACCGCAACGCGTGTGCCGGACTTGCGCCCGACGGTGCTCTCGATGAGCTTCAGCTTCGGCGTGCATATCCTGCGCCGGACGAGGCCGTGTTCGTGCGCAGCGTCTCCACGAAGGAGTCCTTCGCCCCCTTCAGCGCCTTCTCCAGCGTCGGCTCGGATACGGCGCGCGTGTTTTCTGAGCGCACCTCGAAGCACAGCGCAGTTTGCAGCGTGTCGAAGATAACGGCGCAGTGCCCGTGCGTCAGGGCGGACACGGTCTCGTCCATGGCGGTGCACTGCTTGACGGAGCAGCTGTATACTGCCCCGCACAGCACCGCGGCCAGCGCCTGCGCCTCATCGCGCGCATTCCCTGCGCGGGCGCTCTGCGTCAGGGGGCGCAGCACGCTTGATGACACCTCGCCGCCGGAGACTATCCCGTCCAGCCAGCATACGTTAAGCCGCACGTTCTTCTCCAGGCCGAACGCGATCTCCCTCACCTCGAAGTCGGAGCAGCTTGAAAATATCTCCCGCAGGCCGTCTATGGTCAGCGGCACGTTGTATTCGGGCAGTATGAGCGGGTGATACCGCCCCTTTTCAAAATCTGAATCAAACATGCTATATATTATTTCCCGCGCTCATGATAATATTTATGGCTTTATCGCCGCGCCGCTGCGGCGGATATGCATAAAGCGCAGCGCACGCGTGGTATTGTGTACAGAATATACTGTGGCACAGCATCTTGTGGTTTAAAAATTTGTTTCAGAAATATTAAAAAAGTTGTTGACAAGCGGCGAAAACGGTGGTATATTAGCCAAGCGCTCGAGAGAGCGGGTCAGAGTTTTCCAAAAGAGTAAAAAAGGTTTTCAAGAAAATTTCAAAAAAATCTAAAAAAACTCTTGACAAGCGAAAACATCTGTGCTATAGTAAACAAGCTGTCGCCGAGGGGCACAGCGATTGAAGATGTACCTTGAAAATTGAACAATGTAAGAAAAGCTTATGCTAAATAAGCACCAGAAAAGGGTTCAAGTCAGAAATGACTTTAATCATTAATTTCTTTTGAGAGCTGAGAAAGCAATCAAGAATTAGATTTTAGCTGCGAGAGCAGTTGAGATACAATTTATTGAGAGTTTGATCCTGGCTCAGGATGAACGCTGGCGGCGTGCCTAACACATGCAAGTCGAACGGAGTGTTGAGAGCTTGCTTTTAACACTTAGTGGCGGACGGGTGAGTAATGTATGAGCAACCTGCCTTTCAGAGGGGGACAACAGTTGGAAACGACTGCTAATACCGCATAATGTATCCGGGAGGCATCTCCTGGATACCAAAGGAGAAATCCGCTGATGGATGGGCTCACGTCTGATTAGCTAGTTGGTGAGGTAACGGCTCACCAAGGCTGCGATCAGTAGCCGGACTGAGAGGTTGAACGGCCACATTGGGACTGAGATACGGCCCAGACTCCTACGGGAGGCAGCAGTGGGGAATATTGGGCAATGGGCGAAAGCCTGACCCAGCAACGCCGCGTGAAGGAAGAAGGCCTTCGGGTTGTAAACTTCTTTTAAGAGGGACGAAGAAGTGACGGTACCTCTTGAATAAGCCACGGCTAACTACGTGCCAGCAGCCGCGGTAATACGTAGGTGGCGAGCGTTATCCGGATTTACTGGGTGTAAAGGGCGCGTAGGCGGGAATGCAAGTCAGATGTGAAATCCAAGGGCTCAACCCTTGAACTGCATTTGAAACTGTATTTCTTGAGTGTCGGAGAGGTTGACGGAATTCCTAGTGTAGCGGTGAAATGCGTAGATATTAGGAGGAAGAACACCAGTGGCGAAGGCGGTCTACTGGACGATAACTGACGCTGAGGCGCGAAAGCGTGGGGGAGCAAACAGGATTAGATACCCTGGTAGTCCACGCCGTAAACGATGAATACTAGGTGTGGGGGGACTGACCCCCGTGCCGCAGTTAACACAATAAGTATTCCACCTGGGGAGTACGGCCGCAAAGGTTGAAACTCAAAGGAATTGACGGGGCCCGCACAAGCAGTGGATTATGTGGTTTAATTCGAAGCAACGCGAAGAACCTTTACCAGGGCTTGACATCCAACTAACGAAGCAGAGAGTGCATTAGGTGCCCTTCGGGGAAAGTTGAGACAGGTGGTGCATGGTTGTCGTCAGCTCGTGTAAAGTGAGGGAGAGGTTAAGGTCCTGCAACGAGCGCAACCCCTATTGTTAAGCTGCTACGCGAAGTTGTTATCACCTAGCCCGAGAGACCGCCGTTGACAAAAACGGAGGAAGGGGGACGACGTCAAATCACGTCAAATCATCATGTCCGGGGCTACACACGTAATACAATGGCGTCCAACAAAGTGGAAGCAAAACCGCGAGGTAAAGTAACAAATCAAAAGACGTCTCAGTTCGGATTGCAGGCTGCAACTCGCCCTGTAAAGAAGTCGGAATTGCTGGCAATCGTGGATCAGCATGCCACGGTGAATACGTTCCTGGGCGCTAGCACACACCGCCCTGTCACACCATGAGGCCGGGAACACCCGTAGGGGTAGTCGTAATTCGCGAGGACGCGGCCGAAAGGTGGTTTGCGGGTGAAGTCGTAACAAGGGGTTTGAGAACGAGGGTGGAAGTCCTTTCTAACAAGGTAAACCGTTCATAGGAAATGCCTTTTCGGCTGGATCACCTTGTTCCATTCTTGAAAATATTCCCAACAGCACCTTGAAAACTGAACAGAAAAAAGAAGAAAAGCAAGGCAACAGAGGGCGCGATAGTTTGAAGAAGTATCGCACTTAATCAAAGCAAATTGTGGAACTTTAATTTTCTTAAATGGGTAAATACAATTTTGTAAACAACTTCTGTTGAACCTATAATTCAGAACTAGTTATGGACACATAACTGGAGTCAGCTTAATAAGGCGCAAAGGGGCCATGGCATCAGAATGAAGGACGCGGAGCAAGCTGCAGCTTCGGGGGCTGCAGTAAATGATCAGGTATCCAGATGGCGGCAACATAGAACAATACTCAAGTATCGTGGTTGAATAAAATAGGCGCACGAGGGGGCACTCTGAACTGAAACATCTAAGTAGGGGCGGGAAAGACATCAACCGATTCCGCCAGTAGTATGACGAACGCGGAGGGAGGCCAAACCGAGATTAATTCAAGTTAGACTTGCATCAAGATCAGAGAGCTTAACAGAACGGTGCCGCCAGCAGGGTGAGAGCCCTGCGCAAGACGACAGCGAGCATTCAGAGTACCGGCCACGAGGAACCCTGTGGGAAAACGGGACCACCATCCGCTTCAAATACTACCTGATGACCGATAAAGAAAGTACCGTGAGGAAAGGTGAAAAAGGACCCCGGGAGGGCGAAAAGAACCTGAAACCTTGTGCTTACACTCACACGTTGTCCGGCGAGTTATAGTAACGAGCAAGCGTTAGCGTATTCAGTACCGAAGCCGAAAGCCGAGACAGCCGAGCCCGGAATAGGCGCAAGCAAAAGTTTCGCCGCCAGCAGTAGACCCGAAACCGCGTGACTAACCATGCAGCAGGCTGAAGGAGAGTAAAGTCTCATGGAGGACCGGAACGCATCGTTCAAGCCAAATGACCGGCGATGACTCGAGAGTCATGGAGAAATCTTAACCAATCGAACCTCGGAGATAGCCAGCGTTCCTCTCGGAAATAGCGCTTTTAGGGCTACGTAGACTAGATTGGCCGGGATGCAAAGCACCGAATCGAGCTAGGGCGATAAGCTACTGGAACTCTATCAAACTCATGAAACGCCGGCTAATGGACGATCGCAGTCAGACAGTGTGTAGATAAAAGCCTCATTGTCGAGCGGAAACAGCCCAGCATCTGCACAGCGCGGTCCCTAAATGTTAAGCTAAGGAAAACGATGTGGAGTTGCGACAACCAGTGATGTTGGCCAGCGTCACCATTAAAAAGAGCCGTAATAGATCACTGTCGAGTGACTCTGCGCGGAAAATATAACGGGCTAAGCATGCCGAACCGAAGCTTGTGTCGGGATTCAATGGTGGTGCCTAACGAAAGTCGAAAGCGGTGGACTGTACAATGAGTGAGAATGCCGGAATGAGTAGCGAGAATTATGTGGGAACTCATAATGGAAAATCGGCGTTTTGGGAAGGTTCGTCCGGCCCGTTGCACATAGCCGAGAAAGTCAAGGCGAGGCCGCGAGCGATGCACATACCGGAAGGACACGTTTTGAGATAGCCGAACGCAGCCGTTGGCTGGGCCATGCAAGGGACCGAAATGCAAGTAGGGAAGTCTGCGCCGCTCAGAGGCGAGAAAAGCTCCGGTGCATGCCAAACCGACACAGGTAGATGAGGAGAGAATCCTAAGGCCAACAGGAGAAGGGTTGTTATGAACTCGGCAAATTGACCCCGTAACTTCGAAAGAAGGGGGGCCTCGGAAACAGGCCGCAGTGAATAGGCCCAAGCAACTGTTTACCAAAAACACAGGTCTATACAAATCGAAAGATGACGTATATGGGCTGACGCCTGCCCGGTGCCGGAAGGTTAAGAGGAGGGCTTAGAGGAAACTCGAAGGTCTGAATTGAAGCCCCAGGTAAACGGCGGCCGTAACTATAACGGTCCTAAGGTAGCGAAATTCCTTGTCAGGTAAGTTCTGACCCGCACGAATGGCGTAATGATTTGGGCACTGTCTCGACAGCCCGCCCGGCGAGATTGTAGTACTGGTGAAGATGCCAGTTACCCGCAACTAGACGGAAAGACCCCATGGAGCTTTACTGCAGTTTAATACTGGGAATCGGTAATTCATGTACAGGATAGGTGGGAGACTGAGAAGCCGGGGCGTCAGCTTCGGTGGAGTCACCGGTGGGATACCACTCTTGGATTGCTGGTTTCCTAACCTGCGGCCCTGAATCGGGTCGGGGGACACTGTTAGACGGGCAGTTTGACTGGGGCGGTCGCCTCCAAAAGAGTAACGGAGGCGCTCAAAGGTTCGTTCAGCACGGACGGAAATCGTGCATTGAGTGTAAACGCATAAACGAGCCTAACTGCGAGACCGACGGGTCGAGCAGTAACGAAAGTTGGAGTTAGTGATCCGGTGGTATGTGAGTGGAAATGCCATCGCTCAACGGATAAAAGCTACCCTGGGGATAACAGGCTGATCTCCCCCAAGCGTCCACAGCGACGGGGAGGTTTGGCACCTCGATGTCGGCTCGTCGCATCCTGGGGCTGTATTCGGTCCCAAGGGTTTGGCTGTTCGCCAATTAAAGCGGCACGCGAGCTGGGTTCAGAACGTCGTGAGACAGTTCGGTCCCTATCTGTTGCGGGCGTAAGAGATTTGAAGGAGCTGTCCTTAGTGCGAGAGGAGCGGGATGGACGTACCTCTGGTGCACCAGTTGTCGTGCCAAGGGCATAGCTGGGTAGCTATGTGCGGACGAGATAAACGCTGAAAGCATCTAAGCGTGAAACTCCCCTAAGATGAGATCTCATCCTTTATGGAGTAAGGGCCCAGAAAGACGATCTGGTTGATAGGCCGGAGGTGGAAGTGCAGCAATGTATGCAGCTGACCGGTACTAATAGCCCGAGGGCTTGACCTACAATTTATGCAGGCAATGGCCTTCCTGATTCCTTGATACATTGTTCGGTTTTGAAGGTGCAATAAACTTCATAGTTGGTGCTGATTAGGGCGGGGGTCCACCCGTTCCCATCCCGAACACGGAAGTTAAGCTCGCTTCTGCCCACGATACTTGGCTGGAGACGGCCCGGAAAAAATAGGTAGCGCCAACATAGAGAGGGCACCCAATAGGGTGTCTTTTCTTTTTGCCTGCATTTGATTACGGAATGAAAAAACTTTTCGACACGCCGGGTCGCCGCCAACAGACGGCGGCTTTTCTTATTTTGGGTGTAATCTGAAGGTCATATTACACATTTTGCGGGAGCAATCCAGCCGTTTGATATACTGCAGTAGATTATTCAGAACTTATATGGTATATTTAGCCTTGAAGTCAAAATGGGGGTGAATACTATGGAGGTAAATATCAATTCGCCGGTTTATTACAAAGACCATTATGGCATCGACAATGCGGTGTATAGATTTACCCAAAGAGCGCATTTGTTTTTCAAGGAGAAAGAGTACAGCAACACTTTACATATTATAGGAATCGTTCCGATCATAGCGCCGCAGGAAGTATATGCTGCCAGGAACTATAAGGAGAGAGTCAAATTTTTTTATGCGGCAAGAGCGTCGCCTCTGTAGAAATCAGAATGGATTTTGATACATATCACAACGCTGATAGTGCAGGTAAAATTGCGCTGACCAAAGATATGCTTTTAACAGCGGCAAAACGAATAAAGGCCAAAGTGGATTTTGATTATGACAGGTTCAGAGATGATTTGGGAAGTCTGTCCGCATCTCCGATGGGAGGAAGGCGATTTTGAAAGAAATGCTTTTATTGGCTTGTGAAATTGATTACCTGACAATGACATTAGGGGACATAGACGAGTATAAAATCATAATGAACGGGGTTTGGCTTTTTTGAGGTTTTATGCAGTTCCATACAGCAATATGGTCTGGAAGTGTCGGATGATCAGTATCAAACGATTTGCACTTTGGGTGAAAATATGGAGATGGACAATGACCTATGGCAAAATATACCTTTGAAGAAATAAAAACCTTGCTGTTAGAAATATTGCGCGTAAACCGTCGCCATCATAAAAGCACCGACGAGCTACACGTGGCCGAACAAGTTGATAATATCACTTTGGCGAGGGATTGGGACGTAGTATTACAGAGTTTGATTGCGTTGACTCTTGAAATGTCGGGCTACTGGGAATAATTAGGGATTCACAATCAGAAGCCAACGAAAGAATAACAATGAGGATTTGAAATGGCGAACTGACCATAAAATGAAAAGCGAAAATCTATCTTCGGAGAGAATTCAAACAATTCAATCAGGACGCATTTATCGATTTGTCAGGCCCACACACTTTTCGGGAGCAAAAGATATTCCTGCAATATCTACAATTCAAGATAAAGGTATATGAATAAGTGAAATCGCATGATATCCTTTCACAATGGAAATGCTCGGCAGAAATACTGCGGCTTAAATAGTTTTTTAGCGATTTTTGATCCGCTTATTTGTCTTTTTGTAGAATGAGCATCCCACTGAGGGATACACTCATTCATCTGCCAAGATAACTCATACTGCCTTTGCCGCTAACTGGAATGACAATGGCTGTTATGGTTCCTTACTGATTTTGAAGCATCGAG
>VOFK01002032.1_pt1 | contig 36968 bp, 33 predicted proteins | sample 5384121 | NCBI WGS metagenome assembly VOFK01 (sample SAMN12384730, study PRJNA508395) | human gut metagenome | isolation source: healthy gut J | host: Homo sapiens | reverse complement strand
GCCCGTCCTGGAATTCGATGACCTGTTTCTGCTGGCGGATGTCGTAGAGGATGCTGAGCATCTTCTTGTTGGCATAGGGAACCAGATTGTTCACCACGAAGAAACTGCCGATGGCGATGATGCCCACCACGATGATGAGCGGTTTGGTATTTTCGGCAGCGACATGCCCGCCGACTTCATCGCCAGCAATTCGTAGTTTTCGCCCAGGTTGCCCAGCGTCATGATCGCCGCCAGCAGCATCGCCAGCGGCAGGCCCATGGGAATCATGTTGGCCATGGCGTAGCTCATCAGCTCGATGATGACGCCGGCGTCGAGCCCCTTGCCCACCAGCTCGTCGATATACCGCCAGATGAAATTCATCATCAGGACGAACATCACGATGAAGAAGGTCAGGAACATCGGTCCCAGATACGACTTCAATACGAGCTTGTGAATCGTTTTCATCCGCGGCGGGTTTTGGCGCTTTCGTGTCGCAAAGATAATAGTTTTGCCACAATAAGCGACGCGGTGAGGACAAATATTATGGCCACGCCCGAGGGCAGTTCCCACTGGTAGCTGACCGCCAGGCCGGCCACTCCGCCGCCCAGTGCGCCGAGCACGGCGGAGCCGAAGGCGATCGTGCGGAAGGATTTCGAGAGCGTGTTCATCGTCACGGCGGGGACGGTCATCAGCGAGATGAGCAGCACGATGCCCATGACGCGGATGGCAAGCACGATGGTGACGGCCGTGAGGGCCGCCATGAGATAGGAGACGGTCTGCGTGGCGATGCCCTGGCTGCGGGCGAATTCGCGGTCGAAGGCGACGTACATTACCGGACGCAGCCACAGCGCGGCGCCGGCGACGACGAGCGCCGTGAGCACGGCCAGCGCCGCGACGTCGGCGCCCGAGACCGTCACGATGCTGCCGAAGAGGTATCCGGCCAGATCGCCCGACGTGTAGCCCGGACGCAGGCTCATGAAGAGTACGCCGAGCGCCATGCCGACCGACCAGATGATGCCGATGGCCGAATCCTCGCGGATGCGGCCGCGGTTGCCCGCCCATTCGATGCCGAGCGCCGAGAGAACGGCGAAGACGAGCGCTCCGGCAATGGGATTCAGTCCCAGATAGAAGGCGATGCCCAGCCCGCCGAACGACGCATGGGTGATGCCGCCCGCCAGAAAGACCGTGCGGCGACAGACGACGTAGGTGCCCATGATCCCGCAGGCGATGCCCGAAAGAATGCAGGCCGCGAAAGCGCGTTGTGCAAATGATAGGCGTAGCGGGCGATATCGTAGAAAAAATCCATAATTGCCGATAAACGAACGCAAATTTACGGTTTTTATTCGACTTTCGCACGCTTTTTTGTAATTTCGCCGGCAGGAAAAACGAATTGTAAAGATGCTGAGACGACGCGTCAGTTTTCATACGTTGGGCTGCAAGCTCAACTTCTTTCGGAGAGTTCCACGCTCGCCCGGCAGTTTGCCGAAGGGGGCTTCGAGCGCGTGGCCCCCGACGGCCGAAGCCGATATCTGCGTCATCAACAGCTGTTCGGTGACCGAACACGCCGACAAGAAATGCCGCAACCTGATCCGCAGGCTGCATCGGCGCAATCCCGAAGCGATCATTGCCGTGACGGGATGTTACGCTCAGCTCAAACCGCAGGAGATCGCGGCGATCGACGGGGTGGACATCGTGTTGAGCAACAACGATAAGGGAGATTTATATCGACGGGTGGTCGAGCTGGGAGCCAAGGGGCGGCAGATCGTCACTTCCTGCACGACCGACGAGTTGACGCGCTTCTTCGCCGCCTTCTCCGGCGGCGACCGTACCGCGCGCCTTTCTGAAAGTGCAGGACGGATGCGACTACTGCTGTTCCTACTGCACGATCCACTATGCCCGCGGTGCGAGCCGCAACCTGCCGATCGCCGAGGCAGTGGCCGAGGCGCGCCGCATCGCCGAGGCCGGTCAGCGCGAGATCGTCATCACGGGCGTCAATACCGGCGATTTCGGCCGGACGACCGGCGAGCGGTTCATCGATCTTCTGCGGGCGCTCGACGCGGTCGAGGGGATCGAACGCTATCGAATTTCATCGATAGAACCTAATTTGCTAACGGACGAAATCATTGACTTTTGTGCCTCGTCAACTAAATTCCAGCATCACTTCCATATTCCGTTGCAGAGCGGTTCGGACCGGATTCTCGGCCTGATGCGCCGACGCTATACGACGGCGCGCTTCGCCGATCGGATCGCCGCCGTGCGCCGGCGGATGCCCGATGCGTTCATCGGAATCGACGTGATCGTCGGTTTCCCGGGCGAGACGGAGGCCGACTTCCGGACGACCTACGATTTTCTGACGGGGATCGCTCCGGCGTTCCTCCATATTTTCCCCTTCTCGGAGCGGCCCGGTACGCCGGCCGTCGACCTGCCCGGCAAGGTGCAGGCGTCGGTGGCCTCTGAGCGGGTGAAACGGCTCGAAGCGCTGTGCGACCGCCTGCACGGCGATTTCTGCCGGCGCGCCGAGGGCACCGAGTCGGCAGTGCTCTTCGAGAGTACGATGCGCGGCGGGATGATGTTCGGTTTTACGGGCAACTACATCCGCGTCAAAGCGCCTTACGAGCGGGCCTTTATCAACCGGATCTGTCGTGTCAGGCTGGGGACGATGGACGGTACGCACGACCTTGCGGGGGAGATCGTGCGCGATAACGGCGAAACGGAGCGTTTGTAATCTTTGGCTTCGCCTTAGATACTTTGTCTCGGCATAATCAAGCTAACGCTTGCTTCTGCGCTCGACTTTTCGTATCTTTGGCTTTGCCTTAAATACTCCGCCTCGGCAATTGCAAATAAATTTGCATTGCTCTCGGCTTAATCGTATCTTTGCTACAAATTCTCATTGAAAGATGAAAGGAATCCGCAAACGGGTGTTGGTGAGTTTTTCTCAGCGTCGTGGTCCTGCTTTTTTCGCAGGGCTGGTCTCGTTGTTCGAGCTCCGGCGCGTGAGCTCCGACACGGAGGAGATTTTGCGTGCCAGCGAGCGCAATCTGGGACTTGCCAAGGACATGCTCGATGCCGCTGCGCGGCAGAACAAGGCCGTCGTGCACAGCATCGTGTTCCGGCAGCGCGATTACGATACGGTGCTCATGGGCAGCATCGCCGAAATGGCCCGCACGTTGGAGGTCGTCCGTCGGGAGGCGGTCGAGCAGGCTTATCTCGACACGCTTTCGGCGTCGGCCATGAACGCAGCGCCTTACGCAGGAGTTCCTGCGTCTGCAAGCGCAGCGCATGGCGTCGGAGGCTTCGGAAGGTTGGAGCTGCGCGGGGGAAGGACTCGCTGTCGATGAAGAGCGTCGAAATGGATTTCGACGGCGCGCGCTGGTATGCCGAAGCCTATTCGAAGGCTTATGACAAACTGACCGGTTCGATCAAGAACTACATGATCTCGACCCAGAGTTCGCTGGCCCCGCGTACCGAGCAGCTCAAACGCAACGCCTACCGTGCGGTGACGCCGGTGCTGATCTCGCTGCTGGTGATGATCGCTATCGTGTTGATGCTCTATTACTTCGTTTCGGCCTATCTGGTGCGTCCGGTGCTGGCGATGAATAAGAGTCTGGGCGACTATCTGCGTTTCGGCCTTCCGTTCAGGATCAAGGCCGAAGTCAAGGACGAGGTGGCCGAGTTGAAGGATCGTATCGACGACGTGATCCAGCTGGCCAGGAAAACGAAACCGGAACAACGATGAGACTGGGCGTCGTATTGCGATACGTGGGAATCATCATGTTGGTCGTGGCGCTGTTCATGCTCCTCTCGGCCGGCGTGTCGCTGGTCAGCCATACCGACTCCGGGTACTACCCGCTGCTGCTTTCGGCATTGCTGACGGCCTTGCTGGGCGCTTTCCCGCTCATCTTCGTCGACCGCACCGAACAGCTCAGCAGCAAGGAGGGCTACTGTATCGTCGTGGGATCGTGGATCGTGGCCAGCGTCGTGGGGATGTTCCCCTACCTGATGTGGGGCGGAGAGTTCTCGCTCGTCAACGCCTGGTTCGAGAGCGTGTCGGGTTATACGACCACCGGCGCGTCGATCCTGAAAGACGTCGAAAGGCGCTGCCGCGCGGGCTGCTCTTCTGGCGGTCGTGTTCGACGTGGCTGGGCGGTGTCGGCGTGGTGATGTTCGCGCTGCTGATTCTTCCTTCGCTGGGGACGAACAAGGCGCTGCTGACCAACGTCGAGTTGTCGTCGATGGCCAAGCACAACTACCACTACAAGGCGTCGATGATCGCCCAGATCCTGCTGTTCATCTACCTGGGGCTGACGTTCTGTTCGACGCTGGCGTTGAAACTGGCGGGCATGAACTGGTTCGACGCGCTGACGCAGGCCATGTCGGCCGTCGCAACGAGCGGATTCAGCACGAAAGAACGCCAGCATCGGGTATTTCGACAGCGTGGCCGTGGAATCGATCCTGATCGTGACGATGTTGCTGGCCAGTATCCATTTCGGCGTGCTTTTCGCTACATTGACGGGACGCCGGAACAATATTTTCCATTCGGAGGTGACGCGGTGGTATCTTTCGATCGTGGCCGTCGTGACGGTCGTCGTGGCCGGCAGCCTCTATTTCGGCGGGGTGTACGACACCGTTGCGGGGGCGTTGCGCTATGCGGCTTTTCAGGTCGTGTCGCTGATTTCGACGGCGGGATTCGCTACGGCCGACACCACCGTCTGGCCGGCGACGGCGATCGTGCTGCTGATTTCCGTTTCGATCGTCTGCGGCTGTGCCGGTTCGACGACGGGCGGTATCAAAACCGACCGGTTCCTGTTGGCAATAAAGACCCTGCGTTTGCGTTTCTCTTTACAGCAGCATCCCAACGCCGTGGTGCGCGTGCGTATCGACGGCAACGTGCTGGACGACAAGATCGCCTCACGGCGGTGGTGTTCATCGTGGCCTATTTTTTGGCGCTGCTCGCGGGAACGGTCGTGGGGTACGATGTGCGGAGTGGATATGGAGACGAGTTTCTCGTCGGCGGTGGCCTGTATGGGAAACGTGGGGCCTGGATTCGGCATGGTCGGCTCGCTGGGCAACTACTCCGACCTGCCGGCCGTGATGAAGTTTTCGAATACGATGTTGATGTTGCTGGGTCGTTTGGAGATTTTCGGACTCGTGCAGTTGTTTTTTCTAAAATGGTGGAGATGATGCGTAAAGGATTTTTCCTTTTGGCGGTGTTGGTCGCAGCGGGTGCCGCCGAAGCCTCGGCGCAGGAGGTGACGGCGCGTATCGCGGGACTGGAAGGCAATGCGGAGTATATGGAGATGCTGCGCGAAGAGGCGTCGTTGCAGGCGCGCGAGGATTCGGTGACGATGGTCGTCAACCGGGTGCGTCGACAGCTGCGCGACGATCCGGCGCAGCGGGCGGTCTATTCGGCCGAGATTCTGCGGTGCGAGGAGCAGCTCTTTTCGATCCGCACCGAACGGGGGCGGCTGACCGATCGGATCAATACGGTCGAACAGGATTGGGTGCTGGCGAATCTCGACCTGAGCAGTCCGTCGACGACGACGGCCGGCCGTGCGGCGGGCACTCCCCTGCCCGATTCGTTGCAGACGGCCGATCTGGTGCACAACGCCTATTTCCGCGAACAGCTTCCGCAGGCCGACTATCGGGCACTGCTGAGTGCGCAGCGCAGAGAGCGCACGGCATTCGACCTGGCGGCAGCCTGTGCGGCGAACTACGAAGCGATCGAAGAGTTGAAGATCTCCTACGACACGATCACGGCCGAGACGCCGGCCGCCGTGCTGTACGAACGTTACCGTACCTTGCAATCGCTCAACCGCTCCTTGTGCGATTCGCTGCAACGGGTGTGGGGCGCGGTCTACGACAACAAGAACTACGCCTACGCCTACGTGCTCGACAGGTTGGGACGCGACGACCTGCTCGCCAAGACGGAGGAGCAGCTGGCCGGCGTGCGGCAGCAGATGGCCTCCGAGCGGGGACGTTACTATGCCGACGAACTGACCGACTATCTGTTGCAGAAACGGGCGCTCGTCGACGTGGAGACGGAGTTGGCCGGAGCGCTGGGGCTGACCGCGGCGCGCGATTCGCTGGCGCGCGCGGCCGCCGGCCTGCGAATCGTTGATTACCGGCTGCCGAAACTCTTCATCGAAGAGCGCATGTTCCTCGAATACGAGCCGATCGGGTTCGTCACGCCGGCCAAATACAATGCCTCGCACCACATTCCGGAGGTAAAGGTCTACGAGCGTGGAACGATCTACCGGATTCTGCTCGGCACCTATACGAACCGCACCAACGGCGGTTACCTCTTCAAGGGCGCCTATCCGCTCGGATACGAAAAGGTCGAGGGGAAATACGCCTACTATGCCGGCGGGTACCGTACGCTCGACGAAGCGCGTGCGGCGCAGGAGCAGATGAAGAAGAAGGGATTCCGTCGTCCTGAGATCGTCGTATGGAACGACGGCGAGCGCACCAACCTGGCCGATGCGGCCGAGCAGGGCAATGCCCCGATGTTCCGCGTCGAGATCGGCGGGCTGGACGGCTTTCCGGAGGAGTTGCGCGCGGCGGTGCAGGCTGTGGCCGGCGAATCCGAAATTTCGCGTGCGGGCCGGCATTTCATCGTCGGGCCGCTGGCGGACAAGGCCGTAGCCGACAAGGTCGCCGAAGCGGTGATGCAGCAGAATGCGTCGTTGGAGGTGAAAATTGCGGAAATAGTTGAATAATTCGAAAAAATCGATTATCTTTCCAGAAACTAAACCTCTCAATCTATGTGGCTCATTATCCTCCTGATCTTATTGGGTCCTGTTTCTGGTGGCGGAACTGGTGTTGCTGCCGGGTGTCTCGCTGGGTGCGCTGTTCGCGTTGGTCTGCTACGGCAGCGCGATCTATACGGCTTTTTGCCGATTACGGCCCCTTCACGGGCGGTATCGTCGTGCTGATCATTCTGGCGTTGTCGTTTCGTGGCTACGGTGCTTTCGTTGCGCTCGAAGACGTGGCAGCGCTTCTCGCTGAAACAGAAGATCGAGTCGTCGAGTATGCCCCTTCCCGATAACGAGGTGAAGGCGGGCGACCGCGGAGTGGCGGTCTCGCGCCTGGCTCCGATGGGCAAGGTCGAGATCGGCGGCAGGATTTACGAGGCCAAGTCGACCGATGTCTATATCGACCAGCGCAGCACGGTCGAGGTGGTCGGGTTCGAGAATTTCAACGTCGTCGTGCGCAAGGTCGCCGACGAACCCTCCGCATGAATTTACTAATCTAAAAATAGTTCAAGATGGATCAAACGGGAATTATCGCGATCGCGGTCTTTGCAGGCCTCGTCGCGCTGTGGTTGATATTTTATTTCATTCCGGTGGGATTGTGGTTCTCTGCGCTGGTTTCGGGCGTCAGAATCAGCCTGTTGCAGTTGATTTTGATGCGCTGGCGCAAAGGTGCCGCCTTCGGTGATCGTCTCGTCGATGATCGAGAGTACGAAGGCAGGGCTTTCGCTCGATCCCAACGAGTTGGAGGCGCATTTCCTGGCGGGCGGCAACGTTCCCAATGTCGTCCATGCGCTCGTTTCGGCGCAGAAGGCCAATATTCAGCTCGACTTCAAGATGGCTACGGCGATCGACCTGGCGGGCCGCGACGTGTTCGAGGCGGTGCAGATGTCGGTCAACCCGAAGGTCATCAACACCCTCCCGTGGCGGCCGTGGCGAAAGACGGTATCCAGCTGATCGCCAAGGCGCGCGTGACGGTGCGTGCCAATATCAAACAATTGGTCGGCGGTGCCGGCGAGGAGACCGTGCTGGCACGTGTGGGCGAAGGTATCGTCTCGTCGATCGGTTCGGCCGTGAGCCACAAGGTCGTGTTGGAGAATCCCGATTCGATCTCGCGCGTGGTACTCGACAAGGGACTGGATGCAGGTACGGCGTTCGAAATCCTCTCGATCGATATCGCCGACATCGACGTGGGCAAGAACATCGGCGCGCAGTTGCAGATGGATCAGGCACAGGCCGACAAGAACATCGCCCAGGCGAAAGCCGAGGAGCGGCGTGCGATGGCCGTCGCGTTGGAGCAGGAAAACCGCGCCAAGGCGCAGGACGCCCGTGCCAAGGTGATTCTGGCCGAGGCCGAAGTGCCGCTGGCGATGGCCGAGGCGTTCCGCAATGGCAATCTGGGGATCATGGACTACTACAAGATGAAAAAAACGTCATGGCCGATACGGCCATGCGCGAAGCGATCTCGAAGCCCGTCGATAAAAAATAGGAGACCCGTTTGCCGCGGGGATTGCGACATGTCGGTTGAGGAACTTACATACGCGCTCGAAACGTATATCCGGGAATCGCCCCGCAATTATGTGGACGAGGCGATGGCGCTCGTGCCGTCCGATGTCGGGCAGCGGCTCTACGATACGCCGCTCGTACGGGTCGGTTCGGCCGATGATCCCGAATGGGAAGAGATGAAGCGTCCGGAGGCCGTAATCGGACATCTGTTCCGCACGCCGAAGGAGTGGCTGCCGGAGGCCGTGAGCGTGGTCTCCTATTTCGCCCCGTTCAGCGATTTCGTCGTGGAGGGCAACCAAAACGCGATGCGGTCGATGTCGGCAACGGCTGGCTCTATGCGCGCGTGGAGGGGCAGGCTTTTCTTACGGAGGTGAACCGTTTCCTCGAACGATGGTTCCGCGAGCGCGGTTACAGGGCCGTCGCTCCCTATGCGAGCGCCGGGTTCCGGTATGTTTTCGAGGCCGGAACCAATGCCGAAATCGCCGACAAGTCGCTCAGTTTCACGAGCAACTGGTCGGAGCGGCACGTGGCCTACGTCTGCGGGCTGGGGACGTTTTCGCTTTCGAAGGGGCTCATCACCGAACGCGGGGTGAGCGGCCGTTTCGGCAGTGTCGTGACCGACGCCCCGCTGCCCGTCACGAAACGCCGCTACACGGGCTTTACGACTACTGCTCGATGTGCGGAGCCTGTGTGCGCAACTGTCCGGCACAGGCCATTTCGCTCGAACACGGCAAGTCGCATCATCTGTGCTGTTGTTCCTATTTCGACACGCTGCGGGAGAAGTATGCCGCGCTTCGGCTGCGGCAAGTGCCAGGTCAATGCCGTGCGAGCGGAGAATCCCCAAAAAAGGATAAGTTCCGTTTTTGAACTTCATTTCGTTCGGAAAGAGGCTTCCGGACATTGAAAACGGAATACCGCTTTGGAAGTTGCGTGCTCTGCGCGAAGAGCCGCCGAATCGGCGGACGAAGCGGCGGACTTCCCCATCCGCATGATTCCGCGAAATGCACCTGCCGGAATGTTCCGGCAGTGAGAGCAGGGCGTCGGACGCTTCCGATCAGGAGACTTTTTCGGGGAGGGTTTCGCCTTCGGGAGTCCCTTCCGAGCCGGTCGTTGAACCGGATCGAGGCGTGCCCGTCGCAGTAGGGCTTGTTGTACGACGCGCCGCAGCGGCACAGCACGACGCGGTTGCGGATCTCGTAGGTCTCGCCCGATTCGCGGCTGACGGGAATTCCGCCGCGCACCCATTGGGCCGCTGCTGGCTCCGATGGCGACGTCTTCGATGAGTCCCAGCGACGGCTCGAAGCGGAATTCGTAGGGAGTGCCGGTCTCGTTGTCCCACGCCATCAGCCGGCCGCTGGGGCACATCGAAGCCTCGCGGATGGCCAGTTCGCGCGCCTCGTCGTTCTCCGGTTGCCCGACCAGATTCCACGCCGCCCCTTGGCGTCGCAGAAAAACGTGCGAAGACGCAGTATTTGGGGTTGTCGGTCATCGAGAGGGTCTCGCCTTCGGTCAGTTCGACGTTGTCCAGCAGCGGAGCGTCGTCGGCCGTCAGGCGCGGATCCCACGCCGCGTGGACGTGTGCTCCGTCGCAGTAGGGCTTGTTCTTCGAGGCGCCGCAGCGGCACAGTGCCGTCGGTTCGTCGTCGGTCGGGAAGTGCGCACCCTGCTGAAAGTACCAGCTTTCGCCCTCGGCGTCGGGCATGATGAACTGCTGGGCCAGCGGCGGCTGTCCGTAGACCAGATAGGGGCCCGTCTCTTCGACGGTGATGCGGAATCGGGCGTCGGCCCGTTTCGATCCTTTTTCGATGTCGATCTTTTTCATATACGAGCGGGAGGAAGGCATGGTTGGATGGTTTATACGGTCGTGCCGGCAGGAAATCCCGCCCTCTCTCGCATTGCGGCGTCCTCGGGACGCCGGATCGGCTGCCGGCATGTTTCCGAAACGTGTTTTCCGGAGAGAGTCCGTCGGAATAGGTGTCGGTAACGTACCGGCGATATACTAATTCCGGCCGTTCGAACGTTCCTCAACGGGCAAGAATTATTCTAACCGTAAATAATTCGGCGGGTGTAGCGGATTATTCTCCGCTTTTTGGTATATTTGCAGATATTTTGGAAAATAACGAGTCGCTTTATACAAATGAAAAATCTGACAGTGAAAATCTTCGTGGGGCTGTTCGTCGTTGCGGCGGTGCTGCTTCAATCGTGTAAAAAAAGGACAGCGAGACCTACTCGTTCCTCCTCAACGAACGGGGCGCTTTCGTCGAGGAGCCGGGCGGTACGACGTCGCTGGGCTTTACGGCGATCAACATTCGTCGGTGACCCCGACGACCGTTCCTCAGGGCTGGTCGGTGACGGTCGACATGAACGAACGCCGCATCTCCGTGACTGCGCCGACGACCTTTCCCGACGACCCGAAGACATTGGCCGACGGGGAGGAAGAAGAGGGAGGAGAATACCAACGTCAGATTCGGAACCGTCTATCTGACGGGGCGTTCGTCCGGCGGATCGAGCGTTTCCACTTCGCTCTATGTTTCGCTCGCCGAGACGGTCGATCTCACGGGGCAACCCTCCAATTGCTACATCATCAACAAGTCGAATGCACGCTACTGCATCGACGTGACCCGCAAGGGCGAGGATACCGAAGCGACGATGTCGCCCGCCAGCGTGGCGATCCTGTGGAGACGCCCTACAAGGTGATCGAATTCCCGAAGCTGGTCGACGGCAAGGCCTATTTCTATCATGCGATCGGCACCGACGACGATGAGAAGGAGTTTTTCAATCACGGAAACGCTCTCCTCGGCGCTTTCGATGCGGCGGGCAATCTGCTGTGGTCGTGGCACCTGTGGTGCGCAGAGTTCGATCCTGCCGACGAGCAGGTCGAACTGGGCGGCGAGGTGATGATGAAGCGCAATTTGGGTGCAGGCGTCGTTTCGGGCACATCCGAAGAGGATATTTTGGCTTCGTACGGTGTCTATTACCAGTGGGGGCGCAAGGATCCGTTCGTCGGGCCGCGCTACTACAACATGGCCGATTCGGCCGATGCGCAGGTCTACGACAGCCAGAATCTGCGCGTCTATCCCGAATACGCCGCGACGGATGCCGAGCGGGGGTCGGCGGGTTATGCCTCGGCTCATGCCATGACCTTCATCACGGGTACTGAAGGAGAGCGGGCTACAATTGGCTCCAGACGGCCGATGCGTCGTTGTGGGGGACGGAGAAAAAATAATAACGACCCGTGTCCGAAAGGCTGGAAGGTGCCTTCGAAAGAGGTCTTCGCCGCTCTGCATATCAAGGACGTTATTTCGCCCGAGCTGGAGAAGAATTACGGTTTCACATTGAGCGACGGTACGAACGAAGCCTTCTTCCCCGGAGCCGGCCGCCGCAGTTTCTACACCGGCGCGCTGACCAACATGAACGACAACGAGGTGCGTCCGACTCCGTGGACGGGGTATTATTGGAGTTCGACGGGCGAAGGCAAAGAGGCCTATGCGATGGATTTCTCGTTCGACATCAACGGCACGCGTGCAGGCTCGTCGTTCCAGGGTGCGGCGTTGCAGTATGCCGCCGGCGGTATGCAGGTTCGCTGCGTGAAGATACGCTGAGCGAACGGGCGCCTTCGCCTGTTGCGGGGGTGTATCCGGATAGTGAGGCCGGGGCGATTCCGGCCTTCTTTCGATTGTGATAGTTAAGAAAAATGGAGCGGATAAGGGATTTCGCGGCGATCGATTTCGAGACGGCCAACGGGCAGCGCACGAGCGTATGCAGCGTAGGCGTGGTCGTCGTTCGCGGCGGCCGTCCGTCGGAGAGCATCTACCGGTTGATCCGTCCCTACCCCAACTATTACTCCGCCTTCACTACGGCGATCCACGGTCTCACGCGCAGCGATAAGCCGAGAATGCACCGTCGTTTCCCGACGTGGGCGAGATCGCTCGCGAATCGAGGGACTGCCGCTTGTGGCGCATAACTTCCGCCCTTCGACGAGGGGTGTCTGCGGGCTGTCCACGCCCATTACGGACTACCCTATCCCGACTACCGTTTCCTGTACGTTGGGATTTCCGCGCCGTCGGATCAGCGGGGCTGCCCAACCATCAGCTCATACGGCCCCCGCAGCCCGCGGATACCTGCTAGAACGCCACCACCATGCAATCATGCCGACGCCGAAGCCTGTGCGGAGATCGCCCTGCGGCTGGATAGCTCCGCGGCTCATCCGTACCGTGGATTTCGCTGACGAACACGAGATTCGGTTTCGTATCGTACTTTTTGGGTGAAGTCCTTCGCCGGAGGTGCGGGATCACGCTGAGGAGTGCGTGCCGCCGAGGGGCGGTGCGGCGGGCAAGATTTCGAATCAGAGCGTGTTTTTGCAGACGACTCCGTCTTTGACGATGACGCGAGATTGTCGTGCGGATTTTCCAGTACTTCGATCCGTTCGAGCGGGATTGCCCCCTCGATTACCAGAAGATCGGCCAACGCACCCCCTCTTCGATAACGCCGAGATTGCCGGGATAAAGGTTGCGTGCGCCGGAAAGCGCCAGCAGACGGGCGTTGTCGGTAACTTCTGAGAATTTCAAAATTGGTGAACCACTTCTGCAACTTGACGACGGTGATTCTGATTTTTCGTATTGGCGGGATCGAACAACAGGTCGGTTCCCCAAGCCACTTTTACGCCGTGTTTTTTTGGCGAGGGTATGTCCGATCCGTTCCGTTGCAGATTTGCAGGTGTTTGGTTGCTGGACGGGGCGGATAGAGTTTGTTGTCCCTCGACGGTGAAGGCCTGGGCATGCTGAGCCATGCGCCGCTTTCACGGCCAGCAGGGCCATCGTGGAAATAAATCGATCAGGTGCCCGTGTTCGATACTTCGCACCGGCTTTTCAGGGCCCGGGCGTCCCCGCGGGTTGTGAGCGTGAACCATCACGTAGGTGCCTTCAATCCTCGGGGCAGCACGGACTGCCACACGGAGCTCCTCCTCGAAGAATTCCGGTCGCTCGAGCGGATCGTAGAGCGTGCGGCACGCCGGCCATCAATTTGATCTGCGATGCCCCTGCCGGAGAGTTTCTCGCAGACGGCTGCCGTCACGGCGTCGGCGCCGTCGGCATTTTCGACGCCAGTCTGTTCGACGTGCGCCATTTCGCAGCCGCAACACTCCGTGGGCGTGTTCGCAGATCATTCGGAAATCGCCGTGTCCCGAGGTCTGGGAGATCATGGCTCGCTCGGATAGATGCGCGAGCGGGCGTCCCGCTGTCGATGGCGTTTGAACTGAAGCAGGACGCCGGCGTCGGGATGGTGAATCCCGCCGGGGTCTCCGCAGCCTCCCGGGTCCTGCCATGATGATGTATACGAGGATCGCCTCGTTGCAGGTCATCAGTAGTTTGCAGCACAGATAAGGCGTGCCAGTGCGCATCGACATGAGGACCGGGCATCAGAAATCGTCCCTTTCCGTCGATCACCGTGACGGGCGCTCCGGCGGCGCCAACGTTTCGGCAAAGATCGTCTCGATCCGGTGTTCGGATCGGGAGAGTTTGCCGGAGAAAGGTGCGTGCGTCTTTGAGCGTTGTTCATTAGAGCTGCGGTGAATCGACGGTGATTTTAAGGCGGTTTAGGTGCGTCAGGTGGAATTTTTGCGTGCCGTCACCACGATCTGGATGGGCAGGGTGGCGACCATTTTTGTAACGTGTCGTTGTGCCGATTTTTGGATGATCTTTTGTCCTAATGTAAACAAGTAGAGATGGCTATCAATAATGAAAACAGCAATAATCGCATGAATTAAAACAAAACTGAACCGTCTGCAGATTTCGCCAACCATCATCGTGAAATGACAAAAAGAACGCTACCAGAGGCCGATACTGATCAGAAATAATGGAATAAATTCGACCACCAGACGGTAAGTCAGCATTTCTTCAACCGGCCAAGCGTCAGGTCGCCAGACTTTCAATACCGTAAATGAAACAAACACCATAACTGGATGATCGGCAGCGACAGATCGAAACGCGCGAAGTGCAAAATATGACGAACTGGGCCGGCTCAGCAGGTGAGTCGGTGACGATTCTTCGGATGATGGAACGCAGGTCTTCTGGTCAGGTCCGACAAGAATCCGTTCACAATCACTTGGGATTCATAAAGGATATGAACATGGAATCGGAGCCTTTGATCGGCTGAGTTATTACTACCAATAATCTGCGACCAAATTCAAATCGAGGATCAGCAACGGACGACTTCGATCGGATATCAACGAACAGGCAACAGGTGCAGCTTTGCGCTGGTGGAATACCTATGTCGACGGCAACAACTAGTTATCGATGCTTGAACCAAAACACGTTAAATATCCGGATAAATAAAGGCGAGATAAACCAGATACAGGCTGCGTCGATAGCAGCTCGCGACCGTTGATTAGAGCAATTCGCCAACAACATATTTTAATATGTTTATTAATTAGATTCGAAATTATGATAAAACTATTTCGACAACTGTTTATTAATCAAAGTCTAAAATAAAACAAAATGGAGCTAAAACCGTGCATACGCAGTTCTGCGAGATTTGTCACTGCGAGATTAGATAGCGAAGCAGACCGCATTGTTAAACAAACAGCTAAAGCAATACCATCATAGCGCAGTCTTCCAGACCAAATCGTTCCGGGTCGTTGTTTTGAACCAACGACACTGCCGGTGATGCGCTCATCGTTCAGGAGCTGTTCGAGGAGAGTATCAGGAAGAACACCGGTGGTCGTGATTCAGATTTTTATGAGTTCAATGGACAGTTCAGATACTACAACATAGAGGATATCGATCGACGTTACAAGGCAGCCAAATGTCGTCAGATCGGATGAAAACGATTCAAGCAGAACAGTCGCCGGAAAGTACTACAATACGCCGATTTGAATTAAATCGATGTTTATTCAGTTCACGCTCAGGTTGTCAAGGTCTGGTTCTGCGGATTTTGGGCAGAAGGAACGGGAAGAAAAATACGAAACTGTTAAACAAGAACCCAGAGGCGTATGGTTTCATAAAAAAATATCCCAAAACTCCATTCAGGACGGGATATTTTCGAAGCAATGTATCAGGTGACGCTACCTACGGCGAGTCGTTAACAACATCAAAGTGATGCAGACGCTGGTAGCGCCGAACATTCATTGCAGTTGAAACTGGCGGTAAAGGCGTCGAGCACCAGCTCCTCGTTGGGCGCATGAAGAATGTCTCTCGTCATGGCGCGATTTCAGAAATTATCGCCGACGGCGTCTGCCAGAACGACGATGAGTTAAAAAAGCCAGGTTCGATTGCACTCGCCGGTGACCTTCGCGCCGTTGCCTCGCGGTATTAAATCTGCCGGTGTGCCGGCTTCGCTCCCACAGAACCGTCGCTCAGGTTGAACGAACTTGACGTTTTGGCCGCCTTTGTCGCTCCCTTCCACGCTCAGCCGCGCAGCGAATCGCTTCGCCTGGCATGCAATGTCGGCCGTGTGAGCCGGTGCGAAAAGGAGTCGGTTCGACGGCATGGCCGTCGAGGGCAACGATCTGCCGTACGCTCATCAAGGTCGCTTTACATTTGGTGCGGCCTGCGTAATTCGCGCTCTGCACGGTGAACGTGAAAACGCTTTCCCCGCGATGGCTGCTCGCACGGTAGGGACCAGTAGCGTGAAATCGGCCATTCTCCGGGGTATTTGACGCCCCGGCATTTAAACGCCCTCCGCTGTTTGCGTACACAAACCATTGTTCGGGCGCGTGCGCCGTCGAGCGACATCATGCGGCTGAGGACGATAGGGCGAGAGATTGTGCCCACCTCTTCCGAAATGCGACATCCGTCGCGCGTGGCGGCCTCGGCGCCTGTCGAGGCTTGTCTGCGAGGACGTTCGGCCGCCAGGCTCCCTCCTCTTTGGGCATCCAGCCAGCAGTACGTCACTTTGCGGCCGCGGAAATATGATGATTGTCGTTTTTCTAAATTCTTTTTTGTCTTTTGTGAGACAGCTTGAATCGAAGACATCGATCTCACTTTGCCCGCATGAACTGCCGGTCGAAAGAATCTGGTCCGGAGGCATCCACGGGCGGGCGTAGGAAGCCGACAATGGATGACTGGTCAGGAGCGGCGTCGATTAAATTCCTCATATTCACTTTCGAACCGAGAGTCTCGAACTGGTTCCATTTGCGGGCGCCCAGCAAATTGAAACCCATAGTCGTCGGTGCCCTGATATTCCGGGCTGGGGATTCACCCCATGTGTCGCTCCATCCCGACGTAGATTTCGCCAAGCACCAGCATTGCTACTTAGATAATTTCTTCCACTCTTTCAACCGATGGAGTGTGCTTATCCCTCGGGGCAGAGTTTTCGGTGTTGCCGCATGCCAGTTGTAGAAACGCCGCGTGAAACTCGCTGTTCGCGTCGTTGTCGGCACGCTCGCTGTTTTCGCACTGCGCCCATGCTTCTTGATCTTCCGAGCAGGGTGATGGAATACCGTCGTTATATGCGTCGTGCGCGAATTGGCACCCATCCATTGTTGCGTGCCGTGCGCGCATCGTGCGGTGCCGGGCGTCAGTCTCGTCGTCGGAGGTACTCGCCGCCGCCCACTTTGATTTGATTGTCGGCGACGAAGGTGTAGCGCCTGCCTGCTTCGAGGTCGGTTACTTTGTCGGTCGTGCAGCGGAAGTTGCGCTCACCATTACGAACGTTGGTGGGCTGGTAACTGCGGGCGTCGATGCTGCGGCCGATGGCTTCGACCGACCGCTTTGCCGTCCGATGCGCGGAACGTCCGTGCGGCGTGATGTTGTTGATGGCCGGCGATGACACTTCGCCCGTCACGAAATCGACGTTGGCCACCTGCGCCATGTTCATTACACCTCGGCGGCGGTGTCCCGTCGACGTCATCGTCTAACCTGTGCCGGGCAGCAGCACGAAATCGAGCAGCGACATCAGACGCTTGAAGTCGAGCAGGAATCACTTGCCTCGGTGCGCGCTGTATTCTGGGCACGGGCGAGCATCGCTCGCTCTGCGGAAAAGCCTCGTCGTCGCTCTGGTCGAGCGCAACGGAAATCTCATAGCTCTGCTTGTCGCCGCTCAACCCCTTTTTCGTTTATAGGGGAAATAGGCGTAGAAGTCGGAGGGTCCCATATAGACGTGGTTCCGGTGAGCGTTCACTGCGTAATCGTGAAGAAGCTGTTTGTTGTCAATATACCAAGTTCGCCGACAATGGCGCAGCCGTCAGTCGGCTTTCGGCTTACCCAGTAGATGCCGACAGCGTCACCCTCGAAATGCGGTACCCGTCACAGGTCAAAGAGCACGATAGCGGCGCGAACTGAATTTCAGGGGTGAGCGGGGCCGCTCTCACCAATGGCGGCATGTCGTTCGACTTTTTCGCAGCCGGCCATTACAAACTCTACGGCGAGGGTCATAAGACACTGTCTTGTTTTCATAAAATCATGAACGCAACGAACCGACATCCCACTGCTGATGCACCCCGACGTGACGTGGTCGAGATTGTCCCCTGCGTGCGCAGATAATAGGTCATTTCATACGAGAAATCGCGTAAGCTTTCCACCACCAACCAGCCGTTCGTTTCAGCGTAGTAGAACTTGGCCGTCGCCGTGTCGTTGGGGTCGGCGCCGGGAACGCACCGCCGAGGCGTGCCAAAGCCGCTCTCGTCCCGGCGGCACTTTCGCCCGCAGGCCAGCCTGCCGTCGCTTTGAAGTTTCGAGGCGACGCCGACCGGTAAAATCCAATCCCAACGCCGCAAATGCGGAACCCGCTTACATTCCAATCGTCGACGGTGGGCGCGCACCCCTTCGGGGCAGAAGTTTGTGCGTGCTCACGGCAGCGCGGTTTGGCAAAAAGCAAACCGTAACGTGCGGCGTTGGCGTCGTCGTTGCCGTAACTGCAGCCAAGAGCGCCTTCGATAGCAGCCATCCACTCGCGCCGTCACGGTATTATGGGCGATGGCGGTGCCCGTCGTTGTATTTGAGGTCGTGGTTTCTCATCCATCCAATACTGACGTCCGATGCCGAGATGATGCCGTAGCTATTGCCGTCGTCCTCGACGGTCGTGCTCGAAGCGTTCTTGGATTTAAGCAAACAATTTTCGACGAGCACGGTTCGCCTGCTGCGGCATTCTGTGGAAACAGCGATGGCCGACAATCCCTCAAACAATCGTCCTGCCGCGTCGGTGTACCGTGCGGCGCGATGTCGCACCGCACCGGAAGTCAGTACGCCGTCGACGAATGAAAGAACGCTAGTTTCAGCTGGCCCATGTTCAAAGGCACAACCCCTACCGAAAGCGAAATCATCGAAGCAGCCTGCTTTCATAACTTTCCTTTGAAGCCCAATGTCAGCCAACTCATCACATAAGACAGCTCCATCCCTACGTCGCCCGTGACAGCAGCGTAGTTGTCCGCTTGGAGAAGCGCAGGTCGGCTGCCGTGTAGGCTGCGTCGTCCTGTTAGTCCTCGGCAGCGAGCGCCAGCATTGACAGCACCGGCTTCGAGTGCGGTTTTCACGGTAGGGAGCGTATAGGCGTAGAGGTCGAACCGCAGCTTCTTTGCTCCTGGAAACGCAATAGCAGGTGTCAAGACATAAAATTATCGCAAGCAAGTAAAACGTTATCAAAATTCTCAACAGCGTCAGGCTGAAACGCAGACGGCAATCGGATGGCTCCGGCGCCGCTTCTTGCTGCAACTGCCTGCAAGCAGGAGCAAGGCTAACGAACCTGCCCAAATGCTATTATATTGTGTTCGCAATACATCGTGCGGTGTTTGGATTTCTGCTTAAGCGGATGCAACGGACGGAAGTAGCCGATTTCGCTGCTGCACGGCGAGGTGGCATACACTTGTCGGAGCGGTTGTAGTAGAGATAAAGGCCACTGGCCGCAAAGCACGCACTTAGCACCGAACATTCTCACCGGCTTCAGCCATGGCTTTCGGGTGCCCGTACGCGCCGTTATCCTCGCGCGAACCGGCGAGGCAGCGCGTGAAGCCGCTGCTGTTGGTACCACAATGGCAGTTTTCTTCTCCCTGTATTTCCAGCTCGAGTCGCTCTTTCATCCTGTCGCCGGCGATATCTTCACCGCCCAACTTGGTTCGATGAAGTCATGCGGAATTTCATCATCGTGAAAGACTGGCAGCGCCACTTCGCAAAAGTTTTGTTGGTAGCTACCGCGTAATGGTAATAGATAAGACCGTAGCGTTCGGCTTGTTGATACTGCGCCGTTCGGGTAACAGTAAGCGTCCAAATGCGAGAGTCATTCCGTTGTTCGTCCACATTTCGGCGTCGTCCATTCGCGTGATAGGCGTGCGTCGTTACCACCGAGTCGTGGCGAGGTTGGCGGCCATCCAATATTGCGTGCCTATTTTTCACGAGCGGGATAGCTGTTGCCCTACGATGTCGGTGATTGACTTGGGCATGTCGTCGTAAACTTCGACAGTCTCCTCGACCGACGTACCCTCCGTCCATTCATGCTCGGTGACGTGCCACCGCGTATGATCGGTACACCTGCCCCACCGTAATGGCGAAAGTCGTACGCATACCGGCTGAGCGTCAGTTCGCTTGCACCCAACGGGTAGGAGGCTTCGAGTGTTCCGACTTTGAGATTGAGCACCGCACGGTCGGCTGCGATCCGCTGCAGTGCGACGATGGCCGAGAGTCCCTGATCGTCGATCCGTCGGGCACCAGCGTGCCATTGGGTGTCGTTGTTTGTGGAGTTCGACGATCCCGTAACGCTTACCCGTCGCGAAGTCCACGTCGGCGGACAGGTCTAACGTCAAAGTGACGCTGGCATCCGGCCAGCTTTCATGAACGTGGGTTTCCATGCGTCGCGAACGAGGTCGATGCGCGAAGTATTGCAGTGAAAAGTCATCTGCACGGCTCCCTGCGGTCGGCTGGAACGGGGAGTGCCGTCGCGGCCATGAAATCGGCAGCGGCGAGGGTCTGCTGCGGCCGGAGCCGAAGGTCGGCGGCACGGCGTGACGATGCGCCGTCGTGCCGAGCGAGGAGCATCCGGTCGGCGCGCATGAGGGTATAGGCTGCCAGCGTACCGGCCGAGTTTTGGTATGATGAGGTGCGCTTCAGGGAACGAGCCCTCGCTTCAACGTGAAGACGCGCATTGTTGATGTAGCGCAGTGCATCGGCCGTCGGGAAGGCGTACGCCCTCGGCGGCGAAGAGACCGATGGCTGCACCGTCGTCGAAGATACCGTCGGCCGACTACTGTTCCATGAGGAGGGCTTTGCCGTCGATGAGTACAGGCTGCGGGCGGGCAGCTCCGGCGATTTCGTTCGGATCGCGTCGCCGCCGCATGCTGTGACGCGCCGACGAGAGCAGGACTCCCCCCAGCAAAGAGGCAGTAGTCGCAAATGATTAGCGCCGCGTTTCGCCAATCGCTTGTATTCGTTGATTTTTGCAGCGGACATACATGCCCAGTAAGTAGGATTGCGCAATGTGGGGCATGTTGGACCGAATAGAGGTATCCGGGGCTATTACATAGGATGTCCAGATACCGGCATCGGATGTCAGCCAATAATAATAGGATTGGATGCCGCCGGGCAGGGCACCGAATCCGGAAGCGTTGGTGGGATTGTGGTGGTTCCACCGGCTGTCGGGCGCCATAAGATCTGCCGCTTTTGGGTACGGCGTCGAGCAGCGACTGCATCTGGTCCCAGTCGGGTACCGTCCATCCTTCAGGGCGAATTTTGCCTGTGTCGACGGTGGCCAAAGTATAGAACAGACCGTAAGTGGCTCGGTTCTCGGTCTTGTCCATGAAGTGTCGCAGGCAGTGGGGTCGTAAGGTATCCCGATGCCTCCTGTCCCCTTGCCGATAGGAATTTCGGTGCCGTCGTTCAGATGCAGTGTTTTGAGGTTTTGCAGCCATCCACGTTGAGGCCGCCGATCTCCACGACAAGGATATTCGTTGCCGTCGATGTCCATTAACCGAATCGCTGCGGGTTCGGGCTCTGGTTCGGGTTCGGCCTTTTTTATGCAGCGGACAGACAAGCCGGCGCTTTCGTAATACGACTGAGAAATCATGGTCGTTCCGCCGAGGCGTGAAACTGGCCGGCCCGCTGTCGCTTGTGTAGGGATGTCCAGAAATAGGCGCTGCCTCTTTCCCAGAAGGCCCACGACGAGTTGCCGCCCGGCAGTGCGCTGAACCCTGTCGTATTGGTCGGGTCGGGGCGAGTGCCGTCCAGTTATCGTCGGGTGCCATCAGGGCGACATTCTGAGCAATAGAACCGTAAGGCAAAGCGTCCGTCTGCTCCCAGTCGGGCACCGTCCAGCCTTCGGGACAGAGTTTCCCCAGTCGCAACAGTATAAAGTTGTAGAGCAGACCGTATTTTTTCCTCGTTTTCGCTCTTGTTCATAAAGATACATGCGGCAGGCTCGGTCTGTCCGTCCCATGCGGAGCAGCCGCCTTCGATGACGGGAATCGGCGTGCCGTCGTTCAGATGCTGTGTTTTTTGAGGTTGGATGCCATCCAGTAGAAGTCGCCGATTTTTCACGACGGGATATTCATTGCCGTCGATGTCGACCGTCTCTGTCGGTTCGGGTTCCGGCTCGGGTTCCGGAACATCTTCGTCTTCGATGCAACGGATGGACATGCCTGCGTATTTGTAATGCGTGTCTATACCAGAATACATCGCCAGATAGAGATAGGATGCAGGAAAGGTCTGCGTATCGTCGCAGGTCGAGCTCCAAAGTAGGCGTCGCCCGTCATCCAGCCGTTGCCGACGGACATGCCGGCCGGCAATGCGGAGAAGCCGGTCGTATTGGTCGGATTGTAACCGCTGCTCCAATTCTCGTCGGGCGCCATCAGCGAATAGGCGCCTTTCTCGTCGTTGAACGGCAGCAGCCCCAGCTCCTCTTTGGAGGGAACTTTCCAGCCTTTCGGGCAGAGGTCGCCCTTCTCGACCGCATAATAGTTGTAGAGCAGGCCGTATTTTTCACGATAGTCCGCGTTATTCTCCGTGATGCAGGCGGCGGGCGCGGTCAGTGCGTCCCATGCGTCCGTGCCGCCGTCGACGACCGGTATCTCCGTGCCGTCGTTGTAGTGCGTGGTGCGGAGGTTGGCGGCGAGCCACTTCACGCCGTTGATTTCGATGACGGGATAGGTGTTGCCATCGTAGTCGCTGACAGAGGGCAACTCGGGTTTGGAGGCATCGCCCGTAATGACGCCGCCCTCCTGCCAATCGTCGATTTGGGCGCTGACGGCGAGCGTCGGCCCCTGCGGCGTCATGCCGATTGTAGCGGTGAAGAGATGGCTCTTGCCCGGCTCGAAGGTGAATTCCGAACTGGGTTTGTAGGCCATTGTCTTGCCTTTGAACGTAAAATAGATGACCGTCTCGCCCGCTTCGCGTGTCTGCGGGACTACGACGGCAGAAAGGCCGGTGACGTAGTCGCCCTCGATTCGCGTCGTGCCGTAGGGACGGATGTCGGTCACGTCGGCCGGCTCGCCGAATGTCTCGGCATCGACATCGTAGAGTGCCGTACTGCAAAAATCTTTGAGGAGCACCTCGGCTTCGAGCAGCTCGTCGGCAGTGACGCCGTCGCCTGCCGTCATACGGATCTGCATGAGGCTCAGGATATGACGGAATGCGACGGGAACAGCCTGCCCGTCCGGCTTCACGTTGCGCGTGACAGCGACCATCCAGTCCGAAACCGTGCGGCTCGCGGCGTCGCTTTGGTCGGTCGCGACAGCGACGGCGAGCGACGAGGTATTGGACCGGAATCCGGTCTGATTATAGGGATAGTAGGCGTAGAAGGTATTTATTGGCCGTCGTGGCATCGGGGAAGTAGGCAGTTGCCGATGAAACGAATTGTCCGTCGCGGTAGACGAACTTCACGTTGTCTTCCCAGCGCGAAAGAGGTTGTTCGCGGCCATCGCTCCACGGTACGACGCTCAGGCCGATAGCGTCCTCCTCTGTCGAAGGCCGTTCCGGTGACGCGCGTCGTAATGCTCGGCGCCAGTGTGATGCGCAGGTTCGTTTCACCCCCTCCGGTTCGGTCGTCGGAACACTGACGGGGCGATAAACAGACCTGTAACGGCCGATAGCGAAAGGCAAGGCCGTTCAGGGGAAGAACGGGTCACCGTGCGGCGCCACGTTCTCCGGTGATTTGGGTACAGTTTGTTCATAACATATAATATATGAAGATATTGTCAAGGGACACGGAACATACTCTCCGCAGGCATTGGGGACGACCGCCGGCAGAGGTGTCGCGTCGGTATGCGTTTCGCACAAATATAATAAAAAATCATAAAAAACGTTCGTTTCAATTTTTTTTCGTACATTAGCTACTCGAACCGATGCGGCACTCCTCGTTGCTGCTATCATGTATCGTCATTTATGAATCGAGCGAACGAAACGATTGTACGGTTTGCGACATGCGTGCTGGCCGTCGCAATGATATGCGTGCCGACATCGCTACGGGCGGCGGATACCGGCAGGCTTGCCCGTGTGCGGCAGGCGGACGGCACGACGCTGTCGCTGCGAATTTGCGGCGACGAGTTTTTCCACTATGCTGTCACCTCCGATGGTTATTCCGTCGATCAGGGTCCCGATGGTTTCTACTTATTATCTGGTCGACGTGACGGCCGTCCCGTGCGCAGCAATGTCCGCGTGTCTGAGCGCGGCCGCCGCACAGCCGACGAACGCCGGCTGTTGGAGACGTTGCGCCCGGGCGTGGTGGCGACGGCGTTGCGCGCTCGCGCGCATAGGCTGCGCATGGCGAGACGCGCGCCGGATACTGGAAACGGGATTCCCTACGACGGGCGAAATCCGTTCGGTGGTGATTCTGGCGGCGTTCAGTGATGTCGGTTTCACGGTGCCCGATCCGCAGCGTGCTTTCGAACGGATGCTCAATGAGGAGGGGTATTCTGACAACGGAGCGCTCGGCAGTGCGCGTGACTACTACCTCGATAACTCGGGAGGACGGTTCCGTCCGACCTTCGACGTGGTGGGCCCTGTGACGCTAGACCATCCCGTCGCTTATTACGGCGCCAATACTGATTATCGCGACGAGAATGCCGAACGAATGATTATCGAGGCCTGCCACAAGGCGGAGCGTGCCGGCGTCGACTTCTCTCAGTACGATTTCGACAATGACGGTAAAATCGACAACGTCTTCGTCTACTATGCCGGTCACAACGAATCCGACGGCGGCGGTATGAATACCGTATGGCCGCACCGGGGTGAAATATCCTATCCGGGCGAGATGCTCGGCGGCAAGGAGCTGTGCGTCTACGCCTGTACGTCGGAGCTGAGCGGCTCGCCCGATTTCGACAGCCGCATGGCCGGCATCGGAACCTTCTGCCACGAGTTCGGTCATGTGCTCGGCTGGCCCGATTTCTACGATACGAACGGTAGCGATTTCGGTACGGGAGTCGGCGTCTTCAACTGGTCGCTCATGTGTCAGGGCAGTCGGAACGACGGAGGCCGCACGCCGCCGTCGCTCACGGCGATGGAGCGCATGATGGCGGGATGGCTGACCCCGACGACGCTCACCCGTTCGGGCGACTACGAACTCAATCCCATTCAGCAAAACGAGGCCTACCTGATTGCGACCGATACCGAAGGTGAATTTTTCCTGCTCGAAAACCGTCAGCAGACGGGATGGGACAGAGCGCTCAAAGGACACGGCATGTTGATTTACCACGTCGACCGTTCGCAGCGGATCGTCGAAGGATACTCGGCCCGCGACCGTTGGACTTACAATATGCCTAATGACGTGGCCGGCCATCCCTGTTTCCGCCTCGTGACGGCGCGTCCCGATTCGGGTGACGGCTATGAGGCGTTCATGCCCCTATCCCGGCGAGACCGGAAACACGGAGTTCTCGGCCGCCAGCCGGCCGGCAGCGCAGAGCTGGTCGGGTGCCTCGCCGGCGGCCGAACTGTACGACATCTCGGAATCCCCGGAGGGCGTCATCCGTTTCTCGGTGCGTATGGCCGAAGGAAGTATCGAGGACGTTCGTATCGAGGGGCGCCAGCGGGCAGTTGCGGGCGACACGATTCTCCTGCGCGCTATCGTGATGCCCTCCGGTGCCGTCGGGGAGCTGGCGTGGAGCAGTTCCGACGAAACGGTCGCTTCGGTCGACGGCGAGGGTGTCGTGCATTGCCTGCGGGCGGGTATGACAACCGTACGTGCCGTTGCCGGATCGACTGGTGCGGCTGCGGCGTTCGATATAGAGGTGGTCGACGGACGGATGCTGCGCGGTCGTGTATATAACGGGAAAGGCGAGGCAGCGGCCGGTGCGACGATCGAGATGTCCGACGCCGACGGCGAGCGAGTCGCGGCTTTCGTCAGCGGCGACGACGGCTGCTTCACAAGTGAGGTGGACGAAGTGACGGCAGGCGACTATTCGCTGCTGCTCACATGCGAAGGGTATCCGGAGCAGGCCGTGCCGGCGACGGTAACGGAGGGCATGACGCTGCTCGAAGTGCCGCTGCTCCGATCCGACGAGTTCGATCGGGGCGACGGGACGTTCGAGGTTGCCGTGCAGCCATTCGAGCGTTCGGCCTTCGTGACGTGGAGTGCTTCGGAAGCCGAAGCGTGGCGCGTGCAGTGGCGGCCGATGGATTCGGCTTTCTATATCGGTACGGAGACGGTCGCCGAGTCGCAGTTCGATATCGATGATTTGGAACGGCAAAAGGACTATGTCGTACGGATCGCCGAGCTTTCCGGCCAGGCGGAGCGGAGCTATCGGATCGCCTATTTCACGACGGCGGCACAGAGCGGCCGTTATGCAGGCATGGCTTTGCAGTCGGAGTATGCCGTCGGAGCGCCTGTATTGCTGGAAGCGATCAACGTCTCCGACGAGGCGCAGTTGAGCTGGGCGGTCGACGGCGAGGCGACTACCGAGAGCGTCGTGCGGCTTGCGGCCGGCGAACATGAAGTCGAGTTACGTGTGACCGACGGCGGTCGCACGGAGATTATAACGAAGTATATCAAAGTAGAATAAGTGATGGGAAATATAGCGTTCCGCATGGAAATTGCGGCTGTTTTAGCGGTCGCCGCAGTGATGACCGCCTGCGAGAAGGGCGGTGAGACCGTGGAAAACGGTTCACCCGAGTGCGAGGCGTTTCTCGCTGCGGCGACCGAATACGGACTTTACAGCGACGGTGTGCCCGTGCGGGTATTCTGCCGCACAGAGGGATCAGCTGGTGCGTGGCAGCGAGGAACGACGCTCCGCATCCAGAATACGGAGCAGAGCAGCGTGCTGGCGTGCACCTTCTCTTCCCGTCCACAGAGCGGCGTGACGATAGTCGCACGCTACGAGGGTACGGGGTTCGCTCTGAAAGCCGGCAGTGCCGAATTCGAGGTGGTGAAGACGGCCGACACGAAGGCGTGGCTGTGGTGCGAGGCGCAGGGACTGGGCATCGTAGCTGATACGCGATAGCGGTTGGCGACGGAAGCTGGTCTCGGTGTTTTTCGGATTTGGAAGGTACGGTGCGTCCGACGACCCTGAAATTCAGGGTGGCGGTCTGTAAATATCTTAACCTATCGCGGTGGAATAGGGCGCAAATAAATGTCCGTATAGTATGAATACGTTCGTAAAATCGGACAGGTGACGATATGGAAACGCAGTCGTAAACTCTGCTTTTTGCGTTTTCTTGTCCGACTGTTTCCCCGAATCTTGATTTTCGAAGAATTATCAGCCGCCCCTCCTCTTGCTCAGTCGACGGCTGTTTCTTTGAAACAGCCGTTTGACGGATATTACTTGCTGATTATATGATTTGGCGACGGTTCATCTTTCCGTTAGCGCCGTGCTTTACCGCTCTGGATAACTAATCACGATAACAGGAATATTCGTTCGCCGGATATTATTCCATAACCCGCCGACGGAACTAAATACGCTGATTCGATTCCGTCGACGGGTTATAAGAATAAGAATTTGTTTTTATGGATGGAAATAATTTTAATCTGTTTTGAACCGATCTGTTTTTGGAGGTTTCCGTATTATATTTTTGTCACAGGAGGTAATCGGGAAGATAAAGAGTTTTATATGTTGACTTAAACTACCTCTCTCTCTACCTTCGAATTAGGCGGACGCTGCTACTGCTCCTGCAATGACTCCAACAGCGAGGCAGCCTCCGACGAGGTATGCGGTTGCAGCGTAATTTTGCCCTTCAAGGAAAACGCAAAAACTACGATTTGCATAAATAGGATTATTGACGACTCGGGCCTTTTTGAATTTACGGAGGCTTTGGCGTTTGTCCAGCACAATGTCGTTAACATAGTTCGACACTGTTATATCCTGTGTTTCCGCGAAATCTTCCGTTTTGAGAATAACGCAATACGCCTCGTACCGAATAGGGCGTGTTCGTATTCTCGAAATGCCATGTCCGGCCGATTTTACGGGGGCGGAAGCCTATCTGGGCGAAGTCGGAAGCATCGATTGTCCAATCGCAAAGTTTGTAGACCGCCTTAGGGGCGAGTGCTAACACACGCTGTTCTTGAATCGTCGTCGAATTTTGTGTAGTACGTCCTCCGCCGACGTTCATGCCGTTCATGAGTGTTCCGGCAATCCTCCGATTCCGACAGCATTGGCGACACTTCCCAGATTGATTCCGACGCCCGAGTTTTTCTCCTTACCGCTCGTGTAGGATGCATTGGTGAAAAGGCAAGTCGGCGTATTGTTTTTGTAAGAAAATGAATTTCCTTTGTCTATGTAGAGCGTTCGGTCCGATTTGTTTGCCACTATCCAACAGGGGTGTCCGCCGTCGATTCCGATCATGACTTTGAGATTCTCGTCTTCATAGACGGCATTCGCTCCGTCGGCAAAGAAGCAGTAGACGCCCACTCGCCGTGCCGACGCACTCCCGGCGCACAATATGATGCACGCCAACAAAATCAATTTTTTCATAAGTTTCGAAAAATGCCGTCCGCACCTCGGCGGCTTTAACAAAAAGAAAAGCGTGGTGCCGAAAACTTATTTCAACTGGACAGGTCGTAGGATTACCTTCGTGAAAAAAATAAGCAACAGCCCCACGCCTATACCCCGAAGGATACGACGTAAGAAGATATTCGCCTATTCTTTTCACTGATGAATTTCCTACGTTCGTCCAGTCAAGAATAAACTTACACTTTCCGTGGTTCCAATATGTCAATGCAAATGTAGAAAACATATCCGGAAAATGCAATTGCCGTCTTCTTTTTTTTCGAGCTGTTGCGAAAGCAAATTTCGGTAAAAAATTCTGAAAATCAATATTGATTCTGAACAATGTTATTTCAATTTGGGGCCATTTGTTTGAATGAAAAATGAAAGCGGGACAGCCTTTTTTTCGTTCCGACCCGCTTTGTGGTGAAATCTCCATTTCCGGCCTTTCCTCCGCTCGTTCGATGTCGGTTCCGATTTTCTGGTCAAATTCCTTTCGTTGCTGTTTGAACCACGGGGCGTCTGTTGCGTTTGCTGTGAACTTGACCCCGCTCGGCCCGATGGTCTTGCAATAGTTTTCCCATTTCGACAGTCCCTTTCGTGCGGGAACAGGTTATCGATGCGGACGGATGTTTTCAATAGCTGTTGTGCCTCCTGTTTAAGGTTGGCGACCTCTTTCTCATATCCGGTGTGCATCGTTTAATCTCTTGTTGCAGTTTTCCGATTCGCTGGTACTTGTCGGCAATTATCCCCTGCGAGTCTGTGATCTGCTTTTCGTATTGCGAGGGTTCGGATCGTGGAACAACCTTCCGATTCGCTCGACGGCTTCGGCCGTGGCATCTACGTCCATACCTTTGAGTTTGCCGGCTTCGATCCCGCGGCGGGGCTGCGCAGGTTCCTCGGCTTTCGCCGGCTCCTCTTTCTTCTTTCGTCATTGTTCGTCGATGGCGTCATAGTCCGTCCGCACGGCCTTTCACTGCGCCTGCAAAGCTGTAATATCTAACATCTACCGGCAGCGTTTCTTGCTGCCCTTTCAGGTTCTCGATCTGCTCGGTGATCGTGTTTTTCGGGCGAATACCTTGCGGTAACTGCGTGGAGACCGCGTTCCAAACGCTGGTTCCGATGTCCCGGTACGGCCTGACACTGCGTGTGGATTTCGGAAATTTGGCCGGAGGTCGTGATACGGGCATAGATCGGGGCAGTGCCTTTCTTCGTGAGTTTCGTCTTCTTGCAGAAGAAGACCACACTGAATGTCGTGCGTTTCATCATGCTGCATGGGTTGAATCGGTTAAACGTATGCAGCATAGAGATTATTGGACGCAAAACGATGTGATTCAACGCATCGGTCGTAAATCGTGACCTCTTTTCAGTTCGAGCGAAACAGGTCACGATTTAGGTCCGGGCAACCTGCTTTTTTATGCGCTCGAATACATCGCCTAAAAACGAAAAAACCTTACATATCGCTGATACATAAGGTTTTTTACTCATTCTTGCTCCTCCTTTCAAAGAAGCCCGGAGCGGGAAACGGGATTCGAACCCGCGACCCTCAGCTTGGGAAGCTGATGCTCTACCCCTGAGCTACTCCCGCATTGCATGTCACTTTTCGATGGAAAAACTCCGAAAGCAGGACAAAAGTAATAAAAAAACGGTGAATCTCCAACTGGTTTCGCATTTTTATGGGGCGTCGCCCGAAAAAAAATCGGAATCGATCGCATGGCGTTATCTTGTTGTACCGTTCCTGCGGGTAGAATCCGTCTCTCGACACATAATTTTTGTACGATGTCGCGGTCTGTCGGGACGGGGCGTGAGAAGACCGGCTGTTGCGACGGGACGGTCCGATGCCGTAAAATTTTTGCCGGACGGCTGTTCCTGTTCTGGGAGCGGTCGCGCCGCCGGATCGTGTGCGGCAGGCTTCGCCGGTAAACCGAACGGGGACGAACCGCAACGATCCGTCCCCGTATTTCGGTAAGGGAGGCTTTATTCCACCAGTTTTTTCAGCGAAGCGAGGTTCTGTGCGCTGTCGGGACGTTTTCCTTCGGGAGTGTAAAGCGCATCCAGCCGGTCGCGGAAGTGCTCCTCTACCCTGCTGCGAACGACCTTCATCGTGCTGTTGACCAGTCCGTTCTGCTCGGTAAACGCTTCGTCGACGATGGCGACGGCCGACGGCAGCCAGCGGTCGGGGAATTCGCCGGCATGGACTCCGCCCGCACGGAAAGCGTCGATCTCGCCTGCGACCTCCCGCGCCAATGCGGCGAGATCGTTCCCGCAGGTTTGATAACGCCGCCGCAGTTCGTCGCGGTTGGGAACGACGATGGCGACCGTGTAGGGATTCTGGTTGTTGTGGACGATGATCTGGTCGATCAGCCGCGATGCGTCGGCGATCGCCTCCTCCATGCCTTCGGGGCTGTATTTTTCGCCGTCGGAGGCGATCAGCAGGCTTTTGAAACGTCCCAGCACATAGAGGAATCCGTCGTCGGTCAGGTAGCCCATGTCGCCCGTATGGAGCCAGCCGTCGCGCACGGTGTCGGCCGTCGCTTCGGGGTTTTTCCAATAACCGGCCATGACATTCTCGCCGCGGACGACGATTTGGCCTTCTGACCGTGAGGAACTTCGCGACCCTCTTCGTCGAGGATGCGGCAGTCGAGCGGCTGCACCAGCGTGCCCGACGAGCCGAAGCGGCATTTGCGGGGCCGGGGCGAGTTGGTCGAGATGACGGGTGTCGCTTCCGAGAGACCGTAGCCCTGGAACATCGGCATCCCGACGGCGTAGAAGAAACGTTGCAATTCCGCATCGAGTAGCGCTCCCCCCGCCGACGAAGAAACGCAGTTCTCCGCCGAAGGCTTTGCGCACCTTTGCGGAAGAGCGTGACGTCGAACAGTGCTACGACGGGGCGCAGGAACGACATCGCCAGCCGCGTCCGCGGCGGTAACCGTCGCCGTTGTAGGCGTATGCCGTCTTCAACGCCAGCCGGAACAGCCCTTCGGTCATGCGGCCTTTGGCGCGGATCGACGATTCGATGCTTTTGCGGAAATTTTTGGCCAGCGCCGGAACCGACAGCAGGAAGTGCGGCCGGACTTCGCGGATGTTGACCGGTATGTTTTTGAGCGTCTCCATCGGCGTGCGGCCGATCTGCACGGTGGCCACCGTGGCGCCGCAGGCGATCATGATGTAGAATCCCACGACATGGGCGAAACAATGGTCGAGCGGCAGAATGATGAGCGTGCGGTAGTACGGCGGGATGTCGATGCGCGTGAGCGACTGCTCGACGTTGGCCGTATAGTTGCGGTGCGTGAGGATCACGCCTTTGGGATCGGCCGTCGTGCCGGAGGTGTAGGTGATCGTGGCGTAGTCGTCGTTGCAGATCGCCTGCCCGATTTTCAGGAACTCCTCGCGGTGTTTTGCGAGGTAGTCGCGGCCGAGTTTTCGGAGCGTTCCGTAGGCCGTCTCCCCCGTTTCCAGCGCAATGTGGCCGAACACGACGACGAGCTCGATCTGCGGCAGTTCGGCGCGGATGCGGCGGATCTTGGGCAGCTGGTGTTTGGAGACGAAGAGCGCCTTGACTTCGGCGTGCCGCAGCCGGAAGAGCAGGTCGTTCGACTCTTCGAGCTTGACCGAGAGGGGGACGCTGACGGCTCCGGCGTAGAAAAGGCCCAGTTCGAGATGATCCATGCGTTGCTGCCCTCAGCCAGAATGGCCACCTTGTCGCCCGGGCGGATGCCCGAGGCGGCCAGTCCCGACACCCACTTCGAGTGCCAGTTCGCGGGTTTCGGCATAGGTCGTCGGCTCGAACCTGTGGTGGCGTTTTTCGAGCAGAAATGTTTTCCCGCCGTATTTCCCGACGGAATCCTCAAAGAGATCGATGATGGTCTTTTTTCATAGCGAGGGCGTGTTATGGTATCGCGCCGGCCGCGGCGGCCGGAGACGCCGGTTAGTCCATTTTCAGCACGGCGAGGAAGGCCGACTGCGGCACCTGCACCTGTCCGATCTGCCGCATCCGCTTCTTGCCCGCCTTCTGTTTTTCGAGCAGCTTGCGTTTGCGCGAGATGTCGCCGCCGTAGCACTTGGCCGTAACATCCTTGCGCACGGCCTTCACCGTCTCGCGGGCAATGATCTTGGCGCCGATAGCCGCCTGGATGGCGATATCGAACTGCTGGCGCGGGATCAGTTCCTTGAGCTTTTCGCACATCTTGCGGCCGAAGTCGTAGGCGTGGTCGGCGTAGATGAGCGACGAGAGCGCGTCGACCGGCTCGCCGTTGAGCAGGATGTCCAGCTTGGCCAGCTTCGAGAGTTGATAGCCCGTGCGGTGGTAGTCGAACGAGGCGTAGCCCTTCGAAATCGATTTGAGCTTGTCGTAGAAGTCGAAGACGATCTCCGACAGCGGCATGTCGAAATTGATCTCCACGCGGTCGGTGGTGATGAAGGTCTGGTTTTTCAGTACGCCGCGCTTGTCGATGCAGAGCTTGATGACATTGCCCAGAAAGTCGGCTTTGGTGATGATCTGCGCCAGGATATAGGGTTCCTCGATCTTGGCCACTTTCGTGATTTCGGGCAGTCCCGAGGGATTGTGTACCTCAACTCCTCGCCCGAAGTGGTGGTGATGCGGTACGAGACGTTGGGCACGGTGGTGATGACGTCCATGTCGAACTCGCGGTAGAGACGCTCCTGGATGATCTCCATGTGCAGCAGTCCGAGGAATCCGCAGCGGAAGCCGAAGCCGAGCGCCAGCGAGCTCTCCCGGTTCGAAGGTCAGCGAGGCGTCGTTGAGTTGCAGCTTTTCGAGCGAGGCGCGCAGATCCTCGTACTGGTCGGCCACGACGGGATAGACGCCTGCGAAGACCATGGGCTTGACGTCCTCGAAGCCGGCGATCGCCTCGCGGCTGGGGCGCGCCACCGACGTGATGGTATCGCCGACCTTCACCTCGGCCGAGTTCTTGATGCCCGAACAGATGTAGCCCACGTCGCCCGAGCGGATCTCGTCGCGCGGCGACATTTTGAGTTTGAGCACCCCCACCTCGTCGGCGTCGTATTCGGCGCCGGTGTTGATGAATTTGACGTGCTCGCCCTTGCGGATCGAGCCGTTGAAGACACGGAAATAGGCGATGATACCCCGGAAGGGGTTGAATACCGAGTCGAAAATGAGCGCCTGCAACGGGGCGTTGTCGTCGCCCTTCGGTGCGGGGATGCGGGCGATGATGATGCTTCGAGTATCTCCTCGACGCCCTGCCCCGTTTTTTGCCCGAAGCGAGCAGAATGTCTTCGCGCTTGCAGCCGATCAGGTCGATCACCTGGTCGGTCACCTCGTCGATCATCGCCGAGTCGACGTCGATCTTGTTGAGCACGGGGATGATTTCCAGATCGTGCCCGACGGCCAGATAGAGGTTCGAAATCGTCTGTGCCTGGATGCCCTGCGTGGCGTCGACCACCAGCAGCGCCCCTTCGCACGAGGCGATCGCGCGCGACACCTCGTAGGAGAAGTCGACGTGTCCCGGCGTGTCGATCAGGTTGAGCACGTACCGCTCGCCGTCGCGCGCGGCGTATTCCATCTGGATGGCGTGGCTCTTGATGGTGATGCCCTTCTCGCGTTCGAGGTCCATGTCGTCGAGTACCTGCGATTGCATCTCGCGCTGGTTCAGGGTGTTGGTTTTTTCCAACAGCCGGTCGGCCAGCGTGCACTTTTTGCCGTGGTCGATGTGGGCGATGATGCAAAAATTGCGTATGTTCTTCATGTAAATCCGCTTGTTTTGTCTCTCCCGCTTCGGGGCGTGCGGGCCGGATCGCGGAACCGCGTATATCGGTTCGGTCGGGGCCGTCGCTGCGGGCGGTTTATCCACGACAAAGATACGATACGGATTTAAAATCGCCAAATGCCGGCGGTCTTTTCCGGCCTTCCGCGCGATTTTCTTCCGTCGAACGGTCGTCCGAATCGCTATTTTGCATACCTTTGCCGGAGTTAACCCTTACGGAAATGCCCCGATTTGCCGACTATATGCGTCTGGTGAAGTTCCAGCACACGATTTTCGCCATGCCCTTCGCGCTCATGGCCTTTGCCTATGCCATGTGGAAATATGCGCTGGCGGAGGTCTGTCCGGTACCGCTGTGGTGGTGCGTGCCGCTGGTGCAGGTGGTGCTGTGCATGGTCTTCGCACGCAATACGGCCATGGGATTCAACCGCTGGGCCGACCGGCGCATCGATGCCGCGAATCCCCGCACGGCCGGTCGGGAGATTCCCGCCGGCGTGATCTCGCCCCGCCGGGCGCTGACGTTCGTCGCGGTCAACGCTCTGCTCTTCGTGGCGTGCGCTGCGACGATCAACCGCCTGACGGCGCTGCTGTCGCCCGTGGCGCTGGCCGTCATCATGGGTTACAGCTATTGCAAACGCTTCACCTGGGCGGCGCATCTGGTGCTGGGGCTGTCGCTCTCGATCGCGCCCGTCGGTGCCTACATCGCCCTGACGGGGCGTTTCGACTGGGAGCCGTGCGTGCTGGCGCTGCTCGTGCTGACGTGGTGCGGGGGATTCGACATCATCTATGCCTTGCAGGACGCCGACTACGACCGCGCGCACGGCCTGCACTCCATTCCCCAGCGGTTTCGCTGCGCACGGCGCTTCGCGATCAGCGTGGCGCTCCATGCGGTCAGCGTGGGCGCGCTCCTGTGGTTCGGCAGCTATTGTCCGCAGGGGGCGCTGCTGTGGACGGGCGAGGCGTTGTTCGTGGCCATTCGCGGCGGAACATCTGCTGGTGACCCCCCTCGCGCCAGCGCAACATCGGCATCGCCTTCGGCACGCTCAACGGGTTGGCGAGTCTCACGCTGGCGCTCTTCGTGATCGCCCAATTGATTGCAGGTTAGTTAATTTAAATAGATTCGGATTATGTTAAGCAGACGTATCGCTTCCCGCTTGCGGGACATGGAGACCCCCTTCTACCTTTACGACACGGAGTTGTTGCGCCAGACGCTCGAAAGCGTGGTCAACGAGTCGAAACGGTACAACTATAAGGTGCATTACGCGATCAAGGCCAATACGACGACCGTCTGCTTGCGATCATCCGCGAATACGGGCTGGGCGTCGACTGCGCGTCGGGCAACGAGGTGCAGAAGGCGATCGAGGCGGGTTTCGACCCGAAGAGCATCGTCTATGCCGGCGTGGGCAAGCGCGACAAGGAGCTGCGCTACGCCATCGAGCAGGAGATCATGGCGATCAACTGCGAGTCGATCGAGGAGCTGCTCGTGCTCGACGCGATGGCCGCCGAGGCGGGACGTACGGTGGAGGTCGCCCTGCGCGTCAATCCCGACATCGATCCCAAGACCAACCACTGCATCGATACGGGTCAGGCCGACAGCAAGCTGGCCGGATGGTGGGACTGTCGCCCGCTGGATGAGGGGCGGCGAGGAGATGCGGGGGATCATCCCGGACTTATGAGGGAGTCAGGCACCACCTTGGTGGTGGGAATTCCTTATAAAATGTGTGGCCAGCTGGTTCCTGGGCATCCCCTAAGCTTCCTGTTCCAGGTATTCAAGGTATTCCTTGCCAAGAAATCCGTAAAGAATGCGGAGGCCGATTCAGAGCGGGTAAAGCGGTAGTAAAGCGCCCCCTGCCGACGGGGCAGGGGGGCGATCATGACAAGACCTTTATGCAGACCTCGACAACGACTTCAAAGGAAATGGTATCAGTCAGTGTATAGCCGGTAGCGGTCATGTAAAAATAGACAAAGTTCGTAATTGTGGCGGTCCTGGCGACACCGCAGTGACAACACAAGTCGCACGGTCGGTTTGTTCAGGAACTTGGAGCAACAGACGGATCACTGCTTTCCATTCCCCATTCGACATGATCGAGTTCCGTACCGTTGTAAATGCCGCTGACGTTACCCGCCGACTCGTGTTGCCGGCATCGCAAAGTCATGACCGGCTTCCTCCAATGTAGTCCCACTTGAATTGATCCTCTACTGTGAAAGGAATACGGAGCTGATAGTTGCCGTCCTGGGAAACGTCATAATCAAATCAGCTTGTCCCGGAGCCAATAACGACCAATCCATTTTCCTGCACTGCCAGGATAGAAGGATCGGAAGAGGTATAGACAATATCATCATAAGGCGTTTTTCCAGAATAGACCGAGATAGGAGCTGAAACGACTGTTCCATAGCCGTCAGAAAAAGGAGTCATACCGCAGCTGAAGCGTGGAGGCTGTACAGGCTCGGGTTCGGGCTCCGGTTCCGGTTCAGGTTCGGGCTCCACAGGAGGAGGCGATTCCGGCTCCGGTTCTTCGACCGGCTCTGGCTCTGGCTCAGGTTCCGGCCCGGTTCGGGCTCTGGGCTCTACAGGAGGAGGCGATTCCGGCTCCGGTTCGGGCTCTGGCCTCTACCACCGGAGGAGTTTCCTGGCTCCGCCTGGGTCCAATGACTGGCTCAGGCTCCGGGATGGGCTCTATGACCTCCACCACCGGGGGAGGTTGGTCAGGCTCCGCCGGGGGCACCTCAGGCTGGGAGCAGGACGGGCACCGCCCACAGCCCCCTGTCAGCACCACGCCGGCCACAGCTGCGGCGATTCCCTTTGGGCCAGGAGAGCGCAGTCGAACGCGTTTCCGCCGGAGCTGGCGGAGGCGGCGGTGCCAGCCGCAGCGGAGGTTCCGGCCCTGCCGGGCGCCTGCAGTCCCACCTGCAGCCGCGCCTGCCACAGCCCTCCGCCCGCAGCTGTGGCGCTTTCGTCCCGGCAGCGGTCCCACCGGCCGCAGCCGTACCAGCGGTACCCGCCAGCGCCGCGGAACTGCCGCCAGCGCCGCCTGTCGACGCAGGCGCCGCTTGCGCAGCGACAGGCGCCCAACAGAGCATCCTGCTTGAGAATGTAGACCAGAAAGGGCAGCGGGGCCAGACCGTAGAGTTTGAAGCAATACGTAACTGAACGAAGTACAATGA
>VOFK01003285.1_pt1 | contig 36986 bp, 50 predicted proteins | sample 5384121 | NCBI WGS metagenome assembly VOFK01 (sample SAMN12384730, study PRJNA508395) | human gut metagenome | isolation source: healthy gut J | host: Homo sapiens | reverse complement strand
GTTAGACAATAATTTGAAGCAAAATTGTTCAAGCAGCCGAAAGGGCTTGTTGTCTGTGAATTGCAGGCGGCAAGCCCTTTTAGCTTTTGCCTTGATCCTGCGGTTGTTGTAGTAATCCAGATATGCAATCAGTTCCCTGTTTGAAGTGTTCCATGGATTGAAACTCCTGCAAATACAGCAGCTCACTCTTGAGCAGCCCAAAAGAAATTCTCCATCACAGCATTGTCCAGACAGTTGCCTTTACGGCTCATGCTTTGCCGGATACCTTTTCCATCTAGCATCTCTCTGATTTTTTTTGTGCTGGTATTGCCAGCCCTGGTCAGAGTGAAGGATCAACCCGGTTCCATCCGGAATCGTTCAAAAGCCTTATTCAGCATAGTCGTAACCATGCTCAGAACAGGACGGTCGGAGATGGTATAGCGACCAGGTTCTCGCTGCTGCACAGATCAAGGATGGGTGACAGATACATCTTCTCACCGAACAAACTGAACTCCGTTACGTCGGTGACCCATTTCTGGTTTGGCTTTTCGGCGCGGAAGTCCCGGTTTAACAGATTTGGAGCAATCTTGCCGACTTCGCCCTTATAGGAACGATATTTTTTCATCCTGACACGGCAAACCAGGCCCAACTCCTTCATAAGCCGCTGGACAGTCTTGTGGTTCAGGAGGAAATTGCGCTTGTGAAGTTCTGCTGTAATGCGGCGATAGCCGTATCTTCCTTTGTTTTCGTGGTAGATGGCCGTGATCTCCGCTTTGACAGCTTTATACTTATCTGCACGGTTCATCCGCTTCAGATGATAGTAGAAAGTGGCACGGGGTAGTTGAGCGATTGAGAGAAGAATATCCAGAGAATGTCTTTGCCTCAGCTTTTGAACTACCTGCGTTTTCTGCGCTGGCGTCGCTCGTCTTCCAAAACCAAGGCTTGCAAGTTTTTTAGGTAATCGTTCTCCGCACGCAGTCGCTGCACTTCGGCCAGCAGATCTTCTTCTACCTTTTTTGGCAGCTTCTTTTGGCCGACCAGTGCTGCCGCGGCCCCGTCGCTCAACCGACAAAACCTTCCGGCCCTTCTTCCAGATAAATGCGTTCCCAACGCTCTCTATAATTTTATGGTCGTTAATTCCGAATTCCTGCATCGTTGCATAGATACTCAGATGTTCTTTTTTCATGGTTTCTACAACCATTTTCTTGGATTCCGGCGTATATCGTTTGTTTGGCTTTCCTCTTGACATAATAAATCACCCCATCTGTTAGATAGTATATCATACTGTCTAACAAATGGGAGTGCAGTTCAAAAGTGAACTTACGGTTTTTTTATTGCGCGTTTTCGCAGCTGCCGTGCAGCAGGTCCGCCACGGCGGTAATGGTCATATAGGCGTCGGGATCCACCGTCTTGACCAACGCCTTCAGCTTGACCATCTGGAAGCGGTTGACCACCACATACAAAACGCTTTTGGGCGCGTCCGAATAAAACCCACGCGCATCCATAACGGTAATTCCTGTGCCGAACTGCTCCGACACAGCCGCCGCCAGCTCCTGCTGGCGGGATGTGACAATCATCGCCGCCTTGGAGCTGTCCAGACCGTCCACGATGAAATCCACGGTTTTGGAGCCCGCCGCATAGGTGACAATCGAGTACAGCGGCAGAATCCAGCTGCCCATAATCACCCCACATATAATGTAGAGCAGCACGTTATAGACCAGCACAAAGGTACCGACCGAGACGCCGAGCCCCTTGGCAAAGATGACCGCCGCCACCTCAATACCGTCCATAGCGCCGCCGTAGCGGATGGCCAGACCACTGCCCACGCCGGACACAATGCCGCCGAACAGCGCGCACAAAAAACAGGTCTGTGCCTGCCAGCGGCGAAGCAATGCTGACGTCCACCGGCAGCACATCGGTAATCAGCCAGGCCGCCGCCGAGTAGACGCCTACCGTGAAGATGGCATACACCGAAAACACTGCCCCCTGCCGCTTAAAGCCCAGCAGAAGCAGCGGAATGTTGAGCAGAATCAGAAAGAATGAGAGCGAGAACGTGTCCGGCGTCAGCTGGGAAAGCAGGATGGACGTGCCGGAAATGCCGCTGTCATACAGCTGCACCGGCGCAATAAAAATCGTAACGCCGATGGCATTGATGACGCCTGCCAGAAACAGCATCAGAAAATTCAGCGGGGAGAGCTTTGCGCCAAAGGCAAGCAGCTTTTGTTTCATGGTTTGCACAGGGACCTCCTCGTGTATATTTTATAATGTATATAAAGTATACCGTATCCGGGGGGCTGCTTTCATTAAAAAACCGTTAATTCTGGCAAAACAAAAAGCCGCAGACGCTACCAGAACGTCTGCGGCTTTTTATCAGAAGTCGGAGTGACGGGATTTGAACCCACGGCCTCTTGGTCCCGAACCAAGCGCGCTACCAACTGCGCTACACCCCGTAAAGAAAAACCGCAGCAGCTGGGCTGCTGCGGTGTGGTTGGGGATGAGAGGATCGAACTCCCACGGGCGGAGTCAGAGTCCGCTGCACTACCATTATGCGAATCCCCATCGCATTTGTGTCTTGGGCGTCTGCCCTCAACGCTCATATATTATAGCGTGCCCGGTTGGATTTGTCAACGCTTTTTTCAAAAAAACTTTTACTTTTTTTGTGTTTTTTAGATTCAGGCGTTGTTTCGCATTTTTTCATGGCAATACCATAAGGTGGGAATTGTGCGGGGTTGCCTTAGGATTCGTTCACCAGCTTACCGGTCATATGCTCCGGGGTAAGCGCCAGGCACAGCACGCGGGAACCAGCGGTGGCCATTTCCTTGGTAAAATAATTGTCATCGTCGGTAAACTTGCGGCAGAGCTCCCGGCAAATTTCTGCCTTCCGCGGGGCCGTGCAAGCCCTGCGGGTTGTTATTCACGGCACATTTCCCGGTGCCGGAGTTGGAACGACCGACACATTTTTCTACAGGCTGTATTGTTATTCCCGGCAACAATTTGCCCGAAAGGTATTGTTATCGGGCACACATTTTGCAAAAATCGACGGTTGTTATCCGCGGCACAATTTCCGGCAGAGACAGCGACAGAATTTTTTGGGTGATTGTTATTCACGGCACAATTTGCAATTTTTCCGGCCCGCTGCGGGGTTGTTGTTCAGCGCACATTTTGAAAAGGGCCATCCGCCTCCCCGGAAAAGACGGGTTGTTATTCACGGCACATTTCGCAGGATTTTTCTCTTTCCGGGTATTGTTATGCAGCGCACAATTTCCATTCTGTAGAATATTGTGCGCTGCATTTCCGGCTATTAGTTTTTTAAATACTGCGTTTCTGCGCCATTTTAGTGTTGTTATTCACGGCACAATTTGCAAAAATCCTGTTTTTATAGTTGTTATCCGCGGCACATTTCCCGGCAAAAATTCTTCTGCATCGCCGGGTTGTTATTTACAGCACAATTCGGCGATATCAAGGGGCCGAGTTGTTATGTACGGCACATTTCAAGCAACCCGAAAATTCTCTTTTTCGAGTTGTTATCGGGCGCACATTTCCCTTTTGCAGGATTTTTTCCGGCAGAGTTGTAACGCTGCGCATAATTCCAAAAATTCTGTTTTGGAGGGTTGTTATTCTCAGCACTTTTTAAAAATTCCACAAAAAATCCGCACCGCACCTTTTTTGTTCAAAAAAATATTTTTTTGCGTTGTTATCCGCGGCACATTGTTATCTGCGGCACAATTCGGTTGTTAAAGCCAGCACAGCTTTGTTGTTAAAGGCTGCACATTTTTGTTGTAATTTTCGACATAGCTAAACCTTATTTCTAAATATATATAAATACAACCTAAAAATTCTGAAAACGAAAAACCGCAGATTCAGGGCCGGAAAAGCAAAAATGTGTCGAACGTTACAATAATTGACATCCCGCACACAATCTGCTATGATACGCATAACGAATCCTGCGTGCTGTTTTGGGAAACTTCCATATACAGCGCCGGGGTCATTAGAAATTTTAGAATCGTGTTGTTATTCAGAACACATTTCCGGGGGCACCGGGGGCAGACAGCCCCACCCGGGAAGGTGATTTTTTTTTCGTGTGCAAAATTGAGGTTATGTTTATGGCATCTCAGACAGGAGCCCAGCCGACGCCAAAGACAGCGTCCAAGTACAGTCACCCCAAAAAGCAGACCACCAAGACCGGTACGGCGGCCAAAGGGCGATAAAGCCGGAAAAAACGGCAAGTCGCAGGCGCCTGTGGCCACCTACAGCGGCCGCGGCAGCCAGACCATCGTCCGCAAATCCAATGACCTGATTCAGAACGCAATGTACAGCCTTACATTGAGCCAGCAAAAGCTGATGCTGCACATTTTTGCGATGATCAAGCCCTCGGACACCGAGTTGCCCCGGTACGAAATGTCCATCTATGAGTTTCTGAAGCTCTGCGGCGTGGACCCCCACAACGGCTCGATGTATCGTCAGGTCAAGCAGAACATTGAGGACATCGCCAACGCCAAGGTGCAGTGGATTCGTCTGGCTGGTACGCAAAAAATAACGATGTTCCGTTGGCTCTCCAGCGCGACCATCGATGAAGGCACCGGCAAGATTGTCCTGACGCTCGACCAGTCTTTGAAGCCGCACTTAATCCAGCTCAAAGAGTTCTACACCACCATGAACATCACCTATACGCTCCCGATGAAGAGCCAGTATAGTCTAAAAATTTATGAGCTGTGCAAGAGCTACCAGAATCTTTACCTCTCCAAGAAGGAAAAGGGCGAGCCGCTGGTCTGGAACATTGAGACGCTGAAAAAGCAGGTGGACTGCAATGCGTCCAACTGGGCCCACGTGCGCCGCACCGTGCTGGACAAGGCCAAGAGTGAAATCAACGGCCACACGGACATTTATTTTGACTACGAGGTCTTTGAAAAAGATCGTCAGCGCGTCATTGCCATTGCGGTCACCATTGAGCCGGTGGACAAGCAGGTGGCGGACGATAAGTTGAACGAGATTACCAAATCCATGTCCAACAAGGTGCGCAACAAGAAGAACAAGCTGACCCCGGCCGAGACCGGCACGCTGGACGATGACCCGAATGTGCTGACGCTGGAATATGTCTCCGTGCCCGAGACAACGATTCCCTATTCCTTCGGTGCTACGCCGGATTTGCTGCGGCAGGAGCTGGAAATCAAGGCCGAGCCGGACAAGCTCATCCGCGAATTGACGGCTGACGAGATGGACGCCGTGCGCACGATTATTGACGCGATGGTCAAGATGGCAGGCACGCCCCGCGGCAATGACCGTATGATTGACGGCGGCAACGCGGCGTTCTTCCAGACGATGAACAACGTCATTGACAACTGCGGCGGTCTGCGCCGCTGGTTCGAGGGCGTGGCTACCCGCTACGCCACCAAGGTTATCCCGGTGGCGCGCACCAAGAGCGCTCCCCTGCCCTATCTGTCCCGCGCGATTCTCGAGGATTTGGAAAATTATCGTATCTACGTTACTGGTGGTATGCCGGAGGAGCTGGAGGACGACTACGATGCCGCCCCCGAAACGCCGGACATTGTGGAGACCACCGATTTTGTGGAGACCGATGCCGAGCCGGTCAACCAGCTTACTCCGGAGGACGCGGCAACGAAAAAGGACGTTACAGCAGCACTTCTGCGCTACATCGACCGCGATGCGCTCACGTCCCGGCTGACCACCGGCCAGATGGAAGCCTTTGACGATATTCTGCAGATGACGGCCTACTTCTGCCGCCGCAACGTCAAGGGTAAGGATGACGGCATGATGGAAGGCAAAGCCAATATGCAGTTCCTGAATTCGCTGAACAAGGTCATTGCCCGGTACGAAAGCCTGACCCCGCTGTTTGAGGCGATGGCTGTGATGATGGATTACGACACTTACTGGAAGGACCTGATGAAAAACCCGAAAATCAAGAACCCGAAGCTGGTTTTTCAGTCCGAGGTCGAAAAAGCGCTGCTGATGCCGTCCGCCGTCATCGGTGAATATACCGCTCGCAAGGCCCAGAGTGATTCCGCCCACGCCGTGCACAAGGAATACAACTGGACAAAGGTATTTGACGAGGAATAAACGTAAGTACGAAAAAATAGTAGAATTGTGCTTTGAATAACAACATCCCCGGTACTTTCCTGTTGCGGGAAATACCGGGGATGTATATTTATGCCAGGTGAATAAATATTCACAACTGTTTTACAACTGCTTCGATGGCGGCTTTGTCCAGACCCTCGCCAATGACGATCAGAACCTCCTGCCCGTTGGGGATGGGCTGGACGGTTATGGCGTCGCGGGCGGCGTTCAGCTCAACCCAGCCGCCGTCTGCGGGGATAAAGCCCTTGATGCGCAGCACGTGGCCGTACCGGGCATCGTGTAGCAGCGTCTGCGCGGCGGCGCGCAGTTGCTCCACCGTGCGGCCAATCTCGAGAAAATACAACGAAGTAAAGGCTTCGTGCTCGTCAAAATGCAGCTTGACATAGCTGGTTTGCTGCCAGCCGCAGTGGTCAAGGCGGGCAAAATCTGCGTCAGTCAGCGTGTCCCAGACCTTGCGCAGCACGTCCGCGCCAAAGCGGCGGGCGCAGTGGCAACCCGCCAGCGCACGGTTCAGGTGCGCCACCACGGCGTCTGCTTCGGCCGCAGAAGCCTGCTGGACGCGGCTCAGCACAACCATACCGGCGCTGGCGGCCTCGGAGGCAAGCAGATAGTCCGCCTGCGGCGAGAGCGTATCCTCCAGTCTGGCATCCACAATCGCAATGACATTGCCCAGCGTGTACCAGCGGTCCAGCGGCTCATCCCGCAGAATATCGTAAAACTCATCCACGTCAAAAATTCCGCTGGGCTCAATCACAACCCGGTCAAAGCCGCGCATGGCCATAGAAATCAGCTTGGTGCGCATCCGGCGCTGGTGGGTGTCGCAGTCGCAGCCGCCGCTGATGGTCTCTATATCGCAGTGCTCCCCGATGAGGTCCTGCAGCAGCATCGCATCCACGTTCACTGCGCCGAAGTCATTTTCCAGAATACAGACATTGTGCCCCTGTTGAACCAGATATTGCACGTAGCGGCGCAGAAACGTTGTCTTGCCGGAGCCGAGGAAGCCGGTGATGAGGTCAACCTGTACCATGCTTACTCCTCCTCCGGGTAGGTCATACCCCACTGGCGGCGGATTTCCGTCATGATGCGCATAACATCCCGCGTGTAGTCCAGATGCATGGTCCCCTGCCCTGCCACGGCGCGCTCCATATCCTCCACCTCATAGAGCAGGGCATCGGCAGTGCTGCCGCCGCGCAGGGTCTCCTTGCTGCCGTCCTCCGTGTAGGTGATGACAGCTTCCTGCCCGCGGGGATAATCATAGATTTCCACATAGCCCTTGTCAAAGGCAATCGTGCCCCCGCTTGGCTGCTTGGCGTGGAGCGAGAGAATGACCGAGGCCATCTCCTGCTCCTTGTTTTTCAGCAGGATGCCCGCCTGCTCGTCCACGCCGGTGGGCGCGAACCGCACCTGCGACACAATCTGGTCCGGCGCGGAGGTCATAAACCACCGCACACAGGACAGCGCATAGACGCCGATATCCAGCAGTGCGCCGCCCGCCAGATTGCGGTTGAAGAAGCGGTTGGACATATCGTAGGGCTTGTAGCTGCCGAAATTCATCTGGATGAGCCGCAGCTCGCCCAGTGAGCCGGTGTCGATTTTCTGCTGCAGCTTCTGGTAGATGGGCATATGATAGAGGGTCATGGCTTCGGCCAGCACCACGTGGTGTGCTTCCGCCAGGCGGATAGCCTCTTCCAGCTCATCGGAGTTCAGGGTGATGGATTTCTCGCACAGGACGTGCTTGCCCGCTGCCAGCGCCTTGCGCAGATACTGGATGTGGGTGTTGTGCGGGGTGGAGATATAAATGATGTCCACGTTTTCATCGGCAAAAACGTCATCAATCTGGTCATAGACCTTCTCAATGCCGTATTTCTCTGCGAAGGCGACAGCCTTGGCGTGGGTGCGGTTGGCAACGGAATACAGCTTCTGCCCGCGGCTGGCCAGCGCCTGCGCCAGCTCATTGGCAATCACGCCGCAGCCGAGGGTAGCCCAACGGTAGGTTTGCATAGATAAGACTCCTTTCCCGATTCTGCCAACAGTATAGCCCATTTGCCGCAAAAAGTCCACGACAAATAAATTTGAAATTCACACTTGACAAACGGGGCAAAATCCCTTATAATATCATTTGTCAATCGCCTATGGATGATTAGCTCAGCTGGTTAGAGCGCTGCGTTCACATCGCAGAGGTCGAGGGTTCGAGTCCCCCATCCTCCACCATTCAGTTCGTACTCGAACCCAATTCTCTACGAGAAAGGGTTCGGGTACGTTTTTTGTTTACAAGAAGTTCTGCGGAGGGAGTACGCAGAGCGGTAAGCGAGAAACGAGTAAAGGCAGGGTATCACCATGGCGGTGTGCCCTGCCTTTTGCTTTGTATCCCCTATATTGCGTGTTTCGGGTCAATCGCTGCGTACGCACGTACACAGGAAAAAAGGAAAGTTCTTGCATATAGGGGTGTTCTTTCGGCTGGCGGTATGGTATACTCAGCCCAATAAATTGAAAACAGGGGTGGAGAAATGAACTATCGAATCGCAACGATTTCTGATTGTGAGGCATTGACCGACCTCAGAATGCGGATGAGAAAAAAGAACTCGATGCTGGTTTTGAGCCAGAGTTGATTTACGCAGAAACGTTGGACTTTTTTTCAAACGCAACCTAAAAAATGTGGAACACACATTGCTTTTGTCTGTGAACATGACGGTCAGTTGTTTTTGCAACTGTGGGTATCACACTGTTTGAAATGATGCCAACAACAAAACACCCGAACGGCAAGGCAGCAAGACTCATGAACATGTATGTTGAGCCGTTTTACCGGAACAAAGGAATCGCAAAAGAATTGTTGAACTGTGTGATGACGTATGCCAAAGAACATCAGATTGGAAAAGTCATGCTGAACCCGTCTCAGATGGGAAAGCCTTTGTACGTGAATTATGGTTTTCAGCTGCTGCCGGATGAGTATGCTTTTTATTTAGACTGAATAGCCATAATGAAAGATACAACTTCCCATTCGCCGTACTCTCTTAGCAGGGGTTTGGGGCAGGCACGCCCCAACAAGAAACTGTCCCAAAGGGGCAGAAAATTTTCAGGAATTGAAAATTTGTGGCCACGGGACGATTCTTGCTCTCCCCTTTTTCTCTCCCCTTTTTTCGCTGCGTTTCGTAATTTTCACATTTCAATCTGCTCGCAGATTGCTGACAAGCTGCGCTTAACTCGATACTATAAAGGCAACCCGAACATACTGCCAAGGAGGTGCAACCATGACCGCCGTAATCTACGCCCGCTATTCTTCCGACAGCCAGCGCGAAGCGTCCATTGAAGGGCAGCTGCGCGACTGCAAGGACTACGCCGAGAAGAACGGTATCACCGTGGTCGGCACCTACATTGACCGTGCCTACTCTGCCAAAACGGATGACCGCCCGGACTTCCAGAGGATGATAAAGGACAGCGCGAAGAAAATCTTCGATGTGGTTCTGGTCTGGAAGCTCGACCGCTTTGCCCGGAATCGGTTCGATGCCGTGAACTATAAGTACCAGCTGGAAAAGAACGGTGTCCATCTGGTGTCTGCCATGGAACCCATCTCGCAGGGGCCTGAAGGCATTATGGTGGAGAGTATGCTGATTGGCATGGCGGAATACTATTCCGCCGAACTCGCCCTGAAAGTGGCGCGCGGTGAGCGCGAAAATGCCCTCCAGTGCAAGTACAACGGCGGTATCGTTCCGCTGGGCTTCACCATTGGCAAGGAGGACAGGCTGTACCATATCGACCCGGAGACGGCTCCCATCGTGCAGGAGATCTTCACCCGGTATGCCGACGGCGAACCGGCTGAGAAGATTGCCGCCTCCCTGAACGAGCGCGGCCTGCGTACCCGCACCGGGAAGCCGTTCGTGAAGAACAGCTTCTTCCAGATCTTCCGCAACCGCCGCTACATCGGCGAATACCGCTACAAGGACATCGTGACGCCGGGCGGCATTCCGGCCATTGTTGACAAAGACTTGTTCGACCGGGTGCAGCAGCGTTTCGAGCAAAACAAGATCGCCCACGGTCGGCCTGCAAAAGAGGATGTGAGCTATCTGCTGACGACCAAGAAACTGTTCTGTGGCAAGTGCGGCACCCTGATGGGCGGCGAAAGCGGCACCAGCCACATGGGAAACACCTACTATTACTACAAGTGCGGCAACGCCAAACGCCACGGCAAGGCGCACTGCGACCTGAAAGCCATCCGCAAAGAGCCGCTGGAACGGTTCGTGGTGGAGACCGCTATTAAAGTGATTTTTAGCGATGAAATCATCGAACGGCTGATAGATTTGATCATGGAAGCCCAGCAGCAGGGAGAACACCCGGCTGCCTGTCCTGAAAGACCAGTTGCGGGATACAGAGAAGCGGCTGGCAAACCTTCTGGAAGCCATTGAACAGGGCATCCTGACCCCGACCACCAAGCAGCGGCTGGACGAGCTGGAAGCCCGGAAAGAAGCCCTGAACACCAGCATTTTGGAAGAAGAACTGAAAAAGCCCGTCCTGACCCGCGAATGGATGCGGTTCTGGTTTGAAAAATTCCGCAAGGGTGACGTGGGCAGTACAGAACACCAGCGGCAGATCATTGATACCTTTGTCAACTCGGTCTACGTCTTTGACGACCGGGTCGTGCTCAATTTCAACTTCACGGACGATTCCAAAACGGTCACCCGTGAGGAAGTGTTGGGTTCGAGTGCTGTGGAGAATGCTCCACCAAAACAGTTCGTACCCGAACCCGATTCTTTATGAAAAAAGGGTTCGGGTACGTTTTTTTTACGGGAGGTTCTGCGGCGGGAGTACGCAGAACGGTGAGCAGGAACGAACAAAGGCAGGGTATCATCGTGGCGATGGTATCCTGCCTTTTTGCTTTGCATCCCCTATATTGCGCGTTTCGGGTCAATCGCTGCGTATGTAGGGAAAAAAGGAAGGTTCTGACATAGGGGTAGTATTTCGGTTGGCGGCGTGATATACTCAGTTCAACAAATCGAAGTTTGAGAGGATAAGGGCAACAATGGAATTTAAGTTGATTTCCATAGCAAGCATAATCGCTTTTTATGGTTGCTATTTTGTGAAAATGTTTCATCAAAAAAAGCAGGGAATATATTGACATATTTGTTTTTTGGATATGGAACATTCAAAACCACATGATTGACTACGAAACAACCTGCGATGTTTCAACATGGTGGTGTCGATAACTTTAAATTTGTAGGGAACAGAAACTTTGAATTTTCTGTTTCCTAAGGGGTGAAAAATAGCATAAAAAAAGGAATGCAACCTTAAGTTGCGCAAATGCAAAAGTAAGTTGATGGAAAGATAAACCTAAATGAGCTATTTTTTATTTGCAAGCGATTGCAATTATTATGAAAAAGAGGATTAAACAATGAGTTTCGGAGAAAATTTAAAAAATGTTAGAAAACAGAGAGGTGTTACACAAGAGGAATTGGCAGAAATATTAGGCGTTTCAAGACAAGCAATCTCGAAGTGGGAATCGGATAGTGGTTATCCTGAAATAGAAAAATTACTTGTAATATCAAAGACTTTGAATATTTCCATTGATTATCTATTGAATGATGTAACCTTTATGAAAGAAAAAGAGAAAACAGAAGAAAAAAGTGTTGTATATGCTCCAACAGGAAAAATTGCTATAACTACATATGATAATAAAAACGTAGTGTTTTGCAAATCTGTAAAAACATCTCCTATTTTATGGCCTGGGAAAGATGAACCAAAATATATTTTAAATGGTGTTGATAAAGTTACTTTTTGGGGTGAACATACAATTATTTTGGGATGGTATGCGACATTAGAAGATGTTGAAAAAGAAATATCTGAGATTACAAAGGCAATTCAAAATGGAGAGGGTGCATATAAACTGAAGTATAACGCAGATGTCGAAGATAGAACTTTTGGCTCGCCTAAATTGAAGAAAAGGTAAAAGTACTCAAGTTTGTCAGAGAGGCAAATTCCAGTTTGCCGAAAAGCACTGTTTTATAGCCATCTCCTGCGCATCGGAGGGGTCAAGACCCATCCCTACAGATGTTCCCCCTATAGCGCAGTAGGGGCGGGGCTCTGCTCCGCCCGCCCGCGCCCGGACTATGCCGCTTGCCCCGCAACTGCGGGTTGCTTGCGGTTACACCGGCCAGCACCTATAATGGAATTACAAGGAGGTGCTTTCCATGAACACTAAGGACGTAATCCATCAGCTCCGCACAAAAAGGCAGATGTCACAGGATGAGCTGGCCGAAAAGGTATTTGTGACACGGCAGGCGGTCTCACGCTGGGAAACCGGCGAAACGGTGCCCAACACCGAGACGCTAAAGATGCTTTCCAACCTGTTTGACGTTTCCATCAATACGCTTCTCGGCTCGCCGCGGCAGCTGGTCTGCCAGTGCTGCGGGATGCCGCTGCAGGGACGATGCCGTCCTTGGCCGGAACCATGACGGTACCCTGAACGAGGAATACTGCCAGTGGTGCTATGTCGACGGCACGTACACCTACCACGATATGGATGACCTGATTGCGGTCTGCGTCAAAAATATGGTGAACGAGCAGTTCACCGAGGAGCAGGCGCGCGCCCTATTTGAAGGAGCTGCTGCCGACGCTCGACTACTGGAAGCGCTATGATGAACTGAGCGACAACGGCCAGTTTGAGGCGTTCAAGCGGCAGCTGATACAGGAAATCAACGCCCTGCAGATAGAGGGAATGCCAAAATTAGAGAAGCTGAACGCGCTGGTGGGCCGGTATGTGAACCTTGCCTATCGCCTGCCGGACGGCAGCACCGTCAAATTTCTGGAGGACGGCAAAACCTACCTCGGCAACCAGCTGGAGTCAGAATTTGGCGGGGACCGGTGCTTCGGCGTGGTGGCCGATATGGACTTTCTGCTGGTGTGCACCTATGAAAAGGACGGCGTAAACCCGGAGCTGGTCCTGTACAAAAAGAGATAAAGCAACCCCCGCCCCGAAGCGCGAAAAAACGCACCCGGGGCGGGGGTTTGCGGTTTGATAAGGGAAATTGGGTTACTTGCTCAGTTCATCGGCCAGTGCGGCAAGCTGCGCTTCGGAGACGTCGTTCAGCGCGCCCTTGACGGTGACGGTGGTCTCGGCAAAGGTCAGGTTCTTGCTGGCTTCCAGCATCTTGCGCATAACCTTGGCGGCCATCGGCGCCCAGGAGCCGTTCTCAATAAAGGCGACCGTGCGGTTCTGGTAGTTGCGCTCGGTCAGGTGGTTGATGAAGTCCTTCATAAAGGGGAACACATCGGCGTTGTAGGTCGGCGTTGCCAGCACCAGCTTGCTGAAGCGGAATGCCTGGGCCACGGCCTCAGCCATATCGCAGCGGGCCAGATCCATCGCGATGGCCTCCACGCCCTTCGCACGCAGAGCCTCGGCCAGCTTGTTGGCAGCCTCTGCTGTGTGACCGTAGATGCTGTTGTAGGCCACCAGCACGCCCTCGGTTTCGGGGCGGTAGGCGCTCCACGTGTCATACGCGGCCAGCACATCGCCCAGCTGCTCCTTGTGCAGGATGGGGCCATGCAGGCTGCAGACGGTCTCGATGTCCAGCGCAGCGGCCTTTTTCAGCACGGCCTGCACCTGTACGCCATACTTGCCCACAATGCCGATGAAGTAGCGGCGGGCCTCCGGCAGCCAAGGCTCCTCCACGTCCAGCGCACCGAACTTGCCGAACGCATCCGCGCTGAACAGCACCTTGTCGGCATCGTCATAGGTCATGATGACCTCGGGCCAGTGGACCATCGGCGCGGTGACAAAATGCAGCGTGTGGCGGCCCAGCGGCAGGGTGTCCCCTTCCTTGACAATGATGCGGCGGTCGGCGTAGTCGGTGCCGAAGTAGGCCTTCATCATATTGAACGCCTGCGCAGAGGCAACGATGGTTGTCTCCGGGTAGGCCTGCGCAAAGGCATCCACAGAGCCGGAGTGGTCAGGCTCCATATGCTGCACAACGAAGTAATCGGGTGCGCGCTCGCCCAGCGCGGCGGCAATCTTGGTAATCCACTCATCGGTGAAGTGGGCGTCCACACTGTCCATAACTGCGACCTTGTCATCGCAAATCAGGTAAGAATTGTACGCCATACCGTTGGGAACGTCATACTGGCTCTCGAATAAATCGACAAGGTGGTCATTGACACCGACATAAAGAATATCTTTGGTGATTTCCATAACAGCAAACCTCCTGATGATTACAGTTGTTATTCTGAACACAGTATAGCACGACTTTAGGAATTTGTCTTGCTTTTTTGAAAAAATATTTGAAATTTTACAAAAAAATCCCCGCCTTGCGGCGGGGACGGATGCTTGAATTATACGCGTGTTTTCAGCACTTCATGCTCGGGCACGGGGGCATCCATGGGGCGGGGTGTGCCCTCCACCCACTGGATGGCCTTCTTGGGGCACTTTGCAACGCAGGTGCCGCAGCCGTTGCACTTGGTGTAGTCAATCACGGCCACGTTGTCCTTTAGGAAGATGGCCTGATTCGGGCAGTTGCGCACGCAGAGACCGCAGGCGATGCAGCCGACCTTGCAGGTCTTGTTGACCACGGCGCCCTTGTCCTTGCTGGAGCACTTGACCGCGGGCTGCGGGGCAATGGGTTTCATCTGGATGACATGGCGCGGGCAGGCCACGGTGCAGGCCGTGCAGCCGGTGCATTTCTGGCGGTCGACAACGGCCACGCCGTTGACAATGTGAATGGCGTCAAACTTGCAGGCGCGGGTGCAGTCGCCCAGACCCAGGCAGCCGTAGGCGCAGGCGCTGGGGCCGCCGGCAATGCTGGCGGCAGCGGCACAGGTCTGGATGCCCTGATAGTCAAAGCGCTTGCCGCAGTTCTCGCCGCCCGCGCAGATGACGGTAGCGCGCAGGCTGGGGCGGTCATCGGTGTCATTGCCCATAATGGTGTTGATGGCGTCAGCGGTCTTATCGCCGCCCGGCGCGCACTTGAAGGTGGGGGCACCGTTCTCGACAATGGCCTTGGCGTAGTCGGCGCAGCCGGCATAGCCGCAGCCGCCGCAGTTGGCACCGGCCAGACACTCGGTAATCTGAGCGATGCGCGGGTCCTCATACACGGCCATAAACTTGGAGGCCAGCACCAGAATAACGCCGCCGGCCAGACCCAGCACCACCAAGACAACGATAGCAAATACGATAGGGTTCATTCTCTCCATTCCCCTTTCTTAGAATATCGCGTTGATGATGTTTTCGACCAGACCACCGAAGCCCATGAAGCTCATGGAGGTGATGGCGGCAGAAACCAGCGTGATGGGCAGACCCTTGAAGCTCTCCGGCGGGTTGGAAGCCTCCACGCGGGAGCGCACGCCGCAGAACAGCAGCATGGCAACCAGGAAGCCGACGCCTGCACCGGCAGAGCAGATCAGCGCCTCGGCGTAGGCCAGACCAAAGCCGTACTCAGCCACAACGGCGGAGTAGTCCTGCACGGCCAGAATGGTGACACCCAGCACGCAGCAGTTGGTGGTAATCAGCGGCAGGTAAACGCCCAGACTCTGGTACAGGGCGGGCACGTACTTCTTCAGCGTAATCTCAATCAGCTGCACAAGAACGGCAATGACAAGGATGAAGATGATGGTCTGCATGTAGCCCAGATTGTAGGCATCCAGCAGGAAAATCTGCAGCGGGAAGGTCACGGCTGTGGCAATGACCATAACCACGATGACAGCTGCGCCCATGCCTGCGGAGGAATCCAGTTTTTTGGAAACGCCGAGGAAGGGGCAGATGCCCAGGAACTGCACCAGCACGTAGTTGTTGACCAGAATCATGCTGAAGAAGATGGTGGCAAACGTTGCGATATGAGAGGTCATTGTTCAGCACCCTCCTTCTGTTCTTCCTTGGCGGCGTCGATCTTTTCAAGCATGACGTCGCCGCAGCTCTTGCGCTCAATGGGCTTGTTCAGCTTGCGCTCCAGCCAGACACAGCCGGCCATCAGGCAGCCAAAGACGAAGAAGCCGCCCGGCGCGGAGTTCATGACGGTCATACGGTCAACGCTCTCGGGGATGAGGGTAATGCCCATCCAGGTGCCGCTGCCGATAATCTCACGGATGGAGGACATGAGCAGCATGGTCAGGGATGTAGCCGATGCCCATGCCCAGACCGTCCAGCGCGGAGTCCACGATGGTGTTCTTGCAGGCGAACATCTCGGCACGGCCCAGAATGATGCAGTTGACGACAATCAGTGCCAGATAGACGCCCAGCGCCTTGTACAAAATCGGGCACGAAGGCCTGCAGCACCATCTGCACAACGGTGACGAAGGTAGCGATGATAACGATGTAGCACGGCAGATGCACCTTGGCCGGAATGACCTTGCGCAGAGCCGAGATAACGATGTTGGAGCAGACCAGAACGAAGGTCATGGCCAGACCCATGCCCACAGCACCGGAAACGGTGGTGGTGACAGCCAGTGCGGAGCAGCAGCCCAGCACCAGACGCAGAACGGGGTTCTCACGGATGATACCGGCCGTAAAAACCTTCCACTTGCTCGGTTTCTCGTTCATAGCTTACTGCACCCCCTTAATCTCGTTGTTGAAGCAGTCAATGGCTGCGTTGATGGCGTTAAACGCGCCGTTGCTGGAGTAGGTGGCACCGGCAATGCCGTCCACGGGGCTGCCGGAAGCAACCTCTCCCCCATTCCAGCCGATGAAGCCGGAGGCAAAGGAGTCATCCGAGACCTTGGAGCCGATGCCGGTGGTCTGGGTGGAGCCGTCGATCGAGATGCCGGAGATGGCACCCTCGGCGTCAAAGGCAACGTAGACGGTGACAGCCTTGCCGGAGTAGCCGGAAGCGGCGGCCTTGACGGCCACGCTGCCGTCCGCGGTCCGGACAGCGCCCTGCACGTTGGCGGTGGTCAGGCCGTCGATGGCGGTCATGCTGTCGGTGGTCGTGCCCTCGGGCAGGACAGAGACATAAGCGGCCAGCGTCTCGGCCTGCGTGTTTTCTGCAATGATGGGGGCGGTGACATCGTTCAGCACAGCCAGCAGTGCGCTGCAGACCAGACAGATAACGACCAGCACGATAACCGGCAGCACAAGCTCCTTGAAGGCGCTCTGCTTCTCGGTATTCTGATTTTCAGCCATTATTCAGCACCGCCTTTCTTGGCCTTCTTGGGCTTTTTGTAGCCCAGCGGCGTCTGGTGGCCCCATGCGTTGAACCACGGGGTCATCAGGTTGCCCAGCAGGATGGCGTAGCTCATGCCCTCGTTCATCGAGCCGAAATGACGGATGAGGAAGGTGATGAGACCGATGAACACGCCGTAGAACAGCTTGCCTTTGGTGGTAAAGGGGCTGGTGACGTAGTCGGTTGCCATAAAGACAGAGCCGAACAGCAGGCCGCCGGACATACACTCGACAAGGGCGGTGTAGGGGCTGCCGGTGTTCAGCGCGGTCAGCACAAAGACGGTGGCCACGATGGTGACCGGGATAGTGGCCTCGATGGTGCGGGTGGCGACCAGATAGGCAAAGCCCAGCAGGATCGCCAGCACGCAGACCTCACCCATCATGCCGCCGTGGAAGCCAAGGAAGATGTCCAGCAGGTTCAGGCTGGTCTTGTCGGCCACGGCCAGCGGCGTGGCGGAGGCCAGCGCGTCAACGGCCATGTCGGGATAGACATAGGCGGTCATGCGGGAGGTGAAGCCGAGGAACAGCACGATACGGCCCACCAGCGCGGGGTTGGCAAAGTTATAGCCAAGGCCGCCGAAGAGCTGCTTCGTGATGATGATGGCCACAAAGGCACCGACCACGGCGATCCAGAGCGGCATACCTACCGGCATATTCAGTGCCAGAATGATGCCGGTGACAACGGCAGACAAATCCCCAACGGTGTTGGGCTTTTTCAGCAGCACTTCATATAAGTATTCAAACGCCACGCAGGCCAGGGTGGTCACAGCCACCAGCACAAGAGCCTGCACGCCGAAGATCAGACCCGCAGCCAGCACGGCGGGCAGCAGCGCAATGACAACATTGCCCATCAGCCCGCGGGTGGTGGATGCTTCGCGGATGTGCGGCGAGGCGGTAACGATCAGACGATCTTCCATCGGTTATTTGCCTCCTTTCCGCAGCTCGGCCATGTACCAGCCCTTGGCAAGGCCCATCGTCTGGCTGACGGGGCGCTTGGCGGGGCAGGCGTAGGTGCAGCTGCCGCAGGCCACGCAGAGATCCACGCAGCGTGCCTTCAGTGCATCAAAATCCTTGTTTGCAAAATCCTGCGCGATGACCACGGGCTCCAGACCCATGGGCAGGCCTCGATGCAGCGGCCGCAGCGGATGCAGGCAGAGGGCTCCGGCAGCGTGGCAGCCTGCTTGCTGAACAGCAGCAGACCGTTGTTCTGCTTCAGGACCGGGAAGTCCGCGCTGGGGGCGGCACCGCCCATCATGGGGCCGCCGAAGATGATCTTGCCCAGCTCGACACCCTCCTTGACACCGCCGCAGGCCTCGATGACATCGCGGTAGAGCGTGCCGATGGGACCTCGATGTTCTGGGGTTTGGCGATGGCATCGCCCTCGACCGTGACGCGCTTGGAAACCAGCGGAATACCGGTCTTGAGGAACTTGCCCAGCGTGGAGACGGAGGTGACGTTCATAATGACGCAGCCCACGTCGGCGGGCAGACCCGGCTTGCCGGAGGGGCCGATCTGCGGCACTTCGCGGCCGGTGCAGGTCTCAACCAGCGTCTTTTCAGCGCCCTGCGGGTAACGCATGGGCAGACCCTTGACCTCGACACCCTTCATCTCGCGGGTGAGGGAGGCCAGCAGGTCGATGCACTCCGGCTTGTTGCGCTCAATGCCGATGATGCAGTGCGGAATCTCGCAGTACTTCATGACAGCGGCGATGCCGGAAATGATGGTGTCGCTGCACTCGAGCATCTCGCGGCAGTCGGTGGTCAGGTAGGGTTCGCACTCGGCCGCGTTGATGAGCAGCGTGTCGATGGTGTTGGCAGCCAGCTTGACGTGCGTCGGGAAGCCTGCGCCGCCCACGCCCACCAGACCGCAGGCCTGCACGGCGGCCAGCAGGCTGGCCTTGTCAGTCACAACCGGCGGCACACAGGCAGGGTCAACGGCCTGTGCGCCATCGGTCTTGATGGCAACGGCGGTTGCCATAGAGCCGTTGACCATGCGCAGCGGGGCAATGTCCTGCACAGTGCCGGACACGCTGGAGTAGACATTGGCGGATACAAAGCCGCCGGCCTTGCCGATCACGGTACCGACCATGACGGTGTCGCCCTTTTTGACGACAGGCTCTGCGGGTGCGCCGATATGCATCGACATGGGAATGACAACATGCTCAGGCACCGGCATCTTGACGGTCGGCAGCCCGGCTGTAGCCTTCACATGCGGCACAGCGGCACCCTTGGCAGAGCGCTTTAGGGACTTGAACAATCTGATTTCCCCCGTTTCTCTGAATTTCTCACCGGGGCAGGCGTTTCTGCTCCCCTGCCGGGGTGGATAACAATACAAATATATTGTACCATTTTTCAAGGTCAAGTCAAGCAAGCAAATGGGACAAACAGGCGTTTTTGCACCGAACGCGCAAGATTTGCAACAATTTTCGCAATCGGTGCAGAATACAATAGCTGTATAAAAAATAACAATCCTGCAACAAAAAGCGGACAGCCACCCGGGCTGTCCGTTTGAAATTTTACCTTGGCTATACCATTGGCGTCCTGTGCGGGGGTGGGCTTTGCCCGCCCGCCGTACCCGGCGCTTTACAGCTCAATCTCCTGCAGGCGGAGCAGGGCAGAATATAAATCTTGAGGGCCTCAATGAGCTTCTCAAACGGGGTTCCCTCGTTGGCGCCGTGCATGGGGCCTGCAAAGGACGGGATCTCGATGTCGGTGTGCTCGGGGCCGAAGCTGACGGCATACGGGAAGTGGCGCGCGTAGGTGCCGCCGCCCATCGTGAAGGGGGTCTTGCCCTCGCCGGTCACATCGTTGTAGGTGTTGATCAGGGTCTGGATGGCCGGGCTGTCGGCATCAATATAGAACGGCACACGGCTCGTCATGTTCTCAATCGCGGCCGCCGTGCCGCAGACCTTCTGCAGGGCGGCAGTCATCTTCTCGGGATCGGTGTTGGTGGGATAGCGGCAGTCGAAGCTCTGGCGGATGATGCCGTCCTTCATCTCGATCGTGCCGCCGATGATCGTCAGCGGGTCAAACAGGCCGTCATCGGCGGCAATGCCCAGCGCACTGCCGTCCGTGGAGGCGTGCAGCGTATGCAGCACCTGCAGGTAGGCCTCCTCCTGCGGGGTGCAGACGCCGCTCTTGAGCAGGCAGTCCACAATGAGGCCGATGGCGTTGACGGTACCCTCGGGCATGGCGGCATGGCCGCTCTTGCCCCAGCCGCGGATGACGGTGGCACCGCCCTCCCCTGCCTCAAAGGTCACGCCCTCACAGGGAACCAGTGCGCCCGCGGCAACCTGTACGGTGCAGGAGGCGCGGTCCGGCACGGCATTGTGGGCCACACCGCCCTCAAAGGCGGTGATGATGCCGTTTTCAAATTTGGGGCTGACGAACTCGCCGTTGAAGCCGCCCTTCTCGCCGTTGCAGACCGGGAACTCGGCATCAGGGGTAAGCAGAAGGCGGGCATCGGGTAGTGCTCGGCGTAGTAGTCTACATCGTGCATATTGGTCTCCTCGTTGGTGCCCAGCAGAGCGCGCACGGGGTACTTCAGTGCAATGCCGCTATCCTTGAGGTATTTCAGCGCATACAGGCAGAGGATGCTCGGGCCCTTGTCATCGGCTACGCCGCGGCCCAGCAGCCAGCCGTCCCGCACGCGGACGGTGTAGGGGTCGGCGTCCCAGCCGTTGCCCTCGGGCACGACGTCGGTGTGGGTGATGGTGGCCAGAAACTTCTGCCCATCGGCGATTTTGCCGGTCTCGGCCCAGCCGATGTAGCTGTCGGCATTGAAGGTGTCAAGGCCCAGCTCGGCGGCAATTTCCAGTGCCTTGTCCAGCGCGGCCTTGGGGCCGGGGCCGAACGGTGCGCCGGGCTCGGGCGTACCCTCCACACTGGGCACAGCCACCAGGCGGGTGATGTCCCGCAGGATATTGTCACGGTTCTCCTCCACAAAGGCGTCAATGGACGCCCAGCGCGGATCGTTCACGTTCATAAAGGGTTCCTCCTGATTTTTTTATTTTAATTTCAGTATATCATATTGGAGAAATTTGTAAATGGAAAACTGCATCAGGAATGCCGTTGGTTTACCGTCAATCCTCCTCTTCCTCATTGTTCATCGTGACGATCTCGCAGATGGCGCGGCCGGTGGGGGTGCCCGCCAGACCGCCGATGCCGGTCTCTCGCGCAGGTCCTTGCTCATGGCACTGCCGACCTCGGCCATTGCGTCAATGACCTCGTCCGCGGGGATGTGCCCCACCACGCCGGCCAGCGCCATATCGGCGGCGGAGACAGCGTTCATCGCGCCGATGACATTGCGCTTGACGCAGGGAATCTCCACAAGGCCCGCCACCGGGTCGCAGACAAGCCCCTCCAGATTTGTGAGCGCCATGGCAAACGCCTCGGCGCACTGCTCGGCCGTGCCGCCCTTGAGGTCAACCAGCGCCGCCGCCGCCATTGCGCTGGCAGCGCCAACCTCGGCCTGGCAGCCGCCCTCGGCCCCGGCCAGCGGTGGCGCGTGCCGCCACAACCTGCCCGAACCCGGCGGCTACATACAAGGCGCGGTGAATTGCGGCTTCATCGGCCAGCCCGCGCCGCCACAGCGGCAGCAGCACAGCGGGCAGAACGCCGCAGCTGCCCGCCGTGGGCGCAGCGACAATGCGTTTCATGCAGGCGTTGCACTCAGCGGTTTTCAGTGCCTCGGCCATAACCTCGGCAAAAAAGCCGTCGGCGTACAAAAGGCCCTGCGCCGCTGCTGCGCTGACCTTGGCGGCGTCACCGCCTGCAAAGCCGCTCATCGAGCGGTCTGTGCTGCAGTAGCCGGCGCTGGTGGCCCGCATGACCGACCACAGGCGGTGCATCTCGGCCTCGCTCTCGGCGCGGGTCAGGCCGCTTTCGGCCAGATCGCTTTCCAGAATGAGCTCAAACAACGGTTTGCCGGTGCTTTTGCAGAGCTCGACCATCTCATGCACAGAGGAAAATGCCATTGTCGCGGCCTCCTTTACAGATTCAGTATCGTGACCTTGACGATGCCGGGCTTGCTGCGCAGCTCGCCCGCAATCTCGTCGGGAATGGCTTCATCACATTCCAGAACCATGACGGCATAGCCGCCCGCCGCCGAGCGATAGAGCTGCATGGTGGCGATGTTGACGCCGTGCTCGCTCAGGCAGGTGGTGACGGCCGCCACATGGCCGGGTGTGTCCTGGTTGTGGACGATGAGCGTGTTGTGGTCACCGCCAAAATTCGTCGTGATGCCGTCAATTTGGCAGATGTTGATGCGCCCGCCGCCGATGGACGCGCCCACGACTTCCAGCTTGCGGCCCGATACGCCGGTCAGGCGCAGCACCGCTGTGTTGGGGTGTGCGCCGCGCAGATTGGTGGTGCCGATTTTAAAGTGCAGACCGGCCTCCTTGGCCAGTGCAAAGCTGTGCGGGATGCGGTCATCGTCGGGCTGCATACCCAGCAGCCCGGCTACCAGCGCCCGATCCGTGCCGTGACCGCGCCCCGTGGCGGCAAAGCTGCCGTAGAGCAGGATCTCGGCCTCGGCGGGCAGCTCGCCCAGCAGACGGCGCGCCGTGCTGCCGATGCGCACTGCCCCCGCCGTATGGCTGCTGGACGGCCCGGTCATAACCGGCCCCAGCACATCAAATAACCGCATCGCGGACACCTCGCTTTTGTGATAGTTATAGAAAGAGTATACCGAATTATCGCCGAGATTGCAAGCTGCTATGGTTTTGTACGACACTTTTACGATATTCTTGCAGGAATACGGGCTATTTATCGTACAATTTTTGCGCTGCTATATAAACCAAAAACCCGCATATCTTACGCAGATACGCGGGTTTTTGTTGGCGGAGTAAGAGAGATTTGAACTCTCGCGGCGGTTTCCCACCCTACGCCCTTAGCAGGGGCGCCTCTTCGACCTCTTGAGTATTACTCCACAAGTCAAAGTGAGTTTATATATTCACTTGTTATCACAAAATGGCGGAGAGGATGGGATTCGAACCCATGGTCCGCTCGCGCGAATCGCTGGTTTTCAAGACCAGTTCCATAAACCACTCGGACACCTCTCCACAGTGGCTGCCGCCAGAATGCGAATATTATTATACAAAAAAATGCGGAGGGGTTGTCAACCCCTCTGCAGGATTTTTTTTAAAAATTATTTGCGCAAAAATGCGCGGCAGCGTAAAATATTACAGCTCGCAGGGGGTAAAGCCGTTCTTGCCCAGCACCTGAACCTTGGTGTAGCCCAACTCCTTCAGCTTGGCAGCGGCCTCCTCAAAGCCAAAGGTCAGCGCCTTGGCATCGTGGGCGTCAGCGGTCAGCACCACATTGCCGGACAGCACCAGCCAGTCCTTCAGAATGGCATCGGACGGGAAGTAATCCTTGCGGAAGCCACGGTAGACGGCAGAGGTGTTGACCTCCAGCACGCAACGGTTGCGGGCGGCGGCCATCAAGGCAGAATTGGCAGCGGCTGCGTAGCGCGGGTCGGTCTCGTCAAAGAACTTGCCGTCACCGTTGATCTTCTTGATCAGGTCGAAGTGGCCCAAAATCGTGGGCTTCTTCTCGGCAACCTTGGCCACATTGGCAAAGTAGGCCTCGACCACGGCCAGCGCATCGCCGTCAAAATCATCGTCAATGCAGGCGCGCAGATCCTCCTCGCGCCAGTCGATCTCATAATATTTGCCGGTCTTGGGGCCGCGGACATAGTGGGCACTGCCGATCCAGTAGTCGTACTGGGTCGGGTCGTCGTCGCTGTACAGGTCCCACTCCAGACCGCACAGAATATCCATTTTACCCGCGTAGCGCTCCTTGAGCTTGGCAATCTGCGCCTTGTACAGGGCGGTACGGCTCTGGGTCATGCAATATTCAAGATCATGGGGGGTGTGGCTGTGGCCGCTGAAGCCCAGTGTCTGCAGCCCGGCCCGCCACGCGGTGACTGCAATGTCATCCAGCGTATTTTTGCCGTCGCACAATTTGGAATGAACGTGTACAGAGCTTTTCAGGTATTCGCCTGCCATAGTTACTGCATCCTTTCCTGCTTGACCTTATGGTCGATTACATGTCGTTTTTCGAGCTCTTTGGTGATGTCCTCCACAGAAATGCCCAGCTCGATCATCAGCACCATCACATGGTAGGCTAGGTCGCTGATCTCGTAGATGGTCTCCTCCCTGTCGCGCTTGGAGCCCGCAATGATGACCTCGGTGGATTCCTCGCCGACCTTTTTAAGGATCTTTTCCAGCCCCTTGTCGAACAGATAGGTGGTGTAGCTGCCCTCCTTGGGTTGGTCTTGCGGCCCTCAATGAGCTCATACAGGCCCTGCCAAGTGAACTGCTTCAGCTCGTCGAGACATAGACAGGGTTGAAGAAGCAGCTCTCCGCGCCGGTGTGGCAGGCGGGGCCGGACTTGACAACGTCAATGACGAGCGCATCCTTGTCGCAGTCGGCGGTGATGGAAACGACCCGCTGCACATTGCCGGAGGTCTCGCCCTTGCGCCAGATTTCGCGGCGGCTGCGGGACCAGAACACGGTGCGCCCCTCGGCAATCGTGAGGGCCAGCGTCTCGGCGTTCATGTAGGCAAGGGTCAGCACCTCTTTGGTGTAGTGGTCCTGCACGATGGCGGGAATCAGACCGTTGGCATCAAATTTGAGAGTCTTGGAATTTTCAGTGATTTCCATGTCGGACACTCCTAAAGTAATATAGTTTAGTGTACCTCTTTTTATGCGTTTTGGCAAGAGGTTTTTGGTTGACGGTTTACAAAACGGCGGGCAAAAATCACACCCGCATCTCCACGCCGTTGGCGCGCAGATACTGCTTCAGGGCGTTTATCTCTACCTGTTTTGTGTGGAAGATGGACGCGGCCAGACCGGCATCCACGGCAGGGTGGTTGCGGAACAGCTCGAGAAAATCCTCCTGCCTGCCCGCGCCGCCGGAGGCGATGATGGGCACGGCGCAGCGGGCCGCCACGGCATCGAGCAGCTCAAGGTCAAAGCCGTTCCTGACGCCGTCTGTGTCGATGGAGTTGACAACCAGCTCCCCTGCCCCGCTCCTGACGCCCTGTTCCAGCCAGTCCAGCGCGTCAATGCCGGTGTTCTCGCGCCCGCCCTTGGCGAACAGCATGAATCTGCCGTCCACACGTTTGATGTCAGCGGAGAGCACAACACACTGGTTGCCGTATTTTTGGGCTGCAGCCGGGATCAGCCCGGATTGCGGATGGCGCCCGAGTTGACGCTGACCTTGTCCGCGCCGCATTTGAGCACCCGGTCAAAATCCTCCAGCGTGTTGATGCCGCCGCCGACCGTCAGCGGAATGAAAATCTGGCTGGCCACCTGCCGCAGGATGTCGGTGAAGAGTCCGCGCCCCTCAACGCTGGCGGTAATATCGTAAAAGACCAGCTCATCTGCACCGGAAGCGTTGTAGTACCGCGCCATCTCGACCGGGTCGGCCATATCCTGCAGCCCTGTGAAGTTGACACCCTTGACAACACGCCCGTTTTTTACATCCAGACAAGGAATAATGCGCTTGGTAATCAATGCGGTTCCCTCCCCTTATGTTTCGTACAGCCGCACAGCCTCTGCCAGATCAATGGCGCCGGTGTAGATGGACTTGCCCAGAATGGCGGCGTGGCAGTGCATGGCCTGCAGCTCGGCCAGCTCCTGCATGGCGGCAATGCCGCCGCTGGCAGTGACCTCCAGACCGGGAATCGTCAAAAGCTCACGATAGAGCGAAAGATTGGTGCCCTGCATCGTGCCGTCCCGGGAAATATCGGTGGCAATGACGGCTTTCACGCCTGCCTCGGCGCAGCGGCGGCAGAATGCCACACCCGGCTCGGGGGTGACCTCCTTCCAGCCGTTGACAGCCACAAGGCCGTCCCGCATATCAACGCCAACCGCGATGTGCGCACCGTGTTTCTGTGCCATTTCCGCCGTGAAGTCGAAGTTTTTTACAGCAATCGTGCCGAGGATGCAGCGGTCCACGCCCAGATCAAGATAGCGGCGGATGCGCGCCTCGTCACGGATGCCGCCGCCGACCTCGATCTTCAAGCTGCCGAGCTTGGCGATGGCGGCAATCGTCTGCAGGTTTGCGGTGGTATCGTCCTTGGCACCGTCCAGATCTACAACATGCAGATATTTCGCACCTGCGTCAATAAATTCCTGCGCCTGCGCCACGGGGTCGGCGTTGTAGACAGTCATTTTTTCGTAATCGCCCTGATAGAGCCGCACGGCCTGACCGCCGCGCAGATCAATGGCGGGGTATAATTTCATCGTGATCTCCTCCGTTTGTCGTTACAGTTCGGCAAAGGCCTTCAGCAGGCGCAGGCCGGTGTCCCCCGACTTTTCGGGGTGGAACTGGGTGCCGTACACCAGCCCCTGCCGCACCGCGCCGGTGACAGGGATGCTGTACTCGCTCGTTGCAAGGGTCGAAGCAGCGCAGTTTTGGCGTAGTAGCTGTGCACATAGTAGACGTACTCGCCGTTTTTAACGTACTTGAACAGCGGGTCAGTCTCGCGCCCGGGCACAATGTCCAAGGCGTTCCAACCGATGTGGGGCACCTTGAGCGCCGGGTCAGCGCAGATCGTCCGCCAGCGGGCAGACCTCGCCGGGAATCAGGCCAAGGCCGCGGTGCTCGCCGTATTCGTAGCTTTTTTCAAACAGCAGCTGCATCCCGAGACAGATGCCGAGCAGCGGCTTTTTTTGCGTTTCTTCGCGCAAAACGGGCACAAGGCCAGTGGCCTCCAGCTTGGCCATTGCATCGGCAAAGGCCCCGACACCGGGCAGCAGGATATGATCTGCCGCCCGCAGATCCGCGGCATCGCGGGTTACCCGCACCTCAGCCCCCAGACTTTTCACGCTGGACGAAAGGCTGAACAGGTTGCCCACGCCGTAGTCAACGATGGCGATCATAATACTTCCCCCTCTGTATAGAATGTATCCATGGCCCAGCGGGCCGGATTGGTGAGAATGTACTCGTGAATTTCCCGATATTCTGCTTCGCTGCGAACAATGTGATCATAGAAGGAGCGCTGAAAAACACAGCAGCCCGTCTCGTGCGCTACGCGCCCCTTGAAGGTGCGGACTCTCTGGGAAATTGTAGGGGCCGATGCTGGCATCGGCCCGCCGTTGCCGCTGCCGGGAATGACGATCAGGCAGTGCAGGTGGTTGGGCATGACAACATAAGCTGTCACACCCGGAATCATCTGCAGGTACTTCTGTACGGTCCTTCCGAGCGGTGAAAGCACTACGGGAACGCCTGCACGCGGGTCGATGCGAGCATCGACCCCTACAGACGATGGCGGAATACTGCCAAACAGACACCGCCTGCCCTTGGCACAAATTGTTACGAAATAAGCTCCCGGCTGACAGTAATCGTAGCCTTTCAGACGCGCCGCCTTGCGCTTTGGAAGCATCATTCTGCCAAAATCTCATCCAGTGCGGCAAAGAAGCGCTGCATCTGCTCCGGCGTGCCGATGGTAATGCGCAGATAATCGGAAATGCGCGGCGCGTTGAAATGGCGGATGAGGATGCCGCGGGCCCGCAGCTGCTCAAAAATTCCACGCAGGGCATACGGTCAGTGGTGGCAAACAGGAAATTGGTGGAGGAGTCAAACACCGTGAAGCCGCGGCGGCGCAGCTCGGCGGTGGTGGGGGCGCTCGGCAATGACCTTTGCCGTCACATCGGCAAAATAGGCCTCATCCGAGATGGCGGCCACGCCCGCCGCCTGCGTCATTGAATTGACATTGTAGGGGCTGCTGTAGCTGAATTTGACGCGGTTCATGTCGGCAATCAGCTCCGGCCGCGCGATGCAGAAGCCCAGCCGCGCACCCGCGAGATTGTGGGTCTTGGAAAAGGTGTGGGTGATGACGAGGTTGTCATATTTGTCCAAAGCGGCAGGCAGGATGAGCCAGCCGGCGGCGAACTCGACATAGGTTTCGTCCACAATGACGATGTTGTCGGGGTTCGTTTTCAGCACTTCCTCAATGGCCGCGACCGGGGCCAGCAGGCTGGTCGGGGCGTTGGGGTTGGCGATGACGATCGTTTCATGCAGACCGCAGTATTTGGTATGAGGTCGATGGTCAGATCGTCCTCCAACGGGAGAATGTGCTGCGGAATATGTAGCAAATCACACAGTACCGTGTAAAAGCTGTAGGTCACATCGGCAAAGGCCAGCGGCGTGTTCTCATCGCAGAAGGCCCGCAGCGCAAGCAGCAGGTTTTCATCGCTGCCGTTGCCGCAGAGGATGTTCTCCGGTCTGACGCCCCAGTGCCTGGCAATGGCGGCGTTCAGGTCGCCGTTGGTCAAATCGGAGTACAGCCGCAGCCCCGGCACCGCCGCCGCCACCGCCGCCGCCACGCCGGGAGCGGGCGGGTACGGGTTTTCGTTGGCGTTGAGCTTGACAATATCAGCGATTTTGAGCTGCTCGCCGGGGGTGTACGGCTCCAGCGACGCGAGGGTTTTGGTAAAATAACGGCTCATGGGTGTTTCTCCCCCTCCGGAATATAAAACCGGTCAAGATGCCATTTGGCGGGGTTGTCGTCGATGTAGCGCCAGATGGTGTCATAGTCGAGTTGGTCGCGGATGATGTGGTCATAATACCCGCGCTGCCACAGTTGTGTGTCTGCTGCGCGGTTTGTCATGCGCTTGAGCGTGGAAACAAATGCCGGAATGGATTGATTGGCACGCACGGTTGTAGGGGGCGGCGTCCTCGACGCCCCGGTCGGGCTTTGCGTGACTGACAACAATGAAATGAATGTGATTCGGCATAACGACGTACTTTTCGATTTGTAAATCTGGGTAAAAATTTGTCATGGCCTCCAACTGCGCAATGACGATTTCCCCGTGCGGCGACGGTGACACGCGCGGGGCGTCGAGGACGCCGCCCCCTACGACACGGCCGAAAACTTTTGCTTTATCTCGGGAACAAATCGTGATGAAATACGCGCCGACTGTGCCATAATCAAATTGCGGCAAACGGTTGGATTTCCGCTTCGGTAAACTCATTCCTCAAACCGTATCGTAACACTCTTGGCGTGGGCGTGCAGGCCCTCGTGCTCGGCAAAATCGGCGATGCGTCCCTGCACCTCGCTCAAAGCCTCGCGGGTGTAATAGATAAAGCTCGACTTCTTGACGAAATCGTCTACGCCTAAAGGGCTGGAGAACCGCGCCGTGCCGCTGGTAGGCAGCGTGTGGTTCGGGCCGGCAAAGTAGTCGCCCAGTGCCTCGGGTACATTTTTGCCCAAGAAGATGCTGCCGGCGTTCTGCACCGAGTTCAGCACGGCAAACGGGTCGTCCACGCAGATCTCCAGATGCTCGGGGGCGATGATGTTCACGGCTTCGATGGCTTTGCGCATGTCATCGGTCACGATGATCTTGCCGTTGGTGTCCACGCTCGCGCGGGCGATGGCAGCGCGGGCAACTGCGGGATCTGCACCTCCAGCTCGGCCTGCACGGCCTTGGCCAGATCCCAGCTGTCGGTGACGAGCACGGGGCTGGCCAGCTTGTCGTGCTCGGCCTGACTCAGAAGATCGGCGGCCACCCACGCGGGGTTGCAGCTGCCGTCCGCCAGAACAAGAATTTCGGACGGTCCTGCGATCATATCAATGCCGACCTTGCCGAACACCTTGCGCTTGGCGGTGGCAACATAGATGTTGCCGGGGCCTACGATCTTGTCCACGGCGGGTACACTTTCGGTGCCGTAGGCAAGGGCTGCCACGGCCTGTGCGCCGCCCGTCTTGAAAATTAAATCAATGCCCGCAATGACCGCCGCCGCCAGAATGGCGGGGTTTACCTTGCCGTCCCGCCCTGCGGGGGTCGTCATGACGATTTGTTTGACGCCCGCGACCTTGGCCGGGATGACATCCATCAAAACGGTCGAGGGGTAGGCAGCCGTGCCGCCCGGCACATAGACGCCGGCGCGCTGGATGGGAGTGTACTTCTGCCCCAGCACGATGCCGGGGGGTGTCGTTGACTACGAAATTTTTGTGCAGCTGCTGCTCATGGAAGCGGCGAATATTCCCGGCGGCCATCTTCAGGGTCGTGATAAACTCCGGGTCGGTCTTTTCCAGCTCGGCAAACGCCTCATCAATCTCCTCTTGGCTGACGCGGACGTCGGTCAGCTCGGCGTGGTCGAACTTGGCGGCGTACTCGATCAAAGCGGCATCGCCGCGGGCGCGGACGTCGGCGATGATGGCGTCGACGGTGGCCTCCACATCGGCTTCGGCGCGGATGTCGCGGTTGAGGATCTCCTCGGGGCGTACCTCATCAAAATCATACAGACGGATCATCTTGCAAGGGCCTCCTTCATCTTGTTCAGCAGCTCGGTCAGCTGGGCGTATTTGAATTTATAGCTCGCCTTGTTGGCGATGAACCGGGCCGAGATCGGCATAAATTCCTCGATAACGGTCAGGTCGTTCTCCTTCAGGGTCGTGCCGGTCTCCACAATGTCAACGATCACATCGGACAGCCCCAGAATCGGGGCCAGCTCGATCGAGCCGTTCAGCTTGATAATATCAATGTCACGGCCGCGGCGCGCATAGTGGCTGCGGGCGATGTTGACAAACTTTGTGGCCACCCGCAGTGCACGGCTTTCGTCATCGGCAAAGGTGGCGGGACCGGCCACGCACATACGGCATTTGCCCATGCCGGTATCCAGCAGTTCATAGACATCCGCGCCTGACTCGGTCAGGATGTCCTTGCCCACAATGCCGATGTCCGCTGCGCCGTGCTCGACATAAATGGCAACATCACTCGGCTTGACGAGGAAATACCGCACGCAGGCATCGGGGTTTTCCACCACCAGCCTGCGGGTGTCGTTGTAATCCTCGGTGGCGCTGTACCCGGCGCCCGCCAGCAGCTTGTAGGCCTTGTCGCCAAGGCGGCCCTTCGGCAGGGCGATGTTCAGCCATGTTTTTTTCGCCGCCCTGCTGCTGTACGGGGGCAGCGGTGCGGCCAGGCGCTCCAGCTCGTCCAGATAAATGGCAAAGCCGATGGCGTTGGCCCCCGGCGTGAACCGCTGCATCAGGTAATCGTAGCGGCCGCCTTTCAGCACGGCGCGGGGAATGCCCGCCACATAGCCGGTAAAGACAAGGCCGTTGTAATACTCCATCTCATCGGCCATGCTGAGATCCAGCTGGGTGCCGCGCCCAGCCTCGCCCAAGGCGTTCTGCAGCGCCTGCAGCTCATCTAGGGCGGCGCGCTGGGCCTCGCACCGGCAGGCGGCGCGCGCGGCGGTCAGCGTAGCGCCCATGGGGCCGTGCAAAGCCAGCAGTCCGGTCAGGGCCTCGGCAGCGGACGCATCCAGCCCGGCATCCAGCGCGGCGGTGCGCAGCTCATGGGCGTTTTTGGCCCGCAGGAAATCAAGAATTTTGCCTCGTGCTTCGGCGGGCACCGCCAGCGCATCCAGCAGCGCGGTCAGATAGCCCATGTGGCTGAGCTCCAGCACGGTGGGAACTTCCAGCGCGGCAAGGCTTTGCAGCGCCAGCCGCACAACAGCGGCCTGTTCATCGGCGTCCACGGCACCCATGCTCTCAAGCCCCATCTGGTGGATGGTCTGGAAGGTGTGGCTCTCCCGGCTGGGACGGCAGACCTCCTCATTATAATAAAAGCGCTTGCACTCCCCGGCGGCGGGCTGCGCCGTCTTGGCGATGGACAGCGTCACATCGGGCTTGATGGCGCGCAGCTTGCCGTCCAGATCGGTGAAGGTGATGACCTGCGAGTCCGGCAGGAAGCGCTGATACTCCTGATACAGCGCGTATTCCTCAAACCGGGAGGCGCGGTATTTGCGGTAGCCGGCCTGCTCATACAGGGCACGCAGACGGAAGGTCGCCTGCTCGGCGGGGGTAAAGCTCTTGAGTTCGATCTCCATAACATTCCTACCTCTCTGATCCGATACAAATTCTATTATACTTTACTGCACTAAAGTTGTAAAGTGCTTTTGTAGTAAAATCACGGACATTTGTGCGCGGAAATTGCGGCTACGGTGCGGCGGCCAGAGGACTGGCCACCCTACGGCCGTGGCACTTGTGTAGGGAGGGAAGTCCCCTGCCCTCCCGCAGCGCCCCGCAGCAACAAATACAAAAAAGGCGCACCTTTGCCATAAAACAAAGATGCGCCTTGTGCGTTTGGTATATCAGCCCTTGCAGCCCTGCTCCTCCCAGTCGCCTGCCACAGCAGGGTCAACGATCTGGGTGGGGTCGATCTTGCCGTCCGCCGTGCGGGCCTCCGTGTGGCCCAGCTCAACCGGGTTCACGTTGGGGGTCGTCATAGTCGGCAGCCTTCGGGGCGGGGGTCTCTTCCCAACTTCCGCGGGTTCCTCGGGCTGTGCCGCCTCGGCGGGGGGGCGGCAGGTTCTTCAGGTGCGGCAGCGGGGGCAGGTTCAGCCACAGCAGACGCATCCTCGTCGGCGGGCTCGGCGGACTCGGTCTCAGGCTCGACCTCGTCCTCCGGGCCCACAATATGCTCATACTCCTCGCCGTGCTCACGGTTTTTCAGGACATAAGCGGCAGCGCCCAAGGCAGCGGCACCCACGGCCAGACCGGCCAGTTTTTTCAGTAAAGACATGGTCAAAACCTCTTTTCGAGTGAAATTCATTTGTTTGCGGTTAGTATACCACAGCTTATTTCAAATTACAAGTGCTGTTTCCTACAACTGCGGTGTGAAAATGTGGACGGTTTTCATACAATGTACAACTTGCCGAATGTTGACGCGCGTGGTATGATGGTACACGAATTTTGGGTAAAAGAGGGTTATTGCGTGAAGTATATTTTCCAGTTTGCCCGCATCACGGCGTTCTGCCTGGCGGGCGAGGTACTGGCGGCGGTGCTGCCGCTGCCGATTCCGGCCAGTGTGTACGGCCTTTTTTGCTGATGGTCGCTGCGCTCAAAACCGGGCTGCTCAAGCTGGAGCAGGTGCGGGAGACGGGTCTGTTTTTGACCGGCATCTTCCCGCTGCTGTTCGTCCCGGCGGCGGCCGGCGTTATGGAGCTGGGCAGCCAGCTTATCGACCTGCTGCTGCCCGCCGTGCTGGCCATCGTGCCGATCACGGCGCTGGTCATGGCAGTTACCGGCATGGTGGCGCAGAAATGCGCAGGCGGAAAGGAGCATAAAAATGGCTGAGTTTTTGCAGCAGTGCGGCAGCTGGGGCGTGCTGGCCACGCTGGCAGCCTATGCCGCTGGCGTCTGGGTCAACCGCAAGACGGGCAAGGCCCTGTTCAATCCCCTGCTGATGGGCAGTATCTTCGTCATCGTGTTTTTGCGCTGTTTCGGTGTGCCCTACGCCGATTACAAGGCCAGCGCCCAGCCTGTAAGCTGGCTGCTGATGCCCGCCACAGTCAGTCTGGCCATCCCCCTGTATGAAAAGTGGGAGCTGCTGGAGAAGAATCTGGCCGCTATCTTTGCATCGATCGCGGCGGGCGTGCTGACGAGCATTGGCAGCGTGCTGGCCATGGCGTGGGTGCTGCGGCTTGAGCGCGGCCATGCCGTGAGCTTTCTGCCCAAGTCGGTCACGACAGCCATCGGTATGGATGTGGCCGAAACGCTGGGCGGCACAGCCGCGCTGGCCGGGGCGGTCATCATCCTGACAGGCATCGTCGGCAGCCTGCTGGGCGAGACGGTGTGCAAGGTCTGCCATATTACAGACCCGCTGGCCAAGGGGCTGGCGCTCGGCACATCGGCGCACGCGATCGGCACGAGCAAGGCTCTGCAGATGGGCGAGATCGAGGGCGCGATGAGCGGGCTGGCGATTGCCGTGGCGGGCATCATGACTGCGCTTCTGGCACCGGTGGCAGCGAACTTCCTGCCGTGAAAGGCGTATTCGGCAGCGCGGCGTGCTCAAAAATAGCCACCATCATGATGCACATCCGCGCTTTCCAGCCCCATGGAGACGCCCAGCGCCTCATCCACGCGGCGCATGTCATCGGGCGGGATGCAGCCGGCGCGCTCGCGCAGGCGGCGCTTGTCTAGCGTGCGGATCTGCTCGGTCAGGATGATGCTGTCCTTTGCCAGACCGCAGCGGTCGGCCCGCACATTGATGTGGGTGGGCAGGCGGTTTTTGTCCTGACGGCTTGTGATGGCGGCTGCAATGACGGTGGGGCTGTGCCGGTTGCCGATCTCATTCTGTATGATAAGTACCGGCCGTATGCCCCTGCTCCGATCCCACGACAGGGCTCAGGTCGGCGTAAAAAACCTCTCCGCGGTGCACTTCCATAGAAAAGACCTCCCTTTGCTTGTTACTGAAAAGTATAAGCAGAGGAAGGTCTTTTTAATCATCGGCTGTGATTTTTGCGGCGAGCGCATCGCCTTTTTCACAGAGGGTGCGGAACAGCCTTGTTTTTTCGAGCGGGCGCATGACAAGCGCGGTGCGGGCAGCATCCACCGCCGCACAGCCGAGGAATACGGCTGCCACCGCAAACAGCGTGTAGCCGACCGAGCCGTGGTGCGCCTGCGCCTGCAGGACCCCGTTCCAGAGGAAGCCCCGGAACGCGGGGATCTGGTGCAGAATGTAGACGCCGAGCGTTGTGCCGGACAGGGCGTTGATCCACCGGACAGAGCCTAAGGACAGCCCCTTGAACAGATAAAACAGCGCCAGTGCGGCCAGCAGGTTGGGCAGTGCGCCCAGCGCGGTGCGGTAGTAGGCAATGTACTGAAACGCTTTGCCGTCGGTCAGGCCGCGCATTTCAAGCACTGCGCGCACAGCGGTGTTGACAAGCGGCAGCCCCAGCCCGAGGAGCAGCGCAGCGCAGCGGCGCTGCAGAAGCCGCGTCAGACGGTTGTCCGGATAGCGGCGCAGATAGGCGATGAGCAGATACTCATACAAAAACATCCAGGCGGTATCGCCGGTAAGGCCGTTCTCCGCGAACAGGGTCGGGTAGACGAGCAGCGGCACGGCCAGCACCGCCAGCACGCCGCGATGCGCTGCGCGCGGCAGCCCGTGCAGCAGCCGGTTCAGCAGCGGCACGCAGAGCAGCAGCAGCAGATAATCCGAGATGAACCACAGCTGCCGTGTGGACGCCGGAAAGAGCGCCCAGCGCATCGCGCCGAGGGAGACATCCAGCCCGCCCAGACGGCAGAGCAGCGTCACCGGCACGGTGTAGAGCCAGAGCGACAGCCAGAGCGAGAGCGGGCGGCGGGTCTTGTACTGCTGTTCACACAGGAACCACCCGCCGATGAGGATGAACACGCTGCAGGCGATGCGCGACCCGCAGCCGATGAGACAGAACGCGAAGGAGGACGGCAGCGTGGTATAGTCCGCAATGCCGCCCTGCCCGGTCAGATGGTCGCCGATGATGAGCAGCATACACAGGATGCGCAGCAGTTCCAGATTGCTGCTGCGCGGGGTTTTACCGGGCATAGGTCACCTCCGTGAAAGAATAGACAACGCCTATACTTTCTCCAAAATCACAATCGCATTTGCCAGACCGCGCTCATGGGTCAGGCTGAGATGGACGGTCACGCCCTGCTCGGAAGCCCATGCGGCGGCGGAGCCGGTCAGCGCAAAAATAGGGTGCACCGCTTTCCCGGCGCAGCACGGCCAGATCGCAGAGGGCAAAGCCGCCCAGCCCGGTGCCGACAGCCTTCAAAAAGGCCTCCTTGGCCGCAAAATTGGCGGCTGCGGTCTCGGCACGGCGCTTTTCGCCAAGGGCGGAGAGCAGGGCTTGCTCCGCCGGTGCAAACACATGGTCGAGAAAGCTCGGCTTTGCAAGGCTTTTCTCGATGCGGTCTGCGTCACACAGGTCTATGCCAACTCCCCATATCATACGGTTGCAGCCTCCAGCAGGGCCTCCCGCTCGTTGGGCAGGCGGCCCTCCATAACGGCGGTAAGCAGTGTTTGCAGTGTTGCGCCGACGCCGGGCCCGGCGGGAATGCCCGCATCCATCAGGTCGGCGCCGTTGACGGCCAGCTGACGCATTGTGTAGCAGCCGGTCTTGGCAAGCTCGTCCATGCGGCAGGCAAAGCGTTCAACCTCGGCGCGGCGGGCCGCGACCTCCGGTGTCGCGGCGTGGGCGTCCAGATCGGCGTATTTCAGCACACAGAGCCGCCGCAGGAAGATCGCCCCGCTGCGGTTCAGCAGCTTGAGGATGCCCGCATCGTCGGCGGGCAGCGGGGCATCATGGACGGCGATCAGCCCCACCGCGCCGTCCGTGAGGTAGGCGGGGGCCTTGAGGCGGCGCAGGATCGTGCGGGCAGCCTGCGCCCCCCGCTGGTTGTGCCCCTTGAAATGCGCCGCGCCGTCGGGAGCCGACTGTGCGGCACTGCGGCTTCGATGTCGTGCAAAAAGGTGGCCCAGCACAGCACCCGCACGCCGCGGGTGTCCTGCCCGCGCAGGTCAAGTGCGGCTACAGCGGCGGCCGAATGCTGCCACACATCGTAGCAGTGCCACCGCCCCGGCTGGGTGCAGCCGATGCAGGGCAGGATCTCCGGCACTACGCCGCCCAGAATCTCGCCGTACTGCGCAAGCGTTTTCCCCGGCGCCGGGGGCCAGCAGCGAGGCCGTCCAGCTCGGCGCGTAGAGCCGCTCGGCGCATGACAGTGCGCAGGGGTGTCGCGAGGCCGCCAGCGCGGCACGGCGGCAGCGGCCACGCAGGCTCCAGCGCTACAGCCGAGCTTTGCGCGAGGCCGCCGGGAGCCCGCAGGATGCACAGCGCGCGTCCTCGGCAAAGCGCCGGTCACGGCGAGGTTGCGCCGACACACCACCTGACCACCGGCGGCCAGATCGCAGCGAGCAGCCGCCAGTAGAGGTCGATGAGTCCTGCCGGGGCGTAAACCCGTAGCGTTGACAGTGGTGGCTCAATACGTAATA
>VOFK01001290.1_pt1 | contig 37059 bp, 59 predicted proteins | sample 5384121 | NCBI WGS metagenome assembly VOFK01 (sample SAMN12384730, study PRJNA508395) | human gut metagenome | isolation source: healthy gut J | host: Homo sapiens | reverse complement strand
TCAAACTGGATTCGGTTGTGTGCTAGCCCGACATTTACCATTGTCCAGGTATGAAGAGGGCGGATGCCGTTCTATCATTTCTGACGTCTACCGTATCGTTCTTCACTTTCGATGTATAGTCAATCGGCGTTTGTCATCTGATCTGTGCCGACTGCATCAGCAGCCATTTCGCAATACTCCTCCACTGAGTGTACTGCGGCAATACGTGCTTGTTCTCAATCTGCTGGATCGCTTCCTGTTCCTTCTGGTACAGTTCCTCTCGTTCTTGCATATAAGGAAACCCGCCGTCCCTGCTGATCTGTTACGGGTTCGATAATATTGCGTTCCTTCATACTCACCGTACCATATCGGGAAGCATCATTCTTCTTGCCGCCATATCATTACCTCCAATCCTGTTGGATGCTTTCGTTATTGCGGATTCATCGTCCATACTCAACGATGTCGATTTTCGCCAGCTTCGAGGTTTGCGATATGTCGCAGCATTTCCATCGGTTTGCACGGTGCGTACATTTTGCAATGTACTCTGAATCCCCACTTCCGTGAAATAAACGCAGCCAGCGTTTCCACATACTGAACATGGGAGATCAAACCGTCTGTTGCCCTGGCATCCGGTGTTTTTACGCTGATTCCCCATACTGGCTGCTTCTTTCCTTGTAATCAGTTTATCCATCGCCTTCTTCGCTTGCATCCTTTCGGCATTTGCTGTCTTTTTTCTCTGCTTGTTCGAATGTAATATCCAAGTTGAATCCTTACAGCTTCATCAATCCCACTATCTGCCCTTACTTTACCCGCCCAAGATAGCGAATCACGCATGTCTTGTCACAGGTGTCGACTGTTCTGCCAATACCATGAACGGTTTTGCCAGTCCACTTTGCTTTACGGAGAAATGCGTTGGCGGCTGTTTTCCGCTTCTTCTCAATTTTCGATATCAAACTTGGAGCAATCGTGATCGTCGGCGCATAATAATTTCGCGACGATTGATGTGTTCGACAGTCAGGCAAACTTCCAGGGTGAGCAGACCGGATGGTTTGCAAAACTGATCAAAGATAAGTTCAATATCAAATTGAACATTATTGCACCAAACGTGGCAGGTGGTGGAGATACTTTTTATATCAGACACGTTCTGCAAACGGTAATCTTGGTGACTTAATTATCACAAATCTGGATTCCAGTCGTTTGAAAGATATGGTGACCGCAGGACTTGTCCTTGATATGAGTGATTATATTAAGGATGAGAAATATTTACAGGATCGTATGGATGCAATCAATACCGCAAGTAAACTTTCCGGAACGGATGGAGTATGGGCAGTACCGAGTGAAATTTCCAATCAGCCGGCAACTGAGCCTTGTGAGGCATCTGAGCCAACCAATGCACCATCTCTTCGCTGGGATGTGTACGGAGAAGTTGGATATCCGGAAATGGATACACTGGAAGATATGATTCCCGGTTCTGGAACAGATGCAGGAAAAAGGCAAAGGGAACCAGCAAAGACGGAAAAAGATGTCTATGCGCTTTCTCTCTTCAAAGACTGGGATGGAGATATCATGCAGAATGCAGGTGCTTTCTGTGCTCTGTACGGATATGAGAACCTTGATTTGCACTCGGCAAAGTAGACGGATCTGAAATCCAGAGTGTAATTGACAGCGATAGCATGTATGTACGTGCATTGAAGTTCCTGTTTGAAGCAAATCAGAAAGGACTTATTGATCCGGAGTCTACCACACAGAATTTCGATACGTTACAGACAAAAAGTTCCGTAATGGTGATGTATTATACAGCTTCTGGCCATGGCTTGGTGCCGGTGTATACAACACAACAGAGAATACTTCGGAAGGTAAGGGATTTGCCTCTGCGACAATTAAGGATATGAAGTGCCTGTCTTACGGTTCTATGCCGGATGGTAAGATGAGTGTTGGTATCATGGTCGGCAGCCAGACAAAAGACCCACAGAGAATGGTTGATTTTATCAACTGGTTATACTCTCCGGAAGGAATTGAAGCTTCTTCTGCACAGAGTGGTGGTAACTGTGGACCGGAAGGCCTGACATGGGAAATGAAAGATGGTAAGCCTGTACTTACAGATTTCGGTGTAAAGGCATTTGTTGATATTGACGAGAGCCTGAAAGTGCCGGATGAATGGGGCAGCGGAACATGGAAAGATGGTGTATCTGCATTGAACTTTAAGGCAAATGGTATCGTTGATACAGATCCGAATACCGGTATCTGCTACAACTATCAGAGATGGGATGATTATCTTGAGAAGACTTCTACCAAGTTAAAAGAAGACTGGTCAGCACATAATGATGGAGATACCACAGAGATCGAACACTTTGAGAAAACCGGTAATCTGTTAGTTCTTCCAGGAACAAACTATTCCACACCGGAGTACTCTACCGATATCAGTACCATCAAAGAGCAGTGCAAGCAGACAATCGTTGCAGATTCATGGCAGATGGTATTTTTGCAAAGAATGAAGCTGAGTTCAACAAGATCTTAAAAAGATATGCAGGATACCGTAAAGGGTTCTTGGATACGATCAGGTATTTGAAGTAGATAAGAAAAGATTATGAAGATAAAAGTAAAGTGCATCAATGATGTATTAAGCGAATCTAAGTAATTGGATAAAATCAGATAAAACCCTTAACAAAAGCCGGGTGCGTGATGCACCCGGCTTTTGCTTATAATCAATGATCCTGATTTTTACGGTATTCCGCAGGGCTGATATTTTTGCTCGCTTTAAATTTCTGGTGAAAATAATCAACATTTTTATATCCGACACTTGCCGCAATTTCATAAATCTTCATATCTGTCTGATCAAGCAGCTCGGTTGCTTTTTCAATGCGTACCTGATCCAGATAGGTATTGAAACGAACACCCATTTTCTGGGTAAACAGTTTTCCGAGGTAGGAACTGTTGTAACCAAACAGTGGGCCAGAGTCTCTAATTTCAGCTGGCTGGCATAATTGTGATTGATGTAATTTAAAATATCATCGAACACACTTGCCGAGGAATTGCTTCCGATCGCGCGCGCATGATCATATCGAACTGTTCGTTAAAATACAATAGAATCTCGTACAGATAGTATTTATTTTCAATGAGTTCTATGATCGCCGCATTATGTACAAACGGGATACTGGTGTTGCTGTACGTGTGTGTGATCGCCTGTTTGATCTCCAGAAAAAAAAATATCTGCCAGAAAATATTTGATACTCGATACATCACAGTTACTATTAAAAAAGAAACTGTCGCAGATCTTCGAGAACTTCGAAATCCGGCGCTGATTACAGGTTTTAATGTAATCGGTAAGTAACGCGCTGTAATGTCTTGTTTTTCTGCGTCCAGACTTGCGGAGGCGGAATTTTCTGCCGGCAGTTCCTCATAGGAGAGAACATGCTGGTTTTCTCCGCAGAAGAAACGCCGGGACAACAGCCGCTGGCACAGCTCGTAAGATTCGTGAATCTGTGAAAGGGAAGAAACCGTCGGTCCGTAGATTAGAAAGATCGTATCCAGCGGAGATCCTTTCTGCGTTCCCTTGTCATAGTGGTGCAGACAGGCATTTAACCGTTCCAGTGCAAAATTGCCTTTGAGTAATATAATGTCATGATTGTCGATATTGACATGCTCAAAGGAATTGTTGTCTTTGTTGGTGACACGCAGCAGATCACTGAAAACTGTAGGAACGAAAAGATGGCATATAGCTTTCGTAAATCAGCACCTGATAGATCGGATAGGAGAGCCCTAATTCCTGATAATCAATGGACGGGTTAAAATCATTTCCGGTCAGCAGATCGTATAGTACGGTGGTTTTTGCTTTTTTCAGGTACTGGTTGCGGGATGTCTCGCTGTTTAGCTGAAATTCAATTTTTCGTGGACGTCCTGTACTGCTTTTTTCCAGCTCATCTTCATCAATCGGTTTGGTCAGATAGTAGGAGGCACCAAATTGCAGTGCCGTCTGTGCGTACTTAAAATCCGAGTAACCGCTTAAGATAATAAATGCACCGGAAAATCCTTCACTGCGCGCTTTTTTCCATCAGTTCCGTGCCAAGCATTCCGGACATCCGGATATCGAGAAGAACCAGTCCCGGGCGGTACTGGCGGATCATTTCCAGGGCATCTTCTCCGTTGGCGGCTTCCCCGCAGATACAAAATCCCAGGGTGTTCCAGTCAATGATATAGCGGAGTCCCTCTCTTACAATTTGTTCATCATCTACAATAAGTACGTTGATAATTTTGTTTGCCATGTTTTTCATCCTGTTTCCTAAATTGTTTTTGGTATTTTCAGCCGGACGGTCGTACCGGCTCCGATTGCGCTGTCAATCTCCATATAATATCCTTCCCCGTAGAACAGGGAAATTCTCTGATTGATGTTGTAAAGACCGATGCTGTGGGTATCGGAGGAAGGGTGGTTTCTGATTCGATCCCGCAGTGCGTCGAGTTCTTCGTTTGTCATTCCCTGTCCGTTATCTTTGATCGTGATCAGCAGGGGTTGCGTCCGCAGAAGCAATCTGGATGGTGATCATACCGTGTCTTCCGTTTTGCTCTCAAGTCCGTGAAGAATTGCATTTTTCTACCACAGGTTGCAGGAGCAGCGGAAGAATCTTTGCAACTGTTGGTGTCGAGATCTTCGTCCACCTGAAGAGTGTAATTTACGCGGTCCCCAAAGCGGAGCTGCTGAATGGAGAGATACGTTTTGATATATTCGAGCTCTTTGGTCAGTGTGGTGAAACTTGTGCCGGTATTATCGAGCACGTAACGCATGGATTTTCCAAGCAGTTTAATGGAAGTTGCTACATTCCGGTTGCCACAGGAGAGTGCCTGCATCCGGATCGTTTCCAGAGTGTTATACAAGAAATGCGGATTGATCTGACTGGCAAGCATTTCAAATTCCATTTGCTGCTGCCGGTTGACCAGTTGCTGTTCCCGGATCCGTGCTTCATAAAACTGCGCTTCCTTATCGTGAATCGCATCCACGGTCAGTTTGAGGTCTTTAAAGGTATCGCTTAACTCATCATCACCGCGGAATTGTTTCGATGATATTGTAATCGCCGAGGCTGGCACGGTGCATTGCTGATTTCAGGGTTGTAATCCTTGTGCTGAAATAGTCCGAAAAACAGATCATCAGAATCAATGGTACAAGCAGGGCAAGTACCAGAATCAGGACAAATACGGCAACGGTATGATTGATTGTTTTTAAGGCATCCGGGTGCACTACTTTATAAAACAAATTGTTGGATTTGTAGGACTGCAGAGTTACATAGTTGACCAGACGCATCTGGTTTCCGATTTCTTTCGGGACCGGTGTAGCGGTAAATATAGCCGGAAAAATCATCGGGAAACTCCATGTCTTTGCCGATCAGAACAGAGTCTGTGGCATAGATGATCTGGGTTCCGTCCAGACTGATGGTTGTTTCATTGCTGGACTGCTCAGATGATTTTTAATGGTATTGCGGTCCACCGACAACCAGAAATGCCTGATATTTACTGGAGGCAACACCGATCCGCCGGATCAGTGTCAGTTCACGGTAAAGGCTGCCGGACGATTGCCGTGTATCGCTGCAGGGAAGCCCATGTACTCCAGTTATTTCCCAGGGTTTTGCGCCATTCGTCCAGGACAAAATTCTGCTGATAATGAATATGCTCGGAATTTTGAAGGTTTGGATTGTTGGTATAAATCTGAATGCGGGCAACGGCTGCTGTATTCTCAAAATAAGTCTGGAGTGCCCGCTCCAGAGCCGTAAGCTGTTCCTCGATACCGGAATCCAGTGATTCTGCCGCAAACAGACTCAGACACTGATTACTGTTAAGCAGGGTATCGGAAGATGAATATACGGTAGTTGTGATGTCGTTTAAGGAGGAGGCAACACGCAGGCCATCTGCCTTCTCCAGAGATTCATAGCGGGCAAGCATCTGTTTTCGCACGCTGGCAATGGAAAAGATGCCGATTACCAGAAGCGGAAACATGCCTGCCAGCAGAAAAAATACGAAGCAGCTGACTTCTGACAGAATGTATCATGTATTTTATTAATATGTAGTTTCATAAAATATCCTTTGTTATAAAATTAAGGGATAATACCGTCTGGCAAATTCTATAAATATTATAGTAAATTACGTCTAAAATTTCTAGTAGGAAAGCACGGATAAATTTTGTATAGTGTGGATAAGGGAAAATAAAACATTCGTATGGCGAAGGGAAAGAGAGGAAAATAAGATATGAAATTCAGTAATGGATGCTGGCTGCAGAAAGAAGGCTGCGCCTGCTTTTCACCGGCAGAAGTTTATTTTACAAAAATTGAAAAAAAGATAAAGTAGTGCTCTGTGCACCGACACATAAGATTAATCACAGAGGAGATACATTGGGCGGAATCAATCTTACGGTTGAAATTACCACTCCGATGCCGGAAGTAATCCGTGTAAAGACGTATCATTATAAGGGCGCAATTCAGGATGAATGCACAGTTTGCATTAAATCTTCCCAAACAGACAGCAATTGATGCCACCGAAGATGATGAGAAGATTGTTGTTAAAAAAGCGGAAATGCAAAACTGGTTATTACCAAAGAGAACTCTATTATGACTTACTATAACGGGGATAAGAAGCTCAGTACCAGTGCATGGCGTGATCTTGCCTATATGAAGACGGACTGGAAGGGTGATGCTTATGTAAAGAGCGCAGATAAGGATGCCTATATGAGACAGCAGCTTTCTTTAGGTGTGGGAGAGCTGATCTACGGTCTTGGTGAGCGCTTTGCCGCATTTACCAGAAACGGTCAGTCCATAGATATCTGGAATGAAGATGGCGGTACCTCCACCGATCAGTCTTATAAAAATATTCCGTTTTATATTTCAAACAAGGGATATGGTGTGTTTGTCAACCATACCGAGAAAGTATCATTTGAAGTGGCAACGGAAGCGGTCACAAAAGTAGAATTTTCTGTGCCGGGAGAGAGTCTGGATTATTTCTTCTTTAACGAGACCGGATCTGAAGGATGTTCTGCGCCGCTATACGGATCTGACCGGAAAACCGGCACTTCCTCCGGCCTGGACATTTGGCCTGTGGCTTTCCACATCCTTTACGACAAACTATGATGAAAAAACAGTTATGAGCTTTATCGATGGTATGCTCGATCGTGGAATTCCGCTTAAAGTATTCCATTTTGACTGCTTCTGGATGAAAGATTTCCACTGAATGGAATTTCCTGTGGGATGAGCGTGTATTCCCGGGCCGGAGGGATGCTTTCCCGTATGAAAGCAAAGGGATTAAAAGATCTGTGTATGGATCAACCCGTATATTGCACAGGAATCCGTGATGTTTGACGAGGGCATGGAAGGCGGATATTTCCTGAAGCGTCCGGACGGTTCTGTATGGCAGTGGGACATGTGGCAGCCGGGCATGGCAATCGTCGACTTTACCAACCCGGAGGCAAAGAAATGGTATCAGAAGAAACTCGAAGCATTGGTTGATATGGGTGTGGATTGTTTCAAGACAGATTTTGGTGAGAGAATTCCAACCGATTGCGTTTACTATGACGACAAGAAAAATCCGGAAAAAATGCACAATTATTATACCTATTTATATAATGAAGCTGTATTTGAAGTTCTTGAGAAAAAAAAGGAAAAGATGAGGCAGTACTGTTTGCGAGATCTGCTACCGCAGGTGGACAGAAATTCCCGGTACACTGGGGCGGAGACTGCTGGTCTGATTATGAATCCATGGAAGAAAGTCTGCGTGGCGGATTATCCTTACAGCTTTCCGATTTGGGTTCTGGAGCCATGATATCGGCGGATTTGAAAACACTTCTACCGCGGATGTCTATAAGAGATGGTGTGCGTTTGGTCTGCTTTCTTCTCACAGCCGTCTGCATGGAAGTACATCATACCGTGTGCCGTGGGCTTATGACGATGAGGCCGTGGATGTCTGCGCAGCTTTGTACGCCCTGAAAGCACGTCTGATGCCATACCTGTGGAAGACCGCGCTGACAGCACATAACGAGGGAATTCCAAGCATGCGTGCGATGGTTCTTTCTTACACAAATGATAAAATGTGCAATTATCTGGATAAGCAGTATATGCTCGGCGACAGCTTACTAGTTGCTCAATCTTTAACGATGAGGGAATTGGAGAATACTATCTGCCAAAGGAGAACGGCATATGGACCGGATTTCTTCACCGGCAGGCAGGCAGGAAGGCGGGAGACTGGTATACCCGCACATATGCTTATACGGAGATTCCGCTGATGGTACGTCCGAATACGGTACTTCCGCTTGGAAACAGCGAAGAGGACCAGAAGTTGATTATGCCGATCAGGTGACATTCCGTGTATATGATGTACAGGATGAGGCAGCTGCTGAAATCTACGATATGGATCAGAATAAAGTGGCTTCCATTGTGGTAAAACGCATAGAGGATAAGCTTGTGATCGACTGCGACAGCAAAAAGCCGTTTACCGTAGAACTGGTTAATACCGGCATTTTTAGATGTGAAGGGCGCAAAGGCATCCAAAGAAAATAAAAACACCATTCTTCGTGACTGTGAGAGCCACATAGAGTGTATACAGTAAAAAATCAGGTAAGAGGAAAAATTGATGGATAAAGTATTGGAAAACCGGATCTGTCTTCTGATCAAGGAAATGACACTGGAAGAGAAACCGGCATGATCCACGGTGCGGGTCTGTTTCGCACCGCGAGGTGGAAAAAATTCATATTCCCCCTTTAAAGATGTCCGATGAATGGATGGGTGTGCGCAGCGAGTTTGTCAATGATCAGTGGATGCCGGTCGGAACACCAGATGATTATGTGACATATTGTCCGAGCAACAGTGCGATTGCGATGACATGGAACCGCAAACTTGCACGCAATGCAGGAAAAAGTGTTGGGAGAAGAAGCACGCGGAAGAGGCAAAGATGTGATTCTTGCTCCGGGTATTAATATCAAAAAAGAACACCTGCATGCGGAAGAAATTTTGAATATATCAGTGAAGATCCAAGACTGACCAGTGAACTTGCCGTTCCGATAGTTCGTGGAATCGAGACGTCTGGATGTGGCAGCATGTGTAAAAGCATTTTGCAATGAACAATCAGGAAACCGAACGGCTCTGGGTAAATGTGGAAGCGGATGAGCGTACAATGCGTGAAATTTTTTCCCGGCATTTCAGGCGGTTGTACAAAAAGCGGGTGCAAAGTCGATCATGGGCTCTTATAATCTGATCCGCGGAACACATGTCTGTGAAAACAAAAAGATATTATGGGAACCGTACTGCGCAAAGAATGGGGATTTGACGGAACCATTATCTCTGACTGGGGAGCCGTACATACAACAAAGGGAATATAGCAGGGATACGAAATGTCGGTAACCAGTGATTTTGATGACTATTTTCTTGCAAGCCGCTGATCATCGAAACCTGAAAAGGGAATATAGATGAGGCCTGCGTGGACGAAAAAAGTGCGCAATATGCTGCGGATGATGGTACGCCTGCATATGATTGAACTGACAGAAGTACCGGATTCTGATGGAAAAAAAAGAAAATTCTGGTTCAGAAAGAACAAGAACCGGAAAGCGGGAAGTTATAATACGGCAAAACACCGTTTTGAAGTTTTAAAAGTAACAAGAGAATCGATCACACTGTTAAAAAATGAAGACCGGAAACTTCCGCTTGATCCTGCAATCGATAAAGTTCTTGTCATTGGGCAGAATGCAGTGATTTCACAGGCTATGGGTGGCGGAAGTGCGGAGATTAAAGCTTTGTATGAGATTACACCACTGCTTGGAATCAGCAAGTTTCTCGGTGGAAACTGCGAAGTCCGTTATGCCAGAGGATATGATATTCCGGCAAAAAAGGAAAGCGATCATAACTGGCAGGAAGACAGCCTTGATGCAAGCAAAGCGGCGGCTGAGACAGCAAAGGAAACCGAGGACAGTGCGTCTGCGGAAAGAAGCTGTGGAACTGGCAAAAGAATATAAGCATGTCATTTATGTGGGTGGTTTAAATCATGATCAGGATCTGGAAGGACAGGGCCACCGTGCGGATTTAACCCTGCCATACGGACAGGGAATAAAGCTGATTACAGAGCTTCTTGAGGTTCGACCGGATATGACAATTGTAATGCTTGCCGGAAGTCCGGTTTCCATGAAACCATGGGCGGACAGGGCAAAGGCAATTGTTTGGATGAGTTACAGCGGTATGGAAGGAAGCACTGCGCTTGCAGAGGTATTGTTTGGTGCAGTAAATCCTTCCGGAAAAAACTTGCAGAAACGCTTCCGGAAGAGATTCCGGAATGTTTCCGGAAAGAAGCGTATTTCCGGAAGACCTCTGACAGACGAAGAGAAGAAACATATGAATGCACATTTGACACAGACCTATGCAGAAGGCATCTTCGTGGGATACCGTTATTACGAAAAAGAACCGGATTCCGGTACAGTTTTGTTTCGGACATGGATTGTCTTATACAGACTTTACCTATGATAATTTAAAAATTGAGGAAATTCCGTCCAAAGCGCGTGCCAATGGATTTGATGTACAGCTTCAGGTGCGCAATGTAGGAGCACTGGAGGGAAAAGAGACGGTTCAGTTGTATCTTGGAGAGAAGACGGTTTCTCCGGAAAACCCGGTGAAGGAACTGAAGGCATTTGAAAAAAAATCTGTCTTCGTCCGAGGGAAACCAAGACCGTGCTTTTTGAAAATCACGATGGAAGATTTCATGCATTATGATGAAGCTGCCGGAACATGGAGATTAAAACATGGGGATTACCGCATTTATGTCGGAAGCTCCTGCAGGATATCCAGTTGACACAGGATATTACGATATAAGCAGCAAATGCCGTGCATCTGAAAAAGATGCGCGGTTTTTTTTTCTTTTCCCATGCTATGATGGAGACAGAAAAAAAGAAAGAGAGAACAAAAACATATGGGATATATATTGGAATTGAGAAAACAGGTAGGTCATCGGCCGTTGATTATGACCTGTGCAGGAGTGCTGCTTTTGAATGAAAAAGGGAGTTGCTTCTGCAGAAACGTGCAGACAACGGGTTATGGGGATATCCCGGGGGTTCTATGGAACTCGGGGGACAGCTTTGAAGACTGTGCCAGACAGGGAAGTACAGGAGGAAAGAGGACTGATCTGCGGAAACCTCGAACACTTTATGAATGTCTCCGGAAGAAGTACATTATGTCTATCAAACGGGGATGAAATTTATGCCGCAGAAGAGATCTTTTTATGCCGGAAATTTTCGGACAGATCATCTGCCAGCAGGAGGAAAGTAGAAAAACTTTGTTTTTCCGTATGGATGAACTCCCATCGAAAGAGCAGATCAATCCCAATAATTATCCGGCAATCGAACGGTTAAGGAGAATGATGGATGAGAATTGCACAACGGGAAAAGGAAATTTTACAGAAGGTAGAAGAAAAAGATTGCTAGGGGACCTTTGAGGCTTCATGGGCATCGCTGTGTGAAGCGCAGATGCCGCAGTGGCTGGCGAAAGAAAAACTCAGTATTTTTATACACTGGGGTGTTTACAGTGTTCCGGCAAATTCCAATGAGCGGTATCCGCGCAACATGTACAAAGAAGGAATGCCGGCATATGAGCATCACAGAAAAAAACTTATGGATTGCAGAAGAACTTCGGGTATAAGGATTTTATTCCGATGTTTCGGGCTGAACATTTTTGCCCGGCGGAGTGGATGGAACTGTTTCAGGCGGCAGGAGCCGGTTATGTGTTTCGGTAGCGGAACATCATGATGGATTTCAGATGTACCGGAGTGATCTTTCCGATTGGAACGCGGTCGACATGGGACCGAAACGGATGTTCTCGGGGAACTGAAAGAAGCAAAAAGCGGGGAATTCATTTCTGTACATCTTCCCCACCGTGCGGAACACTGGTTTTTCCTCGGAAATGGAGAAAAACGTTTGACAGTGATATCCATGAACCACTGGAAAAAGGGGATTTTACTGGCCATCCATGCCGGAGGCAGATCCGGGAGGCCTGTATTCCAGACCGTATCCGACAGAAGAGTTTCTCGTGATGACTGGCTGGCACGGACGGCAGAACTTATCATGAAATTACCGTCCGCGCCTGTTTGTATTTGTTATTTTGACTGGTGGGTGCAGCATGGGGCATTTAAGCTATTTAAAAAAACTTTACCGCGTTTTTATTATAATTTACTGCAATTGGAATGGGGACGAATGTTGCCATCTATTACAAAGCATGATGGATGGCGTTTGGCAGTGGAATGGCCAGAAATGGAACGTGGCGGCAAGTAATCCGTGACGAACGAATACCCATAGTGCAAAAATTCCTGGTGCTATACGGATACACTGATCCCTCAAAAACAGAATAAAATGTCTGGCACTACACGCTGGTGGATGTGGTAAGTAAAAGCAGGCATTAAATATCGAATGAAAGGCAGATGGCCTTTTACTTCAGAAGGAATAAAAAAGATTCTCAGGATCGCGGACTGGTTGGCAGTGAACCAGGAAGCCCATCCAGAACGGATATGTGGAGAAAAAAAGGTCAGGCAAAGATAAGGAGGGACAGTTCTCAGATCAGAAAGGAATGATCTCTATACGCCGCAGGATTACAGTTTTACAGAATCATGGAAATATTTATGCTAGATTAAAGTGCCCAGGATGACTTTTTGCGTTCACGGTCTCAGCAGAAAACGTGACCAGAATCTCACAGACTTCCATGGGATTATCAGAACAGGTAAGAAGTTCTTGGATGAAATCCCAGGAGAATGGAAAAACAGTTTATGAAAGGTGTGAAGACCGGTTTTTGATGTTCGGTCGGTGTTAAGAATTGTTGTTTAAATTACAGAAGAGAGAAAATTTCAGCTTTTGTTACTTCTTGCCTTTTGCTAGAGAATGGTAGGATAAGACATAGAATGATTACGAGGGGATCAAAACACATACAGAGTGGAGATTTTTATGAAAAGCAAAGGAATTATTGGGGTAATGCTGGCATGTATGTTTTTTGGGGGAACTGGTGTGGGCCGTCAGATGTATGCGGGAACCACTGGGTTCGCTGGAAGTGAAGGACTGCCAGTGACTCCATCAATGATGCGGGACAGTCATTTGATGTGACATTTTCTGTCAATGCGAGGAGACTTCCAGTTCGAGGAGGATACCTGACTTATGACAATTCTGACCGGCTGCCTTCCGGTTACGGTAGTTACGATGACGAGGCACCATAGGAAAGGTGAACAACTGGAGGAAGTGGAGGAAAGCATGCCTCAATAAGATTTTTGTTTTTCTGTCCGTGAATTATTATTATGCGGCTTGTCACTACCACCCTGGAGTATCCGGAAACAGGACGGAAAAAACTCTACAAATATGGCGATATTTCCGTGGAACTGCAATGTATTAAGCTTTGCAGGGAATGCGGAATTTCTGTAGAAAGAGCAGATGAGACAGACGGAGGAATCGCAATTTCTAATATAACCTCCCCAAAAGGTGATGCTTGAGCAGGCAGATCAGTCGGGAAGAATTGATCCGGATGATTTTGATGAGCAGACGATTATAGATCTGTTTGGAAAAGCCGGAGCGCAAATGCTTATTATAGATGCGATAATCGGAAATGGAGACCGGCATACAGGTAATTTTGGCTGATTAGAAAATACGGATACCGGAGAGTATGTGTGCATGGCACCGTTGTATGACTTTGATCATGCATTAGACAGCACATTAGAGTCTGACCGGCTGGTTAACAGATGCGGTTAAATTTTGTATGCCGTAGGAGGATGAGATAGTGCGCATTGCGGGTATAGCCCAGGGATCGGAAAACGAAGTATTTAAGAAACGGGCGCAGAGCATTATGAAGTTGCTTGATGCCGGAAAATGAGGTAGTGATGTACCTGAATTCGGAAATATTTTCTATGAAGCAAAAAAATCAGAAAACAATTGGTGCCTGACACAATAAACAACGGGCGAGACAGGCATAGAACAAAAGAATTATGCAGCTTTTTCCACCTCAAATTTCCAGATATGCCGGATTTGTGGCAAAAGTCGATCCATATCCCAGTGTTTTTTGCTGTTTTTGGGGCTGTTGGGATCATTGACGACAACGCGTCCTTTGGAATCGATGCCGGTGAGAACAATGAAATGTCCACTATAAGTAAAATCTCCGGGCAGCATGGAGCAGATCATCGGGGTGGATGAGGTAAGATTTTGCCGGATATAATCGTTATTTATGGTTCCCTCTGTGGATGTAAAAGGCTACCAGCTTTTTTGCACCTGCAGTCATCAGATCCCACGAAGTGCCCTGTCCACTGATATAATAACCCTGTTTTTTGCGAAAATTGTGCCACTTTTTTATAAGGATTCCACGTTGCTTTTCCAGTTAATCCGCAGATAACCATAGAAAGTGAAGTTGAATGCACAACCATTGACACCAAGGAAATTGCTGCCATATGTTTTGTACCCCCATCGCTTATCCCACTGGATGAATAGAGGAATGTTGTCTTTTTCTTACTTCGTGTGACACATCAAGGTCAAAGGATTTGTTTTTGTATTTGTGATAATTTTCTACAAAATCGGTTGCTTCCGGATATTTCTTTTTTGCTCAAACTCGATAAGAGAATCCGGGAGTTGTTCGTGCATGGCTTTTTCGTAGGATTGATGGGAATAAAAATCCGATGATGATGAAAAAAATATTAAAAATAATGGTAGAAAAATTTTTTCTTTTTGCGTTTCTTTTTTTTCTGTTTCATTATACGGTCTCTTTTCTTTTGTTTTTCCTAAACGGATAGCTTAATCATAGCATATATGTTTTAAAAATAAGTCTTAATATTTCTTAACAAATCTTAACATTTTTACAGAGTGATATTATGTTATAAAAATATGGTACAATACTATATAAATTAAATAATGCTTGATAAATGGGAGAAAATATGGATGAAATAACAATTTTGATTATTGAAGATGATGAAGATATCCGGGAAAGCGTAAAGATATTGCTGGAAAACGAGGGTTTTCATGTAATTGAAGCGGATAATGGAATGGATGGGCTGCACCAGATTTCAGAGGATACGGATCTTGTTATTTTTGGACATTATGATGCCTGGGATTTCTGGCATCAAAACCTGTGAACAAATACGCAAGATTTCCTATGTGCCGATTTTATTTTTGACCGCAAAAAGCAGTGAGAATGATAAAATTATCGGATTTACAGCCGGGGCAGATGATTATCTGGTGAAACCATTTTTCTTATGCAGAATTGCTGGCAAGGATAAAGGCATTGTTGCGTCGAAAACAGGTTTATACTTGTGGAAACATGAAAGAAAATGGACAAAATGTGTGGATAAAAAAGGAGATCTGAAGATCAATACTACAGGAAATAAAAGTATTTTCAGGGGATGAGGAGATTTACCTGACGGAAACAGAATATGAAATTTTGTCATTAATGCTGAAATACAGGGGAAAAATTTTTTCCGTACAAAACATATATGAGAGCGTCTGGCAGGAGCCGTTTTTCAATAATTCTGCAAATACCGTTATGGTTCATATTCGGAAATTGAGACTGAAAATTGAAAAGAATCCGCAGAAACCGCAAAATTATACAAACGGTGTGGGGGAAAGGATACCGCATTGAATAAACGAAAAAGAAAACATCTGATGGAAAAAATGATCGGAATTCTGCTGTTGGGATTTTTTTGCACTGCTGTTGTTTTTGCTTATATTTTTTATGGGAAATGGAGCATTAAACCGGTATTTTGAAAGTTCTATGTATCGAAGAAATGTTTCTAAGGAAACCATAGCAATGTTTCAGGAATATGTATCCAGACATCATCTGGCGGCTTCCGACACGGAGCGTATCCGGGAGTGGGCAAAAAGAAAACCATATTGGGTATTTTACGATTTCAAGAAAGCGCATGCTGCTTTTTACGATAATTATTACGCACTTCCAGTTGCCTTGGATCGTACAAAATCAGAGCAATTACACTATACATGGCAATATTTTCAAGAAGTATCGTTTACAGATGGGAATGCAGATGTATTTATATATGTGAATCGTGAGCGAAAAAGTATTATATCCTGGTAGATGTGGCTGCGGGCACTTTGTGGTGTGCTGGTCTGGATTGGAGTGTTTGCGTTTGGTGTAAGCGGATATGTACGGTACATCAGGCAATTGAGTGGGGGAAGTAGCGAAACTGGAAGATGGATTATGGTCGGTGGATTTTACTATAAAAGGAGAGGATGAGCTGACAGATCTGGCACGCGGTCTGGAGCATATGAAAACAGTTCTTTTGGAGAAGGAAGAAAAAAAGAACGAAATATGAAAAAAAAGGCACAGAATAAACTGGTTCTGGGGATGGCACATGATTTGCGGACGCCATTGACTGCATTAATGGCATATCTTGAAATTATAAAAATGAGAACCCGAACACGATAAGGTGAAACTTTATGTAAAGAAAACACTGGGAAAAGCGATTCAGATTAAAAAATCTTTCAGATCAGCTATTTGAGTTTTTTCTTATCAATTCAGGGCAGCAGCCACAGATGGAAAAGTCGGAATCCATAGCTTTTGTAATGGAGGATTACTGTTCGAATTGTGCAATGTATTGCAGACAAATGGCTATACGGTTACACTGGGATGGAAACAGTGGGAGGAAGTAAAGATAAGTGTTTGTTATGATTATATCGGACGCATTATGAATAATTTGTTATCCAATCTTTTGAAGTATGCAGACAAGACAAAAGAAATCCTGTTGGATATGGGAATTTGTCAGGACGAGTTTTTCTTTTCCATTATGAATGCAGCGGCAAATAAAGAACAGGATCATAGAGGAACGGGAATTGGGGTTCATAATATTGAAATCATGATGGAGCAAATGCATGGCAGATGCGAAGAAGAATGTGGGGAGGAGTCTTATCGGATCTGCCTGTATTTTCCATTAGAAAAATCAGAAAATTCATAAAGAGACTTTCACCTTCTCATTGATATTCAGGCAAAGATGTCTGAGGGAAAATCGGCTGGTTATGAAAAAAGACAGCAAGAACAGGAGCCACGGCTTGTACTCAAATCAGAGTACAGGTCGTGGCTTTTCATACTATGAAATTTAATAGCAACTTATAAATTTACTAATATCTTGTGATAAACGAGCAATTCTCCTAAAATGTATTTGAACCATTGGTGTCTGACACAATAAAAAGTATTACCGTGACTGCCCCTTGCGGTAGTACATGTAGGAGTAGATCACCGGGAAAATGCACGGGAGGATGGCGAGCGCCATAAGCACCCAGATATTCTGGAACGGCGTGGTGACGATCAGAAGGAGCCCTCCGATCACCATGCATTTTCCACCGAACCGGTGCGTGTGATACCAGTTATCGGCATCATTCAGCGCCCACGAAATGCGGAAGCCAATGGTGTAATTCGGCTTTACCGTCGGCAGGAAGTTGCCTAATATCAAGTATAAAACTCCGATGAGCAGCCCACAAAGAAAAACCAATATCAAACTGATACCCTAAATTATACCCATAAACCGTGCTGCATACAATGATGGAAAATACCGGGCAGATCCACAGGACAATAAAGAATATTTTTTTTTGTTGATGCTATTTGCCTTGGGATCAATGTTCGTTGCGATCACGCATACCAGATGCAGGATCAGCATGATCACCGGAAGCCCGAACACTGCAAAAAGCCTTGATGAGTAGCCGTCCGGTTCGTTGCCTGTGCTCCAATGGGTTGCAACGGAATCCGGAAGCTGCTTCCACAAAAAGCAATCCGATAAGGATCGGGAGCAGCGTCGCAATCGATGTGAGTAATATCATTTTTTATGTTGTCTGATCATGGTCATTTCCTCCTTTTTAATTCAGTGATCCATAGCATGATCTCCTCAAGCACGGTGGTGTTGAGCTCATAATAGATGAATTTTCCTTCCCGCTCGTCGCGGATCAGGTCTGCCTCCTTCAAAACGGACAGGTGCCGGGGAAACCGACGCACCGGAAATCGAAAAAATGGTCGCCGATCTCGCCCGCAGACAGCCGTGATTTCTTGAGCAGATTAAGGATTTCGCGCCTTGTTGGATCGGCAAGCGCGCGAAGCGTATCCTGCATTCCCAAACTTATCCCTCCTACGCTTAACATTTAACTTAATTGTTAAATGTATTATAACATAATACGTGTGGTTTGCAAGGGGAAATTAAAGTGTTTTTTGTAATTGCTCCCATTCATGTTTTAATAATTGATATTCTAAGCGGGTTTTCATTTTACCATCGTGCCATTCATAATCAATATGCTCGGCTTCTTTTATTAACCCGTTTTTCTGCATAACCCTCTCGGAGCCCTTATTCTCTGCCAGACACCCGGTTGTAACTCTGTACACATTGTCTTGTGTGAAGGCATATTCCAGAACCTTCTTCAATGCCTCCGAGGTGTAGCCATTCCCCCAATGCCTCGGATATGTAAAATAGCCCAGATGGACAAGCTTTCCTACCGGAGTGTCGGCTTCAACCGTATACCCGATGCTGCCAACCTGTTCGTGCGTGTCTTTCAGCTCCATGTGACAGAAATAGAATTTCCGCTCCGGGGATTTCATGTCAGACAGGACTTCCGCGAAATCCCGTCTGGCTTCCTCAACGGGATGCAACTGTATGTCCTGCAGATAGTACATGGTCTCGGCATCCATTTTCAATCTGCTGTATGCCTCAAAAATCCTTCTCTGTATAATCTCTTAAAATAATGCTCATGTGTGATAAAGTAACACAACTAAAATAAAGAAAGACAGCCCACTATTCCGTAAAATAATGGAGTAATAGAGAAAACGTTTTTTCTATGCTAAAATAGGCATATAAAGTAGAATGACAATCAAGATATACAAGAAAACGCTTAAACTCTACCGTTTGTCATGTAATTGTATAGCTCACTTGCTAGAGTGCAAATGAGTATTTTGATAAGATTTATACACAAAATCAAAAGGAGGAACACATATGGAGTTCGCAGAAAAACTTATAGCACTACGCAAAAGTAGAGAATTAACACAGGAACAACTGGCTGAGCAGATTAATGTTTCAAGACAGTCTATTTCAAAATGGGAAAGTGGGCAGGTCATACCCGAAGTAGAAAAGATTGTTGAACTAAGCAAAGTATTCGATGTTACCGTGGATTATCTGTTAAAACCATCAGAGATAGATGAATTATCGGTTAAAACAGAAATTCTGGAACAACAACAGAAACAGATGTTAGTTAGGGAACAGAAACGCACTCAAATTTCCAAAAATATTATGTATTCGATTGGAATTTATTTGATTTTTTTTTGCGGTCTATTTCATTGGGCATTTCTATTTTGAAATATGGAATGCTTCTGTAATTCTTGCAGAATTACTCATTGCAACCGCGATTGTAGTTTTTGTTTGGGTAAGGAGTTTTTCCGACAAATCATAAAGAGATAGAATTTGTAGCAAACCCAGCCGAGCCTGTCAACGGTCAAGATGAACGGCGCAAAAGCGCCGCCGTTGACAGCCCCGCCCGTCTTTGCTGTTCGGTAATCAAGAGGGCGACAGCACAAAATGCTGACGCTCTCTGCCATTATTTAGAAAGGGGGATTTTCCATGACCGAACACGAAAAGTATCAAGAGCATATCCGGCATACACACGATGTTTTTTGCAAGACCGTCATTCGGCATGCTGCCATAGACGCAGCCCGAAGCATACGCAGCCGCCGCAAGCGGGAAATCTCACTTGAATATCTGATAGAAGAAAAAGCACTATCCATTCAGTACCATAGATAAGTATTTTTGCGGAGCAAGCTGCCATGAACAGCTATCCTTTTTCGTCTGCGGTCAGATGGTGCTTTTGGAAAGTCCAGAGCGTGCCACAGCTCTGTCCGCACTATCACAGATGGAACAGGAAATCATTTTCCTATACTACTTCCAACGATGGACGCATAGAGAGATTGGGCAGAGATATGGACGGGCAGGCAACACAACCGGGCGGCGGATTCAGATGATTTTGCGGCAGCTACGGGCAAAGTTGGAGGGCTTGTCCTATGAGCCAGCTACTTCCCTATGAAACAATCGTTAAGGCAAGCGAGGGCGACCCGGAAGCTGTTGCCGCCGTTCTATCCCATTATGCCGGATATATCCGCTCTTGTGCGAAAATGGACGGATAATTGGTGCCTGACACAATAAACACAGGTATAGCTTTAAACTATGACAAACCGCCAAAGAAAGGTATTATACAAATAAACTCTGAGATGGTAGGATAACCTCAGCAAAACAAACAGACAAAAACCAGAAAAGAAACAGGAGGTTATCAAATACATGAGCACATTAAAGACACCATTTCGTTATGATTTTGTAGGAAGTTTTTTAAGACCGGAAAAATTAAAAGCTGCAAAGAAAGCTTTTGAGGAAGGAACCATCACAAAGGAAGAACTCGACCGCATCACCGATGAGTGCGTGACAGAAATTGTTGCAAAAGCAGAAAGCAGCAGGCTTCCATGTGATCACCGATGGAGAGTTCCGCAGAACCTTCTGGCATCTTGATTTTATGTGGGGATTTGAAGGTGTTGCTCATGAGAAAAAGGGCGGCGGAGTTACAGTTTAATGGAGAGATGGCAGACCTTGAAGCCACTTATCTCGTAGGAAAGGTAAAAAGCAAAAAAAGTACATCCGTTTGTAGAATACTTTAAGTTTTTAAAAAGCAGTTCGAAGATGAGCAGACCGTTGCAAAATATACGATTCCGGCACCAGCACAGATGTACCAGCAGATGATAGTTCCTCAGAACATCGAGCAGACAAGAAAAATTTTATGCAACTGATGAGGAACTGATCGAGGATATCGGAAAGGCATATCAGGATGTAATCAAGAAACAGTTTTATGCAGCCGGATGTCGCAATCTGCAGCTGGATGACTGTACCTGGGGCGCAATTGTCGGAGATGCCGCAAAGCAGAGATACCAGTCACTTGGTGTTGATATTGAAGAGGTAAAGTCCCGGCTGTTAAAGGTGAATAACCTTGCACTCGAAAACAGACCGGAGGATATGGTGATCACTTCCCATATCTGCCGTGGAAATTATCATTCTACATTCTTTACCCAGCGGTCCATACGACTCCGTGGCAGATTACGTGTTTGCGCAGGAGCATGTGGATGCACTGCTTTTTGGAGTATGACGATGAAAGATCCGGTGGTTTTGCACCACTTGCCAAAGTGTCCGCAGACAAGAAAGTAGTCCTTGGACTGATCACAACCAAAAAGCCGGTTCTGGAAGATAAGGAAACAGTGATCGCAAGAATCCATGAGGCAGCAAAGTATATTCCGCTGGATCGTCTGTGCCTGAGTCCGCAGTGTGGATTTGCATCCTGTGAGATCGGAAATAAGCTGACCGAAGATCAGCAGTGGGCAAAACTTGCACTTGTGAAGGAAATCGCGGAAGAAGTGTGGAAATAAAACCGAAAAAAAATAGGTGAGAATTTTTTTTACCGGTTACTGTTCACAGGGAAACCTGTGGATGGTAACCGGTTTTCTGTTAATGACAGGAAACAAAATCAAAGAAGGCAAAAAAAATAAGAAATTGTTGTAAAATAAAAACCTTGAAGCTGGCACTTCAGGTTTTTATTGACCCACTTGGAATCATAATCACTTTTCTTAGCTAAATATATATTACAATCATATAAAAAGAAAAATCAAGTTGCGGTTAGACAGAGATAAATGACAGCACTAGCCTGACGGGGTAGTTCTCCGTAATGAACTTTAGAACCAGTTAAAAATTTTAACCTCTGCCCTATACACGTACCATAAATCCTGTTATTGACAAAATGAAAAAAATGTACATACAATAGTTTTTACAAGTAATTACTTTATGTAATTATACAAAGTAAACAACTGAAAAGAGGTATTCAAAATGACAGGAGACAAAATCAAGGAAGTCATGGATGCATGCTACCTCGCAAAGCGTGTAAGAGATATGCTTCCGAAGTTACCCAACGGAGTAACGTCCTCCCATATACACTATCTTGATACAATACGGGCGTTGGAATGCAGCAAAAACAGTGTGAGGGTCAGTGACATCAGTGATGAACTGGGTCTTCCAAGACCAAGCGTGACAAAAACCATCAAAGATATGGAGAAGCTCGGATTTATCGAAAAGAAAACCACGCAGGAAGATGGCAGAGTCGTGTTTATCAGCATTACCGCAGCGGGCAAAGACCTGGTGGACAAATATGTAGACCAGTGTTTTTAGCGAACTGAGTCTGGAACTTGCGGATATTTCCGATGAGGATGCGGATCACATGATTGAAACAATCGAAAAAATTATATGAGGTTATGAGCAGGAGACGTTACAATGAATAAAGAAAAATCAGATTTTACACAGGGCAGTATTTTAAAAAGAAACTGATTCCGTTTATGATACCAATTCTCGGTGCACTTGTATTACAGGCAGCATATGGAGCCGTGGATCTGCTTGTGGTAGGAAGATTTGGTTCAACGGCAGGCTTATCAGCGGTATCCACGGGAAGCCAGATCTTAAATCTTGTCACATTTGTAATCACACAGCTTGCAATGGGAATCACTGTGTTGATCGCAAGATATATCGGAGAAAAGAGTACCGGTCAGATCGGGCAATTACTCGGAGGAGCGGTTACGGTATTTGCAATTGTTTCTGCAGTGCTGTTTGTGGTGATGGTGTTCTTTGCAAAACCACTCGCAGTTTTGATGCAGGCACCGCAGGAGGCGATTTCCCTCACGACCGTTTATGTGAGAATCTGTGGCGGTGGTATCTTTTTTTTATTGTTGCTTACAATGTATTGGCTGCGATATTCAGAGGACTGGGTGACAGCAGATCCCCGCTTATTTTCGTGGCAGTTGCATGTGTTGTAAACATTATCGGGGATTTAATTCTGGTCGCAGGATTTCATCTCGATGCGGCAGGAGCGGCAATTGCAACCGTTGCAGCACAGGCAGTGAGCGTGGTTCTTGCGATTGTACTGTTAAAAAAAAAGATTTAAAATTTGGCATTCAAAAGAAGGATTTCCGAATCAACGGGCAGTGTAAGCGGTTCCTGAAAGTCGGACTGCCACTTGCGCTTTCAGGAGTTTTTAACGCAGATGTCCTTTCTGGCATTGGGTGCGTTTGTCAATAAACTGGGACTTGAGGCTTCTTCCGGATACGGTGTGGCATGTAAGATTGTTAATTTTGCAATGCTTGTCCCAAGTTCTCTCATGCAGTCCATGGCATCGTTTGTATCACAGAATGTCGGCGCGGGAAAACCGGATGGGCGAAAAAAAGTCCATGTTTACCGGAATGGGACTTGGCGTGATCGTGGGTGTTGTCGTATTTATCTGTGTATGGTGTTTCGGTGATGTCCTGACCTCTGTTTTTACGACGGATACAGCGGTCATTCAAAAAGGAACGGAATATTTAAGGGGATTTGCACCGGAGACGATTGTCACGGCTGTTTTATTCAGCATGGTAGGTTTCTTTAATGGCTATGAAAAAACGGTATGGGTGATGATACAGGGACTGGTCCAGACCTTGCTGATAAGACTGCCGCTTGCCTATGTTATGAGTATACAGCCGCATGCAAGCCTTTTACACAAAAATCGGACTGGCAGCGCCGGTTGCCACCTGTTTTGGAATCGTGTTGAATGTCATTTTTTATTTGATTTTTTTACGAGGAAAATGGAGTGGGAAAGAAAAAAAAAGAATTGTTGTAAAATAAAAAAACAAAATAATTATAACTGGCGGAAGAATACTAAAAATGATATTCTTCCGCTAATTTTTTGTAAAATGGTATTAAGTCACACAAAATTTATCCAACTCATATTACAAATAAATCCAAGTGCAGCAATCTATAACATGATATAATAAAATAATCAGCGGAATAATGGGAGGAGAACATGAAATTACGCACAAAAAATTTTTATTATGGTGTTGGGGTGTGTTTTTGGCAGCACTTATTATACAAACATGTTTATTTCAAAATCTTTCTTCAAAATTAATATATGAGCAAGCAAAAGAAGAAAGTGAACAATCTATGCAGAGTATGCAAAATGAAATTTATGGACTGATTAAGGGAATAGAAAATAATCTAATAGAAATTTATATGGATGATGAACTATTGCAAAGCCTGAGAAAAAAAAAGAAACCGTTAAGGAATTGCAATCAAAATTTTACAGAAAAGCATATGACATAGCAACCGATGAATTTGAGACAGGAGATGATGTGGTCTCTTTTTTTATTTGTATACAATGGATCATCGGGTCATCAGCACTTATCGAAGAGCTGTTACACCAAAACATAATTATGTTTCGGATATATATTCAGATCCAGAATATACAAATGCTGAAATTGTGAAAAAAAATATGTGGAGTCGGATAATCCCGTAATGCTGATATCCAGCTATTATAATAAATACAGGAAGAAAAATATATTACGTTTTGTTATGAAACTGTACAATGAAAGTAATCTTCAGGATAAAATCGGATACGTGGTGTGTGATGTAGATACAAAGAATCTTGAAAAAATTATGGATAAATACAGAATAGACCGCACGGCATTCATGTGGCTGCAGCCAACCGGGGGATCGGCCGATTGATACATTGGGAGATCTGGATGCAGAACAGACAAAAAGAATATAATGCTTTGGAAAAATCGATTGCCTGTGGGGAAAAAGCTGAAAATGAAACCAATTCAAAACAGGAATTTTTCCGTATTGATCAGCAACATTATAATTTAACTGCATATTCCATGATGCCGCAAAAAGTATTAAGACAAAACCAGAGAAATCTTACAATTAACTTATTGGCGATCGCTTTATTAATGATCTGTGTTTCAATGATTATAACTGGCTTCATATCGAGCGGATTAACAAGACCTTTGGAATTATTAATGAATACGATTCAGAAAATTGGAAATGGTAATGTTCAGCTTCGGGCAAAAATTGTAAAAAGAAGATGAGATAGGAGAGTTAGCCCAAAAATTTAATGAAATGCTGGATCAGATGGAGGAATTAAAACAAAAAAGAATACCAGGCCAAGCAACTTTTAAATCGGGCAGAGTACAAAGCATTACAGGCACAGGTTAATCCACATTTTTTTATATAATACACTGGACACAATGGCAAGTATTGCAGAAATTCGAAATTGCCCGGAAGTCAGTCATATGAGTCAGTCACTGGCACTTATATTTCGTTATAGCTTAAATATGAAAGATCCATTTTCTACTGTTGAAAATGAGATTGCTCATCTGAAAAATTATATTTATGTTATGGACATGCGGATGCATGATAACATTCAGTATACATTCGATGTGGATGAAATGACATTAAAAAGTAAACTGCCACGACTTTCACTGCAGCCGATTGTGGAGAATGCAATTAATCATGGTCTGCGTAATAAAAGAGGAAAAAAAAATTGGGATACAGATAAAACGAGAGCAGATGGATCTGGTTATTTGTATCGAAGATAATGGAATCGGATTGGACACATCTGCAATAAATGAAAGTTTGCGTAAGAATGAACTTGATTTTGTGGAAAAAAGGAAATTCCATAGGTGTACATAATATTAATGCCAGATTAAAAATGTTATATGGCAATCAATATGGAATGCATCTGGAAAGTACGCTTGGAGAAGGAACAAAAGTGTTTATGATTTTACCAGATAGTGGGGAGGATAGCAACAATGAAGAAAAAAGACATATAAGGTTTTATTTGCAGATGATGAGTATTGGACGAGAGAAAAAAATGCGCAGTATGATTCCATGGGAAACATATGATTTAGATTTTTAGAACCAGCGGCAGATGGGGAGGATGCGTGGGAAAAAGATAAATAATTATCAACCGGATATTTTTTATTACAGATATTAATATGCCATTTCTAAGCGGGTGGAGCTGTTGCAGAGGGTGAAAGACAAATATCCAGAAATTATTACTTTTGTAATTAGCGGATATGATGATTTTGATTATGTTAAAAATTCCTTTCTGTCAGGCACAATGAATTATCTGATTAAGCCGATTTCAAAAATTGATTTAATTCGTGCGATTGTAAAAAGCCTTGGAAAAAATCAGTGCAAATGAAAATCAGCAGACAGAATTATTAAAAGCATCCTCTATCATGCAGGACAGGGAATATAGCCAGTTGATTCATAAAACAGAAAAAATGGAATAATACTTTTGCAGGTGAAAGAGGTTCTGTAAAAATGCAGGGGGTACGGTTAATACTGGTCAAAATTCATAATTTGTCAGATATTATAAGCACTTACGAGAGAAATTGTGAATGGTTATCATATGACATTAAAAAATATGATTCGTCAGATTTTTTTCAGGAGGATGATATTATTTTTCAATAACATCTATCGTATGAATGAATATATAATTTTAACCCAAAAAAGTGAGCCAGAACTTCTACAGCTTTCAGAAAAGTTACGGGTAAAGGCTTCTGCAAAATACCATACCTGTATGACCATTTGTGTTGGATCTCATTTTTATGCCATGGAAAGTCTTTCTATGGCATATGTAGAGGCAATTAGTATGCTTATGACGAGAAGTTATGTTTATAAAGATGAAATTGTAACTTCCTTTGATGAACAGGCATAAAAATGGAATCAACATATTTCTGTTGAAATTGATAAACAATTAAAAAATGCATTGGGATGTGGAAATCAGCAGAAAATTAAAAAGATTGTATTGGAAATGACAGGCTTGTGTGATTGTCAGGAACAACAGTGGAGTTATCTGGAAGTAAAGCAGACGGTAAAACAGATTTTTGATATTATTCTGAATTACATATTTCAGGAACATGGGAAAGTATTGGTTGCAGATGCAGAAAATGTGGTGGAGGCAGTAGATAAAATAATAGAAACCTTAAATTATGATGAATTGCAAAGAAATATAGAAGATGCGATTATTTATTTGCTTCCTCCAAAAGCAGAGACAGAAACAAAATCCATGAAATCAATTGTTCAATTGGTTGTGGAATGGATACAGGAGCATTATGCAGAGGAAATGTCGTTATCTGTACTGGCAAATAAATATCATGTGGACAGTTCTTATCTGTCAAAAAATGTTTAGTCAGGAATGGGAGAAAGCCTTATTCTATATATTACCAATAAGCGGATAGAAAAGGCAAAGGAATATATGAAAAAATTCGGAAATCAGTTTGGCAGATGTTGCTTTTATGGTTGGATATGATGATTACACTTATTTCAGCAGAGTGTTTAAAAAAGAGCACAGGAATGAATCCAAGAAATTACCGTATAGAACTACAGGGGGAAGAAGAAGAAGCATGAAAAGATGGCTGGCAAATCTGTTTATTGTGATATTGCTGTTGTCACTGACAGGATGTATTTCCTATAAAGAAAATAATAAGGAAACGGAAAGGGATACGATAGTAATATCTGTATTAGCTGGACAATCAACGTCAGATGCCGGAGTGGAAGATATGGTTGACGAGTGGATGGAGAAAAATTTTCCGCAGGTTTATCTGGAGTGGGAGTGCGTTGACTGGGGAGATCAGTTTAATACACAGATGAAAAGCCGGATTGCAGCAGGCGAAATTCCGGATATTATGATTGAAAAGCACAGGATGTACAGATATATGCAAGGACGGGAAATCTTGCGAAGATTTCAGATGCTTATCTGGGAAAAAATCAAAAAAGGATGCGCTGAAGGAAGTAACAGTTAATGGGGCAGTATATGGAATTCCTTACAATGCATGGTATCAGGGGGTAATCTATAATAAAGATATTTTTGAAAAAAAACAAACTGACACCGCCCACGGCAAGAGAAGAGTTAGAAGATATTGTTGCGAGTCTGGAGAAAAAAAGGTATTGTGCCGTTTGCTTCTCATTTTCAGGAATCATGGGAGGCAGCGAATATGACCATGCAGTATATGATGAATGAAATTTTTGGTAAAATTCCGGATTGGGGAGATCAGTTTCGTAAGGGAAATCAAAATTATGAGGGCAACGCAGAGGTACGAAATTGTTTTAAAAAATAACCAGTTTATTTTGAACCATACATGGGAGGACGCATTTCAAATCGATCAGTTTGAATGTGATAGCAGATTTGTCAGGGAGAAGCTGCAATGTATCTTTACCGGCTCATGGTCTATGCAGTTTTCGAGTCAATATGGAAAAAGATATTGATTTTGGAATTTTTCCATTTCCAAATCAGACGGGAGATGCAAAATTAATTAAAGAAACTAATATGACATTTATGAAAAGTGCAAAAACAGAACAGGAGGATACAATTGATCAGATTTTTAACCGGCTGTTAAGTGACCAGAAACTGGCACAGGAAATTGCTGATTTTACGCAAACATCTTCTTTGATAGAAGGGGTTACAGACAACAGTCAGAATAAAATTCAATCCGATATTCAATCGTATGAAGCAAAAAAAATGAAGTAATTGATGTAACCACTGGGAATGAACAATTAACCTGGACTTTTCAGAAAAAGGTGGCAGAACAGCAGTTGTTGTGGTTAGATAAAAAAATTTCACTGAAAGATGTGTTAAAGTACGCTGATGATCACAGAGAACAGAGCTGTGAATAAAATTGCAAAGATGTACAAGTGAAAAATACAAAAAAGTCCTAATCATACCTTCTTTTTATTTTTTATAATGTACCTATCAAAAACGTGATAAATAAAAAGAGGAAACAAAATGAAGAAGAGGGTAATCAGTATTTTTGATGGTTGGGGCATTAGCTATGGGACTGGTAACAGGCTGTGGTTCCGGAGAAAATACGCAGGACAGTCAGGGAAGCAGCAAAGGATCTTCAGGTAAGAAGGTTACATTGTTGTGTTGGCCGGTCAATCAACAACAGATGCCGGAATTGAGGAATTTTATTGATGCAGCACTTGAAAAAGAAATATCCGGAAATAAAGCTGGAGTGGGAATGTGTTGACTGGGGAATGATTTCCAGCCAAAGATGCAACAGTATATGCAGTCCGGACTTCCAGACATTATGATTGAAAAAGCACAGGATGTTTCTACATATGCACCGAAAGGAGTTCTCGGGGAAATAGACGAGAAATATCTGGATCGCGGACTTGATGCAGCACGGGAAAATGTGACAGTGGACGGAAAAACATATGGACTCGTATACAATGCAATGTATCAGGGAGTATATTACAACAAACAAATGTTCAAAGACAATGGATGGAGTGTTCCCGAAACACAGGAAGATCTCCAGAAAATTATTGATGATTGTAAAGCAAAGGGAATTACACCATTTGCAAGTCATATGGTAGATACGTGGTCAATTGGAAATGTGACTATGCAGTTTATGATGAATGATGTGTTTAATAAAGATGAAAACTGGGGTGATAAATTCCGTAATGGAGAGACTTCTTTTTTCTGACAGTAAAGAGGCTCAGACAGCTTATCAGTATAATAAATTAATTTATGATAATACGTTTCCAGAGACATTTTCAACAGAGCAGACTGATTGTGATGCAAAAATGGTGCAGGGTGAGGCTGCAATGAAGGTATCAGGTTCATGGTCAATTCAGAATTTCCTGGATATTGATGAGAATTTTGATTTTGGAATTTTCCCATTCCCAAATCAGACCGGAGACTCCAAATTAATTTTTTGAGCCAAATATTACAATTATGACGAGTGCCCAGTCAGAACATCAGATGCGATCAATAAAGTGCTGGATGTGCTGACAAGCGATAAGGATCTGGCAGTACAGATTCTGATTACACGAAAACAGCTTATGCTCAAAGATGTTACACCGACATTTGATAATCCAAGTCAGGAAGACATTGACAAGTATGCCAATGAAGGAAGAATTGTAGATGTAACATTAGGAAACAACCAGTTGGTATGGGGCGGTTTTCAGGAAGAAAAATGCTAAAGATATTTGCAGCCTGGTTGCAGGGTGATGAAACTTTTGAAGAGTGCTTAAAAAGCATCGGATGAAAGAGTAAAAGCAAGTTCTGCAAACTAGAAATGAAGGAGGGAAGAGGTGAACCTCTTTCCCTCTTATTTTTTGGAAAGGATGTGTATCAATGAAAAAGAAAAAAAAAGTATTCTATGGAATCCAAAATGGCAAGACAATATATGTGTCTGGTACTTCCCGGGATTATTATATTTACAATTGGATTGATTATACCGCTTATTCTGGCAATTCGGTATTCACTGACAAACTGGGATGGAATGTCGGCAGAAAAAACGATTTGTCGGTTTTCAGAATTATATAGATTTAATGAAAGATTCGGACTTCTGGAATGCATGGTGGTTTACAATTAAATTTACCATTGGCAATACAATTATCCAGAATGTAGTCGCTTTTATTATTTGCAGTTGCACTGGATAGTGGAATTAAGGCACAGAAAATTTATCGAACCGTATTTTTTATTCCGTGTTTAATCAGTGCCGTAATTGTCGGATTTGTGTGGCTTAAAATGTTTTCCAATGTATTGCCGGCGTTTAATGATCTTTTAGAACAAACATTAACTTTTTACTTTTCGGTAAAAAGGAAACAGTTTTAAGTGGATTGTTAATTGCAAATAACTGGCAGTGGATTGGATATTGGATGCTTATCTATCTTGCAGGTTTACAGTCTGTGCCGGCAGAATTATATGAGGCTGCAAAAGTAGATGGTGCCGATTCTGTAAAAAGATTTTTCAATGTGACAATACCAATGCTGGCACCATCAATTACTATTTGTGTTGTCGGAATTACCACCGGTTCCTTAAAAGTATATGATCTGTTGGTATCTTCTACCAAAGGGAGGCCCGGGAAGAGCTTCGACATCTATGATCTATCAGACATATACAACGGCAATTAATGGCAGACAGTACGGATATGGCTGTGCGATGTCAGTAACGCTTGTTATTGTGTTATTGCTTGTTGCGTTTGTTCAGGTGAAGGGACTGAGGAGTAAGGAGGTGCAGGCATGATGAAAAGAAGAAAAAACAAAGAAGAAAAACAGAGATCATCAGCCATATACTAAGACCACAGCAATCATACAGGTTATTATGACTATTGCTCTGGTTGTATTTCTGGCACCAATTCTGATCATTATAAATTATTCTTTCAAAACAAAAAAAAGAATTATATTTGAACAGCCCGCTTTCATTACCGGAAGAAATTAAATTTTGAGAATTATGTGAATGCATTTAAGAAGCTTGATCTGGCAACAACTTTTTCAAATACATTTTTGTATACGGCAATCAGTGTTGTGATTCTTGCTTTGTTATGTGGCACGACTGCATGGGCAATAGCGAGATGTAAGAAGAAGTTTTTTAAGTTTGCCTATATTTATTTTGTCATTGGTATTTTAATTCCATATCAGGCGTTATTCCTTCCGATTTATACCATTGGTTATAAATTACATCTTACAAATACAAGATTTGGAATTATATTTATGTATGTGGCAACCGGAGTTTCCTTTGGAGTATTTCTGATGACCAGTTTTATGTCAACGGTACCTTTGGAACTGGAAGAAGCAGCAAGAATTGACGGATGTTCTGTATTTCGGACATATTTTTCGGTAGTACTTCCGCTTTTAAAACCGGCGATGGCAACACTTATTATTATGCAGGCATTCCAGATCTGGAATGATTACTTACTTGCAAGTTTATATGTCAGCAAAAAGAATTAAAGACGCTTACCGTGGCGATTCAGTCGTTGTTCTCTGCTCAGAGTAGTGATTATACAACAGCAATGGCGGCAATTGTAATTTCGGTTCTTCCGATAGCAATTCTGTTTCTGAGTTTACAGAAATACTTTATTAAAGGAAATGACGGTTGGTGCTGTAAAAGGATAAAAGATAATTTTAGAGTTTTCTAAGGAGGAAAATCATGCATCCGGAAGTTTTGCAGGAATACAAATTAGGCGATATGGTGGCAAAATATCTGATTGACCGTGACAGTATGCAGGTTGGATTTCAACTGTTACCGGAAAAAAGTATCACAGGAGAATATTATAACAGATAATTGTTTTATGGAATCACTGATTCAATATAAACTGACAGGGGATATTTATAATGAAGCGTATGCAGGAGGCTGTTCCATGCGTAACAGCGAAAGTGTGAGAAAATTAAAATTTTCTGAGCAGACAGATGAATCCATTGGAGAGCAGCTTTCAAGTAAATACCATAATGATGGATGAAGATGGGCATAGATTGATACACCATCTTGTATGGCTGAAAAATATGCCATATGTTCGGATATCCTGTACATTTGAAAACCAAAGTAAAAGAGATTGTTGTCTGGAAATGTTTGAGAGTTTTTCTCTTGGAGGGTTATCCCCTTATATGCAGGGAGATGGAAATGGAACGCTATGGCTGCACCGTGTGCGCAGTGTATGGAGTCAGGAAGGCAGGCATGAAACTATCCCTGTAGAAGACTTACAGTTGGAACCGGCCTGGGATCCACATGCAGTACGCTGTGAACGTTTTGGTCAGGCAGGTTCTATGCCGGTAAACCGTTTTTTCCATTCGCAGCGATTGAAGATCGCAAAAACCACATATTTTGGGGCGCACAAATTGCTCACCCGGCATCGTGGCAGATGGAAGTTTACAGGAAAGATAACGGACTGGCATTGAGCGGAGGACTGGCAGACCGGGAATTGGGACATTGGATGAAACATGTGGAACCGGGAAAAAATTTTACAACCCCGGAAGCCATTGTAAGTACAGCACAGACAGATTCTTTTTGACATTTTTACCGGAAGGCTTACAACAGCCGGACTGGTGGAAAGGCTTTTTAAAAGCACCGGAAAGCGAACAGGATCTTCCGATTGTGTTTAACGAGTATTGTACAACGGGGAAATCCATCCCATGAAAATATATGCGAGATCGTAGATGCAATCAAAGGCAAAGGGTTTAAATATTTTGTCATAGATTGTGGCTGGTATAAAGAAAATGGAATTCCGTGGGATATCGGAATGGGTGACTATGAAGTTTCCAGCGAGTTATTTCCGGACGGAATGGAAAAGACGGTTCAGGTAATAAAGGATGCAGGAATGATACCTGGAATCTGGTTTGAGATTGAAAATGTGGGAAGTGCCTCCCGTGCATATCATCTTACAGAACATTTATTGCATAAAGATAATGTGGTATTAACCACATATTTCCGACGTTTCTGGGATATGCAGGATCCATGGGTAGATGAGTATCTTACCGATAAAGTGATTGGAACTTTAAAAAAAATATGGATTTGGCTATATGAAAATCGACTATAATGAAACCATCGGAATCGGTTGTGACGGGGCGGAATCACCAGGAGAAGCTTTCGCAAAAATATGGAAGCCACTGTTTTATTTATCGAAAAAGTAAAAGAAGAGGTTCCGGGAATTGTATTGGAAAACTGTGCGTCCGGAGGACACCGGTTGGAGCCGAAAATGATGTCCGTTATGAGTATGGCTTCCTTTTCTGATGCACATGAGTGCGAAGAAATTCCGATTATAGCAGTAAAACCTGCACCGGGTTATCCATCCGACACAAAGTCAGATCTGGGCTGTAATTCGACAGGATGATTCTCTGAAGAGAATTGCCTATTCTATTTCCAATACGTTTCTTGGTCGTATGTGTATATCAGGAGATGTGACACAGCTTGCACCGGAAAAATGGAATCTGATCGGAGCAGGGAATTTCTTTTTTACGGAAAGATTAAAGACATTATAAAAGAAGGACAGTCTTACCGGTACGGGTAAAAGATCAAAAGTGCACGGCATCCGGAAGGCTGGCAGGCTCTTTTTTGCGGGTAGGAAAAAACAAGCAGGCGTATGTGGTTATTCATGTGTTTGATGGAAAATTGCCGGAGGTAATTGAAATAGAACTTCAGAAGATGCTCCAGATCATATCAGACAAATTTATGCACATCAGGAAATGGAAGTTAGCATAAAAGACCGTAAAATATATTACAGACCAAGTGAAAATAAATCTGCGGTTACACTTTGGCTGGAATAAAATATAAAAAGTGCTAACACCTTCCGCAATTGGTACATGGCACACATCCCCGGCGCTTAAGCTTTGGACGCCAGTCGGAAATCTGTGTGTCATCCCCGGATTTCAATGTCCGGTATGATAACGGTCGGACACGGTCAGTGTCGCGTGTTCCTGCCGGATTACAAGTGGATATAATGTAATCTGCTCCGGCTGCATACAGTTTTGATGCAGTACCGGAGCATAGTTATGTCCATTTACGGTAATCTGCTGATCGTAGGTTACGATCTCACAGATATCATTTTTTTTGTGTAATTGTGGGTGTTTTTTGCACATACATATTGTTTTGAATTTCATAAGTGCCTATCGTGAAAGTTCCGGCAATCGTTTTTATGTTCTGCATGATGGCAGGCCTCTTTACTATTTTATAATCCCTTGTATTATAGTATTAAAATTGAATAACTGTAAAGGAAAATTTTTATATTTTTTAGAATTGCTTTGGGATCTGTTAAGTTTTGTCCTCCATATTTACAGACGCATTTAGAAATGAAAACATCTGGAGAAGGTGGCATTTTAAAACGTTATCTGCTATGATAAATAAAAATAATGAAAAGCACAAAATAGTGGAAAGTGGGTAGAACTATGCAAAAACAGGTTGGAATTGGCAAACAGGATTTTGCAACATTAAGAGAAAAGTCAGTGCTTTTACATTGATAAGACAGATTTCATACGGCAGTGGTGGAACTACAGGGATGATGTTACGCTGATCACACGTCCAAGACGTTTTGGCAAAACCCTTAATATGAGTATGCTCAACTGCTTTTTTCCAATAAATATACAGACAGGGGAGATTTGTTTGAAGGACTTGATATCTGGAAAGATTCCGGGTACCGGCAGATTCAGGGCACATATCCTGTTTTTATATCTCAGTTTTGCATCGGTAAAAGCGGATAATGTATCTGATGCAAAAAACAGGTCAAATCCCGGATTGTAAGTCTGTATCAGGATTTTGAATATCTGCTCGAAAATGAAAAACTTATGGAATCGAAAAAATGGCATACCGGCACATTCTGACAGAGATGGCGGAAATGGATGATGTTACCGCGTGTGACAGTCTTAATTATTTGTGCAGATATTTGGAGCATGCATATGGAAAAAAAGTAATTATCTTACTGGATGAATACGATACGCCGATGCAGGAAGCGAATGTTTACGGTTATTGGGAAGAAATGACTTCTTTTTTGCGTAATCTGTTTCATGCGACATTTAAGACAAATAAGTATTGTATAGATGGTTTACCAAATCGAAATTGACCGAACTGAAGGTGAAGAATGCTTCTTGTCTAAAGGGCAAGAAGATGGGGATTAGAAAGTGTTTTTTACAAGGAGGTGATTAGGTGAATGATCAATTCATACAAGGAGTAATATTTGATTGGGATAAAATTGATAAGGATAGTTATCTGAAGGGAATCAGGGCTTTTAAGGGAGTTGAAAAAACTTGATTTTAACAAACCAATTACTTTTTTTTGTAGGGGAAAATGGCAGCGGTAAATCAACTTTATTGGAAGCACTTGCCATAGCACATGGTTTTAATCCTGAGGGTGGAACGAAGAATTATGTTTTTTCTACGCATGATACACATTCAGAGTTGTGTGATGCGATAAGAATTGCTAAAGGCTATCGGAAGGAAAAGTGGGGGTATTTTTCTTTAAGGGCAGAAAGCTTTTTATAATGTTGCAACGCAGGAAGAAGAATATGCAGATATTACACATCCTTCTGCTAAATATCATGAAAAATCACATGGAGAGAGTTTTCTCGCATTAGCACAGAAATATGAATCCAAATGGCTTGTATCTTTTTGACGAGCCGGAAGCTGCATTATCGCCGCAGAGACAGCTTACATTGTTGATGCAAATATACAGATGTGCAAAAAAGAGGGAGCACAGTTTATTATAGTTACGCATTCGCCAATTTTGTTAGGAATACCAGATGCAGATATTCATTGTTTTTATAATGACACATTCAAAAGAACATGAGGACAGAGAGTTAACAGAAATGTTTAACAATAGGCAGATGCTGTTGGCGATTATCAACGATAAATTCAGTTGATTTCACATATTGAATCTAATAACTGTTATTTAATTCGCAAACCTTGAAGTTTGTTTTCATTTCAGTTATATCACATTGGTTTTCATGAACTCCATTTATGGGAAAAAAATAAGAAATTTGCTGCAACAAGCATAACAATAACGACATGGTAATTTGAAATGTTTTCGACATTAACTCCCATAACTGAAATGGAGACAGATACGATGAGACAATTTAAGAATACCAAATCGATAGTATTGATGTTGTATGTCATGTTGACATATGCTTCGCATTGACGTAAGCTGAAAGTTGAAAATCTGAAACCATTGTTATCGGATCAGTGCGTTACTTCATTGGCTGATGAGCTCTTTGGAATTGCAAGATTATGTCTTTGAGGTAATTTCTGGTGGTGGGTAGATGCAGAAGACTCACTAGAGTTATAATCCTTTAATATGCAAATATATATCCCATCAATATATATACGAAATAAGTATCTCTTTAATCAATTTTAACCAAAGAATATGTTCTTAGATGAGGTGTCTGAAAAGGAACATTATTCTTCATTATGGGTAATTATAACATAGAACATGCTGAACCAGTTGGTTCGTCTGTATGGGCATAACTGAACATTAGCATTTAAACGAGCTAACGCAACTCCTTCGCCAGATACCTGATAGACTTTGTTAATTAAACCAGAAGAAATATCCGTTCTACCTGATTTATTATTTCTAGATTTTTGATTGTTTGCTCTTCCAAAAGCAAAAATTGAACAAAAACTAACAATCCTCGGAAATATTTTGGCCACACTCAAAAAACTTCATTCAAATAATAGAACCTTTTCGTAAGGCCTCCAATCATAATGAAATTTTTGAAATTTTATCATTATGTTGCATGATTTTCAATTGTTACCATAAGCAACCTCCTTTTAATGATTTTGGTATGTTTGTTTTTTTTCAATAATTGTGATATTAAAGAAAATAATTTCAAATTTAATAGTGGTAAATGAACTAACAATTGTACTGATAATAAAGAATATATATAATACCTAATATCACAAAATTTTTCACTACAATCATTTTGTGTGTTTTGTTCTCAATAAACTATATTCAAGATTTTCATCATTGAACTGAACGAAGAG
>VOFK01004082.1_pt1 | contig 37146 bp, 70 predicted proteins | sample 5384121 | NCBI WGS metagenome assembly VOFK01 (sample SAMN12384730, study PRJNA508395) | human gut metagenome | isolation source: healthy gut J | host: Homo sapiens | reverse complement strand
AAACATCATTTCTCCCTTGCTTTACAGGAAATTGATAAACAGCGTAATGACAAGGCTGTTGATAAAATCCGCAACAGGCTGCCCCAATCGGGATCAGCAGATATGCCTTTACAGACGGCACATTTTTTCACACACTGCCTGCATATTTGCCATCGCATTCGGTGTAGCCCCCCATACCGAAACCGCAGGTACCGGAACAAATAACCGCCGCATCATAGTCTTTTCCCATGACGCGGAACACTACAAAAGTAAGTGTACAGAAACATCAGCACCTGTCCTGTCACAACAGGAGCATCGGCACAGCCAGCCCGCCAGCTCAGCTTCAAGCCAGTAATCATCGCCAAAACCAAGGAACATGGAAAGGCTGATACCACCAATGCCATTGATTTCCCCCATATAGATGAGGAAATTTCCCCAGTATATTCACTCAGGTTCCGCATCGGCGGCTACGATCATCCGCACCAATATAAATTGGAAACGTCATTCCTGTCATCGATAAAACCTGAGACAACACTTTCGTTCCGATTCCCATCGCCTTAGAACCAGCTAAGAATGCAGCCGGATACTGTTTTACATGGCGTTCATGTTTTTGCTATGCAGAAGGCTGTCATCTCAGGAATCGCCGTTTTCAAGATCGCTTTCAACCAGCCGTTCGCCGAGCGGTCCCCATCACGCTTTGCCTGCCACCAGACCAAACGTCGCTGCCGCCGTACAAACCGTCGTTGCCCCTGAAATCCCGAAGTCCTCAGCACGGGACCAAACGCCGCCGTACCGTGTCCGCCCGTCATCGGAATCGAGCCGGTACATGCCGACCAACGGATCGAGGTGCAAAAACTTCGCCAGGCCTACCGCAGTTCCGTTCTGCAGCACGATCAGACCGATTACCAGTCCCAGAAAGATAATCATGGATTTCCCGCCGCTTTTCAGAACCTTCAGATTTGCCTGAAAGCCTACCGAGGTAAAGAAAAACACCATGAATACTTCTTTTAAAATATCGTCAAATACAAACTCCGCAATTCCCGTCACATAGCAAATACATGTTGCCACTGCAAAAATAACGCCGCCGATTACCGGCGCAGGAATACAAAACCGCTCCAGCAGCCAGCACTTTTTTCTTAAATATCTTCCAAGCATCAGAGCGAGCACTGCAACTGCCATTGTCTGGATACATATCCAGTTCAATTCTCACTCTTTTCTCCTCTGCTCTCATAATACCGCTCTACCTTTGTGGAACGGAACCGAAATTCCGGCTACAGCAGCGTCTGCGTCCGTAATCAGCTCCACCGGCAGCGCAAAATCCAGCTCCTGCTGTTCCTCAAATAAAAGCGCCGTCAGTTTCCTCACCTACCTGCAGAAACGCCTGCGCCAACAAGACCGCTTTTACGCCAACCGTCGAAACATCCTCTTCCTGTCCCGGATAGGTTCCAGCTGCAATAATACAGCTGTCATAAACCGGATAGCTCTTTTTCAGACGTGCCGCAGCAGCGCTGTCAACATTCAGGAACCGGATTCCTGTCCGCTGCGCCAGATTCGTAATTGCAGCCGTCTGCACTCCTGCCGTACAGAAAAATGCGTCGATCGTGCCATTTTCCAGCTCCTTCGCAGCCTCTGTGTAATTCAGGGAAACTTCCTCCACCAGCTTTTCGTTCAGACCGTATGCCGCCAGAATCTGCAGCGCGTTCTGCTTCGTCCCGGACTCCTTCCTCACCGATGCTGGACCCTGTGTCCTTCCAGCTCTTCCACCGTCGAAATTTTCAGAGTCTGCGCGCACCACAATCTGACACGCTTCTTCATAAACGCCCGCTACAGCCCCTGAATCCACGGATCGGCTCTGTTCCCTGAAACTGCCCGGTTCCGTTCCAGGCATCCTCCAGCAAATCCGCCTGACACAGCGCGAGCTGAATATAATTCTGGGATAAAAGCCGGAGGTTTGCAGCCGATCCGGCGGTCGTACGCACCTCAATCTCCCTGTTGTTCGTCTCGGATTCCAGCTTTGCAAACGCATCAGAAAATGCCTGATACGTTCCTCCAAGTCCCAGCACCCATTTTCAGCCGACCGCTGTCCCTGCCGCAGCTAGACAGCAGCAGAAGCGCCGCCAGAAAAATTCCAATTCTTTTTTTCATTCTGTCTCCATTCCTATGCCATCATTTCCACAAACAATAGAATGCACGCTCTGCAAGCATTCTATTGTCATGAACAATAGAATACACGCTCTGCAAGCATTCTATTGTCATGAACAATAGAATACACGCTCTGCGAGCATTCTATTGTCACTTGAATCATAGCGGAAGAGCCGTAGCAAATCAAGCGTCAGTTCCTTTCTGCGAAATATCTGCAGATTTTTTCTCAGGAAACGGTAGATTTTTTCTTTCAATGCGTTATATAATTGTGGAAGAGTTTGTCGTGACGAATCCCATGCGATTTTTTCAATAACTTTACACTTTAAGTTTACACAGGGGAGTTTCTTATGAATATCGGTTTTGACAATCAAAAGTATCTGCAAATGCAGTCTGCCCATATCCGCAGGCAATTTCATGTGTTCGAAATGCGTGTATCTGGGTGGCGGCAAGCTGTTCGACGACTATCATGCGGCCAGAGTACTGCCCGGATTCGAGAAACCGGACAGTAAATTGAAAATGCTGCTCAGTTAAAGGATCAGGCAGAAATCGTCATCGCGATCTCCGCCAGTGCGCTGGAAACCAACAAAACACGCCGTGATCTCGGTCTGACTTATGACCTCGAGGTGCTGCGTCTTACAGAATCATTCCGCAATATCGGTCTTTACGTCGGAAAGCGTTGTCATCACACAGTATGCCGGTCAGCCGCTGCGGACCTGTTCCGCAAAAAGCTCGAAAACCCTCGGCATCCGCTGCTATATCCACTATATTATTGAGGGTTATCCGACCAACGTGGAAAAAATCGTCAGCGAAGAAGGCTACGGCAAAAACGATTATATCGAAACCAGCCGTCCGCTCGTTGTCGCCGGACCCGGCAGCGGCAAAATGGCTACCTGCCTTTCCCAGCTGTATCATGAGCATCTGCGCGGCGTCAACGCCGGCTACGCGAAATTCGAGACATTCCCGATCTGGAACCTGCCGTTAAAGCACCCGGTCAACCTCGCCTATGAAGGCTGCTAGCTGATTTAAACGACGTCAACATGATCGACCCGTTCCATCTGGAAGCTTACGGCGTTACCACCGTCAACTACAACCGCGACGTTGAGATTTTCCCTGTTCTGAGCGCTATTTTTGAAGAAATCATGGGCGAATGTCGCTTACAAGTCTCCTACGGACATGGGCGTCAACATGGCTGGCAACTGTATCATCGACGATGAGGCCTGCAAGGGAAGCCTCCAGACAGGAAATCATCCGCCGTTATTACAACTGCTTATGCGACTTAAAGCGCGGAAACTCCACGCCCGCCGTTTTGTACAAGCTCGAGCTTCTGATGAAGCAGGCTGGAATTACCGTTGCAGACCGCAAGGTAATCGCTGCTGCCATGAACCGCGAAGAGGCTACCGGCGCTCCCGCCGCTGCCATCGAGCTTCCTGACGGCACTCTGGTGACCGGCAAGACCTCCGACCTGCTCGGCGCATCCGCAGCCTGCCTGCTCAACGCCTTAAAGATTCTTGCAGGCATCGATCATGAGATCCATCTGGTATCTCCGGATGCGATCCACCCGATCCAGACCCTCAAGATCAACTATCTGGGCAGCCAGAACCCTCGTCTTCATACGGACGAAATTCTGATCGCACTTTCCATCAGTGCTGCAACCAGCCCGGACGCTGCCCGCGCCCTGAATGCGGTTCCGCTCTTAAAAGGATGCGAGGTTCATTCCTCCGTTCTGCTTTCCTCTGTAGATGAGGGCATCTTCAAAAAGCTCGGCATGCATCTGACCTGCGAACCGAAAAATGAAGAGAAAGATGTAAAAAAACAGTAAACAGGATTTCCGGCGGAGTACAAATTCAACATTATTTTGCTCCGCCATGTTTTTATGTAAAAAATGGCACCCACTTCTATCGTGGATGCCATTTTTTACAATTTTTCTTTTTACAGCTTCTTTTTATAATGTCCGATGACCGTCACACCCTCGTTCATAACAATAAACGCATGCGGATCGTATTTGAGCACAATGTTTTTCAGCTGACCGACCTCGTACTTGGACACGAGAATGTAAAAAGCATGTTCGACTTTTCATTCGTGTAAGCGCCCGTGCTTTCCAGACGAGTAATTCCTCTGTCCATCTTCTGCAGGATTTCCTGCTCCAGTTCCATGTCGTCCAGCTTCGTGATAATCCGCACCTCGACGTTAATGTTCTGTGAATGCTCGTGATCGACCGCAAACGCGCTGACCGCCGCGTAGATCAGAGAATAAATCACGGTGCTGACGTCAAACAGGAACAGGCAGATTCCGTAAAGTACAGCGTTCGTGATGATATTGACCTTGCCGACGCTGATATTTTTCTTCCATTTGATCAAAAGCAGCGCAATAATATCAGTTCCACCCAGCGATGCCCCCATCCGAAGCGCCGTTCCCATGCCGAAGCCGCACATCAGGGCACCGATCACCGTGCTACAGAATGTCATTATGTAAAAAAGCGTCTCCGTCGGAATCGGGATAAACGACAAAAATATCGTCACCGCTGTCAGACAGCAAATCGTTTTTACGAAAAACTGTTTTCCAATATCTTTCATACCGAGTAGAAGCACCGGAATATTGATCGCATAATAAATCAGACCCGCGATATCAAAAATTCTGAATCGGCAGATGCAGATAACTGACCAAAATCGTTCGTACAATCTGGGCAAAACCCATAATGCCTCCACTGTACAATCCTGCCGGTACGATAAACAAATTGACGCCCGCTGAATAAATTGCCGCGCCCCCGATTGCGATCGCCAGCCGTTTGGATTCTTCTGCAATTTCTCCTTCCAAACGCTGAAATTGTCCCCGTTTTTCTTCTTTTGTCTTTTCCATTCCTGTCCTCCTGCTTTTTCCCTGCAGATTTTTATTGCACCAGGCAATCCCTGTATTCTTATGATGTCGGGGTCAAAAGCCCCTACCTTGATGCCTGCGGATTATTCCGTGCTGTGCACTCCCACAACCCTGGCATCATTCTTATTTTACTATGTCTGCGTTTTAGATTCAACCGTTCCGTCACCGCGAATGGCGCGAGTGAACTGTACAGTTCATCCGCACCTGAACACTGCAATGCTCAGGTGCGAAATGAACCGCCGAAACGTTGTTTCCTGTCATACCGATAAAATTCACTGAAACTGCGTTCGGACTACTTTTCGACGGCTTACGCCTCCTGGTCAACCCTACCCAGAAATGTCAGCAAATAGATGCCGCAGATTCCGACCAGCACATAAATAATCCGGCTGATCCACGTCATATCTCCAAAGATCAGCCGAACCAGATCCAGCCGGAACAATCCGATCAGTCCCCAGTTGACAGCTCCAATAAAGACGACGATCAACGCGATATAATCCAGTGTCTTGCTCATTTTTCAGCCTCCTTTCAGATAGCATGGCACGGCAGCCATGACATAGTCATACAATGCAATGACATAGTCATGAAACGACCCTATCGTTTGAACTGTCTGCCAGCCATTTACAGCGTTTCCGGTTTCCGTCGATTTTATACGCGAAGGGTACAAGGGAACTGTAATGAATTTTGTTACTGTTCACTCGCGCCATTCGCAAAAGCGCATCTTCGATGCTCTCCGCTGCTTTGCAGCTCTTTTTGCTCATAGAATGGCGCTCCCTTCGTACTCTTCTGAGTTCAGATTTTCGTGCAAGCACGGAATCTGAACTCAGAAGAGTACGAGTGAACTGTAACAAATTTTCTCTGCAAAAATACCTTGTCATCCGCTATCCGAAAGGATTATGATAAATGCGCAGCGCCCTCTGGCGTATTCCTTATCATGAAAGGAGATTTTTTCCATGGAACAAATGTATATAACACGGCTGGAGCATGTCTGCTCCCGCTTAACCAAAATGGGACTGACTCAGATGATCGTCAGCGATCCTTTGAGCATCCGCTATCTGACCGGCGTATGGGTTGACCCTTACGAACGTCTCTATGCGCTGTACCTGCGCACTGACGGAAAGCATCGCTTTTTCTTAAATAATCTTTTTGTTGTCCCGGATATCGACATCCCGAAAACCTGGTTTTCCGATACAGACGACGGCGTTGCCGTTATCGCGGGGCTGGTGGACGGCAACGTAGACATGGGTATCGACAAAAACTGGCCCGCACGTTTCCTGCTCGCCCTGATGGAGCATCATCCCAATGTCCGCTATGTAAACGCATCCTCCTGCATCGACGGCGAGCGCGCAATCAAGGACGAATATGAACGCCAGAAAATGCGCGAGGCATCCCTTTTAAACGACGCCTGCATCGAAAAGGCTGCCGCCCACATCAAAGCAGGCATGACCGAGCTGGAATGCGCGGATTATATCCGCTCCCTCTATAAAGAAGCCGGATGTATAGAAAGCTTTTCCACCATAGTTTCGTTTGGTGCAAACGCTGCTGACCCGCACCACGAGCCTGACGACACCGTATTAAAGCCCGGCGACGGCATCGTTATCGATATGGGCTGTGAAACAGAGGGCTACTGCTCCGATATGACCCGTACCTTTTTCTGCGAAACGGCCGATCCCGACTTACGCTGCGATCCACGACCTCGTCCGCAGCGCCAACGAAAAAGCGGAAAGCCTGATTCGTCCAGGCGTGCGTTTCTGCGATCTGGACAAGGCAGCGCGGGACGTGATCTCCGAAGCAGGATACGGCGAATATTTCACGCATCGCCTCGGACATTCCATCGGCATGCAGGCCCATGAAGCCGGCGACGTCAGCCAGGGCAATCCGGCAGAAATTCAGGAGGGTATGACCTTCTCCATCGAACCCGGCGTCTATCTGCCCGGCAAATTTGGCGTTCGCGTAGAAGACCTTGTGTTAGTCACTGCTGACGGCTGCGAGGTTTTTAAACCACGCCGACAAACATTGGAAAGTCATTGGCTGACCTGCCGCCGCATTCTATCCTCTAAAAAATTTGAGTTACACAACAATAGAATGCACGCTCTGCGAGCATTCTATTGTCATGAATAAAAGTGTCGCGCTGCGGGCATTCTATTGTTACGGGAAAAGGACAGACCATTTTGAACGTCTCACTTTCGGACAGTTCAAAATATCTGTCCATTTTTTTATTTTACGTTCTCATGTAAACTATAAGTATGTTAAAATAGAAAAAAAACTGATTTTTGTCTATTTATAAACTTACAAACAGTCAAAGGAGCCGTTATGACGAAAAATGACATTACCCGCGGCCTGATCGATTTTGCAGTCAGCCAGTGTCTCAAAAATATAAAAGAAGATCCATACAGAAGTATCCGTCGTCTGGCTGACCTCGGACGTCAGTTTGCCAAGGGACGTTTTCAGGAAGAGCTTTTTTCCCTCTTCCAGAGATTGCTGCTCAACGAAGACGGCCCTTATTATGAAATGCTAAAGCAGCTGGTTTCTTCCGTCGATACCGACTCCCTCAAGACGCTCGGCATCAATATCGGCTATAATTCCTGGACCTGCGGCGCTTCCCGGCTCCGTCAGATCACCGCTGAAAAGACTATCCGCACTGGCTTGCAGAGATCTCCCTTTCTCCGGAAAGCTCTGCCTCCCAGTTAAAAGAACAGCTCTCCGCCGCCCTGAAAAATGGTACCTACGCGTTCCGTCTCCATCTGCCTGCCCAGAGCATTACCACAGACACCAGACAACTTGGGCTTATCCGTGAATTTCCTGACTGCAGCTTTTTCCTCGACTTCATGGACACCGACTGCACCTACTCGGACGACCTTTTGGAACTCACCTGCAGCTGCGACAACCTCGCATTTCTGGTTCCGTTCGGCTCCCTGCAGAGCCGTCAGCTTGTCGACCTTTTGAATGCGCGCCAGCGTATCTACGGTGTCTGCCGCACATACGACAATACAAACGCGGCTGAAAGGATCTCCGACTCACAGATTTCCGAGATGCTTTCCTGGGGCAGCCCGCTGCTCTTCTTCCTGGCTGCTGACGATACAACGCAGGATAACCGGCTTCTTGTCGACAATGCCATTTTTAGACGCCCGTCTCCACCAGACGTATCCTGCGCTTCTCATTCATCTGGACGCTGACGTTGCCCGGATCCAGCAGCTTTTGTTATCGTCCCGGAAAAACCTGTGAAACAATAGAATGCACGCTCTGCGAGCATTCTATTGTCATGAACTATGAGAAACACGCTTTGCGAGTTTCTCAAGTTATCGCGGCAGTCGCCAAGGTCTCGTGCAAGCACGGACTTTGTCTCGTTGCTCGCGTAAATAAAATCTCGCTCCGTTGCTTTACGAAAGCGCAGATTTACTTTTCCATCAAAAAAGTGTATGCTCTGTTGGTTTTCCCAAGAAACCACAGTCCATACACTTTTCTTTTCCCATTTTTAAACTTTTTTATTCTGAAAAAGCGGAATCTCATTCTGCGCGCCGGCTTCCTCCGCAATGATTTTCCGGGCAAGACCCAGAGAAATATCATGTAAATCCTCTACAAACTCCTCCGGTGTAATCTTACTGCCCTCGCGCAGCCAGTAGACCAGTTCTCCCAAAACGCCCTCGCACAGAAAAGCAATATAGAACTCCTTTTTCCGCCCCTCTTCCACCAGATTCTGTGTCAGGAGCATCAAAACCGGACGAAGCATTCCACAGAAATATTCCCCGGAAAGAATTCTGTCCTTCTACCTGAAGCGCGTTCTGATAAAACAGACGCTCCCCTGTAAAAATGGCTGCAGAGCGCTTCCAGCATATCCCACTCATTGCGGCAGCTACTCCAGTCCATCCGCTCAATAAAATCCACATAAAAAATCCAGTTTACCAGGTCATATTTGTCCCGGAAATGATAATAAAAGCTTTTCCGGTTCATGCCGCAATCCTCGCAAATATCTCCTACGCTGATTTTGGAAAAAGGCTTTTTTCTCCATCAGCTTCTTCATCGATACGGCCAGTGCATTTTTGGTAATGGTGAATGCGCCATCTCAACCTCCGGATAAAAGCTGCATCAGTAACGGCAGCGCTTTAATAATGCGATACCTGTCGGGTACGGACCGGTATGGACACCGATCGTCGCACCTACATGAAAGACTTCAAATCGTTTGATCTCCCTTCATAGTCCCTAAACGCAGCCTTCACCTGTTCTTCAAATTTAGCGAATTCTTCTTTTGTCCAGCCCGCATTCCAGACCTATCCGGTATTCTTTTAAATCAATATGGTCCGCCTCAATATAAGCCTTCGCCTTATCGATCACAGACTGCAGTGATTTTTTTCTTCCTCTGCTGACACCTGCTGAGACCAGCTCTTTATTGACATATTCGATCATCGGCTTAATCTTTAATACATTGCCGATTGTCGCCGCCGCTTCTGCCAATTCTGCCGCCATGCTGCAGATAATCCAGATCGTTCGTTGTAAAAAGATTCTGCCGGTCGGACGGATCTCTTCCAGAAGCTTCACTGCCTCCTTCATATCCAGCTCCCGCTCCGCGCAGTCTGCAGGCTTCCTCAACAAACATCCCCTGCAGTGCCGTCACTTCCTCCGAATCCACAACCTCGATCTGTGCTTCCGGATAGTCCTCCAGAATCTGGTTTTTCGCATTCATCGCCGACTGAATAGAGCCGGAAAAATGCTGCATTTAAGCAGATACACAGAACCGGCACGCCGTCTTTTGCATACTTTTCAAATACATCGACATAATCCTGAACCGAAGGCATCGAAGTCTTGGGGAATGTTCCTGCCCGGTCCGCCATCATCTGGTAGAAATCCTCTACACTGATATCGACGCCCTCTTTCATATAGTTTTCTTCTTCAAAAGAAACATAAAACGGAACAATATCAACTCCCAGTTCCTGCGCGCGCTCTTTCGGCAGATCAGAGCTGTCGCTCACAATCTGAAATTTCATTTTTTCCTTCTCTTTCGCTTTTCTTCGAAAACGAGCTTATCTCTTGTAGTCAGTCAAACCGTCTTTTAAAATCTCTGCCAGCTGTGCAGGAGTCATCGTCTTGTTCTTCATCTGCTCGATTTCTTCCGCTTTTACGCCGATCAGCTGCACCAGCTGCACCTTGCCGAAGGAGATTCCACCGTTCCAATGTCGTCCTCCTTGGTGATAAATCCGGTGATCGCAGATTTCGATGCGGCATCCAGACCTCTCTGCTGCCCCATCGCCAGAAACTGCCCGGCGTGAACTGATGTCCGTTGTTGACCGTGATGCCCGCAATCATCTGAAGCAGGCTGCATATATGACGAACCTCCAGAGCAGGATTTTCCAGTCCTTCTTTTTTCAGCTTCAGCGTCAGCTCAAACCCGTATCCGCTCCGCTCCGGGTTGCCGTTCTGCTTCTCGTACAGTTCAGAAAGACCATAGGTTACAAAATGGAAATAGTCCCCGCCGTTATAAACGCTGATCCCGTCCAGCGGTCCCATTTCATCCGGCTTGTAGCTCGCATAACAGCCGAAATGTGCCGGAATCTTCTGATCCGGATAGCGCTTTTTCAAAGCATTCGGTAATCGCATTCCAACCGGGCGCTTCTTTATAAATAACCTCTTCCGGCTCGCTCTGCAGCATATGCCCCGGATGTACCTTGCCGATCACGCGCTCTGCGACGCGATTGCCGCCTGTCTCGCATTTTCTTCCCCGGCGCTGACCTTTTCCACACTGCCGACCTTCGGCACCGCGATATCTGCAACAGTTACTGCAAAGCACTCCCGACCAACACAGTCTACATAATAAACTGGTCTCCGCGGTGCACCCCCCCCTCGTACCCACACCACATGACAACCCATCACTACGCTGCCGTCTTTTAACAGAAAGAGATTTTCAATAATTGCCTGAGAAAATTCCTCCTCCCCTGCATTCCGATCCTGAAACTCCATCGGTATTTCCCCCTTTTATCAATATTCCCGTGTATCCAGATACTTCATATAGTTGACGACCATCATCGCAATCTTAAAGGTCATCGCGTCCTCAAAGGTTCTGATATCCAGCCCTGTCGCTTTCTGCAGCTTTTCAATTCTGTATACAAGCGTATTTCTGTGGATGAAGAGCTGTCTGCTCGTCTCGGACACATTTAAGTTGTTCTCGAAAAATTTGTTGATCGTTGTCAGCGTCTCTTCATCCAGATCGTAAACCTGATTGCCACCGAAAATCTCTTCGATGAAAATCCGGCACAGATTGACGGGCAGCTGGTAGATCAGACGTCCGATTCCCAGTGTAGAATATGCGATGACATTTTTTTCCGCATAGAAAATTCTGCCAACGTCCATCGCCATCGTCGCTTCTTTATAAGATTTGGAAACCTCTCTCAGCTCCTGCACGACCGTACCGTAGGAAACGCGCACCTTGAGCATCGCTTCGCTGTTCATCATATCGACGATCGTATTCGCGATCAGATCCAGGGATTCCGGGGAAGCATCGCGCTCCACCGCTTTGATCAGGATAATATTCTTTTCATCCACTGCGGTAATATAATCACCGTTCTGGCTGCTGAACAGGCTCCTCAACAGCTCCATGCCGCTGCTGTCTTTTTTCCAGTCTCGTCTCAACCAGATATACAAATTCTCGGTCCCTCCACTTCAATATGAAGCTTCTGTGCCCGGTTATAGATATCTACCAGAAGTAAGTTATCCAGAATCAGGTTCTGGAAGAAATTGTTCCGGTCAAACCGTTCCTTTATAAGCAATGATCAGATTCTGAATCTGGCTGACTGCAATCTTGCCGACCATATATGCATCATCATTGTTGCTGCGCGACGCCAGAACATATGCCACCTCGCTATCGTCCAGCACCTTCAGAAAGTGATATCCGCCGACCACCTGGCTATCTGCCGGAGATGCGGCAAATCCCGTAATAATTTCACGGGAATTTCAATATCCTCAGTCGTTGCAGCCACCTTTATGCCATCCAGGTCGAACACATAAATATCGACCTTGGTAATTGCTTTCAATTCATCGATACTCGTCTGAATGATCTGATTTGAAATCATATCCGTTCCTCTCATTCTGCATTTTTCGTCAAAAGTCACAAACTTCTTATCAATTATAATAAAAACATCGGCATTTTTGTGCAAAGTTTTTTTTTCCGACGGATCGTTGCAGCCTTCTGCCCATCCTTTTTCCATCGTCGGTTCACCCTTTCCGCCGACTTCCAGCTTTACTCCGAAAGTCCTTTCAGACTTTCCAGAAGATCCAGATCCTCCTGCTGCACTTTGATGTTCGCCATCATCGGTTCCTCACCCGGACGCTGCAGGGAAATTTCGATTATCGTTCCCGGCTCGATCGGTCTGGAAAGGGCCGCTTTACAAAAAGCGCTGAATTTGGGATGATTTTTTGTAAACGCAGCCTTTGCACTCATTAGTTTTAAAATTGCGGAAGGGTTCATTTGTTTCTCCTTTTCGACTTGTTCTTTTTCCTGCTATTCATTATAATGTAGCAGGACATTACTGTTCTACAGCTTTCCCAAAATCACGGAGGTTTCTGATGAAAAAAACAAATTACCATACACACGAAAACGCTGTATGCACGCCGGGTACAGACGCAGATTATGTAAAAGCTGCCCTGGATGCAGGCCTTGGACGTTCTCGGCTTCAGTGACCGGTCCGTTTCCGGACAACCGCTTTGACTCCCGCATGCCCCTATGCCGACCTCGACGAATATCTTGCATGTATGGATGCCTGCTTGCCCGACCGTTCCCTTCCCGATCCTGAAAGGACTGGAAATTGAATACTGCCCTGACAGCCGCGATTATTATTCCTTTTTATTAAAAGAAAAAAAGCTGGATTATCTGCTGCTGGGTCAGCATTATTACCAGGAGGACGACGGTTCCTACATTTCTGCCTTCTCGATTCCTGAAAAAATCGGTACGCGCGGATATATCAAATATGCCCATTCCGTCAAAAAAGCGTTGGAAACCGGATACTTCCCGATTCTCGCGCATCCCGATGTATTTTTCAACAATCCCTATTCCTGGGATGACAACTGCGAGGAGGCCTGTGATATCATCCTAAACGCCGCCGTCCAGACCGGAGCTGTTTTGGAATTAAATGCCAACGGCATCCGAAAAGGCATCCAATCCTTAGGAAACGACCACCGCTGGCCTTATCCATACGCTGACTTCTGGAAAAAAGTCGCCAAAACTTCCATTCCCGTCCTGATCGGCTCCGACTGCCATGATCCTGCCTTCATGTGGGATTCCTGCGTCGAGGAAGCCTACCGGATCGCTGCCGAGTGGAACCTGGTGATAACCTGACGGATACATTCTAAAACGATACAGTTCACACGCGCCATTCGCAATACAATAGAATGTACGCTTCGCGAACATTCTATTGTCATGAACCGCATCTTCGATGCTTTCCGCTGCTTCGCAGCTCCTTTTGCTCATGAAAAGGCACGAGTGAACTGTAGAATTCAAAAAGAGCCATTGCATTTCGCAATGGCTCTTTGCTATGTTCTTGATTAGTTGGTAATAACCTGCTCGGTCTCTTTGTCGAATACGTGGATCTTCTCAACATCCAGAGCGAACTTAACGGTATCGCCAGGTCTTGCATTGGAACGAGGATCTACTCTTGCGGTCATCGCGAACTCGCCCAGATCGAAATACAGGAATACTTCAGCACCAAGCAGTTCGTAAACCTTGATGGTAGAAGAGAATACGCATTTAGCGGTCTCAATGAACATCTCGGAATCGTAAACATCTTCAGGACGGATACCCATAGTAACAGTCTTTCCGTTGTAACCGCCATCAATCAGCTTCTTAGCCTTTGCAGGAGGAAGCGGGATGGACTGACCAGCTACTTCCAGAGTTACTGCAGTGCCGTTGATTCTTACAACTGCATCCAGGAAGTTCATCTGCGGAGATCCCATGAATCCTGCTACGAACAGGTTGCAAGGCTTCTCATACAGGTTCTGAGGAGTATCTACCTGCTGGATAACGCCGTCCTTCATAACAACGATTCTGGTACCAAGAGTCATAGCCTCTGTCTGGTCATGTGTTACGTAGATGATTGTTGCACCCAGTCTCTGATGCAGCTTGGCGATCTCGATACGCATCTGTACACGAAACTTTGCATCCAGGTTGGAAAGCGGCTCGTCCATAAGGAATACTTTAGGGTTACGAACGATTGCACGTCCCATAGCAACACGCTGTCTCTGACCACCGGACAGAGCCTTCGGCTTACGATCAAGCAGCTGAGTCAGATCCAAGACCTTTGCAGCTTCTTTTACCATCTTGTCGATTTCATCCTTCGGAACTTTTCTTAGTTTCAGACCAATGCCATGTTGTCATATACTGACATATGTGGATACAGAGCGTAGTTCTGGAATACCATTGCGATATCTCTGTCCTTAGGCTCTACATCGTTAACTACTCTGTCACCGATCTTCAGTTCACCGGAAGAGATATCTTCCAGACCAGCGATCATACGAAGGGTAGTGGACTTACCACATCCTGAAGGTCCTACGAAAATGATAAACTCCTTATCTGCGATCTCAAGGTTGAAGTTTTTAACAGCCTCAAAACCATTGGGGTACACTTTGCAAATGTTCTTTAAAGATAAGCTTGCCATTATTTTGCCTCCCTGAAAATTTAATCTCGAGCTTTCTCGATTGAATCTAGATCTAGTATACCGAAAATACCTGATTTTGGCTATACCAGTATTCCACAAACTTTTTGGAGATGCTTGTGGAATCTGCCAAAAAAGATTTTAACTCCAAAAGCTCATCAGCGTTTTTTGAACAAAACGTATCGTTTCTATCTATGCACTTTGCCAAAGCGCTGTTTGGTTAAATCTGATTTTCGGTTTCAACAGCATCTGTTTCTGTCTTGTTTTTCTGCGGATTCTGCTGTTTTTGCCGCTGCTTCCGCTTCCAGTGCCGCCTGCTTTGCCTGTTCTTCCTCTACGATAAAGGACAGGGGGGAGCCAGGTTCGCCATCCTGTACCTGTTCTTCAGGCTCAAAGCGTTTGAAGATCCCGACATACAGCAGACTGCTGAAATATGCGACTGCAGGGACTCCAAGAAGGAACAGAAACGGCAGAGCCTGGATCGTTACCAGTAATAAAGCAACCGGAATCAGATGGATGATCACGATCAGGACGCTCTTGGGCAGGTTCATAAAGCTGATCAGGAACGCATTCCGGAAGGTATTTTTACAGTGTTGTCAAATCTGGACAAAACCGGGGGAAAATATAAAAGGCCGGTCAGCAGTAGGAGGAAGGATACGATAAACAGCACCGTTTTCATGATCTTTTGCACTGCTTCCTGTCATCATCACCAGCGTGACTCTCCAGTCCACTGCGATAATCGCAATCACAACGAGCATAATCAGCCAGATGATAGTCGCCTGCTTAAAATTTTTCTTTAAAGGACTTAAAATATCCTTTTTATGATATACGGGTCATCCCCTCTCGCCATTTTGATCGTCACATAATACAGTGCCGTAATCGCCGCCCCTGCCGTAAAAATCGGAATACAGCAGATGATTGTCAGCACGTTCAGGATCATCAGGTTGGCAACCTTGCTCAAAAAGACCATGACCGGGCTGTCCAGGTTAAAAAGCTTCATTCATACATTCCTCTCTTCTCTTGTTGTCAAAATTTATCAAAAACCGTTCGTGCGGTTTTAGATCATTTTTTAGCTGTCTATATCAGGAAAATCTGGCGTCAGTTTTTTCCTTTCTGGAAAACATGGTTCAGGAAATCGATCACGCTCTGCTTCAGGTCCTGCCAGAAATGCTGCGCTGTGTTAGCTGCAATCGCTTTGGCAGTCTCCATCACGGTCTCTTTTGCAGGTTCGATCAGCTGTTCCTGAATCGTCTCGCCGAAGGACCTGCAAGCTGCTCCTGCAGCGCATCCGAGGTTTTCTACCAGCGTATCACCGTAGCTTTCATACATTTTCTGTGCAAGCGCAATGACTGTCTCATGGTTTAAGCCGATCCCGTTTAACTGCTGCAACGCAGAAGCAAGCGTCGTTCTCGTGCTCTCGTCAAGGGAAACGCCGAACTCCTTTTCTCCCTCGCTGATCGCAGCTTTGATATCCTCTGCGTTATCCAGCTCGCCTGCGTCCCACTTTTCTTTTTTACAAAATCCAGCAGCTTTGCAAAATCCTCATCGCTGATGGATTTGGCGGCTCTGTCTCTGTCTGCGGCTGTTCCTGCATCTGCGCACTCCCGCCGTCTGTCCCGGCGCTGCACAGACCCGGTACAGCGATGCTGGATACTGCAATCGCCGTCGATAACATCATTGCTGCAATCCCTGTTTTCTTCATATTCTCCTCGCATTCTGCCGCTTAAGCGACAAATGAAACCTAAAACTGCATTTTCTAAAAAACTCTGTCCAGCCACCGGGCTGTATTTAAAATCCATTTTAAAAGGTCTGCATCCATCCTCTTCCCGGCCGATTTCATTGACCAGCTCGTGACGCATACCGGGATATAATTTGCACTCCACCTGCGTCATCCCGCTGTTTTGAAGCTTTCTGCAACCTCAGAACCGCTTTGCCATAGCTGCCGACCGGATCCTCCTGTCCTGCGACAAACAGCACCGGAAGCTCTTTGGGAATTTTATGAATGCTTTCCGGGTCGTGAAGCCTGCCGATCAGTTCAAACAGCGTCTCAAACCCGTTGACTGTAAAGACGAAGCCGCACTGCGGATCGTCCAGGTATTTTGAACCTCTTTTTTGTCCCGGGACAGCCAATCCATGCTTCCAACGCCGTCTGTAATCTTTTTCTGATAGCTTCCAAATGCCATTTTGTCCAACAGACGGCTCACATGCGTATCCCCTAAAAAAGCCTTCTGAAGCTTCGTCACTGCTTTGGCTGCATTTAAAACCGCCTTCGGCTGCATACCGGTTCCCATCACGATCGCTCCGTCAATTCCGCTGCCGTAACGGCTCAGGTAATTGCGGAGGATGAAAGATCCCATGCTATGTCCCAATAACAGATACGGAACACCGGGGTACTGCTCCTGCACTATTTTTTTGAGACGATGAACATCCCGAACTACCACCGTCGCCGGATCATGCGCGCAGAAATAGCCGTAGATCCCGTTTTCCCCGACGCTCTTTCCGTGTCCCAGATGATCCTCCCCGGTCACCAGAATCCCCTGCCTGGTCAGTACGGAGGCCAGACGCTCATATCGTTCGATATATTCCGCCATACCGTGCACGATCTGCAGGATACAGACCGGTTTACCCTCCGGTATCCATTTTACTGCATGAATCTTCGTTTTACCATCTCTTGACAGGAAAAAAATTTCTTCTTTTTTCATATCCCGTTCCCCCGTTTCGTTTTCCCCTCTTTTTCCGGAAACAGCCGCATGCCTCCGTTTACAGACAGAGCCGCAGCAAAGAAAAATCCTGCTGCTTTTTCACAGCAAATTCTCTTCTGCGGCCCTCACATTTTTATATTAACATTATATAAAGTTCCGGTCAACTCTAACCGTCAGCAGATCTCTGCTCCGGCAGGCATATTTTTCTCGGGTGTTACCAGCGCAAGATTGCCTTCGGCATCCTCTGCGCACAGCAGCATGCCTTCCGACAGAACACCGGCGAGCTTTGCAGGCTTTAAGTTCACTAAAACCATAACCTTTTTGCCTACCATCTCTTCCGCCGTGTAATGTGCGCGGATTCCGAAACGATCTGTTTTACTTCTTTTCCGATTTTTTTACCTGGGAGCAGAAGCTTTTGGACTTCGGAACCGGTTCGCATTTGATGATTTCGCCAACCGCGAACTGCATCTTTTCGAAATCTTCAAAGGTGATCTCCGGCTTTTTCGTCAGCTCCATCACGTCCTCTTCTTTTTCTTCCTCAGCCTCTTCCGTCAGCGCCTTACGCGCCTCAAACATCGCTGCTGCCTTTTCCAGAACTTCCTTTACATCCAGTCTTGCGAACAGGATTTCCGGTTTCTCTGTAACTTTGCTGCCGGATATATAGCCGCCGAAGGTCGTGCATTCTTCGAAGCTTTGCGCAGGGAAGTATTGAGCTGGGCTGCGATCTTTTCCGCAGTGCCCGGCATATAAGGCTCCAGCAGGGACGCACCGATTACAATGCTCTCTGTCAGGTTATACAATACGGTAGCAAGACGGTCTGCTTTTGCAGGGTCTTTTGCCAGCACCCACGGTTCTGTCTCGTCGATATATTTGTTGCAGCGCTTGAACAGCGTAAAAATATCGGTGATCGCGTCTGCGACTCTCCAGCCTTCCATCTTTATCGGCCCGGTTGCCATTGCCTTCAGATCTCATCTACTTCTTCTGCTGCGCCCTTATCCGCTACAACGCCGCCGAAATACTTGTTGCTCATGGAAATCGTTACGATTTACCAGGTTGCAGCGTATTGGCGAGATCGGAATTTAACCGTTCTACCATCAGCTCCCAGCAATTACGCCATCATTTTCAAACGGCATCTCATGCAGTACGAAATAGCGGACTGCGTCAACGCCGAAGAAATCTACCAGATCATCCGCATAGAGCACGTTTCCTTTGGATTTGCTCATCTTGCCATCCCCAGCAGCAGCCAGGGATGTCCGAATACCTGCTTGGGCAGGGGCTCATTCAATGCCATCAGGAAAATCGGCCAGTAAATTGTATGGAAGCGGATGATATCTTTTCCGATCAGATGCAGATTCCAGCCGGCCAGGAAGCTTTTTGATACTGCTCGGTGCTGTTGCCATCTGCGCATCGTAGCCGATACCGGTGATGTAGTTGGTCAGTGCATCCAGCCATACATAAACAACGTGTTTCTCATCGAAATCAACCGGGATACCCCATTTGAAAGAGGTTCTGGAAACGCACAGATCCTGCAGTCCGGGAAGCAGGAAATTGTTCATCATCTCGTTTTTGCGGGATACCGGCTGGATAAATTCCGGATGGCTGTTGATATGGTCGATCAGGCGCTGCGCATATTTGCTCATTCTGAAGAAATATGCTTCTTCCTTTGCAGGTTTCACTTCTCTGCCGCAGTCCGGACATTTTCCGTCCTTTAACTGGGACTGTGTCCAGAAGGATTCACATGGCGTACAGTACATTCCTTCATAAGAGCCTTTGTAAATATCGCCCTGATCATACAGGCGCTTGAAAATTTTCTGTACCTGTTTTTCATGATCCGGGTCTGTCGTACGGATGAACTTGTCATAAGAAGTACCCATCAGATCCCAGATTCTCTTGATTTCTGCGGAAGCCTTATCTACGTATTCCCTGAGGTGTTACGCCCGCTTCCGCTGCCTTTAATTCAATTTTCTGTCCATGCTCGTCTGTTCCGGTCTGGAAAAGACATCATATCCGTCTTTTCTCTTAAACCGCGCGATGCTGTCTGCCAGAACTGCTTCATAGGTATTGCCGATATGCGGTTTGCCCGATGCATACGCAATGGCAGTTGTCATGTAAAATTTTCCTTTGCTCATACTTCCTCCTTAATGTCGCAACAATAGAATGCACGCTCTGCGAGCATTCTATTGTCATGAATAAAAAATCGCCTCCTCATTGCAGCTAAAAAGCCACAACAAGAAGGCGAATCGTTCGCGGTACCACTTCTGTTCATATACTTCTCACAAAGTATATCTTATCGGGTGCTGCGCCGTTTGGTGCAAGACCCTTCCGCTATAACAGGCGGACCTGTCGCAGCCTTACCTCTCCGGTTCGGTGCGCCGCTCTGGAGCCATGTTCCATCCGCTTCTTCCCGACTTCTCTCAGCTTCCTGCCGCCTGTATCGGGCTGCATTCAAAAGTCCTCTCTGTAAAGCTTCCCCGGATGTACTCTCTCCGTCTTTGCATTCTCTTTTTCAATATCCGGCTGCCGCCACATCTGACCGCAGCTTCATACGTTTACAGTAGCACAAAAGGCCTGGCCTGTCAACGGCTGGCTCACAGCTTTAACCCTTTCAGCAGGTCGCCCAGCGAGGTTCCGACCGCCTCATTCGAGCTGTACTCTTCCGCCTGTTTTTCTTCCAGCTCGTCCGGCTCTGCGCTCTCGGCTGCTGCCTTGATACTCAGGCTGATCCGGTTGTCCTTCGTATTTAAAACAACTGCCCGCACGGTATCCCCGACTGTCAGCACCTCTGAAGGCTTTTTCAGACGCTTCTGGCTGATCTGGGAAATGTACCAAACCACTTAATCCATCGCCAAGATCCACAAATGCACCGTATGGCATCAGGCTTTCCACGTCCCTCTACAACTGTACCAGGCACGATCATGGAAATTTTATGGTTCAGGCGCTCCGCTTCCTTTTCTTTCAGGACGTCCTTTGCGGACAACACAAGCTTCTGGCGGTCTGAATCCACCGTAATCACGCGCACTTCCAGCGTTTTTCCCGACAAACCCCGTCGTATCCCTCCACATAATCCAGTGCCAGCTGGGACGCCGGGATAAATCCGCGGATTCCTTCCACATAAGCAGTTACGCCCTGATTGACGCTTTCGCTTACCTTTATCTTGAGAATCGTCTTTTCTTCCTGATACTGTTTGAGTCTGTCCCAGCCGAGTGTCTCTGCTGCTTCTACGCAGGACATCTGGATATTGCCGGCTCCATCGTCTCTTTTGACAACAGTTCCTTCCGGCGTATCTCCGACATGGATATCCGCCAGCACGGAAAACGACGGTCCTTGCTCAAAATCCTCTGTTTTTTAATCACCGCAGGCGCATAGTAACCGAGATCCAGCGTTACGCCGGTTTCCCGCACGTCGATAACGGTTCCGGAAATCACATCACCCTCCCGGATCGTACGGAAAGAAGCTTCCAGCTCCCTTGCATAATCCGCCATCGTCTCTGTCGTTGTGCTGTTTTCTGCATCCGCAATTCCCTTTTTTTCTTCTGACATCGTTCTCCTCCTTACCGGGCAGACAATTCCATGCCGCCTCGTTCCTTTTCTGAATTTTAGCACGTTTTTTATAGAAATTCCATCCCGGCTTCCGCGATTTTGCAGCGAATGTACCTACAGGTTACTGTTCACACGCGCCATTTGTAAAATCCCATCTTCGATGCTTTCCCTGCGAATCATTTGACAAGGCCACTGTATCGCGTTAAACTGATATCGCATTTTATCCTACTAACTCCAGGAGGTTACTATTTTTATGAAACGAAAAGCGCTATGGGCTGCTGTTCCCTACACAGTCCCCGTCATGCTCGGCTATCTTTTTCTCGGCGCAGCGTTCGGCGTCCTGATCGCCGAAAACGGTTTTTCCGTCCTCTGGGCGTTTCTCATGAGTACGTTTATCTACGCCGGTTCGATGCAGTTTGCCGCCATCAGCCTGATGACCTCTGCATTTTCTCCGGTTTCCGCTTTTTTGCTGACGCTCATGGTAAATGCAAGGCATCTATTCTACGGTCTTTCCATGTTAAAACCGTTTGAACGCATGGGAAAACGCAAGCCCTATATGATTTTTTCCCTGACAGATGAAACCTATTCTCTTCTCTGCGGAGTCAGCGCCCCGGAAGGAATTGATCCGGACTGGTTTCTGTTCTTTATCTCGCTGCTCGATCAACTCTACTGGATCATCGGATCCTGTATCGGCGCTGCTGCCGGCAGCTTCCTGCCTTTTGATTCCACAGGCATTGACTTTGCCATGACAGCACTGTTTCTGGTAATTTTTGTCGAACAATGGGAAAAAGCAAACTCCAGGCTTCCCGCCCTGCTCGGTCTTGGCATCACGCTGGTCAGTCTGATCGTCGTTGGCCCTGACCGTTTCCTGCTCTTTTCCATGGCTGGCATTTTAGCCGCACTTTTGTTATTTCGAAAGGAGATTTCCAAATGACCATACAGACTCCCCCTGCAGCTTGTGATCACAATCGGCATTATCGCGCTCGGCACTTTTCTGATCCGCGCCCTTCCGTTTTTCCTGTTTCCCGCCGGAAAAGAAACGCCGCGCGTTGTTGCCTACTCTCGGCGCAGCGCTCCCGAGCGCTTCGATCGCAATGTCGTCGTTTACTGTTTTAAAAAATGTCTCTGTATTTTCCGGTTCTCATGGGCTGCCGGAGCTCATCAGTGCTGTGTTCGTCATTATCGTCCATAAATGGAAGCACAACCTGCTGCTCTCCATCGTCGGCGGCACGGTTTTATACATGCTGCTCGTGCAGCTCGTTTTTCCGGTACTCGCGTAAGTTCTGTAAAAAAGAATGTGCCTTGGCACATTCTGCCAGCGCAGCGGCTTCTTTCTTTTTAAAAATTGTATTCTCTTCTGCCGGCGTAGGTCTGCCATTTTTCAGGCGTTTTTGTCTCCATCCAGTCCAGCGGCACTGCTGCCGGGTGCGGCTGTGATGCCTTCCGGTATGCTTCTTTTAACTCTTCCTTCTGACTCTCGTTCAGAAATCCCGGTTTTACCGATACAAAAAACGGCGTCCCGCTTTCTGCAAGCACTTCCATCCACTGTCGGTTCTTGTTCCAGTCAATATGCTCTGTGATTCCGACGCAGTCTGCATCCGCCCCGTAAAACGTCCCCTGCTGCAGCATCCGAAAGGCCAGCGTGTTGATGCCCATTTTTCCGGGTCCTTTCCCATTCTACACCGCTTGTATCGTCTCCAGTACGGTTGCCCTGCATCAGCCCTGCGCCCAGATGTCCGATACAGTTGCAGCCAAGAATCAGGACGTCCTGACGATCCTCGCGTTTTGCAGCTTCATGAACGACCTCATAAAAACGAACGATCAGCTCTGCCGTGGTTTTCGTATGGTCATGGAAGCGCCAGCTGCCATTCGTCAGCCTGGTCCCCATCTCAAATCCCCAGCAGCCAAAGATATCATAGGTCGAAAAATCGTGTTTGATCAGCTCATATCCCCAGTCTCCAAGCTGTCTGATATCCTGTGCGATATGTTCCAGAACCTCCGGCACAGAAATATCGAACACCTCTGCATTGCGCTCCAGTCTCCACTCTGCCGGAATATCCGCAGAATGATCGTACAGCGGTCTGAACCAGATGCCGGGGCGCACATTTTTTGCCCTCATCTGCGCAGCGAGCTCTCCCATGTCCCCATAATCCGCATTGCCAACCCGCCAGGGACCTCCGTTATAAGAATCGCTGTGATCAATCTGCCAGCCGTCATCCATCACCATAAACGGGCGGTTTTCGATGCCCTCCGTCATCTCCGCAAGATATGCGCTGTCTCCGAGAATTTCCTTTGCAGAGCTTTTTCCATAGGCATAGTACCAGTTGTTCCCGCCGTAAATCACGGTGTCTCTACAGTCGGGATCGTCGCACATCTCGCTGCAAAATGCCCTGCAGGCTTCAAATACTTCTACCGGCGTATCAGCTTCTTCCAGCGCATAAGATGTCATAACGATCTTTGCCGCTTCCAGCTTCCGTCCGCCAAGCTTCACGCCATACGTCCCGCAGCGCACGTCCAGATGCAGCTTTACATCCGCACCGTCCTTTTTCCCCACCAGCACATTGCAGATGGACGCACCTTTACACCAAATGCCAGGCATTTTCCCGCTTCATGCTGGAAAAAGTACCACGGCATTCCGATATGATCTGCTTCCTTTTTCCATTCCAGATCACCGTAACCGCGTTCCCAGGTGTCTCCGAGCACCTCACCCGTCCCGCCAAACATAGCTTTCCAGGTAAGCACAAGCTCCCGAACCGGTGTGTTCTGTGCCTGCACGAATACCGCAAGGCTGCCGTCGGCTTCCGCAAAGCTCCACTGTAACGTCACCTGCTCTGAAAGCAGCTGCATCGGGGCGCGGTCTCCTGCTCCGTCTGCGCACTGCCTGTCATCAGCCTGATCTCATCCGGCTGTCTCAGCAGGTTTCTTTTCCCTTCTGTTTTCATTATCCTTTCCCCTCTTGTTAGCCTTTCCCAGATTATTCTATTCTTTTCAGAATCTCCTGTTCCAGAATCACCTGATCGCCCTCCTCGATCTGCTGTTCATACAGATAGTGATCCTTTTGCCGGAGCAAACGGAGCTGCCCGTTTTCATCCTCCAGTTCAACAAGCACTGGTCGGCCAAACGCCCTCCGGACGCTCTTCACAGCCGTAATCATCCTCCCGGATGCTCCGAACCCGGTATTTATGCCGGCACTCAGCTTCAAGTTCCGTCATCTGCTCCATTTCTCCCCTCATTCTAACATGTCTTTTTTATTCATGACAATAGAATGCTCGCAGAGCGTGCATTCTATTGTTTATATCCATGCTATTTTGAGTCAGAAGCATGGATTTTTTATTTCACTGCGTCTCACAGCTTCCGCACGATCTCGTCGGAATATTTCATCATGCACATGTCCGCTTCGTATGCGCCGATCTGCGGCTCATTTTCCTCGCCGAGCAGATTTTTTCGCAATCAGCTCCGGGAACCTCACGTTGCAGTGCCATGCGTGGGATAGCCGCCGCCAAACCGCGGATTGATTTCGGAAATATAATATTTGCCGTCAATCCGGAAAATATCCATGTCGATCGGACCTGCCAGCGAAAGCGCGGAAACCGTCTTTTCAATCACTTCAAACAGCGCAGGATCTTTGACGGAAATCGATTTTTCGGTTTCGCCCGCCCGCATCCGCACTTTTTTCTTCGTAAAAATAGCTACAGTTTTTTTGGAAATCAAATCGACGTAAATATCCGCGCCGAATTCCTCACCGTCCGCATACTGCTGGATCAACAGCGGCTCTTTGCTATAACGGCACAGCACACCAAGAAGCTCGCGGTTGTCCACCCGGCTGATGCCGACGCTTCCGCAGCCCCGAACAGGCTTTACAAATACCGGGAACGCAATCTTTCCTTCCGCGTAATCCGAGTCAAACTCTTCCAGAGATGCGCTCGTATACAGCACCGGCAGTCCGTTTTTCTGCAGCAGGGAGAAAAAGCCGTACTTATCCCGGCAGACTGCAACGCTTTCTGCGTCCGATACAATCGCTGTGATCCCTTTTTCCTCAAACTTCTTCCGGTTCTGCGCCAGCAGATCCAGCTCATCCTCAAACAGTGGAAGCAGGGCATTGACCTGTTCCCGCATGCAGATTTCCAGAATCCTGTCTTCGTATCCGGGATCCTTCATCGGCGGTACCAGATAAAATGCGTCCGCCTCGTACAGCGCAGGTGCCCACGGGCTGCAGTCCGTCACGATCACCCTTCCGCCGCCCGGCAGACTATGAAAGGCTTCTTTAAAAAAACGTACCAGCTTATTGCGCGTTCCGCAGCTCAAAATCAAGATCGTCGTCATTTTTGTTCTTCTCCATACAACATGCTGTTCTGCATATATTCCTTCGGCGTCCAGCGGTTTCTGATCTTATAAAGCTTCCCGTCCCGGCGGATATAAACGTCCGGGAAATACTGGATAAACAACGGATTCAGGCTCATCGTATAGCCGCCCACATTTTCGTAAACAATCCGGTCGCCCTCCATCAGCTCGATTCCGTCGCGGTATTCAAAAATCCGATCCACTTCCATGCAGGAATAGCCCGATACGCACTGGTGCGCCATCGTTTTTCGCTGCTCTGCACCCGGGTTTGCCTCATTCAATTCCAGATGGAACAGGTGGCTGCTCTTAATCATCGTCGGGTCGATATTGAAACGGCTTCCGTCCGTGATCAAATACCGCTCGTTTCCGATATCACGCACATCCACAACGCCTGTCACAAACGTACTTGCCTTTGACAAAAGAGAAATGCCCGGTTCAACGATTAGCATTGTCTGTTCTGGCGTAAATTCTTCTTGTAAAATCTTCGCCACAGCTGGAAAATAATCCGGATACTGCGGACGCCCTTCCAGACCGCCGCAATAACCGCCGCCCAGATCCACATAAGACAGGTTCAGGGAAAATTCCCGCTTTAATTTACATGCCATCGAAGCGATTGCTTCAAATACCGCGACACTTCTGGACTTGCTGCTGGAATGCAGATGTAAGCCCGTGACCTCAACATTCGGAATGCGCCGCACGCGCTCTAAAACGGCTGCGAATGTCCCGTTTTCATAGCTGAATCCAAATCTTCCTCCGGCTTCGCCCATCGTTGTCTGTCCCGGGCACATTTTTTCCAGATCAAAATTGACCCGGATTCCGACCCGAAACGTCTGCGTCGGATGCGCTGCTGCCAGCTCTTCCATCCAGTCCAGCTCGCGTCTGCCGTCCATATTCAGGATGCCGCCTGCAAGCAGCACCCGTTCAAACGACGGGCGTTTTTTGACCGGTCCATTGTATACAATTTCAGAATTTGAAAAGCCAAGTGCGCCGGCCAGCGAATATTCATCGTCGGATACAACCTCCGCCATCACGCCGCCCGCCTTTAAAAAGGTTACCAGCCACGGCAGGGAATTCGTTTTGAAGGAATATCCGATCCGGTAATTGCCCCAGGATGTTTCCAGGGAGCTTTTCAGCATCTGAAAATCTTTCGTCAGCTGATTTTCATCGATCACAAAATAGGGAGTCTGATATGCCATACTTTTCTCCTTATGAAGGAACCGTTCTGCCAAAACGACAAAACGGTTCGGTTTTCTGCTTTTATCGCAGCTCTTCTTTTTTGTTGTATGCGTCTCTTATACGCCCGTTACCAGCTCCAGACGGTTGACCGCCGAGAACATTGCGCGTACAGATGCTCTTGTGATGTTGGAGCTTACGCCAACACCATAAGTAACGCGTCCGCTCTCTGCATCCATCATATGGATATATGCTGCTGCCTGCGCGTTGGAACCGTTCTGCAGCGCATGCTCCTCGTAATCAAGCACTCTGATATTCATGCCGAAGGTAACCTGCAGTCCTCTCTTGACCGCATCGATCGGGCCGTTGCCGACTGCATCGAATGTACCGGGCTTGCCTGCCAGCGTGTAGTCCACGATAACCTTTGTATCGAATTCGCCGGATTCCACATCTCCGCTCAGATCCTCGATTCTCAGCTTCTTGAAGTGCAGAGGTTCCTTCTGATCCAGATACTCGCGCTTGAAATTGTCCATGATCTGCTGCGGGGAAACCTCGCCCTGCTTCTCGGATATCTTCTGGATAACATTTGCAAACTCTTTGTGCATCGCCTTGGGCAGCTTGAAGCCAAAATAAGTATCCATAACGAAAGCGACACCGCCCTTGCCGGACTGGGAATTGATACGCACGATGGGCTCGTACTCCCTTCCGATATCGGCAGGATCGATCGGCAGATAAGGAACCTGCCAGATTTCGCTCTTTCTCTCCTTCATTGCCTGCACGCCCTTGTTGATCGCATCCTGATGGGAACCGGAGAATGCGGTAAATACCAGTTTGCCGGCATAAGGATGTCTCGGATGGATCGGGATCTTGCAGCATCTTTCGTAAATACCGATAATATCGTTGACATGTCCGATTTCCAGCTCAGGGTTGATGCCCTGGGAGAACATGTTGTAGGCGATATTTAAAACATCTACGTTACCGGTACGCTCGCCGTTTCCAAACAGAGTTCCCTCGACACGCTCTGCGCCTGCAAGCAGTGCCAGCTCCGCGCTCGCAACACCGGTTCCTCTGTCGTTGTGAGGATGGATACTTAAAATAATGCTCTCTCTGTTTTCAAAATGACGGTTCATCCACTCGATCTGATCTGCATAAACGTTCGGCGTATTCATCTCTACAGTAGACGGCAAATTGATAATGATTGGATTTTCTTTCGTTGCGCCCCAGGTTTTCTGAACTGCGGTACAGATTTCAAGCGCAAAGTCCAACTCTGTTCCGGTAAAGCTTTCCGGAGAATATTCCAGGACGATCTTGCCCGGGAAGTCTGCGGCATATTTTTTTACCAGCTCGGTTCCCTTTACCGCAATGTCCACGATATGCGAACGATCCATGTGGAACACGACATCTCTCTGCAATGTGGACGTAGAGTTATAAATATGTACGATCGCCTGCTTACAGCCCTGAATCGATTCAAAGGTACGCGCGATCAGCTCTTCCCGGCACTGTGTCAGCACCTGAACATATACGTCATCCGGAATCATATCATGCTCAATCAGGTGGCGCAGAAAATCGAATTCAATCTGACTTGCTGCCGGGAAACCAACTTCGATTTCCTTAAAGCCCAGCTTTATCAGATACTGAAACATTTCGATCTTTTCTTCTACTACCATCGGATCTACCAGCGCCTGGTTGCCGTCGCGCAGGTCTACGCTGCACCATATGGGTGCTTTCTCAATCTCTTTGCCTGGCCACTGGCGCTCCGGATAGTCAATTACCGGATTACGGCGGTATTTCTGATAATTCATCATTGCTTTTTCTCTCCCTTCGTGTCCTGCCATTCTGACTGTATTTATGAGCAATGTAGCTGTCACTTTGCTATAAGATACCGGGTTGTGAGACTACGAAACGCCCTTTTGACCCTGGTATCAAACAATAGAATGCCACGCTCCGAACATTCTATTGTCATGAACAATAAAATGCACGCTCTGCGAGAATTCTATTGTCATGAAAAAAAGAGGAACCCAGCCTGAAAATCTGCTCCAGGTCTGACCTCCTCTTCTGATCTCTTCACGAAACAGTCCTGTTCCACTCAAGGAAACAATCCTGCTCAACAAAGTTCTTCTGCTGCACTTGCAGCTTACTCCCCCAGTCCGCCTTCAATTGCCTCGGTCAGGGCTGTCAGCGCTTCTTCTTCGTCCGGTCCGTCGCATATCAGTTCAATTTCATCGCCACATTTTACATGCGCCCAGAACACTTAGAACGCTCTTCGCGTTCGCCGTGCTGTCCCGAAAAACGTAAACGTAATCAGCGATTTATATTTGATTGCTTCCTTGCATAGATTTCCAGCCGGTCTTAGGTGAAGTCCTGTCGGGTTTTTGATTACTACCTTCTGGCGTACCATATCTGTTCTCCCCCTTTCCGCCCAATGCGGATCTTTTACATGATTATCATACCATTATCGCACCCATCTGGCAAGCACCAACCCGTTCCAAAAAGTCTCATCTGCAGCCGGAACACAAGTTACATCTGGATTACAGCATCAGCTGCTGAATCAGATCTGCAATTCTATGTGCTTCCTTATCAATGCGTGCTTTGTCCTTACCCTCGATCATGACACGCACCTTCGGCTCCGTGCCTGAAGGACGGATCAATACGCGGCCTTCTCCTGCGAACTCTTTTTCCAGCTCTTCGATCGCAGCCGCGATTTCCGGATATTCCATAAAGTGCTCTTTGCGGTGATTCGGAACGGTAACATTAACTTCCAGTGCCTGCGGCAGGACTGTCATAATCTTGGAAAGCTCAGACAGCGGTTTTTCCGGTCACTACCATAACCTCTAACAGATGCAGCGCAGACAGCAGACCATCACCAGTCGTATTTTCATCCAGGAAAATAATATGACCGGACTGCTCACCGCCAAGGCTCGCGCCGATTTCCCGCATACGCTCCAGCACATAACGGTCACCGACCTTGGTTTTTTCGATATGGATCTTTTCTTTCTCACCAAACAGAAACAGACCAAGGTTACTCATGACAGTCGCCACGATCGTGTTCTGTTTCAGCTTGCCCATGTTGCGCATATGTGCACCTACAATCGCCATGATCTGATCACCATCCACGACGTTGCCCAGCTCATCCACTGCCAGCAGGCGGTCTGCATCGCCGTCAAACGCCAGACCGATGTTTGCCTTTTCGTAAACAACGCGGGCCTGCAGCTCTTCCATATGGGTTGAACCACAGTTTGCATTGATATTCGTGCCATCCGGCATATTGTGAATCGGAACAACCTGGGCGCCCAGCTGACGCAGGGCTTCTATGGAAGTATAATGAGATGCACCCTCTGCGCAGTCCACAACCACCTTCAGGTTCGTCAGATCCACCGGAACTGCCCGAACTGCATGATTGATATATTCCTCTCTTGCGTCCTTGCGGTACTTGATCCGTCCAACGCTGGAGCCTGTCGGAAATTCCACACGATTCATGTTGTTCTTGATCAGGGCTTCGATCTCATCCTCCAGAGCATCCGGCAGCTTGTAGCCATTGCCGTCAAAGAATTTAATGCCATTAAACTCCATCGGGTTGTGGGATGCAGAAATCACAACACCGGCTTCTACCTTATATTTCTTGGTCAGATAAGCGATCGCCGGAGTCGGAATCACGCCCACATAAACCGCATTTGCGCCTACGCTGCAGATTCCTGCCATCAGTGCATTTGCCAGCATATCGCCAGACATTCTTGTGTCACAGCCAACCATAATTGTAGGTTTGTGCTTGTTTTCACGGGTCAGGACATATGCGCCTGCCTGCCCCAGCTGCATCGCTAAAAGCGGCGTCAGCTCTTCATTTGCAACACCTCTTACACCATCTGTTCCGAACATTCTCGACATGATCTCTTCCACTCCTGTTATAAAGCTGCAAAGCCTTCCGGATTTCGGGTTTTTCGTTTGCAGCCCTGATTCAACCCACAAGTTCTGCATTCCCTGCTCCGGGCGCTGTTTACATTTTTCTCCTGCCCGGCTTTTACTGAGCTCCCTGTGCATCTGTATTCGAAGCAGCAAGCTGAGTCAGATGCACCTGCACTCAACCACATTGACCTGATCCACAGAAGCGGGAAGCAAAAATTTCACCGTCACTTCCTGTTCTCCTGCCGTCACAGTGCCGTTTTTCATCTATCAATGCAGACAAATCCGCGTGAGGCGTGATTGTCCCTGCATCCACTATGATTCAAATTATCCTGCAGACCTCTGACTGTCAGCTGCAGATTCTGCCCGCTGACTGCTTCTGCCAGCCAACCGTCCGGAATGTTCAAAAAGCTGAACGCTGTCCGCATCAAAAGCTGATCGTCTTGCGTCGGATCTGCTCGATATCCGCGGATACCGTTACTGTTCCGTCAAAATCAGCATCCGCAAGCGATATGTCCGAAGGAAGATATTCTCTGATATCAATCGTATTAGTCACCGGTGCCGTCGCATCCGTCAGATCAAGTTCCTCTGCCGGGATCGTGATCTCCGAGATCTTATCCAGCACAGCCGCCCGCCCTGCAATTTTCACCGTTTCAGGAGACACCGTTACCGTTCCAGTCTGTTCATAACCATCCGCCGGTTCTCCTATAGCGGAAGCACTGATTGTGACCTCCTTTGTCTCCAGAATCGGAACGGTCACCTTTACGCTGTCCACATTTTTGCGGATTTCACTGCTGGTGATTTCGTTGCCGTCTGCATCCAGCAGGCGGATTGTCGCATCGATTTCCACATTCGCTGTCACATTATCCAGAGAAATATCCACCACTGCGCGGCTTACCGCATTCACCGCTGATTCCGGGCCGCTGATGCTGAGTGTATTGGTTTCCATATCGATCCTGCCGGTCGCATATCCATCCGGAAGTGTCCCGTTTTTGGCAACCTCTATGCTTAACTGTCTTGTCTTTTTATTTTCTACCTGTAACTGTACATACTGTCTGTCTGAAGTGATCTTTTCCACATCCAGGCCGCTGCTTAACGACAGCTCGATCGGTACGCGCCCGTCATCTGTAATTTCAGACAGGTCTGCCTTTGCCGTCACGCTCTGCGCATCGATTGCACTGATTGCAGACTTCGGTGCGCGCACGGAAACACGGTTCATATCGGAATTGTCCACTACACGGTAGGTTTTCCCCTGTCCAGTCAGTGCCCCCGTATTGGTCAGCTGTACCTGTACATTATTGATATATTTATTTATCACCGGATCATTGATGTCAACCGCCAGCATCCACAGCACAACGGAAATCAACACCGCCATAATCTTCAGACCCAGATTGTGCATGAGCTTACTTTTCATTGTGGAACCACCCCTTCCAGCGTTTGTGCGCTTTCTCATCGGTCGGTTTTTTCTGAATAGATCTCAGCTTTTCTTCCAGTTCCTCCGCCGTCAGTCCTCTGCTTAACGTTCCTTCATAAGCGACGCTGATCTTGCCATTTTCCTCTGACACGATCACTGTCATGGAATCCGTTACCTCGGAAATACCGACGCCTGCACGGTGTCTCGTTCCGAGATCCTTGCTCAGACGCATATTGTCCGACAACGGCAGATAGCAGGTCGCATAGGTCACACGGTTCCCCTGTACGATCACTGCGCCGTCATGTAACGGCGTATTTTTTTCGAAAATATTGATCAGCAGCTGGCTGGTCACAATACCATCCACTGCAATGCCGGTACGTTCATATTCTGCCAGGGAGTCCAGCTGTCTGACAACGATCAGCGCGCCCGTCTTTGCCCGGGACATTTCCACACAGCCCTTTACGATCTCACGGATCGTCCGGTCGGAAAAGAGTCCCTCCTCCGGCTTGGAGGATTCAAAGGGAATGACGGAACGGATCAGATTTTTCTGTCCGAGCTGTTCCAGCGCCTTGCGCAGCTCCGGCTGCAGCACGACGATCAGCGCAATTGTTGCAAACTGAAACGCCGTCCTCGCAATCCAGAGGATCGTATCCATCTGCAGGATTTCGGCAATCACAAGAAATACCAGAATGACGAACACGCCCTTTAACAGCTGCCATGCCCTGGTATTCCGAATAAAGACCAGTAGATAATAGACCATCAGAGAAATGAGGATAATCTCCACAATATCCATTGGTCCTATAAATTGTATCTGTGTCAGATATCTGTCCGCAAACTCTTTGATCTGTTCCATTGTTCCATCTCACTATTTTCTGGTTTTGCCCTTCCCATGGCTGTGGCGGACATTCTGGTTTGCGCGCTGCGTCGTGATCCGTTTTACCCGCTTCTCCGGCACTGCCACTGCCATTTTGGGAACCGCTTTTACATAGTAATAATACTCGTCATCTTCAAACTGCACTTTTTCGGTGCGTGCATAATCCAGATTGAACTGGAAAAACTGCATCACCAGCGCGATCAGCGCGCATACAATACTGCCGAGAATCACGCCCGCCAGGGAAAAATTCGCATCATAGATCAGATCCCCGATCAGCAAAATTACGATATTCTGCCAGGGTTCCGACCAAAACAGCGATCGCTCTGGAATGAGTTGATGCTCATGCGGCGGATCGCATAAACCAAATCGCTGTGATGGCAAACGCCGTCACTACAACCAGCATTTCTTTATTTTCGATCACGCCGGTTCCCATATCGCTGAAGCGCTGCAGCATGGTATCGCTTTCCCCGCCGCCAAACGCCTGCATTGCCGGTAATATATGCCAGCACATAATATACCACTACGCCGCCTGCAACCGCAGCCGCAGCACCGGTGTCCCCGAACAGCGTCCCGCTGCCAGCGGAGCCGCATAAAGGGATCTTCCACACAAACAGAAGGGTGTCAAAGCAGCAGCAAATGCGCTTTCGGTGCAAACCGCAGATAAAACCAACACGATAATATAAGCAAGCAGCAGAACCACAACGCATTCCGCAGACAGCGCATAAGTATGCAGCAGCAGAAACATCGCGCTCAAAAATACCATCACACCCAGCGGGAGGAATGAGCACAGAAGCGCCGCCACCAGCGCGATCGCAACGTGGTCAATTTTTGCCATATAGCCCATTCTGCCGTTGATCGTCAGAAACAAAAATAAGTCCCAAAGACAAAAATTTCAACAGGGGAACGATAAATTCTTCATATTTTGTGTAAAAATTTTTTATATATTCTCTGATTACAAGCAGCTGTGTCATCTTTTATTTCCTCTCTGCGGTTTCCTCTTCTCCATCCTGATCCAGGCAGTCCAGATACTCCAAAAATAACTGCAGCCTCTTCTTCACTTTTGCATAACGGATCGTGTATATCACATAGGTAACTGCCACATATAAAACTGCCGCCATCAGATATAACGTCAAAATTTCCTTTCGCCGTTCCCACCAGATCCATGGAATAAATATTTCCCATTACCTCTGAAAAATGAAATACAAGATATGCCCCCAGCCCGGCAAGGAAAGCTGCCGTTATCACTATCAGTGAAATAATAGTCTGTTTTCCGATATAATCGCTGCGAAAATATCCCACCACTGCGCGATCCTTCCGTCCACCGTGCTCTTCATACGATGCCATCTTGGTCATTCTGAGAACCTTTTCTGATTGATCATCTGACCTCCTGTCCGTTTTCCGATAGACAACGCCGCAAAATAAATTCTGGAAACGCCCTGCTGCCTGCCGCCGCCATCGCATCTATCGTACTTCCTGTCGTATAGATATCATCAATAATTACAATTGCATTTAATTTTACATCATTTTGCCCTGCTTTAAAAGCCTTTTTTCAAATTATTTCGGCGTTCCTGCCCATTTAAAAGCTTCTGCGGAACTGTATTTTTTGATCCGAATCAGCCAGTTGTTGTTCTCACCCGGAGCCCCTAACTGTTTTCCAATTTTCCAATGCCAGAAGCTCCGCCTGATTGTTAGCCTCTTTGCGCTTCCGCGCCGGATGCAGCGGAACAGGGACAATGCGTCACCTTCCAGGAAAGGATCTGCCGCCCCAAATGCCATGCCATCTCTTTTCCGAAAAAAGCGGCGTATTCCTGCCTGCCCGCATATTTGAACCGGTAAACCGCCTTTTTTAACGCTCACGCATACAGGCTGATCCCCTCTGTCATACAGATGTTTTTTATGCAGACAATCCCTGCAGTATTCCTGATTTTCATCAGAAAGCTCCTTGCCGCACTTCATGCAAAGCGGCTGTCTGACATAAACAAGTTTCGGTGCGCAGCTTCTGCACACCAGCGCTCCGGCCGGTCTCACCGGTCTGTCGCATACAGGACATCTTTGGGCTGGAAATAATAGCGTTTTGAAATCGATCAAGCTTCCCCTTTCAGCTCTCTGATCCGAACGTCCAGACTGGTGTGTACCTGCGGTTTTCGCTTTCGTTTGCAGTGATCATCTCCTGCACCACCTTGCTTCCCAGAATCGTCACGCAGCCCCCTTGCACGGGTGACACCTGTATACAGAAGGTTTCTGTTAAACAGGAGTCTCGGTCCTCCCAAAAGCGGCATAATCACAGCAGGATATTCGCTTCCCTGCGACTTGTGAATTGTAATCGCGTAAGCCAGCTCCACTTCTTCCATCTGCGGATAGGTATAGGTCACGCGGCGTTGCTCGTCGGCGTATTCCACCAGCACCGTCTGTGCATATTCGTCAATTTCCCGGATTATCCCCATATCACCGTTAAAAATTCCAACTCCCTTGTCGATCGGGATGCCGTAACGGCTGACGACCTCCATTCCAGCTGGTAATTGTTTTTAATCTGCATCACCTTGTCCCCTCGCGGAACAGGGTATCGCCCAGCTGAACCTCCTTTTTTGCCCTCCGACGGAGGATTTAAACAGCTCTGCAGTACGCCGTTTAACGTCTCCACACCAAGGCTGCCTTTCCGCATCGGCGTCAGCACCTGGATATCGAACGGCGAAGCCTTTACAATTTCGGCAGCATCTCCAATCAGCTGCACCATATGCTTGTAGATAACAGGGACACTGTTCCTCTCCAGGAAAAAGAAATCCCTGCTTTTATTTGTCAGCGCAATCTGTTCTCCTTTGTTAATCCGATGCGTTGACATTGACAACAATATCGCTCTCCTGCCTGCCTGCCGGAAAATTTTCTGCAGGCAGACGACAGGAAATACCTCGCTGGCAATCAGATCTGCCAGCACCTGTCCGAGGACCCACGCTCGGCAGCTGATTCACGTCCCCGACTAAAATCAACCTCGTCCCTGGGCTGACCGCCTTCAACAGCGACTGAAATAGGTGGATATCAACCATCGACATCTCATCGACGATAATCACGTCCGCCTCCAGCGGATTGTCCTCATTCCGTTCAAAGCTCGCCTTTTTGCCGCTTTCCGGCATCGCCCCGGACAGCTCAAGCATCCGGTGGATCGTCCGCGCTTCGTAGCCAGTTGCCTCCGTCATCCGCTTCGCCGCTCTTCCGGTCGGCGCCGCGAGGTAAAGATCCAGCCCTTCTCCTTTCCTTTCAAAATACCGGATAATTGTTTGATCGTCGTCGTCTTACCAGTGCCCGGTCCGCCGGTCAGAATCAGAATGCTGTTGCGGACGCTCTCCAGAACTGCACTTCCGCTGCAGCTCGTCCAGCATCAGTCCCTCCTGCTGTTGAATCTGATCCACCCGTTTTAAAATTGCCTCCTCCTGCGCCGGGAGCAGCTCACCCTCCGGCAGCATCGTCTGATTCAATTCCACCAGCATCCGCGCGCAGGCAAGCTCTGCGTAATAATACGAAAACGCATAACAGATCGTATCCTCGCCGTTTTTCTTGATGACCATTTTTTTATCCATCGAAAGGTTCGGCAGCTGATCTGCAATTGCCTCCTGCGGAAGGTCGAGAAGTGCTGCCGCGCGCCGGATCAAAACGCTGCCCGGCAGATACATGTGCCCTTCTCCGGACGCCTGCAATAATGTATACAAAATTCCGCTCCGAATCCGAAAATCCGAATCCGTGTGGATACCGATTCTTGCGGCGAGTTCATCCGCCTTGCGGAAGCCGATTCCGTCAATATCATCGCAAGCTGGTACGAGGTTTTCTTCCAAAACCCGGTAGAGCGCTGCTGCCGTAGGTAGCTTCATAAATCCGCACCGCCAGCGTGTTGGAAATCCCGTATTTCTGCAGATAGACCATCGCTTCCCGCATTTCGTGCTTTTCTTCCATCTGGGATGCAATATCCATCGCCTTGCGCTCGCTGATCCCTTGACCGCCAGGCGCCCGGCTCTTCGATAATCCGAAACGTATCCGCCCCGAACCGTTTCACAATCCGCGCCGCCAGCGAAGCGCCGACTCCTTTGATCGCCCCCCGGGAGAGATATTCTCTCCATCTCCCGCCGCATCTCTGGCGACGAGAATTTGAACGAAGAAACTTTAAACTGGACTTCCACACCGCGTGCTCGGTAAAATCTCCCTCCAGCTCCAGAATTTCTCCCTCTTCCAGAGACTGAAATGTGCCCACGCAGGTGATCTCGTCGCCTGTATTCAATTCAAAAACGGTATAGCTTGTTCCTGTTGTTACGACAACAATGTAAGTTACAACTCTTTCAGCTGTGCCACTGTTTTCTCCGCTGTTGTTATAATATGGGTTGCAATTGCGCCGACAACTTCAGCATTTTGAACACAAAAGGTCATGGCGAAATATCTTTGTTATGACATTCATTGTTCAAGTTCCTTCTGTATCCGCCCAGAAAGCCTATATTGCCAACCTGGGATGGCTACTGGGGTCATCCTGTGGGTCTTCTTTGCCGTCGGCTGATGCCGGCGTGCTAGCAATACGTAACCGAAATCTGAAGCATAACAG
>VOFK01002851.1_pt1 | contig 37162 bp, 66 predicted proteins | sample 5384121 | NCBI WGS metagenome assembly VOFK01 (sample SAMN12384730, study PRJNA508395) | human gut metagenome | isolation source: healthy gut J | host: Homo sapiens | reverse complement strand
ATCGAAGTCAGGGTAATCGACCATGGCAGCGCAGGCCTCCGCGACGGCATGCTGCTTCTGGCGACCGGCGCAACCAACGCCGACGTTACCTTAAAGGGCGACACGATCTTCCGCAACTGCTTCATCGACCCGTATCAGGGCGAGATGGCAGCGCTTTTCGCCAAGGACAAGGGCTTTACCAAGGCTGCGGTCATCTACGCCAAGGACGATGACTACCCAACGGTTTGAAGGATGCCTTTATTGAAAACTGCGAGGCCAACGGCATCGAGGTTGCCTACACCGGTGAGTGCATGACCACCGACACCGATTACTCTCGCAGGCAGCGCAGGCCGTGGCCAGCGGTGCAGAGCTTTTTGTATTATCCCTGCTTCCTTGACACCGTTCCGCTGCTGGTCGGTGCAGCCCGCAATGCAGGCTTCACCGGTGCCATCATGGGCGGTGACGGCTGGGACGGTTCCGACACGACCGGTCTTGCCGCACAGTTTGAGGATTGCTACTTTACGAACCACTACTCCAGCGAGGATACCGCCCCGGCTGTCCAGAACTTCGTGCAGAAGTACACCGAAAAAGTACGGCACCGAGAGCCTGAACGCCTGCGCAGCCCTGTATTATGACGCTATGTACATGCTGGTGCAGGCCGCCGAGAATGCAGGCGGCACTGATACGGCCAGCCTTGTCAAGGGTATGACCGGCATGAGCTTCACCGGTGTCGGTGGCGACATCACGCTGGACGAGAACGGCGACGCGATCAAGAGCATTGCCGTCAACACCTATGTGGACGGCGCAGTCAAGTGGACGGAAACGCTCGGCTCTGATGGCAAGGTCGTTTCCAAGGCTGAATAACAAGTAAAGTCCAAAGACGGATGGGAGATGTACACGGTGGTGCTGCAACCCGCAAGGAACGCCTGCCGTGTACATTTCTTTTTTGAAACACCGTAGGAAAGGGGAATGGACCACAAATGAGCTTCTCATTGTTTTTCCAAAGCCTGATCAATGGATTGAATCAGGGCGCGATCTACGCACTGATCGCCCTTGGCTACACAATGGTCTATGGCATCATCCGCATGATCAACTTCGCGCATGGTGATTTTATCATGATCGGCGTATACACGCTGTTCTACACGATCCCGCTGATGGTCAACGCGGGTATGCCCGCTTGGTTGGCGGTCATCCTCGCCATTGCGGTCTGTGCCGTGGTCGTCGGCGTGCTGGTCGAGATCCTCGCCTACCGCCCGGTGCGCAAGGCAGGCTCCATGTCCGCGCTGATCACGGCGCTGGCGATGAGCATCTTCCTTGAAAACCTCGCGATGGTGCTCTTTGGCGCAAAGCCCCACAACGTGCAGGCCATCTTCAGCCTGCCCACCATCACGGTCGGCAGCGTGGCGCTGCCGTTGAACGTGCTGCTGACGATCGCCATCGGGTTGGGCATCATGATTGCGCTGCAGCTGTTCGTCAAGAAAACCAAGCTCGGCAAAGCGATGCGCGCCGTGCCGCAGGACAAGGATGCGTCAACTTTGGTAGGCATCAATGTCAACAAAATCATCACCACGACCTTTGCCATCGGTTCGGGGCTGGCTGCCGTGGCCGCGCTGATGTACTGTGCAACCTACCCCCGTGTTACGAATGACATGGGCTCGATGATGGGCATGAAGGCCTTCATCGCAGCCGTCCTCGGCGGCATCGGCATCATCCCCGGCGCGATGCTGGGCGGCATCCTCATCGGGTTGATTGAAATTTTTGTCAAGCTGTTTGCCCCCGGCTGGTACGAGGCCGTGACCTACGGCACGCTGATCGTCATTCTGCTGGTGAAGCCTTCCGGCATTTTGGGCAAGAATGTCGGCGAAAAAGTGTAAGGGAGCGTGAACGAGATGACGAAACGACGGCTGGCCTCCTACGGGCTGAACTTAGTGGGCGTTGCGCTGCTGTATGCGCTGTTCACGCTGGCTTTTGCCTGTAATGCCTTCGGCAAAAGCACGACCTATATTCAAGGCATCTGCACGACTGCCTGCTACACGATCATCATGGTCACTTCGCTGAACCTGGTCGTGGGCTTCATGGGCGAGTTCTCGATGGGGCACGCGGGCTTTGTCTCGGTGGGCGCGTATGTCTCGGCCATTGTGTCCGGCGCGCTGGCCGGGCACGGGCTTTCGGATCTGGCGCTGCTGCTCGTCGCCATTCTGGCGGGCGGGCTGGCTGCAGGGCTGATGGGCGTGGCGGTCGGCATCCCGGCGCTGCGCCTGCGGGGCGACTACCTCGCCATCGTCACAATGGCCTTCGCCGAGATCATCCGCGTCTGCTTCTGCAACTTTTCCATCACCGGCGGCGGCAAGACGATGAGCGGTATCCTCAAACTTTCCACCTTTGACCGCGCATTCTGGGTCATGGTCGTCTGCGTGACCATCATGTTCCTGTTTGTGCGCAGCCGCTTTGGCCGTACGGTACAGGCTATCCGCGAGGATTACATCGCAGCGTCGGCCTCCGGCATCAACGTGACCTATTACAAGGTGCTTACCTTCGCAATCTCCGCATTCTTCGCAGGCATCGGCGGCGGCGTCTACGCCCACTATATGACGGCGATGATCCCCACAAACTTCAACTTCAACTATTCGGCCGAACTGCTGAGCGAGGTCATCATCGGCGGCACCGGCTCGCTGACCGGCTCCATCATCGGCGCGGCGTTCCTGTCCAGCCTGCCGGAGCTGATGCGTGATTTCTCCACCTACCGCATGCTGGCCTACTCGATCGTGCTGGTGCTGGTCATGCTCTTCCGTCCCGGCGGTATCTTCGGCCGGTGGGAGTTCAGCCTGACCCGCCTGCTGGAGGGTGTTTTAAACAAATCCGGGAAACCCAAGGCCAAGGCCGCGAAAGGAGCGTGAACCCGTTATGGCAGCACCCGTATTGAAAGCACAGCATCTCGGCATCCAGTTCGGCGGCCTGAATGCCGTGGATGACTTCAACATGGAGATCGGCGAGTCGGAGCTGGTCGGGCTCATCGGCCCCAACGGCGCGGGCAAGACGACGGTCTTTAACCTCATCACCGGCTTCTACAAAGCCCACCGAGGGCTCCTTCTACCTCTGTGGTGAGCGGATGAACGGCAAAAAACGCACCAGATCGTGCAGGCGGGCATCGCCCGGACGTTCCAGAACATCCGCCTTTTCAAAAAGATGACGGTCATCGAGAACGTCAAGACCGCTATGCAGGAGCACACGACCTACGGTATGGCGGACGCCATCTTCCGCACAAAGAAATACTGGCAGCAGGAGGCGGAGATCACCGCCCGCGCCAAGGAGCTGCTGAAAGTCGTCCACCTCTCCGGCAAGGAGGACTTGGAGGCCGACAACCTGCCCTATGGTGAGCAGCGCCGGTTGGAGATCGCCCGCGCGCTGGCCACCGACATGAAGCTGCTGCTCCTCGACGAACCGGCGGCCGGCATGAACCCCACCGAGACCGAGGAGCTGCTGGAGATCATCAACTACATCCGCAACGAATTTAAAGTGTCCGTCCTGCTCATCGAGCACGATATGAGCCTTGTCATGAAGATCTGCGAGCGCATTCAGGTGCTGGATTTCGGCACCACGATCGCCTCCGGCACGCCGGAGCAGATCGCGAACGACCCGCACGTCATTGAGGCCTATCTGGGCAAGGACGAACCGGAGGAGGCCGCCCATGCTTGAGATCAAAGACCTGCACGTCAACTATGGCGCTGTCCACGCGCTGAACGGCGTGTCCATGACGGTGAAGGACGGCGAGATCGTCTCCCTCATCGGCGCAAACGGCGCAGGCAAAACAACGACGCTGCGCACAATCACCGGGCTGGAAAAAGCGGCCAGTGGTTCTATCGTCTTTGACGGCCACGACCTGCGCAAGACCGAGCCGAGCAAGATCATCACCCTGAAGCTGGCGCACGTGCCGGAAGGGCGGCACATCTTCCCCCAGATGACCGTCGAAGAAAACCTTGAGATGGGCGCCTTCACCGACCCCACCGATATGGCAAAGACGATGGCCGACGTCTACGAGCGCTTCCCACGCTTAAAGGAGCGCAAGCGCCAGCTGGCGGGCACGCTCTCCGGCGGTGAGCAGCAGATGCTGGCCGTGGGGCGCGCGCTGATGGGAAAAGCCCAAGATGATCTTGATGGATGAACCATCGATGGGACTTTCGCCGCTGCTTGTCAAGGAGATCTTCGCCATCATCAAGGAGGTCAACAAGCAGGGCATCACGATTTTGCTCGTCGAGCAGAACGCCAAGATGGCGCTGGCGATCTCTGACCGCGCTTACGTGCTGGAAACCGGCAATATCACCCTGTCGGGCGACGCGCAGGAGCTGCTGAACGACGCCCGCATCAAAAAAAGCCTATCTGGGGCAGTAAGGAGGAAACACCATGTATCCAAACTATCCCTATTTCGCCGTGGCGATCACCCGCACCTGCGGGTCGGGCGGCGGCAGCTACATCGGCAAAAAGCTCGCCAAGGATTTTGACATCGACCTGTACGACCGCAAGCTGCTGCGCTTGGCAGCCGAGGACAGCGGCATCAACGAGAAGATCTTCGCCGCCGCCGACGAGAACACCAAGAAAACGCTGCTCTACCGCGTGTCGCAGCACGTCTACGACGGAAGCTTCATCCCGCCGGAGAGCGGCAACTTCATCAGCGACCAGAACCTGTTCAACTATCAGGCCAAAGGTCCTGCGGGAGCTGCTGGACGCGGAAAGCTATGTCTGCGTTGGCCGCGCGGCGGACTTCGTGTTAAAAAGACAAGCCCAACGTGCTGACCGTTTACATCGATGCCCCCTACGAGGATCGCATCGAGCGGGAGATGAAGCGGCAGGGCATCGGCCGCAATCAGGCCATCCGGTACATCGACAAGCTCGACCATTACCGCGAGAGCTATTACAAGTACCACACCGGCCGCCAGTGGAAGCGGGTCGAAAATTACGACCTCTGCTTGGACAGCGCGGCGATCGGGCTGGACAACTGCGTGGAGGTCATCAAGAAGGTCATTGAGCTGAGGTTTGGGGTGAAGTGTTCGCGGTAACGGGAAACGGCCACGGGCGGCATATATGCCGCCCCTACGGTACAACGTAAACGGGCGGTTTGTAGGGGACGCATATATGCGTCCCGCAGAGCGCTGCCGTTATCGCAACATAAAAAATTCGACGCCCGATAGGGGCGGAACATACAGCAGGGGAGGAAAGACTTATGGAAGCACTAGCCTATTATGATGGTAAAATCGGCACGCCGGAGGAACTGATGGTTCCCTTCAATGATCGGGTGCATTTCTTCGGTGACGGCGTCTACGACGCGACGGTCGGCGCGAACGGCAAGGTGTATCTGCTGCAGGACCACCTCGACCGCTTCTACACCAGCGCCAAGGCATTGGATATCAACATCCCGATGCCGAAAGAGGAGCTGGGCAGGCTGCTGACCGATCTGCTTGCCAAGGTGGACGGTACAACGCATTTTGTCTACTGGCAGGTCACCCGCGGCGTCGAGCCCCGCAACCACGTCTACGCCGAGAACCTGCCAGGCAGGCTGTGGGTGTCCATCCGCCAGAACCACCTCAACGACCCCGACGTGCCCATCAAGCTGGACACCGCCGAGGACACCCGCTTCTATCACTGCAACATCAAGACGCTGAACCTGCTGCCCAGCGTCGTGGCCGCCCAGCACGCCAAGCGCATCGGCGTGCAGGGAGACCGTATTCCACCGCGGCGACATCGTGACCGAGTGCGCACACTCCAACGTCTCGATTTTGAAGGACGGCGTATTTTATTCGCATCCCAACGATGAATTTATCCTGCGTGGCATCGCCAAGACCCACATGATCCAGGCCTGCTACCGCCTTGGCATCACGGTCATGGAAAAGAGCTTCACGCTGGACGATCTGATGAACGCCGACGAGATCATCGTGACCTCGTCCTCGAACTTCTGCCTGCACGCCTGCGAGGTGGACGGCAAACCTGCAGGCGGCAAAGACCCCGAAACGCTTAAGGCCATTCAGGACGAGGTGCTGCGCGAATACTACGCCTACACCGGCAAAACGACCGTCGTCGACTAAAAACAAGGGGGCGTAACCATGACCCGCGATGAACTGGAAAAACGCAACGTGGGCGAAAACCTCGATGCTTTGATGAATCTGGATCCGCGCGGCTACGGTGTCTGCCGTATCCTGTATGCAGGCAGCCGCGCCTTTACCGGCGAGCCGCTGACGATGCACGCCGCGCAGGTGCTGTGTGATACCGTAAAAGAGAACGACCTTGTGTACATTCTGGTCGGCTTTGTGCTGCTGCCCCATAAGGTTCCGGAGATGGACGGCACCGTCAGTGCGATGCTGCTGGCCCCGCGCGTTGGTCATGGCGTTCAATGCCAAGCCTGTCATCGTCTGCCCGAAGGACAGTGTGCAGGCCATTGAAAAATGCGCCGCCGTTGTGGGGCTGCATATCTATGAGGATCTCGACACCGTGCAGGAGCTGCCCCTGAGCATGGGCGTTGTCGCCTTCACGAAGGACAAGGCCGCCGCCCCGGCGCAGGCCGAAGCGCTGGCCGCCCGCAAGCCTGCCGCCGTCATCTCCTCAGTGGAGGCCAGCGGCGCGAACGCGCTGGGCGTTTACCACAACGCCGTCGGCAAGGATGTGACCGAGATGCAGGCCAAGAGCGAGGCGCTCTGGAACCAGCTGCGCGCGCAGGGCGTGCCGAATATCGCCATCGGCGATCTGGGCAACGAGATCGGCATGGGCACGATCGCCGACCACATCAAAAAGTACGTGCCCTTCACCGACAAGGGCGAATGTCGAGTGCGGCTGCGGCGGCGGTATCCTGAGCGCCACGGCGGCGGACAACATCATCACGACGACCTGCGCCGACTGGGGCTGTTACGGCCTGATGGCGGCGCTGGCGTACCTGAAAAAAAGGACATGGAAATTTTGCACCACGAGGAGATGGAATCCGAGGTCATGCGTGTGGCCGCGCGCAACGGCTTTATTGATATGACAGGCTCGCTGCTGCCGGGCATTGACGGGTTCAGCACCCGGATGAATGTGGGCATCGTCAGCCTGATGCGCCAGTGTACGGCCTACGCGGTGCGGTACTCGCACAATTCCGACCATTGGTTCGGCCCTGTGCTGGCAAAGCACTTTTTTGACGAAAACTGACGAGGGAGGTGCAGCCATGCTGCCGTTTACTGTCTGCCCGGTGGGGGATACCGGTCTGCTGGCGAGCTTTGAACAGCGCATTGCACAATCCGTCGGCGCGGCAGTAGCGGCGCTGAATACCCGCGTGGCTGCCGCAGCAATCCCCGGCGTGGTGGAAACCGTACCGGCCTTTGCCTCCCTGCTAATTTTCTATGATCCTCTGGTGACTGAGTACGATGCCGTGGCAGCTGCCGTGCAAAAAGCTGGCGCAGGCACCGGGCAGCGATACCGCAGCAGAGGAAGGGAGGCTCGTTGAGATTCCGGTCTGCTATGGCGGGACCTTCGGCCCAGACCTTCCGTTTGTGGCAGAGCATGCAGGCTTAACGGAAAAAGGTCATGGAGCTGCACGCCGGGCGGGAGTACCGTATTTATATGCTGGGCTTTCTGCCGGGCTTTCCGTATCTGGGTGGGCTGGATGAGCGGCTTTTTACCCCGCGTTTGGCCTCGCCGCGCACTGCGATCCCGGCAGGCTCTGTCGGCATCGGCGGCGAGCAGACCGGCATCTACCCCATCGCCAGCCCGGGTGGCTGGCAGCTGATCGGTCGCACACCGCTCAAATTGTTTGACCCGAGTGCCGGCAGACTGCCCTATGCTGCGGGGAGACCGCATCCGGTTCTGCCCCATTACGCAGGATGAATTTGACGCAATAGCACAAAAGGAGGGAACGGTATGAGCATCACCGTGCTGGAGCCAGGCCCTCTGACGACCGTGCAGGATGCAGGGCGCACCGGCTACGCAGCGCAGGGCTACCGTAGCTGCGGCGCAGCTGACAGCTACGCCTACCGGCTGGGCAATGCGCTTGTTGGCAATCCGGCGGGCGCGGCGGTGCTGGAATGTACGCTGCGCGGCGTGACGCTCCGCTTTGAGACAGACACTGCTTTTGCCCTGACAGGCGCGGAAAGTCCGGCTGCACTGGACGATGCGCCTGTTGCCTACTATGCGCCGCTGCTGGCACGGGCCGGCAGTGCTGCTGCGTATGGGCACCGCTGCCTCCGGGTTGCGCAGCTATCTGGCCGTGGGCGGCGGCATCGCAACACCGCCGGTGCTGGATAGCCGCTCCACCGATCTGAAATGCCGTATCGGCGGCCTTGCGGGCCGCAAGCTGGCTAAGAATGATTTTTTTTTTGCCGACAGGGCCGTGCGCACACACGAGAACTGTGGGAGAAAATCACAGCCAGAAAGCTTAAATCGCCCGATCCATGACAGCCTTGTCTGCCATGGTACATCCTGTGCGGGCGGAGGGTGCTAAAACCTGCCGCTGCTGCGCAGTGGCGGGACCGCAGCAGGCTTCATTTACCGACAAGGCACTGCACGACTTTACCCACAGTATCTATACGCTTACGCCGGACTGTGACCGCATGGCCTGCAGAGACTGGCGGGACCGATCATCGAAACAGTCCGCGGCTCGGATATTCTGTCTGACGGCATTGCGGCCGGTTCGGTGCAGGTCAGCACAAACGGACAGCCTATTGTGATGCTGGCGGATCACCAGACGACCGGCGGCTATGCAAAGATCGCCACCGTGATTTCCGCAGATCTGCCGATGCTTGCACAGCTTCGGCCGGGACAGAAAAAAATGCGTTTTACTTTTGTAACGCCGCAGCAGGCCGTGCAGGCTGCGCGCCGTCAGGCAGAGCTGCTGCAGGCGGTTGCTGCGCGGCTGGACTGAAAAAGGGGGATTTCGTATGAAATATTCTACCGCCGTCCCGGCTGCGGTGCGGGCATTGATCCGAGAGGGCGAACTGACCGGCCCCACGACCGGCTACTGTGACGGCTATGCGCAGGGCAATCTTGTTGTACTGCCTAAGGCGCTGGCATGGGATTTCCTTTTGTTCTGCCAGCGCAACCCCAAGGCCTGCCCGCTGTTGGAGGTCGCTGATGCCGGGGCGCGCAGCTTTTCTCCCAGTTTGCGCCGGGCAGCGATATTGCCCGCGACATCCCGCGCTACCGCATCTACCGCGACGGCATTCTGGCCGAGGAAACGACCGATGTATCGCATTATTTTGACGAGCGGGACGACCTTGTCAGCTTTTTGATCGGGGTGCAGCTTCTCGTTTGAAGCTGCCCTGCTGGAAGCCGACATCCCGGTGCGCCAGATCGAGGAGGGCGTCAACGTGCCGATGTACAACACGAACCTTTCCTGCCAGCCTGCCGGGGTGTTCAGCGGCACGATGGTGGTCAGTATGCGGCCCATTCCCTATGCAAAGATTCCGGCGGCAGTTGCCATTACGGCCGGGATGCCCCCGCGTTCACGGTGCGCCGGTACAGATCGGCGCACCGGAGGCCATCGGCATTACAGACCTTTGCACACCCCGATTACGGTGACGCCGTGACGATTTATCCCGGTGAGATGCCGGTGTTCTGGCCCTGCGGTGTCACACCGCAGGCGGTGGTCATGCACTCAAAGCCGGAATTTTGCATTACCACGCGCCGGGGCATATGTTCCTGACCGACATCAAAAACACAGCGCTGAAATATTAAAAAGGAGGCCTTCGTATGCCGTCCGTTGATTTGAACTGTGATTTGGGGAGAGCTTCGGCACCTCATACGATCGGCATGGATGCCGAGGTATTGCCCTTTGTAAAAGCTCTGCCAACATTGCCTGCGGTTTCCATGCGGGTGATCCGTCCGTGATGCAAAAAAGTGTGCTGCTCTGCAAAAAATACGGTGTGCAGGTAGGTGCGCATCCGGGCCTGCCAGATCTGCAGGGGTTTGGACGCCGCAAAATGGCAATCTCTCCTGGGAGGCTGAGGCGGATGTCATCTACCAGATCGGTGCGCTGAAGGCCTTCTGTGATGCAGCCGGGGTGCCGCTGCACCATGTCGCCGCACGGCGCGCTTTATAATATGGCAGCCAAGGATCCGGAGCTGGCGGCAGCCATCTGCCGCGCAGTCAAGGCGGCCGCCCCCGAGGCCATACTGCTGGCGCTTTCGGGCAGTGAGATGATCAAGGCTGCGCAGACACTGGGGCTGCGCGTCTGCAGTGAGGTGTTCGCCGACCGGGGTTACCAGCCTGACGGCACCCTTTGTGCCGCGCGGTAAGCCCGGCGCGATGATTGAAAATGAGGATGAGGCCATTGCGCGGGTGCTGCAGATGGCAAAGCAGGGGACGGTATGTGCCATAGACGGCAGTGCCGTTGCGCTGCAGGCAGATTCTGTCTGCGTCCACGGGGACGGGCCGAAGGCACTGGCCTTTGTGCGGAAGATATCTGCCGCGCTGCCTGCTGCCGGTGTAGAAATCAAGGCACAATAAAATAGACGGTTTTATCATGCTCTGCTGTTGAACGCTTGTGTTCAGCAGCAGAGCTTTTTCTTTTGCCAAAACAGATTCTTTACCGCGTCTATGTTGTTTCTGCGGGGCTATAGGTGTATTTATATAACTGTGATTACACCACAGGAGCAGGGGCAAGGTCAGTGGGTCAGCAGTTCAAAATGATTCCGCTTCGTGATCAAAAGGCCCTCCTTTTGCAGCTTTGACAGCTCAACTGACATGGCAGCGCGCTCCACACAGAGGAAATCCGCCAGCTGCTGCCGGTCAAAGGGAATGTCAAAGGAAAGTGACCCCTGCCGAAGCGACTCGGCCGAAAGATAGGAGAGCAGCTTTTCCCGGGTGGTTCGCTTGCTGATATGCGTAACCTTATCGTTAAAAAGCAGTATTTTGTTTGCCAGAACGCTGACCAGATTGCGGATGAGTTTCTGGTGATGGTCGCAGGCGGTGGGGCAGGCGGTGAGCAGCCGCTTGATATTGAGCAAAAAGAATTTCACAATCCTCCTGCGCCACCACGCTGATGTTCAGGATGGCACCGGGGGTGGCGGCGTAAGGCTCCCCGAAAAAGTCCCCTGTACTGCACTTGGACAGGATGTTGCGGTGCCCCCAGAGATCCTCTTGTATCACAAGGGTGGTACCGGACAGCACAAGGCCCATGACCTCGGTGGAATCCCCGGCGCGGAAAATATAAGCCCCGCGCTGGCGGGCAATTTCGACTGCCTGTACACAGTGCAGAATGGACAAAATCTCATCCTCATGTAAACCGGTAAAGAAAGGACAGTTTCGCAGGACGGAAAGATGATTTTTGCATAAAAGAAATCTCCTTGTTGGAAATCAAACATACAAGATAGCTTTATTATACTATAATAGGGTTGCAAAAAGCAAAACGATGTAAACCGGGAGGTAAGAATATGATCCGCAAAATCATCCATATTGACGAGGACAAGTGCAACGGCTGCGGTCTGTGCGCAACTGCGTGCCATGAGGGCGCGATTGACATCATTGACGGCAAGGCAAAGCTGGTGCGGGAGAATTTCTGCGACGGCTTTGGAGATTGTCTGCCGGGCTGCCCCACAGGAGCCATCACCTTTGAGGAGAGGGAAGCCCCGGCTTATGATGAGGCTGCGGTGCAGGAAAGCAAAAAGAAAAAGGAACTGCAAGAGAAGATGAAGCACCTCCACGAGGGCGGCTGCCCCGGCTCCCGGATGCGGATGCTGGAACAGCCGGGGAGGCTGGCAGCAATATCGCAGAGCCGATGCGTCAGGCTCCGCAGCTCAGGAATTGGCCGGTGCAGAACAAGCTGGCCCCCATCAACGCCCATACTTCAACAATGCAAAGCTTTTGATTGCGGCGGATTGTACTGCCTACGCATACGCGAATTTTCATCAGGAATTTATGCGCGGCAAGGTTACTTTGGTCGGCTGCCCGAAGCTGGACGCTGTGGATTACAGCGAGAAGCTGACCGAAATCATCCGCAGCAATGAGATTCAGGAAGTGACCATCGTTCGGATGGAGGTGCCTTGCTGCGGCGGTTTGGAGATGGCAGCGAAAAAAAGCACTGCAGGCAAGCAGAAAGTTTATCCCGTGGCAGGTCGTGACGATCTCTATTGACGGAAAGATACTGGATTGAACTCCGCTTGTTCTGCGGAGCCAGACAATAGGGGACTGCTGCAAGGAAAAGAGGGGGCCGCCTGAGCGGCCCTCTTTCGGAGGATATATGCTGTTATGCAAAGAAGGAGATGACAAGTGCAACCAGGAATCCAACGCCGCCGACCAGCGTTTCCATGATGGTCCAGGTCTTGAGGGTGGTCTTTTCGTCCATGCCGACAAGGCTCTTGACCAGCCAGAAGCCGGAATCGTTGAAGTGAGAGCAGACCGTGGAGCCGCCCGCGATGGCAGCGGTCACGCAGGCCAGATACAGCGGGGGACATGGCGCTGATGCCGGGCATGGCGGCGATGATGCCTGCGGCCATCGTCATAGCAACAGTGGAGGAACCGACCGAAATGCGAACCAGCGCGGCTACGATGAAGGCAACCACAACCAGCGGCAGGCTGGCGGAGGCAACAGCGTTGCCGATGACATCACCAGACCGGAGTTCTGCAGCATGTAGCGCAGCACGCCGCCGCAGGCGGTGACCAGCAGGATCATACCGGTAGGCTCGAGCGATTTGGTCATGATTTTTCCAGTTCCTCGCTGGAATAGCCGTGCTTGTGTAGCCCAGCAGGAACATGGCGGCGATAACCGCGATGGTCAGGGCGACAAACGGTTCACCGAGAAAGCCAGCACAGGCTGAACGGCAGATAGGGCAGGCACGACCTTGGCAACGGAGTTGGCGATGATCAGAACCAGCGGAATCAGGATGATGCCGACGATGGTGCCGAACTTGGGCAGCTTGCTTTCGTCAATGTCAGCCTGATTGGCAACAGACTCCGGAACGGGGATAAAGTACTTTGTTGCCGCAGATCTTGCCCCAGATGGGACCGGCAACGATCATGGCAAAGATGCCGCAGAAGATACCGATCAGAATGACCCAGCCAAGGTCAACGCCCAGCATGGTCGCAACCAGAACGGGGCCGGGCGTTGGCGGAATGAACGCATGGCCGACCGCCAGACCGGCCAGCAGCGGGATGGTGTAGAACAGTGCGGAACGCTTCGTGCGCTTTGCCAGAGAGAAAGCCAGCGGGATCAGGGATGATAAGGCCTGCGTCAAAGAACACCGGCATGGCGATGACCAGACCTGTGATGCCCAGCGCCCAGGCGGCTTTTTCGTCACCGAATTTGCGTACCATCGTGACAGCCAGCGTCTGTGCGCCGCCTGAAACCTCGAGAATCGCGCCGAACATAGAACCTAAGCCGACCAGCAGCGCAATGCCTTTCAGCGTGTTGCCGATGCCCTCATTGACCGAGGCAACAATATCGGTCAGAGGCATACCGGCGATAAGTCCAATCGAGATGGCACCGACCAGAATCGAAATCATGGCCTGCACCTTACATTTAATAATGAGAACCAGCAGAATGATAAGACCAATGACGGCAGCAAGGATCAGCCGTGTGGGGTCGAGTGTAGCAACTGCTTCCATAGAATTTCTCCTTTCTTTTTATGCAGGTGTTTAACGGAGCGGCATTACTCCATATAAGCGCCCTTCATCGGGCTGACGGCGTGCTGAGAGTAGGAGTTTCAGCAGACCAGTCTTGTACTTAGGCTCTTTGGGCTGCCACTTGGCACGGCGTTCGGTCAGAATGGCTTCCATCTCGGCGGGGGTTCTGGGTTCGCCCTTGACACCGACGATGGCCAGCACGCGGTTGGGTACGTCAATCTGAATCAGATCGCCCTCCTCGACCAGTGCAATGGGACCGCCCACGGCGGCTTCGGGGCTGACATGACCGATAACAGGGCCGCGGCTTGCGCCGGAGAAACGCCCATCGGTGATCAGTGCCACGCTGGATGCCAGCTGGGGTCGGCGCAGATGGCCTCCCCCGTGTAGAACATCTCCGGCATACCGCTGCCGCGCGGGCCCTCATAGCGGATGAAAATTGCATCGCCGGGCTTGACCTCGCCGTGCAGAACGGCGGCAATGCATTCTTCTTCGCTGTCGTAGGGGCTTGGCGCGCAGGGTGGCATTGAACATATTCTTCGGGCAGGCAGTGTGCTTGATGACGCTGCCCTCGGGGGCGAGGTTCCCCTTCAGGATGGCGATGCTTTGCCGTCGGTGCCCTTGGCGTTGTCAAAGCTGTGGATGATGTCCTCGCGGGTGACGTGGATACCGAGGTGGGCGGTCTTTTCCTTCAGAATCGCATCGCAGTGCTCATAGAAGCCATTGCGTTTCAGCTCCTCAAGATTTTCACCCAGCGTTTTGCCGGTAACGGTCATCACATCGAGATGAAGCATCGACTTGCTTTCCTCCATCACGCGGGGCACGCCGCCTGCATAGTAGAAATACTGGGCGGGCCAATCGCCGGAGGGGCGGATGTTCAGCAGGTAATGCGCGCCGCGGTGCATCCGGTCAAAGGTATCGGCATCAATTTCAATGCCAAACTCGTGGGCGATGGCGGGCAGGTGCATGGTGGCGTTGGTGGAGCCGGAAATCGCCGCGTGCACCATAATGGCGTTTTCAAAGCTCTTTTTGGTGACGATGTCCTTGGCGGTGATGCCCTGTTCAACCAGCTTTCATCATCTGAACACCTGCATCGTAAGCGGCCTGTTTCAGTTCCGGGGCAGTGGCGGGCATCAGGGCGGTGCCCGGCAGCATCAGGCCCAGCGCTTCGGCCATGACCTGCATCGTGGAGGCGGTACCCATGAAGGAGCAGGCACCGCAGGACGGGCAGGCGTTGAGCTTGTAGTAGTCCAGCTGCTCGTTGGGGATGACGCCGGTCTTTTTCCCATGCGTCAAACTTGCCGATCTGCTCCAGCGTCAGCAGGTCGTTGATAGCACAGGCTGGGTCGTTGACCACATACTTTTTGGGCAGGGTGTGGGCCTCCATAACGCCGCCGGTCACCATAATGGCGCTCATATCCTTCAGGCGGCCGATGCTCATCAGCATGGCAGGCACGGATTTGTCGCAGCTGGCGATGAACACGCCACCGTCATACACCGTGGCGTTGGCCTGTGCCTCGACCAGATTGACAATGGCATCGCGGTGGGGCAGGGAATAGTTGATGCCGTCATGCCCCTGTGCGATGCCGTCGCACATATCGGTGGCGAAGTAGCGGGCTGCCTTGCCGCCGTGCTCATTGACGGCCTGCACCGCCTGCTTGACAAAGCCGTCCAGATGTGCGCTGCCGGGGTGGCTGTCACCGAAGGTGCTTTCCACCATGATCTGGGGGCTTGCTCAGGTCGGAAACCGACCAGCCCCATGCCGATTTTCAATGGGTCGTTTTCGGGTGCAAGGTTGCGGACTTCCTGAGAATGAAGTTTCATAGTATCTGCCTCCGTTTGCTGGTTGTGAGTGGTGTTTCTTTGTTGTCTTTATCGTAACATGTCTTATGACAGCTTACAAGTTGTACGGGGCAGTTCCTACTTTTTGACAAAACGCCGGGGTATCATTTGCCCAATTTGCACAAAAACAAGGCAATGATTGCACACAAGAAAGTCCTCTGTATAGCTTTTGCCTGAAAAATGGGCAGAAACGCCCCCAAAATACATCAGATGACTTTGTTAAAAGGTGTCCCGCACAGGGTCTGAACCTGTGCGGGACAAAAAATTATGTGAGGCATCTTTATTTTTGCCTTTTCCGGTCGGCATCGTACAATTCCTTGATCATCCGCCGGTTAAAGGTCAGGTGCATGGCCATGGCACTGCGCGCCCCAATGGGATCGTGCGCGGCTATAGCCTCAACCACCATGCGGTGGGTCATGATCGTTTCATCAATGAGCTTTTTGTGGGTCACATTCACGAACATCATAACCGCAGTGTCAATGATAGGAATCAGCTGCTCCACAACCATATTCTTGCTGGACTCGGCCACGCAGGTGTGAAAGGCAATGTCATCCTCAATGTAGCGGTCGCCATCATGAATTTTGCGCTCCACTCTCTCACAAAGGCGGCGCAGGCGGGCAATGTCCTCGTCCGTTGCGTTGTTGGCGGCCATCTCGGCAATGCCGGGCTCCAGCAGCAAACGGACATTCACAAGGTCAAGTGCCAAGGCGGTTTTATCCTGTACTGCGCACTGAGTCCCAGCGGGTCACCAACGCCGAGGGCGGTCGTTAAAACAGATAGGTGCCGGAGCCGCGCCGTACCTCCACAATGCCCTTGCTGGACAGCAGCTTGACGGCCTCGCGGATGGTGCTGCGCCCCACGCCGAACTTTTTCTCCCAGCTCAAACTCGTTGGGCAGCTTGCTGCCGGGGGCTTAGCGGGGTGTCAAGATGAAATGATAGATTTGTTCTTCGACCTGCTCAGCTAATAGCTTACTTTTCAGATGCGAAAATTCGTCCATAACGGGCACCTCACAATTACACTCGTGTTTCTGTAAGCGGCAGGGAAGAAGCAGCGGGTTTCTTTTCTGCAAGAGAAGCTTTGTTTTCTCTTTACCACTTATTTTAAAGTACGATAAGCGTCAACCAGAAAATCCCGACATAAAATACAGTGTAAAAGCAAAACACGATTGCAAAATACAGTATCGTCATAAGCCGAAAGCCGTACTTTCTTCTGCTTTTCATGCTCTGGTGCATCTCCCTCTTCACATAAAAACCTTATTACGCCTCGGTTTCAGCGCTGGCTGGCATTTGCGGCTGTGCGTTTTTGATAAATTCAAGATACAGGCTGTACAGCACCGCGCAGACAGGCACACTGAACAGCATTCCCAAAAACGCCGAACGCTTCACCGCCCAGTGTGACGGCCATCAGCACCAGCAAACCCGGCAGACCAACGGATTTGCCCACCACCTTTGGGGTAAATCAGATTGCCCTCGACCTGCTGCAAAATCAGCAGGAATACCACAAACCACACCGCCTTGAGAGGGTCGGCCAGCAGAATCAAAAACGCACCAAGACCGCCGCCGATCCACGCGCCGAACACCGGAATCAGCGCAGTAGCGCCGACAAAGGCAGAAACTGCCCCGGCATACGGGATGCCCAAAATCAGCATACCCACAAAGCACAGAATACCGATGATAACAGCCTCGGTAAGCTGACCGGTCACAAAATTGGTAAAGGTCTGTCTGGTCAGCGATACAATGTGCAGTACCCGCTGCGCACTTTTTGCGGCAGTACCGTCACAGTAAGGGGTTTTTCAGGTGCGCGGAAACGACCTCCTTTTTGGCAAGCAGATACAAAGCAAACACCAGAGCCAGCAGCACATTTACAAGGCTGGAAAAAACCGAGGTTGCCGCCCCAAGGTCACGGTGATGATACCGCTACCCTCATCGTGGAGCAACGCCGTGATTTTATCCATCAACAGATCGGTATCCATCGCATATTCCGGTAAAATGACCCCGTATTTTGCAGCAAACTGCACCGTTCCTGCCCACCAATGTCCCAGTTTTTCGGCGTAGCTTGGAAGATTGCGCGCAAATTCATAGACAGATTCCTGCACGCTCGGCAGCATCATAAACACTACCGCAAATAAAATGCCAGCACCAACAGCGTGCTCAGGGTCAGGCATACCGGGCGCGTCAGCTTGTCGGGCGCTTTTTTGCAGATGCGCTGCCAAATGCGCTCTAACGGGCAGAGCAAAATGTTGATGACAAAGGCAATGGCACCACCATAAGAAACGGTGAAAACACTGCCAGCACCCGGCCCAAAAAACTTCAGTACAGACTGCAGTTTATCAGCGCGCAAATACTATCGTCAGCAGCAGCGCACGGAATATATAGCGGGCAGTTTCTTTATCCAGAATAACACTGGGGCGGGACGCGGGGGATTTGGCTTGTCCGTTGAAGGGGTTTTTTGTCATGGGTTCCTCCATAAGTAGAAAAGTTTATACATCTATTATAAGCATAGCAAAGCCGGACAGGTCAAGAAATTGCGACAAAAATTCATAAGCTGTTTACAAAACCGGCTGCTTGAAGAAAGCAAACGCCCGGGGTAAATAAGCCGAAAACGGCTTGTTTACCCCGGCGTTTGCTTTATGGGGAGAAAACCCCCTTGATCTGGTATTATTCCGGCAGGCGGCCGTACAGCTCTGTCAAATCGTGCAGTTTGACGGCCAGACGGTCGGTAAAGCGCCGCGCTTGGCACGCCAGCACCAGTTGCCGCCTAAGGTCGAGGGGGGTGTTCATGCGGGCTTCATGGCCCAGACCGAGAAGGTCCTGCGCCTGCACGATGCTCAGCTCGGCAGCGCTGGCTTCAGGATACCGCATCATGCCCCAGTGGTAGCCCCTCCTGCTTGGTCAGGTTGAGGTAACACTGCGCGGGTAATATCTTCAGGAGCGGCCGTAGCCATCCAGCCGTTGACCGGCTCGTTGTCATGGGTTGCCAACATAGCAATGCTGTTCACCAGGGGTAGCCGTGGGGGCGGTAATCGCCGCCGTCGGCTGTCGCCGAATTCCAGCACCTTCATGCCGGGGTAGCCGCATTTGCGCAGCAGGGCATTGACATCGTCGTCGGTCAAAAAAGCCAGATCCTCGGCAATGATGCGTGGCTCACCGAGCTTTTTTTTGATAGCGGCAAAAAGTGCATGGGGCCGGTGCGCCAGCGTCCGCCCTCCGCCGTTTTGTTGCCGTAGGGGATGGCATAGTACCCCGGAAATCCGCGGAAGTGGATCGATGCGCACCACATCATAGATGCTGCACATGTGGCGGATGCGACGAACCCGCCGAAACATAGCCGTTCTGCGCCATAGCGTCCCCAGTCGTAGAGCGGATTGCCCCCACAACTGCGCCCTGTGGCGGAGAACCCGTCCGGCGGGCAGCCTGCCACCTCAGGGTTGAGATCGGCATCAAGCTGGAAATCCTGCGGGCTGCTCCAGACATCGACACTGTCAAGCGCGATATAGATGGGCAGATCCCCGATGATCTGGATGTGCTTGCTGTTGGCGTATTCCTTCAGCGCCTGCCATTGGGTGCAGAACAGGTACTGCACAGCCTGCCAAAAGCAATGTCCTTGGCATAGGTTCTGCGGGCAGCCTTCAGGGCGTCCGGCTCGCGCTTACGCAGGGGGAGTCTCCCATTCCTGCCAGCAGGCACCGCCGTGTGCGTCCTTCAACGCCATGAACAGTGCGTGTCCGGCAGCCAAAAGCGGTTTTTCCTGACGAAATCCCGGTAATCGGCCGGGGGTGCCGTCAGCAGGCGCTCACAGGCGGTGCGCAGTACGGCGTAGCGCTTCTCATACAGGGCGCCGTAGTTGATCTGCTCCGGTGTGCATTGCCAGTCGATGTGCTTGTACTCTTTCGGCTTCAGCAGACCCTGCGCCGCAAGGGTGTCAAGGTCGATAAAATAGGGGTTGCCTGCGTAGGTGGAGAAGGGATTGATAGGGGCTGTCGCCGTAGCTTGTCGGGCAGACGGGTAAGATCTGCCAGTATGCCTGCCCCGCTTGGGATAAAAAAGTCTACGAATTGCCGTGCCTGCTGCCCCATGGTACCAATACCGTAAGGGGAGGGCAGGCTGGAAATGGGCATTAAATGCCGCTTGCTCTCATCCGAAAACCTCTTTTTTCTTACGGGGAGAGTTTCGTTACGCTCTCTCCCCGATGAGTTCAAAAAGGAACCACCTCATGCACGGCGGTGCCGGGTTCCTTGATTTTTTGTGCAGCAGAATTTTGGCGCTGCGCAGGCCAGCTGCTCTTTATTCTGGCGGATGGTCGTCAGGCGGGGACGCTGTACTGTCGAGAGCGATGCCGTCATAGCCCGTAACGGAGATATCCTGCGGGACGCGCAGACCGTGATCCTGCAGGGCGCGTATGGCACCCAAGAGCCATAATGTCCGACATGGCAAACACAGCGGTAATGTCCGGGGCAGTCTCAACAGATGCTCCATCGCCTTGTAGCCGTCTGTAAGGGAAAAGCGCGCATGGGCATACTGCTTATCCGTAGAGAACGGCAGCCCCAGACGCAGCATGGCCCCCACACCGGCCAGACGCGATAAGCTGGCCTTGACAGGTTGGGATAGCCGCCGATCACGCCAATGCGCCGATGCCCGTGATCGTACAGATACTCGATCATACGGTCGGCCGCTGCCATATCATCAACCGTCACGCTGGACAGATTGGAAATCTGCAGGCTGGCGGCGCTGTTGGTCAGCAGCACACAGGGGATGCGCAGGCTTTCCAGCTCGGTCGTAAAATACTCAAGGTTGGAGCCCAGAAACATAATGCCGTAGGGCTTGCGCTCGGCGCAGATACGCCTGGCCTGCGCGACCTCGTTGGCTTCCTCGTCGATATAGTAGACAGTGGGTACATAACCGCGGTTGGCGATCTCGCTTTGCAGTTGCTCCAGAATACCTGCGAACAACATATTCTGGATGCCCTTTACGATCAGGACAATGCCGTCATTTGCCTGCTGCTTTAAGTGCTTGGCGTTGGCGTTGGGCTCGTAATTGTGGCGGTTGACTACCTCCATTATGCGCCGGCGGGTATCCTCGCTGATGCCGGGGGCGTTGTTCAGCGCCCGCGACACTGTGCCGACCGCGAAGCCGGATTCTCGTGCAATGTCTTTGATCGTCATGGTGAGGCCTTCTTTCGGTTGTAATCAACCCTTGACTGCACCGGCCACCACGCCGTCAATGATATACTTCTGGCAGGCGAGGTAGAGCACGATGACCGGAAGAACCGTGATCATGATGCAGGCCATCATGGGGGGCCATTTCTACCTTGCCGTAGCTGCCGCGGAAATACTGGATCGCCATGGGAATGGTGCGGAAGGTTTTGATATCCAGCACCAGCGTGGGGAGCAGATAGTCGTTCCACACCCACATGGTTTCAAGAATTGCAGTGGAGATCATCGTGGGCTTGAGGATCGGGCAGACCACCTGGAAGAAGATCTGCAGGGGATTGCAGCCGTCAATCATGGCGGCCTCCTCAATGGCGATGGGCATGCTCTTGACAAAGCCAGTGAACATAAACACCGCAAGGCCTGCGCCGAAGCCCAAGTAGATGATGCAGATATTATAAGGATTGTTGAGCTTTAAGGTGTCAGCCGTCTTGGCCAGCGTGAACATAACCATCTGGAACGGTACGATCATACTGAACACGCACAGATAGTACATACCCTTGGACAGCACACCCTGCACGCGGGTAATGTACCACGCGCACATCGAGCAGCAGAGCAGGATAAGTGCGACAGAGCTGACAGTGATTGAATAAAACTATACCAGAAAGAGGACAAAAGTCCATCTCCTGAATGCCGTAGATATAGTTTTTTAAGCCCACAAAGGTCTCTGCATTGGGCAGCTCAAAGGCATGGGTGGTCGTGATAGCGCGCTCAGTCTTTAAGGAGTTCATCAAGATCATGAATACCGGATACAGCCATGCTACGCACAAAATACCCAGCAAAACGGACAATACCGCATTGATACGGCGGTCTTTTTTGTTGCACCCATTATTGCTGAACCTCCTTAGAACGAGTGGCCTGCAGCTGGATCAGCGAGATCACGACCACAAACAGGAAGAATACGACAGCCTTCGCCTGGCCGATGCCCTTCCACTGGGGTCCGGAGCGGGCGTAGAAGGTATCGTAAATATTGTACGCCAGCATCATCGACTGCTTGGCGGGTTCGCCGGCGGTCAGAGACAGGTTCTGGTCGAACAGCTTGAAGGAGTTGGTCAAGGTCAGGAAGGTGCAGATGGTAACGCTCGGCATAACCATGGGGATCTTGATCTTGAACAGGATCTGGCGGGAGGTGGCACCGTCAATGCGGGCAGCCTCGATCAGATCGGTGGGGACATTCTGCAGGCCGGCAATGTAGATGATCATCATATAACCGATCTGCTGCCAGCACATCAGAACGATCAGGCCCCCAGAAAGCCGTAGGTGGCATTCAGCGCCAGCAGCGGCTTGCCCCACGCGGTCAAAAGGCCGTTGAGCAGGATCTGCCAGATGTAGCCCAGAACGATACCGCCGACAAGGTTCGGCAGGAAAAAGACGGTACGGAACACATTGGTGCCGCGCATGCCGCGGGTCAGCAGCAGGGCAATGCCGAAGGCCAGCACATTGACCAGCACGGTGGACACCACGGTAAAGGCAGCGGTGAACCAGAACGCATGCATGAAGGTGGCATCGGACCAGATCATCTTATAGTTGCTGAGTCCCACAAAGGACACATTTTTAACGGTCGTGAATTTGCAGAAGGACAACCCCGTGCCCCAAATAAACGGCCAGACAAAGCCGATAATAAAGGCAATAAGGGTAGGCAGCACAAATACGGGCCAATAGCGAATGGCTTTTTGCATTGCTTTTTCCATGGATAAGCACCCCTTACGGTTTCAAATAAAAAGCAGGGCGGGCGAATTTCGCCCGCCCCGCTTATCGGTGTTTTTAAGGAATTATTTTTACGCGGCAGCGTTCAGAGCAGCCTCAGAAGCCCAGCCATCGACAAAGGCGGTGACAACAGCGTCCCAAGTGCCGGTACCGGCGGCGTAGGCGGTCAGAGCAGAGCCGACACCGTTCTTCCAGTTCTCGGAAGGCATGGTGGAGAAGTTCCAGGCCACAGGGGTCTTGCCGGCGGCGGTCATTTCCTTTATCGGCCTTGACGAAGACGTTGGGGGACTCGACAGCATTCTTGAAGGGGATAACGAAGCCCATGTCGTTAGCCATGGCCTTGGTACCCCGTCGTCAGAGGAAACGCACCAGTACATGAAGTCGAGCGTTGCGTTGATGTCGTCCTCGCTGGCTTCTTTGTTGACGCACCAGTAGTTCTCGGTGCCGGTGCACAGGCCCTGGTTGGCTTCATCGCCGACGCCAATGTAGATGGGCAGCATGGTCAGATCGTCATCGGTGAAGGGCTTGCCGTCGCCGACGAGGTTGTTGTACTCCCAAGAACCATTCTGGAAGAAGACGGCCTCGTTGTTCAGGAACTCGTTGCGGCTGTCGTCGCCGGTCTTGCCAGCCAGTTCAGCAGGATCGCAGGTGGAGTTGTTGATGTACAGGTCGAAGATATTCTTGTAGTTGTCGAGATAGGTGCCCTTGATGGCGTCGGTGTTGTCGATGCCGTCCTCCTGATACTCGAAGTAGATGGGCAGGTTGGCCAGATGGGTCTTGTAGCGCCAGTCAGAGGAGCCGTCCATACCAGCGGAGCTGAAGGCAGAGAAGCCCAACTCGTCCTTGCGGGCGGTGATGTCCTCGGCCACCTTCTTCCAGGTCGTCGAAGCTCTTGATGTCGTCAACGCTGTAGCCGGCCTTCTCCAGCAGGGTCTTGTTGGTGATCAGGCCGTAGCTTTCGATAACGTAGCCGATGCCCAGCATCTGGTCGCCGTCTTTCAGGGCGTAGGTGTCACTGGTCAGATCACCGGCGATCTTGGTGCCGGACAGGTCGTAGCAGTAGTCCTTCCAGTTGGCCAGGCCGACAGGGCCGTTGACCTGGAACAGGGTGGGCGCATCGCTCTTGGCCATCTCGCTCATCAGGGTGGTCTCGTACTGACCGGAGGCAGCGGTGACGACCGTTACGGGAACACCGGTCTCCTCGGTGTACTTCTTGGCCAGATTCTGCCAAGCCTCATCCTGTTCGGGCTTGAAGTTCAGGTAGTAAACCTTGCCTGCAGCGGTAGAGGTAGCGGCGGCGCTGCTTGCGGCTTCACTGGAAGCAGTGGCTTCACTGGAAGCAGTGGCTTCACTGGAAGCAGCGGCAGTGCTGCTGGAGAGCTGGCGGCGCCACCGCCGCAGCCAACCAGCAGACCGGCAGTCATAGCGGCTGCCAAGGTCAGGGATAAAGTCTTTTTGTTTTCATGTTTTTCCTCCTTCTAAAGAAAAACATTTTTGAAACAATTTGTGCGTCCGTTCCGGAAACGGTTCCGTATCGGATTGACATAATAATATCCCAATTTCAATGAAAAATCAATAGAAAAATAGCAAAAATAACTAACTTTGTTGAATTACACGAAGAACGGCAGTGCGATTTGGTAAATATAGCCAAAGAATTGTGCCATAATCGCGGAAACGGTTCACTCGCGCGGGCAAAAAGCTGCCCGCCACGCAGATAGAAAGATCTCTGTCCATTGTTTCGATGCAATCACAGTATCTCATTGCAGAGAACGCAGGGCCGCACAGTGTGCGTTCCCCTGCGTTCATAGAAAGAAATTCCTATTATTTCCGGTATTCCCGTGGCGTCATCCCAAAATGCGCTTTTAAACTCTCTATTAAATAAAATAGGAGAGGTTTTCAAACCCGCACTGCTCGGAAATGCTCAAAATGGTGTCCTCTGTAGTGCGAAGTGCCTCGGCGGCTGCGTTGAGACGATACTCCCGCAAAAAGATGATAAAGGTTTGTCCGGTCATCTGGCGGAACCACCGCATAAAGTGATTGGGGCTGCACTGGCACAGCGCGGCGGCATCCGCCACGCAGACAGGCTCGCTGTAATGGGCCGAGATCCATTGCAGTACCGCCCGCAGCCGCTGGGTGTTTGCTTTTTCAGCGGGGGGCAGCGCCTTGCTTTGGGCAATCAGCAGCGCCAAAAAAACGCAGCAGCGCCCCTTTGATGCAAAGCTCATAGCCAAACTGCTTGCAGCGGTTGGCCTCCTCGGCCTCTTTGAGGCAGTCGGCAGCCTGCGGATACCAGACCTCGTCCGTGGTGATATGCTCCGGCAGTGCCAGCCGCCCGCTTTGCAGCGGCAGCAGATATTTTTCCGCACAAAGATCCTCCGCACCGCCGAGAAGCTCAACATCAAAGATGATGTTTTCGTATTCCATCGTGCAGCGTTCGGTCTGGCGTATCGCGTGAAGGGTGCCCGGCGTCAGCACAAAGATGTCCCCGCTCTGTGCCGTACAGACCTGCGCACCGGTCTGCACAAGGCCGCTGCCGCGTTTTATATAGACCAGCTCCATGCTGTCCTGCCAGTGAACAGCCACCTGCCGAAAGTCCCCCGGTATGGTGCAGGGGGTAGATATTGAACGGAAAGCGCACTTCGCCATGGTGCTTGGTTTCCTGCAGAGAAGATCGATTGTCCATGGTTTTTTCCTCCTGATGTTAGGATAGTACCATATTTTGCAGCGAATGCGCAAGTTTTTTCTTGTTTTGTGTGGTATACCTTAGGTACAGAGAGAAACTCTGGTCGTCACAGTAAAGGAGGACTTGTTTATGAACTTTACCGAAATGCTGCAAAGCTACACCGGCAAACCGTTGGCTGACTGCACGAATCAGGAGAGCTGTATCTGGCCCTGCTGGAGATCGTCCGGCATAAGAGTGCCGATAAAGTGCAGCCTGTCACAGGGCGTAAACTGTATTATATCAGCGCTGAGTTTCTGATCGGCAAGCTGTTGTCCAATAACCTTATCAATCTGGGCCTCTACGATGATGCCCGCGCCGCCCTCGCCGCTGCTGGCAAGAGTCTTTCTGAGATTGAGGAGGTCGAGCCGGAGCCGTCTTTGGGCAACGGCGGTCTGGGCCGTCTGGCGGCCTGCTTCCTCGATTCGCTGGCAACGCTCGGCCTGCCGGTGACGGCGTAGGTCTGCGCTATCATTTCGGCCTGTTCCGTCAGTCCTTTGAAAACGGTCTGCAGAATGAGAAGCCCGATCCGTGGCTTACCGCCCACAGCTGGGCAGAGAAAACCGACATTACCTATCCCGTACAGCTGGCTGGCAAGGGAATACACCGCCCGCCTGTATAAGCTGGCTGTCACCGGCTACGGTGCACGCACCAACACCGCTGAACCTGTTCGATCTGGACAGCATTGATGAGAGCATCGTGCATGACGGCATTGCCTTTGATAAGACCGATATTGACAAGAACCTCACGCTGTTCCTCTACCCGGATGATTCCGATGAGGCAGGCCGCCGTCTGCGCGTGTACCAGCAGTACCTGATGGTCTCCCGCCGGTGCGCAGCTGATCCTGCAGAGTGCGCCGCACGCGGCTGCGATTACCACGATCTGGCGGATTACGCAGCCATTCAGATCAACGATACCCACCCGAGCATGGTCATCCCTGAGTTGATCCGTCTGCTGGGCGAGAAGGGCATCGAGTTTGAGGAAGCCGTTGAGATCGTCACCAAGACCTGCGCTTACACCAACCACACGATTCTGGCAGAGGCGCTGGAAAAGTGGCCGCGCGCTTATCTGGATGTGGTTGTGCCGCAGCTGATGCCGATTATTGAAAGCTGGATGAGCTGGCGCGCACCCGCACCGAGGACGAGAGCCTCGCCATTATCGACAAGGATGATCGGGTACACATGGCGCACATGGACATCCACTTTACCCACTCCACCAACGGCGTTGCAGCCCTGCACACCGAAATTTTGAAGAACGCCGAGCTGCACGGCTTCTATGAGCTGTACCCCGAGAAGTTCAACAACAAGACCAACGGCATCACCTTCCGCCGCTGGCTGCTGGAATGTGACCCGCGCCTGACACAGGTGCTGGAAAAGCACATCGGCTCCGGCTTCCGCAAGGATGCCGCCGAGCTGGAAAAAGCTGCTGGCGTTTGCAGGCAATGAGGTCGTGCTGAACGAGCTGACCGCCGTAAAGACCGCCAACAAGCAGGAGCTGGCAGACTGGCTGCTGCGCACCCAGAATGTCACGGTAAACACGAAAGCTGTCTTTTTGATATTCAGTCCAAGCGCCTGCATGAGTACAAGCGCCAGCAGCTGAACCTGCTCTACCTCATCCACCAGTATTATGAAATCAAGGCAGGGCACCTGCCCGCTGTGCCGCTGGTCAGCATCTTTGGTGCCAAGGCGGCACCGGCCTACATCATCGCCAAGGACATCATCCATGCGCTGCTGACCTTCTCCAAGGTCATTGCGCAGGACCCCGAGGTTTCCCCCTGGCTGCAGGTGGTGTTTGTCGAAAATTACAATGTGACGGCAGCTGAAAAGCTGATTCCTGCATGTGATCTGTCCGAGCAGATCAGCCTTTGCCTCCAAGGAAGCATCGGGCACCGGCAACATGAAGTTCATGCTCAACGGCGCACTGACCCTTGGCACGATGGACGGCGCGAATGTCGAGATCAGCCAGCAGGTCGGCAACGACAATATCTACATCTTCGGTCAGACCTCCGATCAGGTCATCCACCGCTACGACGCCGGGGGACTATATTGCTGCCCAGTGGTATGAGGGCGACCCCAACATCCGCCGCGCCGTGGATTTCCTGACCAGCCCGCAGATGCTGGCCGCCGGACATGAGGAAAACCTCAAGCGCCTGCAGAATGAGCTGATCCACAAGGATTGGTTCCAGACCCTGCCGGACTTCAACGCCTATGTGGTGCGCAAGGGACAGGCGCTCAGCGACTACGCCTGCGACCCGATGGGCTGGCGGCGCAAAAAGTGCCTTTATCAACATTGCGAAAGCTGGCTTCTTCTCCAGCGACCGCACCATTGCGGAGTACGACCGCGACATCTGGCATCTGGGCAAATAACACCAAATCTGCTAAGAGAGCATCGCTTTTCCGGCGATGCCTCTTAGTTGTTTTTGCTTGAGATTGTTTCCCTATGACGGTCACAGCGTTTTTGAAGCGGGTGGGGGAGATGCCGTATTCCTGCTTGAAGGCCCGGTAAAAGCCGGAATAGTCCGAAAAGCCCACGGATTCAGCCACAGTATCCAATGCGGTGCCTTCCTTGATGAGAGTCTTAGCAGCAATAAGCCGCCGCTGGGTCACAAAACGGTAGTAGCTGACCCCCATACGCTTGCGGAACAGCTGGCTGACCAAAGTGCTGGCGCTGACATGAAACTGGCGGGCCGTGTCATCCAGCGTGATATGCCCGGCAAGATGATCCTCGACATAAGACATGATCTCGTCCAGCAGTTCCCGCTTTTCAGCAGCGGGCTGGGCAACGCGCCCGCTGCCGAAATCCGCCGCAGCGATACAAACAGCTGCAGGGTATTGGCAAATACCGCAGCCTCCCAGCCCGGCTCTGCGGCCGTGTACTCGCACACCGCGGCGGAACGCAGCCTCATAGGCGGCGATGCTGTCGGTGGGCAGATCACCGGTACGCAGCATACAGGGCAGGCGGTTCAATTCGTCCAGATCCGGCCATTGTGCGCGCAGCAGCTCCGCACAGGCGGGACTGACCCAGACAACGATACGGGCGTACTTTTCCTGCAGGCGTTCAAGAAACAACGGCCGATGGCTGACACCCGGCGCGATAAGCAATATATCCCCGCGTTGTATCCGGTAGCGGCGGGTGCCGATCAGATATTGCAGGTTGCCGCTGCGGATAAATATGATCTCATAGTAGACATGGCTGTGCAGACCCACCACATCCTCCGTGGTGCTTATATCCTCCTGCGTCTGCACCAGCGGATCGTCCATCTCAATTTCCTGATAGAAGTTTCCCGAGTTGAAATGCAGCATCTCCAGCAGCTTTTCCTGCCGCTCCCGATTGCCGGAGTTCTCTCCCATGACGATGCCCAGCGCCCGGGCCTGCCGTGCGATTTCGTGCAGCTTCACAAAAATTATCCTCTCTCTTTGTGTAATTCAGATATAGTATACAGTAAAATTGCTGGATTTGCAATATTGATTGTCATTTTTGCAATTTATATTTCCGCTTTTGCACTGTATAATAAGGACAACAAAAGCAGGTATGTGTTGCGGCAACCTGCACAGAAATTGTAACCCGCATCCAAAAAGGAGGATATTATGGCAAAGACAAAGACCCCGAGCGGTCTGTCCATGAAGCACAAGATCGGCTACGCCTGCGGTGACTTGGGCGGCTGCATGACCTTCGCCCTGATGGGCTCCATCGTCACCCGCTACTACACGAATGTTCTGCAGGTCAACACCGTTGTGCTGGCTACGATGCTGCTGGTCTGGAATGTATGGGACGCCGTCAACGATCCGCTGATGGGCGCCCTGATGGACAAGGTGTTTGCAAAGCACCACGGTCAGGGCGGCAAATTCCGCCCCTGGCTGCTCCGCTCCGCCCCCTGCGTGGCGATCACCTTTATCATCTTCTTCACGGTTCCCACCTACTTCAAGGGCGTCACGATGCTGGTCGTGCTGTTCTTCTGCAAGATCCTGTATGAAGGCTTCTACACGATGTTCAACATCCCGATGGGCTCGATGCTGTCCGCCATGGCAGATACCGACGGCGAGCGCGCCGCCCTGTCCAGCGCCCGCGGCTTTCGGCAGCATGATCGGCAACATTATCCCGATGATCATCATGCCTCAGCTGCTCGCCAAGTTCGGTGATACCAGCAAGGCCTTCGGCATCGGTGCGACCCTCTGCGCCATTGTCGGCTTTGTGTTCTGCATGCTGCACTATGCCTGGACTGAAGAGCGCCATGTCAGTGTTGCCCCCAGCGAGAGCAATGACAGCGTTAAGCTGACCGACATTCTGAATGTTTTCCGCGTAAACCGGCCGTTTCTGGCGCTGTGCATCCACGGCATCTGCATCTGCACGATGCAGTATGTCAGCAGCACGCTGGGCACCTACATGTACGGCGATGTGCCTGGCAACATCGGCATGATGAGCATGGCCAGCGCCGTGAGCATGCCTCTTGGTATTCTGGCGCTGATCATCACCCCCAAGATCGCCGACAAGGTCGGTCTGGAGCGTATGATCCGCATCTGCCTGCTGACAGCCTCCGCCATCTACTTTGTGCTGTTCGGCGCACTGATGGTTGTTTCCGTCCCGGCAATCGCCTACATGCTTATCAGCTCCATCGCATTGGGTCTTGCCAGCGTGTCCATCTACATGCAGTGGGGTCTGGTAGGTGAGGCCATCGACTACAACGAGATGATCACCGGAAAGCGCACCGAGGGTTCCATCTACGGCACCTTCAACCTGTCCCGCCGCATCGGCCAGACTGTGGGCAACTCCGCCGCCGTGCTGGCGCTGGGCTGGATCGGCTATCAGGCCGGTGCTGCCACCCAGACCGCAGGCGCTCTGACGGGCATCAAGGCACTGGTCGTGCTGATCCCCGCTATCTTCATTCTGGGCAGCTGGATCGCTTTCCGCTTTGTCTGGAACATCACCCCTGATGTGCGCGCCAAGATGGCCGCTTTCAAATCCGGCAAGGAAACCCCTGCCGCTGAATAACGCCTGATCCCGGGGCTGTGCGGCAATCCTGCGCAGCCCCTTTCCTGATTGGAGGTAACGACTATGAGAACTCGTATTTTTGCCGAAGATGCTCAACAGCGAGGTCGAGGAATATCTGCAGCATAACGACATCATCATTGTGCCGGTGGGCACGGTGGAGATGGCACGGCGGATTGCCGCTGGACAGCGAGACCGTCATCAGCGAGGCATACGCCCTGCGGATGGCCGAGGCCTGCGACGGCCTTTGTGCTGACCGGACTCCCGTATTTCTATGCCGGGGCGACCGCCTCGGGCCGCGGCACTGTGCAGGTCAGCGTGCGGCAGGGGATAGACTACCTGTCCGCCATCGCCCACAGTCTGCTGCGTCAGGGCTTCAAGCGGCAGATTTACATCAGCTTCCATGGCCCTGCCCATGACCTGCAGCCCCATGGTGCGGGATTTCTTTGATGAGACCGGCGTCCCCATCCTGTATATGGACCTGAGCCAGCAGCTAGGCAAACTGGCCAAGGATCTGTTTACCTCGATGGACTGTTTCCACGCCATCACAGTAGGGGCATACCAGATCATGGGCCGTTTGGAGGATATTCCGCTGACCACGGCATATGCGGAGCCGATGCAGCAGAGCTGTGCGCCGTTTAATGACCTGTTCGGGCTTGCGTATCAGAGTGCAGCCATCGGTTATTGCTTTGCCAAGCAGAGCGACCATATGCCGACCACCGCCATCCCTGATGCGGCCGCCCGCCAGCGCCTTGCCGATGAGGGACAGTCCATTCTTGAAAAGGCTGTAGCCGCCATGGATATGCCCCATGTGGTGGAGCAGATGCGCAAGCTGGAAGACTACAACAACGAGGTGGAAAAGACCCACCCCTGGATGCCCAGTGCCTACAACAAAAAGGAGAACTGATCTTATGAGCGAGCAAAAATATCTGCGCGAGACCCCCTGCGGCACGATCTGCGGCACCGACTGCCAGTGGCCCGGCGTGGCTGCCTACAAGGGATCCGCTACGCCACGGCCGAGCGCTGGGCTTACCCCGAGGCTGTGACCCACTGGGACGGCGTCTATGATGCTACAGCCTACGGTGCCTGCTGCTACCAGCCGCGCTCCTTTTACAACGAGGCCGAGATGCCGGAAAAAGCCTTTTATTATAAGGAGTTCCGCCTCGGCGAGACCTATACCTACAGAGAGGACTGCCTTTTTTTGAATATCTGGACCCCCGCCGATGCGGGGCCGGAAAGCAAGCTGCCGGTCATCTTCTACATTCACGGCGGCGGCTTCAGCGGCGGCTGCGGCCACGAAAAAGCACTTTGACGGGCCCGAGTGGCCCACCGGGCTGCGTAGCCGTGACCATCAACTACCGCCTTGGCCCCTCTGGGCTTTGTCTGTCTGGATGCGCTGCAGCAGGAGGCCGGCCACACCGGCAACTATGCGCTTTTTGACCAGCTGACGGCCCTGCAGTGGGTGCGTGCCAACATTGCGGCCTTCGGCGGCGATGCCGACAACATCACCATCATGGGGCAGAGCGCCGGTGCGATGAGCGTGCAGCAGCTCTGCCTGAGCCCGCTGACGGAAGGTCTGTTCGCCAAGGCAGTTATGAGCAGCGGCGGCGGTGTCTCGAAGATGCTGACTGCCAAGCCCGCGGCGGAGCAGTATGGTTTCTGGAAACGCGGTCATGGAAAAGGCAGGCTGTGCCGATCTGGATGCATTCCGTAAGCTGCCCGTTGTCGAGCTGTTTACAGCATGGCAGGCTGCCAAAAAAAGAGTGCAAGAACAGCATGCCGGCCAATGGTCCGGTGCAGGACGGTGTATTCATCTGCAAGCCAGCCACCGAGGTAGTCGCAGCAGGGGAGCAGCGGCATATTCCGTATCTTATCGGCATGACCAGTCAGGACATGATGCCTCCCATTCTATATAAAATGGCAGGGGGACTGGTGCCGCACGCAGGCAGCGCAGAACGGCCCGGCCAGCTACGAATGGTTCTTTGACCGCCAACTGCCCCGGTGACGCCTGCGGTGCATGGCACAGCAGCGATCTCTGGTACTGGTTCGGCACGCTCGACCACTGCTGGCGACCCTTCACAGCCCAGGACAAGGTGCTGAGCGCTCAGATGGTGAGCTACCTCACAAACTTTGCAAAGCACGGTGACCCCAACGGCACCGATGTACCTGTCTGGCTGCCTATTGATGCAACACAGCACAAGGTTCTGCGTCTGGGTGAGCAGCCCGCCCGCATGGGCAGCGCCTCAATGCCGAAATTGGTCTGGACGATGCTGACCAACAAAGCGGTCGGCGAATAACCGCTGCATAAGCAATGCGTACACGACTCTCTCTGAGAATTGTGTGCGCATTGCTTTTTGTATTCCTACTAACAAAAAAAGCCGTATGCCGGCAATTCCGGCATACGGCAATGGATGCTATACGAGATTTTACTTTTTGATCTTGATCAGCTGGGCGTTGAGGCTGTTCAGGAACTTATCCCCCAAGCAGGTCGGTGGAGATCATCCGCACATGTGACCTTCGGGGCTCATCTTCTTGAGCATATCCCACATGCCGACACCCGGCTCGATGGAGGGTTTCAGGTCAAAGTTGGTGACGGCTTTTTGTCACGATGGCAAAGAGCTTCCTCATTGTTGGGACAGCTCGTCCAGACTGTCGTTGACATTGTAGTAGCCCTTCGGGGAATTCCATCGGGGATTCCAGATCCAGGCTGCCTACCTGCTGGAACCAGTTGGCAACGCCCTCCTGGCGCTCATTGAACTCCGGCAGGGTGTAGCTGGCGGGCTCTTTCTCTACCTTTTCCAGTGTGATGCCTTGGCGGAACATCCTCGGTGACGGCCAGCAGGGTGTTAAAGCCCTCGGCCAGCGCCACGGTAAAGTGGAACACGCGGTGGGCCTGCTGGGTGCCGACTTCTTGCCGTTCAGGTACAGGGTCACGCAGTCCTGATTGGAGTAAACCTTGACTTCGGTGGTTTCCCCGGCGCGCTGGGCATAGCGGCGGCCGTTGATGTGCACCATCGGGTCCTTGGTCCAGTATGCCTGGTACAGGTAGAAGCTGTCCTTGCGGGTTTTGCGGTCAATGGTAACAAGGCCCTTATTGTTGCGGCCTGCCACGCCGCCCTCGTTGCGGGCTGCGCAGCCAAAGTCGAACATATTCCAGACATGGCTGGCCCAAATCCAGGGACGATCCTCAAAGGCCTGTGCCATATATTCATGGTATACGGCCTGGTATTCCTCGGTATAATCTTTGCACTGGGGGGTGCTGCTGTGCCAGTTGATGATGCCTTCGCAGCCGTATTCCGAAACGCCAAGGCAGATATCGGGGTGCTCGGCGTGGAACTTGTCCAGCCAGGGACCATTGTCCTCAATCTTGCCGCCGTACCAGCCAAAGTAGTGGTTGTAGCTTTCCAGGTCGGTGATGTGGTGCATGGGGCCCTCGGTCGGGGTGTGCGAAACATGGGCAATGGTGGTGGAACGGGTGGGATCCAGCTCCTTGCACAGCTTCTGCAGGTCGTGGTGGCGTTCCACCAGCTCCTGGCTGATGCCGCCAATCAAAATTTCGTTGGAAATGCCCCAGAACATGATGGAGGGGTGGTTGTAGTTCTGGATGATCAGCTCGGTCATCTCGCGGCGGCAGTGTGCGTGGGCATCCTCGCCGGGTTTTGAACACGCTGATGAACGGAATCTCGGCCCAAACGGCAAAACCGATGGAGTCGCAGGCGTTATAGAAATCCTGACTGTGCTGGTAGTGGGCCAGACGAATGGTGTTGGCACCGACTTCTTTGATAATCTGGGCATCTTCGTAATGGTCGTCAATGCTCAGAGCGTTGCCTTTGTACAAGCGGTCCTGATGGCGGGAAACACCGCGCAGCGGGGTGGGCACGCCATTGATGGAAAAGCCGCCGTCCGGGGTGACGGTGTAGCTGCGCACACCAACATTGACGTACAGATCGTCATAGGATTCATTGCGGCGCTGCAGGCGGGCAATTACGGTGTACAGGTTGGGCTCATCCATGCTCCACAGCTCCGCATCAGGCACATACAGGGTAACGGCGGTGTTATCAGCTGGGCGGGTGGCGGAAGCAACCTCAAATCCATAAGGGATCCTCAATGCTGTACTGCACGGTAAAGTTTTCGTCCGGGTTGGTCACATAGCTTTTGATTTCGAACGTGGCGCCGCCGTCCGCTGCCGGTTTGGGGGTAACTTTAATGCCGGGGCCGCCGAAATAATCCAGGTCAAAGTGGGTGTTGGGCACGCTGATCAGGTTGACGCCGCGGTACAAGCCGCCATAGAACGTGAAGTCGGCGGAAGAGGGATACATGGACGGCGTATCTTCGTTGCTGACTTCAATGGTCAGCTCGTTCTCGCCGTCATGGCACAAATCCGTCACATCAGCGCGGAAAATGGAGTAACCGCCCTCGTGGGTGGTGGCAACCGTTCCGTTGACCTTGACGGTAGCGGAAAGGGCTGCGGCCAGAACTTCAATATAGGTGCGGCCGCCGGCCAAAGGCTGCTTGGGTGCAGTAAAGGTGCGGGTGTAAACACCGGTGGTGCGCAGATAGCTGCCGTTGCCGTCCATGCCATCCACCGCGTTCCCAGGTGTGGGGCAGGGTAGACCTTCAACCGGGCGTGGTCGCCCTTGGGGAAGGTCAGGGGTCCAGTTTTCGTTCAAAAAAAGAAATGATCTCTCATTGATACGACTCCTTCTCAGATTTTTCGGTGTGTGGGTCCGCAGCGCAGACCCTCGTTGTAAAAACTAGTATATCACAAAGCGAACCCGGCAGACGTTTGTACAAAATCACTTTAAAATAGTAATATTTTGCGAAATTTCATCGACCGGCGGAAATTTGTGTGGGGATTCTTGCCGCAACCGATTGACCAATTCCAGAATGCGGGCGTGTTGGTGCTGAGTGCGCCCCCTCTTCTGCAATGAAACCAGTTGAGCCGGGCGGGTTTTTGGTATAATAACAAAGCTGGCAAGGGGATTATCAGTGGCGAATGTTTGCACTGCTCCCACAGCATGATTTGAATATGGAGATGTATCGGAAGTGGTTTCAAACGAGAACGACCTCGAAATCCAAGTGGATGCTTCGCCGATGCCTGGCTGGCTTCACACGAGAGAACGTCGATTTTTACGTATGGTGCCATCTGAAAGGCATTCTGCACGTTCGTGACGTCCGTCGTCAGGCGCGTGACGATGGACGCGGTGGAAAACTTGTCGATGTTGGAAAACGCGAAGGTCTGCACGTTGTTGTACATATCTTCGCGCAGGTTTGCACCGAAACCGACGGACGCGCGCGCCGCGATGCGCGCAGCGAGTACGCCGGTCGCGAGCTGGAACGCCGCCAGCAGCAGCAAAAATGCACCGAACTTCCAGACCGCCGCCATACTGCCGCCCTCAATGCCGAAGTCAATGAGGTTGGACATATACAGCGGGATCACGATCTCGAACACGACCTCCAGCGCCGAGAGCAGCACCGTCACGAGCGCGGGGCTTTGTTTTCCCGCAGGCTGCGGACAAGGTATGAAGCATGGATTTCCTCCTTCCTGAATCACGGGCCGGTCAGCCAAGGTCGGTATAGATCGTGCGCAGGGTCGATTCCAGCGCCGCGATCTGTTCCGGCGTCAGCGAGCGCAGCATCTGCTGCTCCGTAGCCTGATCGTGGCGTGCATATCCTGCGCGATCGCGGCAGCACGCCCGTCTGGCAGACGATCTTGCTGCGTTTATCTGCCGGGTCAAGCCAGCAGTACACAAAGCCGTTTTTGCTCCATGCGGCCGATGATGCCGGCCACCGTCGGGTGCGACACCTGCAGGAATCCTTCGATCTCCTTTTGCGTCGCCTGCCCGCCATTGTGGTTCAGATAGCCCAGTACACGGCTTTGCGTCAGCGTCAGCCCCTGCTGCGCCAGATTCGCATCCGCCCGCATTTTGATCTTATCCGTGATCATTTTTAATAGACATCCGATTTGGAATTGCTCCATGATACACCTCCGAATGTGTAGCACGCTACGCATTATAAGGACATTCACGCGAAACGTCAAGAGACTTCATAAATTGTTTACACGCGAAAACGGCCGCCAAAAAGCGCCCGTCTGCTATGGCAGACGGACGCTGAAAAATGTAGGAATCACAGGTGCTGATCGCGGTCGATCTTGTCGTAGTGCTTGAGCATGATGCCCTCCATGACCGAGGTCAGCTTCATGTCTAGAGTTCCAAAAAATAGACGACAAACGTGACCACAAACGCGCCGAGCGCGCCGAGCGACAAGCGCATCAGGGCCTTGAGCAGCTTGCTTTTTGAGATTGTTCATGTTCGATCTCCTCTCCGATTACCAGGACTCATCGTCCTTTAGGATTTCCAGACTCGGGTCCACAGGCTCTTCGCCCATGACCGTTCGCATATAATTATTGATCTGGTCACGAACACCCTGACGGTTCACAACACGTGGGTCAAACAGGTCATGGGAAACCCAGACAAGATGGATACCAAGCTTCACGCGCACGCTCCTCAAACAATCCGTGCATACCGTCGAGCGCCTTGCAGCTCATGTGCTCCCACAGAATGACCATGTCTGCGTTGAACTCCGTTCACGAACTCCCAAAGGTCATCCAGCAGGACCTTTGTAGCCGCCGTGTAAGTGCGGTTGCGCATGATCATCTTTTCGGTGAGCATTGCAATGTCGTAAATCGCCTGCTCGCGGTTCTCCGGCGTATCCTCCTCGGCGATCATTTTCGTATTGTCCATGGACAGCATATCTGTCAGCGGAACAATGCCCCAGCAGTTGAGCAGCCAGACCAGGAAGTCCATATAAAAGTGTGACTGCACGCCCCAGACAATAGCGCGGTGGCGATATTCATTTGCGGCCATTTTCTTTTTTCTTATATGCCTTCGGCGAGCTTCATGATCTTGCGGTCCGTCTCCTCGAATACCGGAAGTCTGCCGCTGATTGCCATGTAGTTGGTCTCCGTATAGAGCGCCAGGTTGGAACCAAAGACCTGCGGATAGGAGACTTGCTCATTTCCAGCCACCCAGACGGCACTTGGTGGCATAGTTCACGCGCTTTTGCGCACTCAAAGTAATACTTCAGTCCCACTTTCTCCGGTATAAGCCCTCAATGAAGAGCAATACGTAACCGGAACGAAGTACTGAT
>VOFK01003445.1_pt1 | contig 37192 bp, 50 predicted proteins | sample 5384121 | NCBI WGS metagenome assembly VOFK01 (sample SAMN12384730, study PRJNA508395) | human gut metagenome | isolation source: healthy gut J | host: Homo sapiens | reverse complement strand
GTATGTCTGCATGACTATCAGGGAAGATATTGTACAGCGTCTCTCGGAGGAATGGCGGACGCACCGCAGCGTGATGGTGCAGATGCCTACAGGTACCGGCAAGACCCATGTATTGGCGGCGGTGGTAACAGTTTTCTCACTGATGGAAAGAGGACGGTCTGGATCGTCGCACACCGCAGGGAGCTTGTGGAGCAGATAGAAAAGACCGTTGCAAAATATGGAACAAGTCTGACTGACGGGTGCGTCAGGGTGATGTCCATACAATGGCTAACACGGCATTACGATGATGTGGTGGAAAAACCGGAACTGGTCATCATCGACGAGGCGCATCATGCGCAGGCAAGGGACTTACCGGATGCTGTGGAACTGGTGGCCGGAAGCAAAATTTCTCGGACTTACCGCTACTCCCTGCCGGATGGGACGCACCGGGTTCACGGACCTTTTCGACTCGCTGGTATGCTCATGGAGTGTGGCGGAGTTTATAAGGGAAGGGTGGCTGTCGTCATTTGATTATGTCTCGATACGTGCAAACAGCAGGGAGCAACGGTTGATAGACTCGCTGGAGAAACGCGGTGCAGATGGTGATTATCAGGTAAGGGAGATGAATGACGTACTGAACCGTCACACAAGCATCGATCAGTTGTATCGGAGCGTTCTGGAGTATGCGGACGGGAAGAAGGGGATCGTCTATGCCGTCAGTATCGACCATGCGCGGAACATCGCGGCATATTACAGCGGAAAAGGACTGGACGCCGCAGCCATGACAGTCACACACCGGCTGCTGAACGCGGACGGATGGTGGAGGATTTCAAGACAGGCAGAATAAAGGTACTGGTAAATGTGGACGTTTTCAGCGAGGGATTTGACTGCCCCGATGTGGAGTTCGTGCAGATGGCACGCCCGACACTCTCACTGGCCAAATATCTGCAACAGGCCGGGCGCGGACTGAGAAAATCAACCGGTAAGGAAACATGTGTGCTGATAGACAACGTGGGGCTTTACCGTGTTTCGGTCTGCCCACCATAGCATGGGACTGGGAAGCGATGTTCCGTGGGGATATGGCTGGAAGGGGAATACGGACCATCCGGCATGGAAACGGAACAAGTCCGGAAACTGTCACCGCGGAAGATCTATGTCAGGACTTCGGTATGGAAGTAATCGTTTCCCATGACAGGCTGCTTTCCGCTATAGCTTTGCAAAAAACTCCTAATCCCTGCAAGAGGCCGGAACTTAGAGCATGGCAGGACAGGAACAGCGGGTTATGGGGGCTATGCCGGGGAAGAAATAAGATTACGGCCCCGGTATTCGTCACAGTCTTCGATATCCGGCATGACATGGCAGCGGTGAGGCTCTCGGACAAGAACTGCGGACTGGTAAACGCCTGTGGTGAGATTATAAAGAAGGAAGGGTATTGCCAGTCCATGAAATTCATGAGAAACAATTTCCTGACCGTGCAGAAACCGAACGGCAGGTCTGATTATATAGATCTTTACAACCTGCGGTCATACAGGGAAAAACCTGAGGTGAAGCGTTTCGGGGATGTGGAGATGTTGAAAGTCGGTCGCATGTATTACAGCCGTACAAAAAAATCTGTATGCAAGCAAACTGAACCTGAGCGGCGGCTATATTTATGACCACAAGTTCTATGTGGCGATTTTTGATTATAATGCTTCCGTCCAATGCTATATTGACGATCCGCATATGGCTGGTTTTCCATGGGGATATGCCTGTCTCCTCGGTGGTGATCATGACAGTTACTATTGGATACGCCGATGGTTGGCGGATGGAAGCATCATCGTGACGGACATCGGAGGGAAATACTATCATGTGTGACAGACTGTGGGGAAAAAAAATACATCGGATGTCACTTCCCGGCAGAGGAGGGAGAGAAATGTTTGGCCGCGATGGAGCGACTGGCAAAGCGTGCGAGGGAGATACGGAATATGGCGGAATCCGAGAAAATGGAAAAGAGGCGGCAACTTCTGGAAAAGTCGGGCGAGGCTGTTCCGTTCCGTTCAGGGATGAAATGGGGCTGAAAGTCGGTGAGCGTATCACCATTCCTCCGATATACCGCAATGTCAGGCCTCCCATAGGCAGGTATTGCGCCGTGGAGAAGAATTACAGCCAGTGGGGTGTCATTGCCATTGACGGCACAATGATGATTGAACCGCAATACTCTGATATAGAAATCAGCATGAAAGGCGATGTCACAGGAACAAAGGTATCCGGAAACAAAGTATTAGTGAAGCTGCCATAAAGGGTGGTTCGCTAGTTCCGTTTGTAAATTTATCATTTTAAACAGTTGCGACAAAATCGCTATAAACGCCCGGTTTCACACAACGAATTTAAAATTATAGTGAATCATAACCAGTAAAAAAGGTCATATGCTTAATAACATACCCCTGCCCCACACCATGAGCTGCTTATCTGATGATTTTTTCAAATTAATGGATGCAAGAATGCCTACCATGGTATGACACTTGCGATAAAAAAATCATCAAGAAATGTTATAATGATGATTATCTTGTCACTTTATATGCGGAAGGAGACATGTAAGCACTCAAATTAGGGGCTCAAAAATGAAATATATATCTTCGCTGCGAACTAAAACTTACGAATTATGCTAAGCAGTGAAGACCTTGAAAGATTCTACTTTCAGTATCAAACCGAGGCGGTGCCTCTCGGAATGTCAGTCCAGACATTCTGTTTACGGAACAATGTTCCATATAACATTTTTCACAAATGGTACAAGGATACCCGCAAAAAAATAGTGGAAGTTCAGGTGGATGGTGTTCCCTCGGGTCCACCATCGGAGTCCGTGCCGTCTTCCCCTTCAGGGGATGCTTGTCTGGATGATGTGAAGGGGAAAGTCTATACACGGGATATTTTTAGAAGAGACTGATTGTTTGTAGTTATTATGAGTCTTAAAGAAATTCACAAACAATGCCGCAATAGCGCATGCATTGAATTTGATAAGGCTATTCCTAACGGAATATTACTAATGAATGAAATGGAAAAATACCTATGCAGTTTATTTGAACGTTTAGGACAAATAAATGTGACTGGGGAGAAAGACCAACATCGATTACCTTTAATAGTTTCTTTTATTAGAACCCATATGATGATAGATGAACTGTTACATTATTGTGAAAACATAGAAGCAGCAACTTTAGTGCGAAAACAATTGGAGTTATTAGCACGTTACAAGGAAACTGAAAATATGGACGAGCTTAAAATAGCAATTAAAAAGAAGAAAGTTCCTCAAATTAGTAAGATAGAAAATGGAGGTGTGATGTATGGAATGTTATCGGAAATAGCGCATTCAAAGCAAAGTCTGAAACCTATACTTTATTAGGTTACGAGAAACAAGAAGATGACAGTGTTGGTATAAATCTCTTTGGTGTTTATGACGAAAACATTAAAGTGACGTTTGGCATTCATACAGATATTTTCTGCAGATTCTTTATTGAAATGTTACAATTTCAAAAAGAGCATATCGAAAATTACTCTGAAGACTCAGATATGGATTGGATGTGTAATGATTTTATTCCTCTTGGCCTAAAAAGTGGAATAGAATACTTCGAAAGGTATTCTCGTTGAAATTCATGACATTTTTCAACAATTAAAACTGTTAGAAAACGGCTGGTTAATATCAAATTAATAAATTATGCCAGATTCTTTAAAACAGAAAGCAGCCAAAGGTGTACTTTTGGAGCACAATCGAGCGCTTTTCCGTTCAAGGCGTACAGTTCCTGATTATGATTGTGATGGCAAGGTTGCTTACACCGCATGATTATGGAATCATCGGTATGCTGGCCATTTTCATTGCTGTGGCGCAGTCGTTGATTGACAGCGGCTTTTCGCAAGCATTGATACGTAAACAGAATAGGACTGAGACTGACAACAACACTGTATTCTATTTCAATATTGTCGTCAGTGGCTTGCTTTACTTTTATATTGTACATTTCTGCCCCGTTTGTTGCAGATTTCTATAATACGCCACAGCTTTGCCCTGTAATGCGCGTCGTATGTATCAGCATAATTTTCAATTCTTTGGCAGTTGTACAGCGTGCGCTTCTTACGATCAAGATTGACTTCAAGACCCAAGCCAAGGCCGCCTTGACTGCCGCTGTAACTTCGGGCGTAGTAGGCATAACAATGGCTTACCATGGATTCGGCGTATGGTCGCTGGTTACACAACAGTTGCTTAATCTCGGTATAAATACAAGTCTGTTATGGCTGTTGTCAAAGTGGAGACCACGATTGATATATTCTTGGCAATCATTTCACGAATTGTTCGCCTTTGGCTCGAAGCTCCTTGCATCAGGACTGCTCGATACCATTTATCGCAACATCTATCCCATTGTTATAGGCAAGCTTTTCAGTGCCTCAAACCTGGGACATTATACTCGCGCACATCAGTTCTCTGAGTTCCCTTCGTCCAATCTTACCGGAATAATCCAGCGTGTAACCTATCCCGTGCTTTGCGAGATACAAAATGATGACGCCCGCCTTGCCGGAATTTACCGTAAATTCCTAAAATTGTCTGCTTTTATAATATTCCCGTTGATGATAGGTCTCTCTTCAGTCTCAAGGCCTTTTATTAGCATTATGCTTGGACAGCAATGGGAGTTTTGCGGACAATTATTGCAAATTATCTGTTTCAGCATGATGTGGTATCCCATTCACGCCATCAATCTCAATCTTCTGCAAGTGAAAGGCCGTTCAGACCTGTTCCTGCGACTTGAAATCATAAAGAAAATTCTTGGTGTGACCGTACTTTGCATCACCGCGCCGTTTGGTCTTATTGTGATGTGTTATGGTTCAATTCTCAATTCGCTCGTAGCATTAGTGATAAACACTTACTACACCGGCAAACTGATCAATGTCGGTTTTTTCAAACAAATGTGCGACCTGTTACCTACTATTGTTCTCTGCCTCGTAATGTTCGTCCTGATACTTATGGTAAACTATTTCATCCCAAGCGATATCGTAAAACTTTTGTGTCGGTGTTGCTATAGGCATGACCTTTTTTACATATTGTCAAGTCACATCTTTAAGTTTTCTGAACTTACAGAAATACTGTCTTTACTTAAGAGAAAACCATAGAACTAATATAAAAAAATTTATCATGGATAATGAATTGATAACAGTAACGTCACCGTTACTGCCGAATCTTGATGATTTTAATGAAATGCTCAAGCAGATTTGGGCAAGTAAATGGATAACCAATAATGGTTCTTTTCACAAGCAACTTGAAAAGGAACTGGCTGTTTATCTGAAGGTGCCTTATATAAGTCTGTTTACTAATGGCACTTTTTGCCGCTGATAACAGCTCTTCAGGCATTGCGTATAACAGGCGAGGTTATTACTACTCCCTATAGTTTTGTTGCTACGACTCACGCTTTGTGGTGGAATGGTATAAAGCCTGTATTTGTGGATATAGACCCTACTACAGGTAATATTAACCCCGATAAGATAGAGGCTGCCATTACGCCTAAGACCACGGCTATAATGCCAGTACATGTATATGGCAAGCCCTGTGACACCAAGCGGATACAGGAGATTGCCGACCAATATGGCTTGAAAGTGATTTATGATGCTGCTCATGCATTTGGAGTAGAGGTTAATGGTGAGAGTATACTCAATGCCGGTGATCTGAGCACACTCAGTTTCCATGCTACAAAAGTTTACAACACCGTAGAAGGTGGAGCGATGGTGATGCACGATGAAAAAATGAAGAAGCGCATAGACTACTTGAAGAATTTTGGTTTCGCCAACGAAACAACCGTGGTCGGTCCTGGCATCAACAGCAAGATGGACGAGGTGCGTTCGGCCTACGGTCTGCTCAATCTTAAACAAGTGGATGCCGCGATAGAAGCACGTCACCAAGTCGCTATAAAATATCGTGAAGTTCTTCGTAATGTTGAGGGTGTAACATTTTTCGATGACATCCCTAGTGTCCGTCACAATTATTCATACTTCCCTATTTTTATAGATGCGAAAAAATATGGAATGACTCGCGATGAACTTTATTTCAAGATGAAAGAGCAAAATGTTCTCGGCCGCCGTTACTTCTATCCGCTTATCAGCGAGTTCTCAACCTACCGCGGACTTGAAAGCGCAAAACCGGAGAATCTGCCCGAGGCGCACAAGATGGCCGACAGCGTAATCTGTTTGCCAATGCACCATGCGCTTAGTAACGATGACATTCAACGAATACTTGATAGTATAATTAAGTGACAGGTATGAAGAAAATATTGCTGCTGGGCGGTTCTGCCCAACAGCTTGTAGCGATAAAAAAGCGGCTAAGGAATTAGGGTATTATACCATTGTCTGCGATTATCTTCCGGACAATCCCGGACAATATGAGGCAGATAAATTTTACGCTACAAGCACAACAGATATTGAAGCCGTTTATGAAATCGCTAAGGAAGAGCAAATCAATGGCATACTCGCTTATGCTTCCGACCCTGCTGCTCTTCCTGCTGCTATCGTAGCCGAGAAACTGGGATTGCCCACTAATCCTGCAAAGAGCGTAGAGATTCTTGGATTGAAATATCCGTGGCGTAAGTTCTTACACGATAACGGATTTGCATGCCCTAAATTCTACCCATTTAATCCCCAAACTCCGATAGATGAAATTAAGAATAATATTAAGAATTTTACGTTTCCATTTGTGGTAAAGCCGACCGACTCGTCTGGCAGCAAGGGTGTGACAAGGCTTGATGATTGGAACGGACTTGAAAAGGCTATAAGCCGGGCTGACGAATATTCAAGGAATAAAGTTTTGCTCGTTGAAGAGTTCATTCAGAGAGGCTATCCATATGTCATTGGCGGTGATATTTTCGTATGGAACGGGAAAATAGTTCTCTATGGTGAAATGGAGTGCCTTAGGGATATGGTAAGAAGTCCTTTAATTCCGATAGGGAAAAAAAAAACCGGCGGCCATCAATGAAAAACAAAAAAAGATTTGTTTACAACGAATTGCAGCGTGTAATTACAGCACTTAATATCCGTTTCGGCGAGATGAATATTGAAATTCTGCTTGATAAAGACGACAATGTGCATTTCCTCGAGTTGGGTCCAAGAGCAGGCGGTAACATGATTCCCATTCAGCTTAGCGACGCTTTCGGCATAGATTTGGTGAAAGCCAACGTACAAGCCGCAATAGGGGTGAAGCCTGATTTTGTAGACAAGCCGGTAAAAAGCCCTTCCCGGTTGCTATATGCATTATGTCCTGCATAGTTATGAGACTGGAACATTCGGCAATGTTGAAATAGATGAGAGCATAAGAAAGTTTGTCTATCGTGAAGTCATTTACAAGAAACCCGGTGACAAGATTGAAGTTTTTGATGGAGCCGGTAAAGCTCTCGGCATAATCTTTCTGCATTTTGATAAAAGTATAGAAATGGAAGATTTCTGCAAGAATCATAACACATTAATTAAGGTAAATCTGCAATGACAGGAACTCAACAAGTAAAGCCGATAGGAGGCTATTTTGAGCTGGAGCTTCCTATATATCCCGAACTCCATGCCAATGCTATTGCCCTTAATAGCGGACGTTTCTGCTTGGAGTATGTTTTGAGATGCAAGCACTATAAAAAAGTGTACGTTCCGTATTTCATTTGCGATTCAGCCGTTGAACCAATTAAGAAACTTGGTATTCCGTATGAGTTTTATCATATAAATAAGGATTACCGTATAATTGATGAAATCCGGCTAAACGATGGTGAAGCATTGTTGTATGCTAACTATTGGGGGTTGCAAGACGCATATTGCCAACATCTTGCCTCCATATACGGACAGAGGCTTATTCTTGATTACACTCAGGCGTTTTATTCAAAACCAATTGATGGAATAGATACATTTTATAGTTGTCGCAAATTTTTCGGTGTACCTGACGGAGGGTATCTTTATACCAACGTTCAGACCGATTTTTGAAATTGCACAGGATGAATCATACACACGTATAAATTCGCTTGTGAAACGTATAGACATTTCTCCCGAAGCCGGTTTTCAAGACTTTCATATTACCAGTGCGGAATTTCATAAAATGCCGATACGGAGAATGTCCAACTTTACAAAACGCATGATGAAAAGCATTGATTACGAGTATGCTGCATGTCGCAGAATCGAAAACTACAACACATTGCAGCAACAACTTGGGGGTAGAAAACTTTGCTATGGTGAAGTGCCAATGATATTTCCATTTATATCAGAATTAGGACAAGAACTTCGCCAGCACTTTATCGTAAACAAGGTTTTCGTAGCAAAGTATTGGCCAAACGTGGACGGTTGGGCTGGAAAAGATTCACTGGAAACGTGGATGGCAAACCATATTCTTCCGTTGCCCATAGACCAAAGATATTCAAAGAATGATATGGAAATAATTTTAAATATTATAGAAGTATGAAAGAAAAGGTAGTAATAATTGGCGGTAAAGGAACTGCTGTTGTCATAGCTGAACAGATTTATGACGCTCAAATTCGTTTCGGAAAAGAAATTGAAGTTATAGGTTTCGCATTCGATGATCCTGCCTTTTTGGGTGGCATCAATGGGTGGCCTGTTCTGTGTGGCACGAAGGAGGCTTATGAAAAATTTAAAGATGATGCTGATATCAAATTCGTTTTTGCAATGTATCGTTCTGACTTGCTCAAAGAAAGAATTCAGCTTCGGGACAATCTGAACATTCCGAAAGAGCGCTATTTGTCTTTCATACATCCGACAGCATATGTCGCTAAAAGTGTTCGGATGGGACAGGCAAATATTGTGCTAGAAATTGTTCCATCAACTGTAATGCTGTACTTGGCGATTTTAACACAATGAACACCAATTCATCAATTGGGCATGATACGGTAATTGGAAATAATAATTTTATCGCTGCTCATACCTGTATCGGTAGTGGTTTAAAAATAGGAAATGGAAATTTTACCGGATTGAATTGCAGCCTTAGGAACCTTATAAGAATTGGAGATTACAACCTGATTGGCATGGCCTCAAATGTTGTAAAAGATGTCGAATGTGGGAAAACACTCGTAGGAAATCCTGCGCACGAATTACATAAATAAAAAATAATGAATAAATCAATTTTAGGACTTTATTATGAGGATTTTGTCATAGGTGACGAAATCCAACATTCACTTTCCAAAACTATTTTTGAGAGTGATAATAACTTCTTTTTCCTTGTTGACAATGAATCATCATCCCGTTCATACTAATATGGATTATGCGGCAAAAACCAACACGGAAAAATTCTAGTGGTGGGTACATTAGTATTTTCGTTGGCTGTTGGGATTACCGTACCTGATATCAGTGGAAAAGCAATAGCCAATTTAGAATATGAGAGCATTAAACATTTAAATCCGGTATTTTTGAATGATACAATTTATGTTCGCACAAAGATATTGGATAAGCGTGAGTCTAAATCCAAATCTGACCGTGGAATTATTTATGTGGAATCCATCGCTTATAATCAAAATGGAGTAGATGTTCTGTCATTCAGAAGAAAAGTATTAGTAAAAAAGAAAGAGTTATAATTATGAATAATACATATTTAATGCGCAGCCTGATGTTTGTACCTGCGCATAATCAAAAAATTGCTTGATAGTGCCGTGCGACGTGATGCGGATGTTCTTCTATTGGACATAGAAGATTCTGTTCCGTTTGCAGAAAAACAGCTTTCCCGTGACAATATTAAGAATTTTGTTAAACGTCCGGATTTGCATGGGAAATTATTATTTCCTCGTGTGAATGATCGGGAAAGTGGTGAACTGCTTCGTGATGCTTATCAGTTGACTATAGACGGGATCGCTGGATTCATGTATCCCAAAGCGACAAAAGGGGATGACATTTATTTTTTTGGTAAATTACTTGAAACGATTGAATATGAAAAAGGGTTTCCTATTGGAACATTTAAAATAATCCCATTGATTGAGACGGCAGGTGCTGTAATCAATATTAAAGATATATGTAGTGCATGTACTAGAGTTATAGCTGTTGCATTTGGGTGTGAAGACTATGTAACAGACATGGGTGGAAAACATGATGCAGAAGGAATAAGCATAATGACTGCACGCAACATGATATGTATTGGTGCACGCAGTTGTGGTGTGCTTCCTATTGATACTGTCCATATTAAGGTTCATGATTTGGATGATCTGGAGAAGAATCTCATACTGAGTAAGAATTTGGGATTTGAAGGTATGCTTGTCCTGAATCCTAAGGAACTTCCATTGGTGAACAGATATTATTCACCAACCGAAGACGAAGTTGCTTGGGCAGAAGAAATGATTACATTATCTGAGGAAGCCGTAAGTGAGGGCAAAGGAGTGGCTGTAAAAGATAACAAATTTATAGGACCTCCAATGGTGAAAATGGCGCGCAATATAATTAGAAAACATGAGCTGATTGTGCTTAAAGAAAAGGAATTCCATGAATTATGATTTAATGATGACTATCCATTGAACTGCTTAGCAAGCTAAATCATTGGTTGATGGATACAGAAAAGGTTTATTATTTGTTAGTCTGTAATGCATTGTATGAAAAAAATATTATAGCAAATGTAATAACAGACAGTGAAGAAATAGTTTTTCAAGGGATGATATGTATGTAAGTTTGAATATCTTAAGAATGTACTTTCCTGCATAAAAAACAATCTTTCAGTTTATGATAAAAACTTTTGTGAGACTAGCCCCAGAAGGAGACGATAAGAGCAGTCCGGTTAAATGTATCACGCGATTATTCCACCAGTGTCTTTGCCACCACAACATCATATGATATTGTGACGGTAAAGCACCCTCAAAATATATTTGGGAAAAATAAAATGAATGACAATAAGTTATTAGTTTCTATAAAATGCATGGTTTACAACCATGAACCGTACCTCCGCCAATGCCTTGAAGGTTTCGTGATGCAAAAAACAAGCTTCCGCTTCGAGGCTATTGTTCACGATGATGCATCTTCAGATGGCAGTGCGGCGATAATACGTGAGTATGCCAGAAAATATCCAGACATTATTAAACCTATTTATGAAACAGAAAATCAATACTTAAAACGGAATGGTTCATTAAATAGAATAATAAACGCACATATGCATGGAAAGTATATAGCATTTTGCGAAGGTGACGATTACTGGACTGATCCGCTAAAATTACAAAAACAGGTGGACTGGTTAGAGAAGCATGATGAGTATGTAATGTCGCATTCAAATTGTTTATGTTTTAACCAATCAACAGGAAAATTCACCCATGATAAAATAGAAAACAAAAAAGTTGAAATTGGTTGCAATCTCTCATGTGAAGATATTATTAGATACCCAAGAATAGTAATGACTTTAACTGTAGTTATTAGAAAATCTGTCCTTGATAAAATAATAGTTTCCGATCCTTTTTATTTTTGATTCAGGGAATTTTTTATTAGGGGATATTCCTCGCTGGTATTCAGCTTCCAGAATGGGAAAAATACATTTCTTATCGGATATAACAAGTGTTTACCGTGAATTGAATAGTTCAGCATCCCACATCAAAGGGTTTAAAAACCGATATAAATTTTTCTGTTTCAGCCCAAGGCCTTCGGGCTTATTTATGCAGACGGGATAACTTATCTACAGATTTATCGGCTTTGATAGAAAGACGATATGCCAATGTCTTGTTACACCATCTCGTATTAAATCCCGATTATAAACCTGTCGTTCCGCTGTTGCCAAACACTCATCGTTTTGAATTATTTCTGCAACGCCATAAATTGTTGGGGATATATCTTGCGATAAAAAAGATATTTTCAGAAAATTAAAACTATCCAAACCATTATGAGTACCATAAGATTAATATACATTCTATTGCATGTATTGGAAATTTGGATGCTCTTTGTAGCTGGAAGGAAAAAATGACCCAGACAAAAACAGACAAGGAATATTGGAAAGCATCTCTGTGGGCGTTTGTTCCTTATGTGTTTGTTTTAGGATTAAGATTCGGACATAATATAGATTGGAATTTATATTGTGTAAGATATCTTGAACATAAATCAATGGATTGGAATACGACAGAACCCATATATCACTTTCTTTTTTATCTATTCAATTCAATAGGAGTACCATATTTTATTGTAATTTCCTTCCAAGTCGCTTTATTTATGTTTAGCTTTTTACTCGTAGCCAAACATTTTAAAAATTGCTTGTATTATGTTCTTCCATTGCTTCCTGTTGTTGCGCAAAGTAATGACAACTACATCAGATGGTATTTAGCTGTTTCGTTTGCACTGATTTCTCTATATTTTCTGCTATCGGATAACAAGAAAAAGTATATTAAGTGCATATTGGCATTTATTGTAGGAGTACTGATACATAATGGAACACTTCTATTATTGGCTTTTATACCGGTTTACTACTTTGGGCGCAAAAAGCATATCCCGATAATTATTTCCGTCATAACAGTATTTCTTTCGGTTTTTGTAGTTTCCATCTCAATAATGTCCTTTCTTTCTGAAATTGCATTGTCTGTCTATTATTTAGGCGGAAACAGTCTTCAAGATGTTCGGCTTTTTCTACTTACTTACTAAAAGTAAGTGGCATGGTAACAGAAGGGTATGGCATTACTGGCATTGGTGAATATAATCTTCGAAATAAGGTATTTACGTTTGTATCATTTTTACCTGTCATCATTTACGGACCGCGGTATCTAAACTCCTATAAATGGGGTATACTAACTTATAACCTCTTCATCATAGGAGCATTTCTGAATCCTTTTTTTAGTACAATAGAAATATTTGATAGATATAGTAAGGCATTGCTAATTTTTCAAGCCATTGTTGCAGGAATCGTATATTATAAGCTTTTAAAGAGCAAAGACACAATAAGTGCTGTTAGAATTTTCTCTTTGGTATCTTTGCTTTGCTGCTTCTATCCATTCATCCGATATTCTTGTATGACCACAGCGGATTATAGGATGATGTATATATGGGATTCCAATGGCCGTGATTATATAAATACGGATTTGTACATTAATGATTTTATCAATAATTAAAATAATGACTATGAGCATAAAAAGGAATATAAAAACAATACTTAAACTGCTGCAAAGAAAAAAAGTGACAAAAGCAGATATCGTATTGTTGTCTCCTAACCAACGGTTAGTTAGAAAGAAAGTGATTATAACAGGCGGAAATCGTGGATTGGGATTTGCTATGGCAAAAAAATTTACAGATGAAGGAGCCGAAGTCTTAATAACAGGTCGCGACGAAGAAAAGTTAGAAAAAGCTGCAAAAGAGATTGGTTGTAAATACATGCAATATGATGTAACGGATTTTACTCACATGGATGAGTTCATTAAAGAGGCGGATGACCTGTTAGGCGGTGCCAATGTGCTGGTAAATAATGCCGGTATTTCGTTGCATGAGGGCACCATAATGGATGTTCATTATGAACAATTTGACAAGCAAATAGAGACAAATCTCAAGGGAGCGTATTTCTTGTCACAAAAGTTTCTTCGTATGTATGAGAAAAAGCATAGAAATGGCGGATCCATACTATTTCTATCCTCAGAACGGGGACATTATGCTGATGATTTACCTTACGGACTCATTAAAGCTGCCATTAACAGCTTAACGCAGGGACTTGCAAAAATGTTGATACATAGCAATATAAGAATAAATGCAATTGCTCCAGGTATTACAACGACTGATATGACAGGCATAACAAAGGACGATATTTATGCAGATGACTATTCGACAGGCAGATATTATTTGCCTGAAGAGGTGGCAGAAGTTGCTTGCTTTCTTGTTAGTGATGCATCTTCTTGCCTGTCGGGACAGATTATAATTTGTAATAACGGAGATTCAATTAATTACAGAAAATAGGAAACAAATAAGCACTATATGATGTCTACATATTATACAAACGATAGAACAACCCAAATTGTTCTATATTTATTGAAAGCTCATGGAATAAGAAAAGTCATTGTGTCACCTGGTACAACAAATGTTACGCTTGTAGCGAGTATGCAGATTGACCCCTATTTTGAGCTGTATTCTGCGGTGGATGAAAGATCGGCTGCTTATATGGCCTGTGGATTAGCTTATGAATCTGGAGAGCCTGTTGTACTTTCCTGCACGGAAGCAACAGCATCACGTAATTACTTCCCCGGATTAACTGAAGCATATTACCGAAAACTTCCTGTGCTAGCTATTACAGGATGTCATGGCAGTAATGACATCGGTCATTTAAGGCCGCAAGTTATAGATAGAAGTGAACAACCTGTAGACACAGTTAAAATGAGCATTAGTTTGGGGAAATGTAAAAGTCAGGACGATGAATGGTTCGTCAATGTCCAAACGAATAAGGCTTTGCTTGAATTAACACGTAACGGCGGAGGGCCTGTTCATATAAATCTAAGTTATAGCGGCAGTTCATTTCTTACACGCAATTTGCCAAGCACAAGGGTAATCAAGCGTTATTCTCAATTTGAAAATGTGCCGCCCTTACCAATTGGAAGAATAGCAATATTTGTAGGTAGCCATAAAAAGTGGAGTGATGATGAATTGAATGCGATAGACTCCTTCTGTGCAAATCACAATGCGGTCGTTTTTTGTGATAAAACCAGTGGGTATTTGGGTAAATATAGAATAGATTATGCTTTGATTGCGGCACAATCTTCATATACCCCCCATACCAATAATCCGGATTTATTGATTCATATAGGTGAAGTTTCAGGTGATACATATACACAAGGTTCTTTAAAACCTCAAAGCGTATGGCGAGTAAGTGGAGGATGGTGAAGTAAGGGATACATTTAAGCGACTAAAAAATGTTTTTTCCATGCCTGAGAAAATATTCTTTTACACTCTATAAGGATGTTAATCCAAACAACACTGATGAATATTTGAATGCATGCAAAAAAAAGGAATATGAATCTATTGTATCGCAAGCGCCTAATGTTGAATTTTCAAATGTTTGGATCGCTCAAACATTGATTGGTAAATTGCCCAAACAATCCATTCTTCATTTGAGCATATTCAACAGTTTTCGTTCATGGAATTTTGCTCCAACACGATCGGACATTCAGACAATCTGCAATGTGGGAGGCTTCGGGATTGACGGCACACTTTCCACGTTGTTAGGTGCATCTATTGCAAATCCTGATATATTGCATTTTGCAGTTATAGGCGATTTGGCCTTTTTTCTATGATATGAACTCTTTAGGGAACCGTTATGTGAGCAATAATATACGCATACTATTAATAAATAACGGTCGCGGTACAGAGTTTAGGAATTATGATCACCCCTGTGTTTTGTTTGGTGAGGAAGCGGATTCATATATGGCTGCAGCAGGTCATTTTGGATATAAATCCACGACTTTGGTTAAAAATTATGCACTCAGTTTAGGCTTTAAATATTTAACTGCATCTACCAAAGAAGATTTCCTGAATATGTATGAACAGTTTACAGATTCTAATAATAGAGAAGCCCCAATGATACTGGAGGCCTTTACTGATTCTAAAGACGAAAGTAATGCTGTATATGCGTATAGACATATAATAAAAGAATGTGTATTGGAAATTAAGAACAAGGCAAAAAGAATTGTTAAAGATATTATTAAGAGATAATTTTTAAAAATCATGAAAATAGGAATCATAACTTACCACAAAAGCCATAATTATGGTGCTTTGCTGCAAGCCATAGCACTGCGCATAAAATTGGTACAAATGGGGCATGATGTATATTTTATAGATTATTGGCCATTGTATCATAAACAGCTATATGACTTTTTCTCTATCAAGGAAATGTTTAATTACGGTATCAAAGATGCCATAAAATACGGCTTAAAGATTCTATTATCTTATAAGAAACGAAAAAAGAGAATTACATCGTTTATGCAATTCATTGAGGAATTTATTCAGCCTTATTGTATTGACTATTCGACAAACGATAAGTTTGATATCATCATTTATGGAAGTGATCAAATATGGAGAAAACAATCGGAATTATCCAATCATTTTGATCCTGTATATTTTGCTGATAACATATTAAAAGCAAATAAACACATAGCTTATGCGGCAAGTATGGGTAATATGGACTTGAGCAAAAAAAACTATGACTTTTTGAAAGAAAAAGTCAACAAATTCTCACACATTTCTGTAAGAGAAGAAAAATTAAAATTCATAATGGAAGAAGTTGGCATTAATAGTCCATTAGTTTTAGACCCTACACTCTTATTGACGAATGATATTTGGGAACGAGTATTCCCAATTAGAAATATGTTTAATGAAAGATATGTTCTTTATTATAGGTTATTAAGAAATTCCTTCAATGAAAAGCAAGTCGCTGATTTTTGCACAAAAAGATTATGATGCAAACTCCTTATTTTAGAAGGCCGACCAAGACCTACCATAAAAAAGATACCATTTCTTCTGCAAATCCAATAGAATTTATTTCATTGATTAAATATGCGGATTTCATTTTCACTTCTTCTTACCATGGAATGGTTTTTTCATTGATATTTCACAAGCAATTTTTTGCTTCATTTTCTGAAAATTCCGATAGGGCCGAATCCCTTTTAACTTCATTGGATTTGAAAGACCATCTTATACCACATAAGTCAGATATACCTACACACATTAGAAAAAATAGACTATACTTCTATTGATTTAAAAATAAACTCCCTACGAAGCTTATCTGAAAAGTTTTTGAAAGAATCAATATAGCAATAGTTTGTGATGTTTCTCATAGAATGATTTTTGTTATATGCACATTCTTCATTATACATTAGGTTTCCAGCCATATAGAAGTGGCGGACTTGTCCGTTATGCGACAGATTTAATGCAGATGCAGGCAAGTATGGGGCATAAGATTTTTGCCTTGTACCCAGGAAGTATGTCTCTTACAATGCCCAAGTGTCATATTCGGTCGGATGAATCCATTGGTGACGTATGTGTCTTTGAGTTAGTAAATTCTAAGCCTGTTCCTTTGATGTATGGAATTAAAAATGTGAACGACTTTATTGATGACCATAATGTGGACGTTACATCTTTGAATAAGATGCTTGAAGAAACACAACCTGATATTTTTCATATCCATACATTGATGGGACTTCCATTAGAATTTCTGAAAGTAATAAAAAGACGAGGTATAAAAACTGTTTATACGTCTCATGACTATTTCGGATTGTGTCCAAGAGTCAACTTTATTGACAATAACGGACAGTTTTGTTCCATTGCATCGGCACAAAACTGTTGCGCTTGCAATGTTGATGCCAAGAAAACTATATTTTTAAGGGTCAGGAATGCCAAATGTCTTGTCCCGTTAAAACAATTTTTGAGAAAAGCTGTTAAGTGATGAATGATTACAGCAAATTATTGGATTATTTCAAAGAGAGTTTTGGCCTTATAGATTATTTTCATTTCAATAGCGAGACCACCCAAAATGTTTATTCAGGAAATCTGCATATTGAAAATGGGAAAATTATACCCATAACTCATTCCGAAATAAAAGACAACAGGCATAAGAAATCATTTGATGCCAGTATATTGCGAATAGGTTTTATAGGAAACGACACTCCATACAAGGGTTTGCCTTTGTTGTTGCAAGTCTTGAAACGAATTACAGACAAGTCTTCGTGGCGATTAGACGTATGGGGTGGCAAGGTCGCCCAAGAGAAGGATTGGCAGATATTTTATCGAGGTAAGTTCGACAGCCGTTCGTTGGCGACTGTTTATGATGGAATGGACGTATTGATAGTTCCGTCAATCTGGAAAGAAACGTTTGGTTTTGTTGTCTTGGAAGCATTGTCGTATGGAGTGCCTGTCATTGTGTCTGATAATGTCGGCGCAAAAGACATTGTGAAACAATATGATGAAAGGTTTGTCTTCACTTCAGCATCAGAATTGCTTGCATTGTTAAACCAGATTTTTAAAGATCGTTCATTGTTGGTGGAATTTAATGAGAAAGTTCTGAATGGAGTATGGAAGCATTCGATGAAAGACCATACTGAGGAAATATTGAGATTGTATGAAGCTATGAAGAAATGAGGAATCTGCATGGGAAAATCTTGTGCAAATTCATTCACTCAATTTATCCCCTATTTCATTCATCTACAAAAGGAAATAAAGTCCAATGACAATATTCATAACTATTGCAATATTCCTCTGCATCTCATACATCCTTTATTGCGAATTAAAAAACCTTGAAAGCATTGTATATTGGGGAGTCCTGGTAGTGACTTTATGGGGATTGCTGCATCTCCAAATGCCATTGCAATGGTGGATGATTGGAAACCTTTCTATTTGCTTTTGGGATTTATCTATAGGTCTATTGGTTCTAACAAGCGTATTCTGTCTTTTTCGACATATATGGGTGGAAACAATCATGATGCGTAAAGAATTATAGAATCTCGTAGAATCTTTTGGCGCATATATTAAAGATGTATGGCAGGACAAACTGATACGCAAAAAATTATGGAATCTCGTAGAACCTTTGGGTGTTTATATTAATGATGTGTGGCAGGATAAACTATTTGCTTTTACACTGATTGCCATTCTTGTACTTTATGTGGCTTCAATAATTTCTTTTATAACGAAATGAAATCTATTGAATTGGGGGATTACGATACCTTTAGCGGCTTGCTGTCATTGTTTACAGCCGTGATAGGCTTGGCATATCCTTTTTATTTTGCAGGCAATAGAACGGATACAGGAACGCTATATAACGGAAAAAGGGTATCACACTGGTTTGAGGAAGAGACCACATTTGCCCGTTTCTTCTTCATGCTAAAAGCTAATATTCCTATTGCTTTTTCTTGCTCCCTTTCTTTTTATTTTTGTTTTATGACTATGTTTTATTGTCCATTACTGTGCTGGCTGTGCAATCCGTGTTTGTCTGTCTACTACTTTTTACCTGATGGGACTGTACAAACAGGTGGATACTACAGTTCGTATATTAAGATGGCAGAATATTCTTCGAAAGAAGATATGGAGCGTGTAGCCATCGTGATGTTATCAGCAGACCACAATGAGGAAAAAAGGGTATGGATACGGCACATGACAAACTGTATGGACGTATCGCTGACCTATTGGCGCAAGAGGCACAAAAAAGAAATGGAAACTTAGTCGAGTTTCCTGCGGAAGTGCTTCAAGTTGCAAGGCAAATACTTTTTTTGGCAGCAGAAAAGAGGGAGGTGTATCCTCGAATATCTTGTGACACAACTCTCATTCCACTATTATATGATACCATATATAATAAAAAAAGCTGCATCCAACAAAAAGAATTGCGGAGTTTTATCTGGTTTCATTTGAACAGGTTGCTTAAAGCGGGAAATACGGATTGGTTAAAATCGTATTGGGAATGGGCTTCGCAATACTACAGGACAATGCGTTACAATGGAAGCTACGATGAAATTGAGCGGAATGAGTTTCATGAAATGCACCTATTTTTTGCAGCTATGGTATTGCGCAGTGGGAACAAGGAACTCATGGAGCATATTATGTCCTTTCAAGATACACTTCCCGACCCGCCACCCTTGCTGTTGTACCGAATAAGCGAAATAATTCAAACCCTTTTGGATTTTGACAAATTGCGGAATTGGCCATTTAGATTGGTAAAAAACTATCAGATGTACTTCTTCGCCAATGATGTCAATGCAGACCATAACATTTTCAGGGTATTATGTGATTATCTGGCATTCTCACTATTAAATATAGTCAACAAACAGGACTGCAACTCATATACGATTAACGAATATCTTATTGACAAGAAAATTCCTATCGAAAGATTAAAAAAAGAAAGGGAGACATTGGAATGGTTTAGAAGCATTGTAATGATTGATATAAGCAAAATAAATTGTGAACATTTATCAAGGAAACAGGCAGAAGCAGCTCGAACTCTACTTTTAGGATTGGTGAAGGAATATGATAAGAGGATTGAGTCTATCAAAGAACATGACAATATTGATCCTGATAAATTAGATGCGCTCAAAAAAGAAATTATTGTAGAATGCGAGAGGATGGCATTGCCATTGCAAAGGAAGAAAATGGATGGCGAAGATGTAGAGCAATTGAAGTTTATCGTATCGGATACAGCACAGGCTGCGCCCGGACAAATGCTTGAACACTATAGCACTTCAAGTGTTAATTTCACGGAAGTGCTTGTAGCTTATTTGCTGCATCAATTTTATGCAAGATTGGCATCCTTATTTATTTTGAATGGTGCCGTTGCCACTTACCTGATACAATACAATGATTTGGGAGAGGCCTCTGCGAAGAATGCATTTCAATAAAGACGAATACGTCTTGCTAAACAACGGTATTTCACTTTGGGGGCAGGATTTAGGATGCATCAAGCGTGAGGAAATCATCGCCATAGGCAGTGGAAGTAACAATTTGTTCATCATAAAAAAAGATGATTGCCCTACTTACTTATATGGAACGTTGACAGACATGCGGCAAATTGACAAACAATATGAGGCCATTGATGAATCAAAAGGCTTGTTTTGGAAAGAACCAACCGATAATCTCATGGTGCATATTGCACAACCTTATGTTTTATACAACAGAAGGCATATGCGCTTTCTAAAAATCAACATCACCTACGACAGAGCTTTGGGCGATTGTAGTCTCCACAAGCTGAAAGACATCAGTGAAATTTTATAATAATACAATCTAATGAAAATAGCATTTATCAGCACCCGTGGTATACCTAACAACTATGGGGGCTTCGAACAGTTTGCCGAATACATTTCCGTAGGATTGGCACAAAGAGGTCATGAAGTGGTAGTCTATTCACCCAAATTTCATCCGTATCAGGAGGACACATATAAAGGTGTACGCCTTAAACATATCTACAGTCCGGAGACATGGATGGGAAGTTCAGTCGGCAGTTTTTTCTATGACTTTGCGTCATTGTGCGATGCCTTGAAGAAAGAAGATTTCGACATCATTTATGAGGCGGGTTACACGAGTATTATTCCGGCTTACATCTGGTTCAACGTGAGGAAGCGGAAACGTCCGATATTCACCACCAATATGGATGGATTGGAGAACAAGCGGTCGAAGTTCAGCCCGATGGTAAGACGTTTTCTGGATTGGGAAGAGAAAATGGCGGTGAAATACAGTCATTACTTGATTGCCGACAACATGGGCATCCACGATTATTATAAGGAGAAATACGACAAGGAGAGCAAGTTTTTGGCTTATGGCGCGGACATTCATGATGATTTCAATGCAGACTATTTGAAAGAATTTGGATTGCAACCGGAAGAATATTACATCTTGATTGCCCGTCTTGAACCGGAAAACAACATCGTGATGGCGATAGAAGGCTATCTGCATTCGAAAGAAAACGGACGCAGACCGCTGATTGTAGTCGGCAAGACGAACACGCCTCACGGTAAAGAGCTTGTAGAGAAGTACGGAAACGAGAAGAACGTGAGATTTGTCGGTGGTATCTATGATTTCAAGAAACTGGATTCCGTCCGTCATTTCTCAAAGGCCTATTTCCACGGTCACAGCGTGGGAGGCACCAATCCTTCCTTGCTCGAAGCAATGGCGGCGGGCTGTTTCATCTTTGCGCACGACAATATCTTCAACCGTGCCGTGCTGGAAGAGAATGCTTTCTATTATCCGTCGGCAGACAAGGTCGCAGAGTATCTTAACCGTATTGACACGATGGCAGAGGAAAGCAAGATTCAATATACAGCCAACAACATTGAAGTAATCCGAAATGAATATTCTTGGGAACACCTGGTGGATGAGCACGAGAAGTATTTTCAGTGGTTGTTGGAACAGAACGAAAAGTGAAAAACTGAAACTCAATATATTAAGTATGAAAGGTATAGTATTAGCCGGTGGCAGCGGTACACGTTTGTATCCTATCACCAAGGGAATCAGCAAGCAGTTGATTCCAATTTTTGATAAACCGATGATTTATTATCCGATTTCTGTGCTGATGCTGGCCGGAATCAGGGAGATACTCATTATCTCGACCCCTTTAGACCTGCCGGGTTTCAAGAGGCTATTAGGTGACGGAAGTAACTTCGGAGTGAGGTTTGAGTATGCCGAGCAACCTTCACCTGATGGGCTGGCCCAAGCTTTCATTATCGGTGAAAAGTTCATCGGAAATGACTGCACCAGCCTGGTGTTGGGCGACAATATTTTCTACGGTGCGGGATTGAACGACATACTGAAGCAGGCTGTCACCGATGCCGAACAGAACGGCAAAGCGACCGTATTCGGCTACCGCGTGAGTGACCCCGAGCGTTACGGTGTGGCAGAGTTTGACAAGGACGGCAACTGCCTGAGCATTGAAGAGAAGCCGGAACATCCTAAAAGCAACTATGCCGTAGTCGGGCTGTATTTTTATCCGAACAAGGTGGTAAATATAGCCAAGAACATCAAGCCTTCTGCGCGTGGAGAGCTGGAGATTACGACTGTGAACCAAGAGTTTCTGAAAGACAAGGAGCTGAAAGTGCAGACCATGGCCCGCGGCTTTGCATGGCTTGACACTGGTACGCATGACTCGTTGTCAGAGGCATCGACATTCATCGAGGTTTTGGAGAAACGTCAGGGATTGAAGGTCGCCTGTCTTGAGGGCATCGCCTACCGCAAAGGCTGGATAACGGCGGACAAGCTCCGTGAGGTGGCACAGCCCATGCTGAAGAACGACTACGGAAAGTATCTGCTTTCAATTCTTGATGAGAAGGAAGATTCGTTGGAAAAGAATTTGGAATACTGAAAAGAATTAAGAGTTATGAATGAGGAATTTGGAATTAAGATATACAGTTTCTCTGGTTTGTATCAATTCTTTTAAAGATATAACACAATGGAAGTAATCAAGACAGAGATAGAGGACGTGGTGATTATCGAGCCGCGTCTGTTCAAGGATGAGAGAGGATATTTCTTCGAGAGTTTCTCGCAAAGGGAGTTCGACGAAAAAGTCTGTCACGTGACTTTCGTGCAGGACAACGAGAGCATGTCATCGTACGGCGTTATGCGTGGCCTGCATTTCCAACGTCCGCCGTTCACGCAGGCAAAGTTAGTGAGATGCGTAAAAGGAGCCGTGCTTGACGTCGCAGTTGACATTCGTAAAGGCTCGCCCACATACGGCAGGCATGTAGCCGTTGAGCTGACCGAGGACAACCACCGTCAGTTCTTCATCCCCAAGGGTTTTGCACACGGATTCGCCGTACTCAGCGAGACCGCAATGTTCCTGTACAAGTGCGATGAGTTCTATCATCCCGAGGCTGACGGAGGTATAAGCATACTCGACGGCAGTTTGGGCATTGACTGGTGCATACCGACTGAACACGCTATTCTCAGTGAGAAAGACACGAAACACCCACTGCTGAAAGATTTTGAATCACCATTCATTTACAAGTGAGAAGGTGAGAAAACCAATCAATTATGAATTCAAAAGGCATTTCTACTTACTCCTCCTCTCCTTACTCTTTTACTCCTAAAAACAAGAACACATGAACATACTTGTAACAGGCGCAAACGGCCAGCTGGGCAACGAGATGCGCATAGTAAGCAAAGACACGAATGACAGCTATACCTTTACTGACGTTGTAAAGGCTGAGGGCGTGGAGACGACCATACTTGACATAACAGACGCGGATGCCGTAAGAAGCATTGTGAAGGAGAAAGACATACAGTGCATCGTGAACTGCGCGGCGTACACCAACGTTGACAAGGCGGAGAGCGACGAGGCATTGTGCCGCAAACTGAACGCCGATGCGCTGAAGATACTGGCAGAGGCAATGAAAAAGGTGAACGGTCTGCTCATACAGATTTCCACCGACTATGTCTTTGGCGGCGATCCGTATAACACTCCGTGCCGTGAAAACCAGAAAGGTACTCCTACTGGTGTTTATGGAAAGACTAAACTGGAGGGCGAGCAGAATATTGAAGTCGTAGATTGCGATTACGTCATTATCCGCACGGCATGGCTGTACTCAGAATACGGCAGGAACTTCGTAAAGACGATGCTTAACCTGACTGCAACGAAGCCGAAAACTGACTGTGGTGTTCGATCAGGCAGGCACGCCGACTTATGCCTACGACCTTGCCGTGGCAATCAAGACCGTATTGTCAGACTATGAAAAAGAGAATCCAAAGAACGGATATTCAAAGCGCGGCATCTACCATTTCAGCAACGAGGGTGTATGCTCGTGGTTCGACTTTACCAAGAAGATTGCCGAACAGTCAGGAAATACAGCCTGCGACATCCAACCTTGCCACAGCGATGAGTTCCCCAGTCCGGTCAAACGTCCGGCATATTCGGTATTGGACAAGACAAAAATCAAGGAGACTTTCGGGTTGAAGATACCTTATTGGACGGATTCGCTGAAAGTCTGCATGAAAAATATGGATGCAATACAGCATTAACCAACAAAACAAAAACGACATGGAATTCAAGAGAAACATAATCGTAACGGGCGGAGCCGGATTTATCGGCTCACACGTGGTACGCCTGTTCGTTAACAAATACCCCGAATACCACATTATCAACCTCGACAAGCTGACGTATGCCGGCAACCTGGCAAACCTGAAGGACATCGAGGACAAAGAAAACTATACGTTCGTGAAGGCCGACATCTGTGATTATGAGATAGTGAAGGCACTGATGGCAAAGTATAACGTGGACGGCATTATCCACTTGGCAGCCGAGAGCCACGTGGACCGTTCAATCAAAGACCCGTTCACATTCGCCCACACTAACGTAATCGGCACGCTAACCCTGCTTCAGGCTGCAAAGGAATACTGGGAGAGTCTGCCGGAAGGCTATGAGGGCAAGCGTTTTTATCACATCTCAACAGATGAGGTTTACGGCGCGTTGGAGCTGACCAATCCCGAAGGCATTGAGTCTCCATTTACTACTAAGGCATCGTCGGAGCATCACCACGCCTACGGCACAGAGTTCTTCACGGAAGAGACAAAGTACAACCCGCACTCTCCCTACTCTGCGTCGAAGGCGTCGTCAGACCATTTCGTCCGTGCCTTCCATGACACTTACGGTATGCCGACCATCGTAACAAATTGCTCGAACAATTATGGGCCCTACCAGTTTCCTGAGAAACTGATACCTCTGTTCATCAACAACATCCGCCACAAGAAGCCGCTTCCTGTCTATGGCAAGGGCGAGAACGTACGCGACTGGCTGTATGTTGAGGACCACGCACGCGCCATCGACCTTATATTCCCACAAGGGCAAGACTGCCGACACATACAACATCGGCGGTTTTAATGAATGGAAGAACATCGACATCATCAAGGTGGTCATCAAGACGGTAGACCGTTTGCTGGGCAGAGCCGAGGGCGAGGACATGAACCTGATTACTTATGTTACCGACCGCAAGGGGCACGACATGCGCTATGCCATTGACTCACGCAAGCTGCAAAGAGAGCTTGGCTGGGAACCGAGCCTGCAGTTTGAGGAAGGCATAGAGAAGACCGTGCGGTGGTATCTGGACAACCAGGCATGGATGGACAACGTGACGAGCGGAGGCTATCAGAAATATTACGACGAGATGTATAAAAACAGGTAGTCTATGAATAAAAAATAAGAGTCGATTTAAAATAAACGCTATTTAGAGGGAGGTAATAACATATAAATGTAAGTACTCAAATTAGGGCTCAAAAATGAAATATATATCTTCGCTGCGAACTAAAACTTACGAATTATGCTAAGCAGTGAAGACCTTGAAAGATTCTACTTTCAGTATCAAACCGAGGCGGTGCCTCTCGGAATGTCAGTCCAGACATTCTGTTTACGGAACAATGTTCCATATAACATTTTTTCAGAAATGGTACAAGGATACCCGCAAAAAAAAAATAGTGGAAGTTCAGGTGGATGGTGTTCCCTCGGGTCCACCATCGGAATCCGTGCCGTCTTCCCCTTCAGGGGAACCCCGGTAAAGAAGGACAGTCCTTCTCCCCCGTGCAGTACACAGACACCGGAAGCCGGGCAAAGTCCCGGGGGCGCTTCCCGTGCGTATATCCGTGGAGCTGACCTTGAGCAATGGCCTGCATATCCTCCAGAAAGATCTGGATTATCCGGGTCTGTACCGTCTGATCCAAAAGCTGGAGGTCCTATGTTGAGTGTGACGGGCATGAACCGCTTCTATTACCTGCGTGGCTTTACAGACATGCGTTGTAAGCATTCCCGTGTGCTGTCCGTCATCCGTGAACAGTTGCACCGTGAGCCTTCAGACGGTGACATTTATATCGTGATGTCTAAAGACCGGCGTATCGTTCGCCTGTTCGCCTATGATAACCGTTCGTATAGTCTTTTCGAGAAAAAGTTTGTAGCGGGCTATCAGTTTATGCGGATAATCAAAGATGACGAAGGTAACGAGGTCGCCTACCGGATAGACTGGAAGGACGTGGTCCTCCTGTTAGAGAGTCCCGTAATTAAATCGTTAAAAATAAGATAATTATGTTCTGTATTTATATGGTTATATCAAGTTTTTTTTGTATATTTATATCACAAAAAGCAGGATATGGATACGGACGAATTACGACAGTTGATAGTTCAGAAACGCGAGCTTCTGGCGCGGGAGACCTTCTCGCGTCGTGCTTTTAACCGCTGTGAGAATATGTCCGATGAAATGAAAAACCGGTATGTGGAATACCTGATCGAACGTCTGGAGAATACGGAACTGGATAACCGCGCGATGAAACTGGTGCTGGAGGATCTGACAAAAGAGTTATCCCGCTCTAACCAAATGCTGGAAAAATTGAATGAGTCGCAATCCCTTCTTGAGGAAGAACGCGAATCGCGTAAATCCCTGGAACGGGAGAATATAAAACTGAAGGAACAACTCAAATCCGCCCGCAAGAACCGTTTCGGATCGAAGAAACAGTCTGTAAAGAAGGATGCTTCCGGTAGTGATGATGATCCGGTTGACCGTGAGAAGGAGAAAGATGGCTTTGATGGTACGGACGAATCGTTGGATACCCGTTCCGTTGCGGCGTCGGAAACACAGGAATCCCACCCCTCCTCTCCGAATCCGGGGGATCTCTGCAACCGTCCGGAAACCTATCGTACCATGGGCGTGAACGGAACTCCTGTCAGGCACTTGTCGGATCTCTCCAAGGTTCCCGGGCGTATCCTTGACCGCAAGATGGTGAAGACCTTCCGTCTCGACATCTGCCTTGTGGAGGAACAGTTCGAGATGGTGCAGTACGTGGAGAAGGGCCGCAAGCCGCGCTGGGGGTATTTCCCCAAGGAAGGACACCCGCAGGCGGTAACTCGGTTTGACGGTACCAGGATAACTCCCGGGTTCCTGCAGGCCATCGCCTATGAGGTATACGTGAAGAACGTGACCTTCGGCCTGCTGCACCAATGGCTTGGGGATATGGGAATGACCGTATCGGAGAACACCTTGCGCAACCGGCTGAAGAAAGGCAGGAAATACCTCGACCGTATGGTGGTGGAACTGAAGAGGATCGCACTGGAGAAGGATGCCGTGGTCAATTGTGACGAGACCTGGTGCAAGGTCCGTAAATATGACCGTTACAAGAAATGCTACATGTGGGTCCTTGTCAACAAGGCGGAACGTGTGGTGATCTTCTTCTACGAGGACGGTTCCCGTGGCCGTGACGTGCTGACGAACTTTTTAGGTGATGCCGAGTTGAAGGCCCTCATGTCGGACGGTTATAACGCTTATGTCTTTATCGGTGACGGGCTGAAAACCCACAGGTATAAGGATACGGACCATCAGGTCTGTCTGGCGCACGTGAGGGCGAAGTTCGTGAAAGCCTGGATGGAAGGTGGCGACAAGAGGGCGGATGTGTTCCTTGACAATATAAACCGTCTCTTCCGTTTTGAAAGGGAGTATGACAGGGAGATGATCACCGACGGGGAACGTACCCGACGACGGCAGGGGTTGCCGCCCTTGGAGGCGATGATAAACCTGCGGGCAAACCTGCTGCAGGAGTTGAAAAGTGAGGAGGAGCAAAAAAGTTGTTATATGCGGGAGGCCCTGAATTATCTTCACAAGTTTTGGAATGAGGCCTTCACTTATATAAAGGACGGCCGTTATCCGATCTCGAACAATCTGGCGGAACGGGCGGTGCGTCCCTTTACCACCAAACGGAAGAACTCCCTGCACTTCGGAAGTGACGAGGGAGCGGAGATTGCCGCCGTATACCATAGCATAATCAGCACGGTGAAGCTGCAAGGCAGGTCCGCATGGGGTTATCTTGGTAAATTTTTTACCGGAATTTTTAACGGTTGCAGAGATTTTTTGAGTCTGACACCACAAAATATAGACTTGGCAGTATGCCAATAGTTAAAAAACAATCAAATTTAATAGCAATTTTTTGTGAGGCATCCATTCTGATGCCTTATAAAAAGGGTACGCTCTAAATTGAGTATTAACATAAATACCTCTCCTTTAATGAAATCTATTAGTAAATGTGCATTTACTCTAAATGCAATCTACAAAATTAAAATTGACCATACAAAGGAGTCCTGTTCATCAGTAATAAACATCGTATTGTTCATCATACTTCTGACAAATGGGAGCAGAATAAATGCACAGACGATGTATGGGACGACAGGGACTTCTATATGCGCCCACCGCTGAGATGCAGAAAGATAAGACCTTCATGGTAGGTGGAAGTATGATAGATCACAATATTTATAGGAGTGACTATTGGAATTCTCATGAAGAGTATAATCCTTACACCTATAATTACTACCTAAACATCACCATTTTTCCTTGGTTGGAAGTTGCCTATACCTGTACATTGGTAAAAGGTTTGATAGGTAGTTCTGGTTGGCCGCAACAAACATGGAGCAAGTTCGTGAATCAAGACCGTTCTTTTCATGGCCGATTGCGATTATGGAAAGAAGGCTGGTGGAAACAGTGGACACCTCAGATAGTATTGGGAGTTAATGATCCGGGCAGTCATTCTGATCACGGTGGTGGAAATATTACATTTGATGATGTCGGAGAGAATACCAATCATCTGACCCGTTTTTACCTTGCTGCTACCAAGCATTTCACCATCCGACAATGGGGAACATTGGGTATACATGCCTCCGTCATTCAGTTTGACGGATTAGATTTCGATAATGAACATGGCGTTACAGTCGGCGTGAATTACCGTTTTAACCGTCCCAATGAAGGATTTTGGAGTAAGGCACTGAACGGTTTGAACCTAATGGGAGAATATTATGACGATGTTTTCAACGTAGGCGGAAACTATGCTGTTTGGAAAGATCGGATTAATGTGACGGCTGCACTGTATGACGGACGGTATTGGTCGGTTGGGTTGTATTTCAAGGTGTGTTTGAAATAGAATTAACCTCATGAAAGGTTGACGCTTTGCACACGTCCAGTGAAGATGGAGCCCAATAAAAACTACGCTAACCTCGCTTGAAGCCTTGGATTGAATGGCAGAACATCAAGCCTTATACTCCATGGAGATGGCATTAAAATCGTACAGAAGTACGATAGAAGTCCACAGGGAAGGCAAGGCATACAAGGACATGATGTCCAAGATGTATTATGTGGACGGCGATCTCAAGAACGACACGGTACAGTTTGACTTGGCCGTAGAGCGTTTCAAGATAAACAATGGGTACATTGACAAGCGGATAAAGGACTTGATGGAATTTGAGACGAACTCACTTTATGATATAGAAAATTTCTGCGTGGACAATGAAAGTAACCTTCCTTTAAGACACCGTTTCTTGGATGTGCCGTGGAATGTTCCAGTGGATTCAAAGGATGACGCTGATGACAATATCCAATGAAGTCTTATTCCAACATTCTCTGCCCTTACCAACAGAGCATCAGGCTATGCGTGTCTGATACGTGGAGGTTGAATAAAAACATGATGGTACAAATGCCAACAGGTATAGGCAAACTCCATTCGCTCGCGTCGGTCATTCATGAGCATTTGCAAGAACGGCAAAGGCAAAGTGTGTGGATTGCCACCCACCGTCGTGAACTGGTAGAACAGATAGAAGATACGGTGGTGCGGTACGGCATACGGAAAGAGGAGGGATTGGTCTGTTCCTCCCAATGGCTGTCACACCATTGGGAGGATGTGGAAAATGACAGGTCAGACCTGATAGTGATTGACGAAGCTCACCGCGCACTTGCCGAGACCTACAACTATAGAATATACTAATGGAAAAATAGAAGAATGTAACCGCATTTATTATAGTATCCAGTTACATTTGGTGGAAATCAGTGCCAAAGGTGGAAATGGAGGCACTCATATCGGACGTTTCTCTTATAAAGGAGATGAGGTAACCATGAGTGAATTCCGCCACCGGGGAGATGAAGAAAAACTAACGACACTGAATGAATTGAAACTTTTCGGACTTAATCAAGCTATTAATCATCTTAAGGTGGAAAAAGCAACAGGCAAGAAACTAATTCTGAAATCTGATTATGCACGCCTCACATTCAGAAAGTTCTAAAAAAATATACCACAGGCTATACAAACTGTCTGCCGATAAAATATCGGCAAAACAATTTATACGCTATAGCAGTGGCAAACCACTATACCGGATTTCTAGAAATCAATTTATCGGCAGAAATAAAACTGGTGCGTAAGCAGTCAAAAAAATTGGCTCATAATTTAAAGCTCTATCTTCGCTGCGAACAAAAAATTTTAGAATTTATGTATAGCAGTGAAGATCTTGAAAGGTTTTACTTTCAATACCAGACTGAGGCTTTGCCTCATGGAGAATCTCTCCAATCGTTTTTGTGTTAAGAACAAAGTTCCTTATAACATCTTTCAGAAATGGTACAGGGATACCCGGAAAAAAGTAGTTGAAGTCCAGGTTGATGGTGCTCCTGTAATCGGTCATGAGGAACAATCCGGTGCCATTGATCAACCTCAACCGGTATCACCAGGCAGAACTGATCACCCTGTTCGTATTTGGGTTGAGATTCGTATCAGCAATGGATTACATTTGTCCCAAAAGAATTTAAGCTATCAGGATTTGGTTCGTATGGTAGAGAAACTGGAGGGGTTATGCTGAGTGTTACCGGTCTGAATCATTTTTATTATGTCCGTGATTTCACCGATATGCGTTGTAAGCACAGCCGTGTGTTGTCTATCATTCGTGAACGGCTTCACCGGGAACCCAGAGATGGGGATGTCTTTATAGTCATGTCGCGCAATCGAAGAATAGTCCGTATGTTTTCATTTGATAATCGTTCATATAGTCTGTTCGAAAAGAAGTTTGTGGCAGGCTATCAGTTCATGAAAGTAGAGCGAAATGGGGCAGATACTGTTTATCGGATTGCCTGAAAGGACGTGGTTTTGATTCTTGAGAATCCTATAGTTAAAACATTGAAAATCAGATAATCAATCTATTTATTCACTTGCGGTTTTGCGATTATTTTATTACCTTTAATGCTGTAAGTCAAAGGTTTAAGTATGATCGATCTGCAAGATATAATTAAAACAAAACGAGAGTTGTTGAGTCGGGAAACTACTCACGCAACCCTATAAATTATAGTGCAGGTATGGCAGAGGATCAGAAAGACCGATACATACAATACCTTGCTGAACAAAATCAGGGATCTCAGGTTGACAGGTGATGCCATGAAGCTTGTTTTGGAGGATTTTATGGCTCAGATGAAAGAATCTGAAGGATCAGATGTCATCCATGCAATCGAAACATGCTGACCTTGAGAATCGGTTGTCAGAAGAGCATAAACTTCGCAAATCGGCTGAACGTAAGATAAAATCACTTCAAGAAAAAACTTGATTACGCCAATCAGGAACGTTTTTGGTGATAGACGTCAAAAAGATACAATCTAAAAGCTAAAACAAGTGATTCAGACCGCCGGAAGGAGAAGGATGATTATGATGGAACCGATGATACGCTTCGCACGGATTCGGTTGGTCATGTTCCATCTCAAGAGTTAAAAAGAGCCTTCCGGGAAAGAACGTGACTTGTCCAATCGTCCTGACGGGTATAAAACGATGGGAGTAGCCGGAGAGGCGACAGAGCATCCTTCCGATTTGACAAAGGTTCCCGGTCGGATCATTGAAAGGAGAATGGTACGGGTGTTCAGTTTCCGTACTTTCCTTACGGAAGAATGTTTTGAGACGGTTCATTATGCAGAGCCTGGTAAAAAAGCCGAAGTGGGGCTATTTCCCTTCCGAGGGTCATCCTGAGGTAGTAACCAATATTGAAGGCACTAAGGCTTCTCCTGAATTTCTGCAGGCTATTGCCTATGGAAGTTTATGTAAAAAGAATGTGACTTTTGGTCTTCTTCACCAATGGCTGACAGATATGGGCATGACCATTTCTAAAAACACGTTGCGCAACTGGCTTAAGAAAGGTAAGACATACCTGGACGAACTGGTTTGTGTATTGAAGTCTATAGCTTTGGAAAAAGATTCGATTGTGAACTGCGATGAGACCTGGTGTAAAGTGCGCAAATACGATCACTATAAGAAGTGCTACATTTGGGTTCTGGTCAACAAGGCTCGGAAAACAGCCATTTTCTTCTATGAGAATGGCTCGCGTGGTCGTGATGTACTAACAGACTTTTTGGGCGATGCAGAATTGAAGAGTATTATGTCCGACGGATACAATGCTTATGTATTTATCGGCAATGAGCTGAAATCAGGCCGGTTTAAAGATACTGTACACCAAGTTTGTATGTCACATGCCAAGAACAAGTTTGTCAAGGCTTCCAATCAGGGTAGTGAACCGAATGCAGAACGCTTTTCCGAAATTTTAAAGGAGTTCTTTATGAGGGAGCGTAAATACGATGATGCCGGATTAACTCCAAAAGAAAGGTTTCAAGAAAGGCAAAGCCTGGCAACGAAGGAACTTCTGATAGAGTTGCGCAGCTTGTTAGATAGTGAACTGACAAAGGATTCAGAATTTAGAAGTCAGTATTATAAGAAGCTCTCAATTATCTGAACCGGTTCTGGAAAGAGATCTTTGCTTACTTGGATGATGGTGAATTACCAATAGACAACAACCTGGCTGAGCGAACCATTCGAAAGCTGACTACTCAACGCAACAATTCACTTCATTATGGTAGTGATGCTGGTGCTGAGATGGCGGCAACTTATCACAGTGTGATAGGAACGGTAAAAGCTTCATGGCAGTTCTATCTGGAACTTCATCGGAACTTTTTTCAAAAATATCTTTACCGGGTGCAGGGATTATGTTAACATGGTTCCTGACAAAATCACTTTGGCTACAAGCCAATGTTAAATTCAAAACTAATTTTTTAACAAAACTCAGTTTAGGGCACTGAAAAGTGTAAGCACTCAAATTAGGGCTCAAAAATGAAATATATATCTTCGCTGCGAACTAAAACTTACGAATTATGCTAAGCAGTGAAGACCTTGAAAGATTCTACTTTCAGTATCAAACCGAGGCGGTGCCTCTCGGAATGTCAGTCCAGACATTCTGTTTACGGAACAATGTTCCATATAACATTTTTCACAAATGGTACAAGGATACCCGCAAAAAAATAGTGGAAGTTCAGGTGGATGGTGTTCCCTCGGGTCCACCATCGGAATCCGTGCCGTCTTCCCCTTCAGGGGAACCCCCGGTAAAGAAGGACAGTCCTTCTCCCCATGCAGTACACAGATACCGGAAGCCGGGCAAAGGTCCGGGGACGCTTCCCGTGCGTATATCCGTGGAGCTGACCTTGAGCAATGGCCTGCATATCCTCCAGAAAGATCTGGATTATCCGGGTCTGTACCGTCTGATCCAAAAAGCTGGAGGTCCTATGTTGAGTGTGACGGGCATGAACCGCTTCTATTACCTGCGTGGCTTTTACAGACATGCGTTGTCAGCATTCCCGTGTGCTGTCCGTCATCCGTGAACAGTTGCACCGTGAGCCTTCAGACGGTGACATTTATATCGTGATGTCTAAAGACCGGCGTATCGTTCGCCTGTTCGCCTATGATAACCGTTCGTATAGTCTTTTCGAGAAAAAAGTTTGTAGCGGGCTATCAGTTTATGCGGATAATCAAAGATGACGAAGGTAACGAGGTCGCCTACCGGATAGACTGGAAGGACGTAGTCCTCCTGTTAGAGAGCCCCGTAATTAAATCGTTAAAAATAAGATAATTATGTTCCGTATTTATATGGTTGTATCAAGTTTTTTTGTATATTTATATCACAAAAAAGCAGGATATGGATACGGACGAATTACGACAGTTGATAGTTCAGAAACGCGAGCTTGGCGCGGGAGACCTTCTCGCGTCGTGCTTTTAACCGCTGTGAGAATATGTCCGATGAAATGAAAAACCGGTATGTGGAATACCTGATCGAGCGTCTGGAGAACGCGGAACTGGATAATCGTGCGATGAAACTGGTGTTGGAGGATCTGACTAAAGAGTTATCCCGCTCCAACCAGATGCAGGAAAAATTGAATGAGTCGCAATCCCTTCTTGAGGAAGAGCGCAAATCACGTAAATCCCTGGAACGGGAGATTACAAAGCTGAAGGAACAACTTAAATCCGCCCGCAAGAACCGTTTCGGTTCGAAGAAACAGTCCGTAAAAAAGGATGATTCCGGTAGTGATGATGATCCGGTTGACCGTGAGAAGGAGAAAGATGGCTTTGATGGTACGGACGAATCGTTGGATACCCGTTCCGTTGCGGAGTCGGAAACACAGGAATCCCACCCCTCCTCTCCGAATCCGGGGGATCTCTGCAACCGTCCGGAAACCTATCGTACCATGGGCGTGAACGGAACTCCTGTCAGGCACTTGTCGGATCTCTCCAAGGTTCCCGGGCGTATCCTTGACCGCAAGATGGTGAAGACCTTCCGTCTCGACATCTGCCTTGTGGAGGAACAGTTCGAGATGGTGCAGTACGTGGAGAAGGGCCGCAAGCCGCGCTGGGGGTATTTCCCCCAAGGAAGGACACCCGCAGGCGGTAACTCGGTTTGACGGTACCAGGATAACTCCCCGGGTTCCTGCAGGCCATCGCCTATGAGGTATACGTGAAGAAGAACGTGACCTTCGGCCTGCTGCACCAATGGCTTGGGGATATGGGAATGACCGTATCGGAGAACACCTTTGCGCAACCGGCTGAAGAAAGGCAGGAAATACCTCGACCGTATGGTGGTGGAACTGAAGAGGATCGCACTGGAGAAGGATGCCGTGGTCAATTGTGACGAGACCTGGTGCAAGGTCCGTAAATATGACCGTTACAAGAAATGCTACATGTGGGTCCTGGTGAACAAGGCGGAACGTGTGGTGATCTTCTTCTACGAGGACGGTTCCCGTGGCCGTGACGTGCTGACGAACTTTTTAGGTGATGCCGAGTTGAAGGCCCTCATGTCGGACGGTTATAACGCTTATGTCTTTATCGGTGACGGGCTGAAAACCCACAGGTATAAGGATACGGGCCATCAGGTCTGTCTGGCGCACGTGAGGGCGAAGTTCGTGAAGGCCCGGATGGAAGGCGGCGACAAGAGGGCGGATGTGTTCCTTGACAATATAAACCGTCTCTTCCGTTTTGAAAGGGAGTATGACAGGGAGATGATCACCGACGGGGAACGTACCCGACGACGGCAGGGGTTGCCGACCATGGAGGCGATGATAAACCTGCGGGCAAACCTGCTGCAGGAGTTGAAAAGTGAGGAGGAGCACAAAAGTTGTTATATGCGGGAGGCCCTGAATTATCTTCACAAGTTTTGGAATGAGGCCTTCACTTATATAAAGGACGGCCGTTATCCGATCTCGAACAATCTGGCGGAACGGGGCGGTGCGTCCCTTTACCACCAAACGGAAGAACTCCTGCACTTCGGAAGTGACGAGGGAGCGGAGATTGCCGCCGTATACCATAGCATAATCAGCACGGTGAAGCTGCAAGGCAGGTCCGCATGGGATTATCTTGGTAAATTTTTTACCGGAATTTTTAACGGTTGCAGGGATTTTTTGAGTCTGACACCACAAAATATAGACTTGGCAGTATGCCAATAGTTAAAAAACAATCGAATTTAATAGCAATTTTTTTGTGAGGCATCCATTCTGATGCCTTATAAAAAAGGGTACGCTCTAAATTGAGTATTAACCTGAAAAGTGCCCTTTCGAAGGGGTATGCCCTAAATTGAGTGCTTACAACTGGTGCCACCACTCATGAAGAGGCTGTCTCAAAATAAACTTGAGATGGTCTTTTTTTGTTTTATTTCAGATTGAAGTCATTTGTATTGTTCTCAAAAGAAGAATTTATAAGCTTGCTTTTGAAGATTTTATCCTTTCAAACTGTTTTTCGTTGCCATAAACCTCCTAAGAGGCTACTTTTGCAAGATTATGTGCTATGGCGTCAAGTACAACTACTTCCACATGGAACAGCGGTCGAGGTTCAAACCGGACCCGTTCAAGGCGGAAAACTTCTACTACAATGAAGAACATGACTTTTGTATCTGCCCTATGGGGCAAAGGATGCGGAGGATAGGCACCAGGAATGTGAAAACCGCATCCGGATATGTCAACGAAAATGCACGGTACAGAACTGTCAGGTGTGAAGGCTGTCCTAAGATGCCGATATTTTAAGGCAAAGGGGAACAGGACGATAGAACAGAATCACAGACTCAGAAGATACAGGCAGAAAGCCAAAGAGCTGCTGTGTTCCAAGGAAGGACTGAAACACAGAGGACAGAGATGCATAGAACCGGAAGCTGTGTTTGAACAAATGAAATACAATATGAACTACAAACGTTTCCGCCATTTTGGAAAGGATAAGATCTTCATGGACTTTGCCTTCTTTGCCATTGCCTTCAATATAAAAAAGATGTGTGCAAAAATGGCTAAAGAAGGTATGGATTGACTGATTAGACTGTTTTATGAGCTTACAGTAGCTATATTTAGATGTTGCGAACACATAAATCAAAGAAATCCTCAAAATATCGCAGCTTAAAAAAATGAGCCGATTTTTATAGTCAACGAAAAAAAAGAAGGAGCATCGCGTATATGACACACCTTCATTTTTATTGCAAATATTTTGTATCATATTCTTGTTCTTATCTGTTGAAACATGCTCCATAAGAAGAAGCCTTTTTTCTCTATGAATAAAAATATTTTTGCTGATTCAAAAAAATATCTGTATCTTTGTATCCTAAGAGGGTTGTTCCATAAATAAGAGACTGTAAAATACTGAAATTAGCACAATCTCCAAATCGTTACCCGAAACTTTTTAAAACTTCTATAAGCGTTTGTCTTTCAAATCAATCTGTCAATAAGATAAG
>VOFK01004320.1_pt1 | contig 37221 bp, 50 predicted proteins | sample 5384121 | NCBI WGS metagenome assembly VOFK01 (sample SAMN12384730, study PRJNA508395) | human gut metagenome | isolation source: healthy gut J | host: Homo sapiens | reverse complement strand
TATTACGTATTGCTAAGTGCGGCGGGCGCGACCGGAGCAGGAGTTTCCATCAGAGACTCCGCTGTCTGCGCTGCGACCACTTCGAAGCCACGGTGGTTTTCAAAAAGGGGCGTTCTTCTAAATGGTAAATCTGACGATCAATTCTGGTCCTGGTGGACTGTACCGGAAGGCACCACCATTCTGGATGCCGCCGCCTTGTCGATATCGAAATCCTCTGCGCTCAGCGCCTAAAAAAGAAGAACGAAATTCCGCTCGCCGCGTCTTGTCGAGGTCGAGGGGCGAGGGGCAAGCTGGTTCCCCGTGCAACAACGTTGTTGCGTGAAGGCATGGTCATCCGCACCAATTCTCCCGCGTGCACTCGAGGCGCGCCGCGTCAATATGGAGCTTATTCTCTCGCAGCACGACAACAAGTGCGCACGACCTGTATCCGCTCGGGCACCTTGCCAGCTGCAGAAGATTGCAAACGATATGGGCATTCTGGGTGTTTCCTACCCCACCGACCTTGCACGCGGCAAAAAGGCAGACTGGACGACCACGTTCCCGCTCTACCGCGATGTAAACAAGTCATCAAGTGCATGCGCTGCATTCAGGTATGCGACAAAGGTGCAGTCGCTGTCCGTCTGGGATATCAGCGGCTCGGGTGCGCGCACCACCATCTGATGTTTCAGGGAAACCGCGTGATCGAAGCAGGCGGACTGCTTTCGCTGTGCGGACAGTGCATCACGCACTGTCCGACCGGCGCTTGCGCGAACGCGATGACACGCAGAAGGCATATGCTGCGCTTGGCGATCCGGACCGCGTGACCATTGTGCAGATTGCTCCGGCCGTGCGTGCTGCATGGGGGCGAAGCCTTCGGCATGCCGACCGCGCGCAAACCGTCGGTCAGCTGGTGTCCGTTCTGCGCAAGCTGGGCGCAGATTATGTGTTCGACACCACGTTTTCCGCCGATCTGACCATCATGGAAGAGGGCACCGAGCTGCTCCAGCGTCTTCAGGCGGGCGATCTGGACAATCAGCCGATGTTTACCTCGTGCTGCCCGGGCTGGGTGCGCTTTTTGAAGTCGCAGTTCCGGAAATGACCGGCCGTCTGTCCCACCGCTAAGTCGCCGCAGCAGATGTTCGGCGCGGTCGGCAAGACCTGGCTGGCACACAACCTCGGCGTGGATGCGGACAAAATTTACAGCATCTCCATCATGCCGTGCATCGCAAAAAGGCCGAGCGCGAGCTGCCGAGCATGGATTCGGCCGGTCACGGCAGCGATGTCGATCTGGTCATCACCACCTCGAGAGGCTGGCGCGTGCCGAGCACCTCGATGTGGAAAACATCGCGGAATCCGCGTTTGATTCTCCGCTGGGCGACGGCACCGGCGCAGGCGTTATGCTTTCGGCGCGACCGGCGGCGTTATGGAGGTGCCGCGCTGCGTTCGGCGTACTTCCTCACCACCGGCGAAATCCGTCGCCGGATGCATTCCGCGAGGTGCGTGACGACGGCACGATTTCTCCGCTGCCGTGGCGCGAAGCGACGTTCGAGCTGGCAGGCCGGACTGTGCTGCGCGGTAGCAAGCGGACGCGCTGGGCAACGCACGTCGCTTCTGCACTCGCTGCAGCGCCGTGAGGTACACCTATGAGTTTGTGGAGATCATGGCATGTCCGGGCGGCTGTGCAGGCGGCGGCGGTCAGCCGGTGGACGGCACCGACCGCGAAAAGGCCGCCGACCGCGGCAAGGTTTTGTTCCGACTCGATCAGAATGCACCGCTTTGCGTTTTTCGCACGAAAATCCGGCGGTTCAGGCGTTGTACCGTGAGTATCTGGATGAGCCGTGCTCGCAGAGCGGAGGAATTGCTGCATTGCGACCATTTCCGGCATGGCAGATGAACGCTTCCGCTGAGGCACAAGAGGATAACAACCTACGTGTTTTTACCCTCTTGTGAATCTCCCATTTCCCTTTTGGGATAGCACGGCGGCTGTTCAGAACTGAGACTATAAAGGAACGAGCGTACGGTTCCTTTCCGCAGGGCGGACCTTTGGGTCCGCCCATTTTTTCTTAGCCGCTCAAGCTGTTTTCGTACTGCTACACATGCGGTTAGTCTACGCTGGGTGCGGCACAAAGGTGAATTGCCCGTAGGGCAAGAAAGGTCCCCCTGGGGGATAATAGTGCCGCACAATTCGTTGGCACGTTATATAATAGACAGCACCTGCGAATTTAGATATTTAATCACCATTTATCTTCGTAGGTGCCGTGCGTTACAACGTGCGAAAAAAGTTGCGCAACACCTCCTGCGTTGATTGAACCACCTGTGTAGCAGCAAGGAATCCGGCACTGCGTAGAGGTAACGAAATGGGAGCACACTGTGCTCCCCTACGGTAGAAAAATCCTCTGCCGTTCCCCTTTTCGAAGCGGTCACCGCTCTCCGATTTCGCCAGACTATCTAACAAGGGAAAGGCAGGAGTTCAAAGAGGAAGGGAAACCGCAGGTGTCCCTTCCTTTTTGCCCCCGCCGCGGGCGCGGCAGTCTCCCGCGCCTCCGCAGAGCGCAACTTTTTCGCTGAGATTCAGTGAAAAACTCCCCGCCCGTTAGAACGAACACGCCTGCGCAGTTCGCGTACCCCATCTATTCGGTGCAAAACAGAAAACGGCACAGCCAACGCTGTGCCGTTTCGCTTATTTATTCGATATTCTGTGCGCAGATAATGGAAATTTCGAACCCTTATTACTGTTTTCCGGCTGAATATTCTTCTGCAGCAGGTCTGCGAGCAGGCGCAGCGGCTGGCTGCCTTGCCGGAACAGATCCTGTGATGGTCAGATCAAGCGAGCCGTCGAGCAGCATTTGCTTGCGGCGCGGCGACATATCATGTGCGATCACACGCACCTGCTGATCCATGCCTGCAGCTTTGAGTGCGTCCACGCAGCCGGTAACGCTGCGGTTTGCCATATAGATGGCCGCCGGCGGATTGTCTGACTGCAGCGCCGCCGTGACGCGGTTATAGGTCAAACGGTAGTCGTTATAGGTCTCCTCAATCTCGATCTGCGAGGAAGAGAAGCCCTTTTTTCTTTAGATGCTCGCAGAAGCCGTCTAAACGGGTGCGGTGGCCATCGTACTCCAGATTACCCGCCATCGCCAGCACACGCGTTTTCGGCACGCACTTTGCTGAGCAGCTCGCTCGGCGGCAATACGGCCGCTTTGTGTGTAATTTTGACCTACAAAGCACAGACGGCGGCTGTTCGGCAGATCCGAGTTGAACGTGATGCACGGAATGCCCTAGTTCGGCCAATTCTCCGATGCGTGCTTCGATCGAAATATCATTTAATGCACACAGTGCGATGCCCTGCGCACCCCAGTTTACCAGCTCGTCCAGCAGCTCGATCGTCTCGCGCGGAATATCTGTTTCACAAGTGCACACACGCACCTCAACATCGCGCTTTTCCAGCTCGGAACGCGCAGCCTGAATGCCTCTCGGGACATCCTCGTGGAACGGACCGCTCCAGTTTGGCAAAAGCACACCCAAACGCACAGGTTTGAGCGGCAGCTTTGCCTCTGCGGCCTGCCGATGCGCCTCCTTCGGAGAAAGATAACCGGTCTCCTGAATGGCATTCAGCACACGCGCACGCACATCCGCGCGCACATACGAACGATTATTTAATACACGGTCTACCGTGCCGCGGGAAACACCCGCAAGCTCAGCAATCGTTTGAATCGTTGGTCTTTTGTTCATAGTCCTTCACCTTTTCGTAATTACTCTTTAATATTATCCTGCATCTTTGCGATGTTTCTTTTTCTCTGTGCTTATTATACCATATTTCTGTGCTTTGTGAAGACACAGGATCTGTGCTTTCCTTCTTTCTGTGCATTTGCACATACCGCTTTTTGGCACAAGTTTTCCGATATATCCGGTGCTTTATGCTCTATTTTTCATTTTTTTCAAAAAACTATGTGCGATATTCTGTGTTTTTCACAGAATGTGTGCTTTGTACGACATATACAATTACACATCGAACCTTGTGACTGCCCTTGTTTCCCGCATATTTGTTTTTGTATTTTTTCGATTTTATACGCATTTTACGCATTTTATCCGCTTATTTTGACATTTTTCATTCGAACGATTTCCACACCGGCAAATTACCTGTTGAGACTTTCGTACCCGCTCGCTATAATAAGCACATAAACAGCACGGATGCACAGAAAAAGCACACAGATGCCCGTGCAGCACACAGAGTGTATGAGAAAAGGAGAGAGAACTATGAAAAAGAGACTTCTGGCAGCGCTGATGACAGCAACGATGGCAAAGCCTCGCAGCCTGCGGCGGCGGAGACACCGCTCCGCGGGGCGACACGGATACCGCATCGCAGGACGGCCCCTACAAGATCCGCATGACCCTCAAGACCAACGCCGCTGAGTTCTGGAACATCATCCAGGCCGGTGCGGAAGCCTACGAAAATGGAGCATCCGGACGAGGTCAAGCTCTCCATCTACGGTCCTCCGGGAGACCTACTACGAGGAGCAGCTCAACACCATCCAGACCGATCTGGCCGCGGATTATGACGGCTACCTGATCGCTCCGCTTCAGTCCGAAGCAGTCGCTACCGCGATCGCGAGCACCGACAAGCCGGTCGTAGCATATGACACCAACATCGACTCCGACAAGTGCCTCGCATTCGTCGGCACTGGCAACAAGGAAGCAGCCAAGGAGGGCGGCAAGGCCGCTGTTGAGGCTGCAAAGGCAGCCGGCTGGACCGAGATCAAGGAGTGCATCGAGATCGCAGGCGTTCAGGGGCGACTCCACCAACACCGCCCGCATGGACGGCTACCGCGAAGGCATCACTGAGGCCGGCGGCGAGTTCCTTGACAACGAGACCCAGTACGCTAACGCAACTGCTGACCTCGCTGTAACCGCGATGGAAGGCATCATGAGCAAGTATCCGGAAGGCGTGGCGATCATCTGCTCCAACAACGACGATATGGCGCTGGCAGCTGCCCGTACCGCAAAGGACAATCCGAACTATGCAAAAACCATCTTTCTCGGCTTTGACGGCCAGAAGTCCGCGTGCGAAGCCGTCCGGCACGGTGAGCTGACCATGACCGCAGCGCAGAACAACTTCGACATCGGCTACAAGGCTGTCGAGACCATGGTCAAGATCCTCAATGGCGAGCAGTACGACAACGTCGATACCGGCACTGAGATCATCACCAAGGACACCGCAGAAGCCCGTCTGGCAAAGTTCGACGAGTGGATGAAATAATTCCTTAATTCCTTGAAATGCACGCATTTCAAGGAGATGGGAAACACCGCGGCTTTGCCGCGGATGATTCCCGGGCGAAAATCAGCGTGTCGCACAGCGGCACACCGATTTTTCTTACTTGTAAAAAACGCAGATACATGCTCCGCGTTTTTTTGTGAAGGCAACGCCTTCACGATTTAATACCGCCTGCGGCGGAAACTCTGTATGGAACCGCGCTCCAACGCTCTGACAGAATGTAATAAAAATTTATTCCAAATGTTCACTTTGAAGGAGGAACAAAAGTAAATGAAAGTAGGTATTATCGGTGCGGGTCGTATCGGTAAGGTACATGCGAAAAGAATATTTCCATGTTCGTACCGGAGATGGAGATCAAGACCATCGCTGACCCGTTTATGAATGAGCAGACCGAGGCTTTTGCCAAGTCCTGCGGCATTCCGAACACCACCAAGGACGCAAACGACATTCTGAACGATCCCGAGATCGATGCAGTTCTGATTTGCTCCTCGACCGACACCCATTCCAAGTACATCATCGAGGCTGCTCACGCAGGCAAGCACATCTTCTGCGAGAAGCCGATCGACTATGATCTGACGAAGGTGCACGCTGCCATCAACGCGGCCAAGGAAGCCGGCGTTAAGCTGCAGATCGGTTTCTGCCGCCGCTTCGACCACAACCACCGCGCAGTTTACGACATGGTCCGTGACGGCAAGGTCGGCAAGGTCAACATCATCAAGATTTCCTCCCGCGATCCCGGAGCCGCCTCCGGTATCCTATGTTAAGGTTTCCGGCGGTATCTTCTACGATATGATGATCCACGACTTCGATATGGCCCGCTTCCTCGCAGGCAGCGAAGTTACTGAGGTAAATGCAGTTGGTTCCGTTCTGGTCGATCCGGGCATCGGTGAGGCCGGCGACGTTGACACCGCGCTCGTTACCCTCAAGTTCGAAAACGGCGCGATCGGCGTGATCGACAACAGCCGCAAGGCAGTTTACGGTTACGATCAGCGCGTCGAGGTATTCGGCTCCGAGGGCTGCGCCGAGGACCAGAACGACACCCCCGAACACCGCTGTCCTGTCCACCGCAGACGGCGCGGTTCACGGCGTAGCCTACAAGGTCATGTGGGACCGCTACACCGGCGCATTCGTTGCCGAGATGCAGGCATTCGCTGACGCCGTTATCAACGACAAGGAGACTCCGGTTACCGGCGAGGACGGTCTGTATCCGGTGCTGATGGCTGCGGCTGCAACCAGGTCCCTGCACGAGGGCCGTCCGGTCAAGATCTCCGAGATCGAGGCTTAATCACAACTTAATTTTCACACCACGCACACAGTCTAAGCATGTGCTAAAACCGTTGGTGCGCTATGCACCAACGGTTTTTCTATGCAAATTTGAGGGAGTTAGAACAGAGAAAATGTTATTCACTTTGCGTAACCTTTGTATTTTTACGATTTAGTTGCGGTCATCTCCTATGTTAAGACCAAGGGCGATGACCAGACCACCGCTGACGGCTACTTTCTGGCAGGCCGCGGTCTGCCGGGTGTCGTTATCGCAGGCTCGCTGCTGCTGACCAACCTTTCTGCAGAGCAGCTTTTTGTCGGCAAACAAACGGCCAGACCTGGGCGATTGGCATGAGTCCAATGGCGTTCGAATGGCGGCACCGCACTCATCGTGCTGGCGCTGTTCGCCGCACCGCGCTATCTGAAAAGCGGCATCACCACCATCCCGCAGCTGCTCGGCGAGCGCTACGACCGACCCACCGCTGTGGTTCTCCATCGCTTACATTATTCTGTATCTGTTCGTGCAGATCCCGGTAATCCTTTACTCCGGTTCGCTGGTGTTTGAAAACATTTTCAATCTGTCCGGTATCCTCGGCATTACCAAGTTCCAGTCCATCGTTATCCTGTGTATCCTTATCACTATCATCGGCTCGATTTACGCTATCTTCGGCGGACTGAAAGCCGTAGCAGTATCGGATACCGTAAACGGCGTGGACCTGCCTGCTGATCGGCGGCTTCATGATCCCGTTCCTGGCACTGAGCGTGCTCGGTCATGCCTCCGGCAGCCGGAGACGCAGCGTGGCCATCATGGACGGCGTGCGCTACCTCGATCGCAAACCATTCGGATATGCTCAACTCTATCGCACCGGCGCAGAGTGAAGCAGCCGGCGGTTCCGTGGCCGACCGTATTTACCGGTCTGGTATTCCTCGGCTTCCAGTCCTGGTGTACCCACCAGTCGTTCATCCAGCGTGTACTTGCTGCAAAGAACCTCAAGGAAAGCACAGAAGGGCGCACTCTACTGCGCGTTTCTGAAAATTATCGGCTTTATGTACCTTGCTCTGCCGGGCGTTATCGCTTACGCGATCTTCAACATCGAGGGCACGCAGGTTTCCATGATGGACGATGCCTACCCGGCACTCATCACCCGCGTTGTACCGCAGCCAATCATGGGCTTCTTCGCAGCCGTAATGCTCGGTGCGATCCTGTCCTCGTTCAACTCGGTGCTGAACTCGGTAGATACCATGTTTTTACCATGGACATCTACAAGGAATTCATCGACAAGAATGCAAGCGAGGAGCAAGCTGGTTTCGGTCGGCAAGAACATCGGCATCGTGTTCGCCATCTTCCCGTGATCGTCGGTCCGATGGTTTACTTCTTCCCTGCCGGTCTCAAGACCTTCCTGGACTTCCCTCGTAATGCTGGTTGGACTGCCGGTTCTGTCGGCCGTATTCGGCGGCTTCTTCTTCAACTGCCTGCCCAAGTACAGCGCCCGCTTCATCATGGTGTTCCACATCATCTGCTACGGCGGTTTCATGCTCCTGTCCCCGAGCTACTCGCTGTTCGGCGGCAATGAGGGCAGCATCCACTACCTGTACGCCGTATCTATCCTGTGGCCGCTCGAGATGCTCATCATGTACCTCATGCACCGCCGCAACAAGAGCAAGGGCGCTGAGGTTTGGGTGCAGCAGGATGTCGGCGCGGTAGACCTGACCCCGTGGAAGTACAGCAAGCTGGTCAGCGTGATCGTTATCGTGTGCGTGCTGCTGGTTTATCTGGCATTCTCTCCGCTCGGCATCGGAGCATAATTTTGGGAAAACAGCGTTGCATATCCGCTGCGCTTGATGTATCATCAATCTACAAGAGTAAGACAACTCGAAACAAGAAAATTTGGAGGTAATTTATTATGGCACTGAGAAAATGCGCTTGCATCGATACCCTTTACACCGAGCTGGACTGGCTCGACCGCTTTCAGGCGGCAAAAAGCGATGGCTTTGAGGCCGTAGAGTTCTGGGACTGGCGCATCCGCGATCTGGATGCGACCCGTGAGGCTGCCGAGAAGGCAGGCATCGCGATCTCCGGCTTCAACGGCGATGCAGACTACTCGCTCGTCGACCCGACCCACAAGCAGAAGTACCTGGACTACCTCAAGCAGTCCATCGCAGCCGCGAAAAAAGTCGGCGCCGCCAGCGTCACCATCCATCCAACGCACTGGGCGACGGCGGCATCGTTGTCAACCACTACGATAACCGCTGTCCCACACGGTCAAGCTGTGCTCGATGTATGACACCCTGCTCGCCTGCGCTGAGCTGGCCGAGAAGGAGGAGATCAACCTCAATCTCGAGGCGCTGAACATCACCACCGACCACGTCGGCAACTTCCTCGCAACCACCCAGATGGGCGCCGAGATCGTTCGCCTGATCGGCTGCCCGCGTCTCAAGCTGCTGTATGATGTATATCATATGCAGATCAACGAGGGCTGCATCTGCGATACCATCTCCAACTACGGCGATACGTTCGGCCATCCACGTTGCTGATGCTCCGGGCCGTCATGAGCCGGGCACTGGTGAGATCAACTATAAGAAGGTTATCCGTCACCTCGAGGAGTGCGGCTACACCGGCCGTGTCGGCTATGAGCTGTTCCCGCTGACCGACACCGCGACTGCCGTCAAGGCGATCATGGAAAACGCCTAAATCTCTCTTTCTTTCAAGTCCCTGTGCTGTATGGTACAGGGACTTCTGTTATGCTATGAGGCAGGCATATCGAACCTGCAAATCAAAATCTTCAACCGCATCCTGCATTTCCATGCTATAATAAAACTGCAAAGATAAAAAACGCAACGTGCACCCGTGCACCAGAGCCGGTAGGTAGCCCGGCCGTCCTGCTTTTTGCAGGGTAAGTAACCTGCCCCTCCGGGTTGTCCATTCTTTGTTCATTTATTTTCAGGAGGGAAAAACAATGGACAAAGTAATTGGCAGACTGACCGTATTTTTGAGGACCCGTTCTGGGTCGGCGTTTTTGAGCGGATCGAAAACGGCAGGTTATTCGCGGCAAAAAGGTAACCTTCGGCGCAGAGCCGAAGGAGCCGGAGCTGCTGATTTACCTGCTGCGGCACTACTACCGATTGCAATTCAGTCCGGCTGTTGAGACTGCCGTAAAGCCTGCACACCGCAATCCCAAACGGGCACAGCGGGAAGCCGGACGGCAGACCGCGCAAGTCGGCATCGGCACCAAATCGCAGCAGGCGCTGCAGCTCCAGCAGGAGCAGAATAAGCAAGTGCGCAAGCGCCGGAGCCGTGCGCGCAAACAGACCGATGCCAAACGGCTTTATGCACTCAAACAGCAGCAAAAACGCGAAAAGCACAAAGGACATTAGTCCTTTGTGCTTTTTTTCGCTTAGAGGAACCCGAGCAAGTGCTGCATCGCGATGCTGACGCACGCGATAGCGACCCAGCAGCAGAATCCCATGAAAATCGGCTTGCCGCCGGTCTTGACCAGCTTTACGATATTGGTATTCATGCCGATAGCCGCCATCGCCATAACGATAAAGAACTTGGACAGCGTCTTGAGCGGCGTAAACACGCCTGCCGGTACGCCGACCGTGGTGCACACCGTGGTGATGATGGACGCGAGCACGAAGTACAGGATAAACATCGGGAACGCGCGCTTGAGCGAGAAAGGCTTCGCCGCCCTGGCTCTGCTCGGTCTTGGCCTTGTGGGTGCGCCACAGCGCCAGTACGAGCGTGATCGGGATGATCGCCAGCGTGCGCGTCAGCTTGACGATAGTAGCGATTTCCAGCGTATTGCTGCCGTGGATGCCGTCCCACGCGGAAGCGGCTGCCGTTACGGACGAGGTATCGTTGACCGCCGTGCCCCAAACAGACCGGAAGCCGTGGTCAGTCATGCCGAGCATGCCGCCGAGCGTCAGGAAGGTCAGCGCCGCGATGACGTTGAACAGAAAAATAACCGAAATCGCCTGCGCGATCTCCTCATCGTCCGCGCCGATAACCGGGCGGTTGCCGCGATCGCCGAGCCGCCGCAGATCGAGGAACCGACACCGACCAGCGTCGAGATGTTCGACGGCACCTTCATCGCCTTGCACAGCACGAACGACACGATGAGCGAGGTGCTGATGGTCGAAACGATGATCGGCAGCGACTGTGCGCCGACCTTTGCAATCTCCCTCGGACAGGTTAAGACCGAAGCCGAGCAGGATAACCGCGTACTGCAGCACCTTTTTCGATGTAAAACCGATGCCCGGCTGCACCTTTGGTCTTGTTCTTCCAGAACAGCGTGAGCACCATGCCGATCAGGATGGAGAATACCGGTCCGCCGACAACCGGCACCGCCTGTCCCAGCAGCCACGCCGGAATCGCAATGCACAGGCACAGCAGCATTCCGGCGCCGTTTTTTCTTGATAAAATCCATTGTTTTACCCCTTATTAAACCGAATATTAGTATACACTATTCCTGCCAGTCAGTTCAATACTCAGTTCGTGCAGAGGGAAAAAAATCAGCCTGCAGGCTCTTTGCAGGCTGATTGGGACTGTTTAGAACTGATACGGCGGATTTCCGGAGAAATCAGCGATACTGCCGTGTGCATCCTCGAGATAGAACACCTCAAAGATCGGGTTGGTCGCCTCGCCGTACTGGCTCTTGACGATCGGGTTTCTGGATGCACATCTCCTTGGCAGCCATGTTGTTCTCGAAAACAGCCTTGCCGTGCAGGCGAATCCATGCGTACTCCGGGCTGGAAACAGAGATTTCGATTTCGGATTGCTCCGCATATCTTTGTAAACATCTTTTGTGTTGTTGGTGCAGAACCACAGCTTGCCGTCCATCTCGCCCGAGAACATGAACGGACGGCATTTTGCCTTTACCGTCACGACCTACCGTTGCCAGATACTGTATCGGATTTGCCTGCAGAAATTCTACGACCTTGCTCATGATAAATACCTCCATGAAAATTTTATTTTCTTTTTCTATATTGGGATTGCTTTTCCCTTTCGGTGATTCTATAATAAAGCCGTAGTGACAATCTGTAAAGATAAGCACAATATTGTGGTGTAACGTTACCCAAAAGATACTATTGGCGTAAATCGCGTTAACAAGGAGGTTTTTTCTCATGGAACTGACCGAATCGACCGCAAAACAGGAGCTGCCCGCCTGCCCTGTCGAGACCACACTGACGCTCATCAGCGATAAATGGAAGGTGCTCATCCCTGCGTGACCTGATGAACGGCACCCTGCGTTTCGGCGAACTGAAAAAAAAAGTCCATCGGGCACGTCACGCAGAAGGTTCTGACCGCACAGCTGCGCCAGATGGAGGCCAGCGGTCTGCTGACGCGCAAGGTCTATGCCGAGGTGCCGCCGCGTGTGGAATACACGCTGACCGAACTCGGGTACAGCCTGAGACCCGTGATGGACGCCCTGTGGAAATGGGGAGAAAATTATCAGGCACAGTGCCGTTAATCCGGCTTTCTATCCGTAAAAACAACTTTCAGGAGGAAAATCATGCCTCATATTTTAATGATCGCCACCGGCGGCACGATTGCATGCTGTGAGACCGTACACGGTCTTTCCCCCGCTCTGGACAGCGCCGCGCTGCTCGGCGCACTGCCCGAACTGTCTGCGCTGTGCACAGTTGAAACGCTCGATCTCATGCAGCTGGACTCGACCGACGTAACCGCCGCCGACCGTCAGCGCATGGCACAGGCGGTCTGGCAAAACCGTGAGAAATTCGACGGCTTTGTGCTCACGCACGGCACGGATACGCTTGCGTACACCGCCGCGCTGCTCACCCACCTGCTGCCGCATTTCGATAAGCCGCTCGTGCTGACCGGCTCCATGCTGCCGATGGGCGTGCCGGACTCGGATGCGCCGCGCAATCTGCTGGATGCGTTCCGCACTGCGGCAGACGGACGCGCAGGCGTGTACGCCGTGATGAACGGTCAAATTCTGCACGGCAGCCATGTTTTTCAAGCAGCATTCGACTGAGATTGACGCATTTCTCTCGGCAAATGCCGCACCGGCAGGCGAAATCCGTGAGAGTGAAGTACACTGGAACACACCTGCGTCTGTCTCCTCCGGTGAACCGAAACTTGTAGAACAAATCGACACCCACATTCTTCCGGTGCGCCTGTCCCCCGATCTCGACCCGTCATTCTTCTCCGTGCTGCTCGGCTACCCCAAGGTCGTACTCGAAGCCTTCGGTGCAGGCGGCGTACCCGCCCGTCTGGAATCCGCCGTGCGCGACCTGATCCAAAGCGGTACGCGCGTGTATATCACCACACAGTGCCCGGAAGGCGGTGTGCACCTGCACAAATACGAGGTCGGACGCCGTGCCGAAGCACTCGGTGCGATTTCTCTCGGCAGCCGTACCTTCGAGGACGCGCTCGGCGCACTCATGTGCGGTGAATTGTAAGATATTCTGCCCGCAAAGTACAATAAAGTCAGAATATCCAGCCGTATAGAAGGACTTCGCCTGTCCAACGGGGCAGCCTGTCCGAAATCACACAAAAAATCCCGCCTTCTCACGCGAGAAAGCGGGATTTTTTTTTTTACTGTGCATTCTCCTTTGCTGAACGGCAGAATGTGCATCCGATACTTATGCTTATCGACCAGCAGCGTTCTATCCGCGATCGGCATGATATCCGAAACCTTATCCGGCGGGGTGCAGATGATCGCCTGCAGACCCATTTTGCGCAGCAGACGCACGCTTTCGATGATGCGTTCGCTGTCCATCTTGTTGAATGCCTCATCGAACACGACGAGCCGCACGGTGTTGCCCAGACTCGAGGTATCGCTGACGCGGTAGAGCTGCGCGAAGGAGGCGAGGACCGAAATATAGAACGGCGTCTGCGTTTCGCCGCCCGACTTGGTGTTGAGCGTCTGCGACAGCAGCTGCTTGGAGCCGTTCTGATCGGTGGTCTCCAGATCGAACTTCAGATAGGTGCGGAAGTCGGTGTACCGCTCGATGTTTTCCTGCAGTTCGCTCTGCCTGCGGGCACTCGGCTGCGTATCGTCCGCCATCGTGATCTGGCTGAACAGCCTGTCGATCAGCGGACCGTATTTCTCCTGGAACTGCGCGGAGAACAGCGTAATATCGCCCTCCATCAGCTCGGGCGCCATGATCATGTCGTAGTAATCCGCGTAATCCGGATTGCGGTCCACACGGAACTGATAGCTGTCCGTGCCGAACTGCGCCTGCCGCAGCGCCCGATTGAGATTTCTCACCTGTGCCTGCACCTGCTCGATGCTGCTCTTGAGCCGGGAGAGGAAGTCGTTCTGGAACTGCTCCATCGCGCTCTCGCGCGCCGCCCTGATCTTGCGGCGGTAGCGCGGCAGCTCGCTCTCCTCGAGCGCACGGCGCTCCGCGTCGAACTCCGCATTGTCATCTGCCTCCACGCGGAACGAGCACGGCCCCAACCGCTCGACATATTCTCGGCGCGCCCGCAGGAGTGCCGCGCGGGCGTTCTCCATCTCGTTGACAACCTGTGCATGGTGGCTGCTGAAATTGCGGTACACGATATCCGGCCGATGCAGACGCTCCAGCGCCTGACGATAGCGCGGCAGACCGATATCGTCGCGGTAGGTCTCCGAGAAGGTTTCCGCCAGCCTGCGCTCCATTTCGGTGCGGCTGTGATACTGCTCGGGCAGGGATTTCCTCGTCCAGCTGACGAATACGCTCCTCCAGCTTGGCCTTGTGTGCGATCTGCACCTCGCGCTGATGACTCAGCGCCGCAATCTCGTCGCTGATCTCGGCGATCAGCTGCTTCTGCTGATCCAGCCACAGCAGGTCGAGATGGGAAAACCTGCTCGTCGATCGCGTTGATCTCCTCCTCCAGTTCCGCGCGGTACAGAAAATCCGCCTGCCGCTGCGGTACGATGTTTCGCACATAATATGGTGTCAGCATGGGCGCTTTCTGCTGAGAAACTTGCCTGCCAGATGGGTTTCCGGTGCGAAATCTCGGTCTGCAGTCCGGCGGCCTCCTCCCTCAGACGAGCGATACGCAGCGTGACCGCATGACGGCCGATGAACGCATCCTCCATACGGTCTCTGCGAAGCGCACGCGCCACATAGCCCTGATACAGCATACCCTCATCCGTGATGGCGGTCCGACTACCCGCGCAGCTGCTCAACCGTGTCGCAGCACATCACGCGCCCGAGCAGATAATCCATGTAGGTTCGCGCAAGCGTTTCCGGACTCCACCTTTTCCGCAAGACTGCCGCTCTGCGGGCGATATATGCTCACGCTCGCGCAGCTGCCGATATCGACCAGACCGTAGGCGTTCAGGCTTTTTCCCGCTTGAGTTTGTTGTAAATACGCAAAGCCTGCTCGTAATATGCCGGTTCAACCAGAAAATAAAACTTCTGGTTGTTGAGATAGCCTTCCACGGCACCGCGCCAGCGCTCATCTTCAATTTCCAGCATCCGCGAGAATATCTACCGCAACCGGCGTTCCCCCTGCTGCTCCAGTTCCTCCTCAACGGCACGGAACGGCAGCAGTCCGCGCGGATAGTCCTTGATGTTTCTGCGCAGATCGGCAAGCGCAGTCTGCTTTTCGGTCAGCTGCTGCTGCAGCTCTGCAACCTTATCGCCAAGCTGATGCGCCGCCTTCGCCAGCGCGTCCGACAGGGCCGCTGCCGCCTGCCGGGCGTCCTCGAATACGGTCTGCTCCTGCGAAAGATTGCGCATTCGCCGCTCGACAGCCGTGCGTAGGTACGCTGCACCTGCTCTGCCGCCTGCTGCACTGGAATGAGCACCTCCTCGGCGTCCCATGCAAGCGCGGTCTCGCACAGGTGCGTCAGCCGCAGCGCCTCCCGCTTGATCTCAAGTGCGTCGCGCTCCATCTCCTGCACCAGCTTTCTGCTCGGTCAGCAGCGACTGCTTCTGGTTGCCCAGCCGCTCGCGCTCCTGATAGGTGTCGCTCTGTGCATAATCGCGGTCCAGCTGACGGCGGCGTTCCTCCTTCGCCTGCACCTGCCCCGCCAAATCCTCAATCGCGGTGTCCGCCGCGGTCAGCTCGGACAGGCAGTTTCGCTTTTCCTGCTCGCGGCTGTCGATCTGCGCCTGCATGTCCTCGCTTCTGCGCCCACTGCACAAGGCAAGACTGCACGCGCCAGCGGGTCCACCGAGCGCGTCATTTCGCGGTACAGCGTGCTGATCTCCTGCAGCGCGGTCAGCTTTTTCTCCTGCTGCTGCGCCAGCTGCTCGTGCCGCTTGTAGTTGCGGATGTTCTGCTGCATGGCTTCGATATCCGGCTTATCCGGAATATCGCAGATATTTTCGGTGATAAACTGCTGAATATCGACGATCGGGCGGAAGGAGACCGCCTTTTTCAGCATGCGGAACACCTGCTCGGTATGTACATTCCAGCGCGAGAGCAGATTGCGGCGGTATTCCCACTGGGTATCGTACACCTCGGCGCGAGAGAAATTCTGCTTGAGGAATTTGCGCAGGTCGTGAATATCCATCGCCTCGCCGTCCTCGACAAAAGCAGTTTTCCGGCAGTTTTCCGACATAGATAAAAAAGAAATGATCGTGGCTTGCTGCCGTCACTGCGACAATCGAACATCACGCCGCACACGAAACTATTGTGCTCCACATCGTCCTCAAATTCACACAATATAGGTCGAAAAGTCCTTGCCTCTGCGGGAATACGGGTTATTCTCGTCCATGTCGGCGCGCAGATAGCCGTCCAGCGTGCGCTGCGAGCGCTCGTTCGCGGCGAGATTGAAGTTCCGCGCGTTGGTCTCGCCGAGGAGCACGATCTGGAGCGCGTCGATACGGTGGACTTGCCGGCGCCGTTCCTGCCGGTCAGAAAGTTCACATCACCGACCTCGATGACCTCCCTTGCTGAAATACAGCCAGTTAATCAGCAGTATTTTCTTCAGCTTCTTCATCGGCATTCTCCTCCTTTCTCAGCACGGCTGCGACCTCATTCAATCGTTCGCTCGAAACGGCAGTCTGAATGGTCGGCAGAATGGCAAATCTGCAGTCAGCCTGATTAAATTTTCCCTCGATGCGCTGCAGAATCGAGTGGTTTTCAAACACGGTCAGCGCCCGCTTGACCTCCTCCATGTTCGGCTTTGCCGGGAGGATGGCGTAGTCGGTCACGACCTTTTCGAGCACCTCGCGCACGGTGCACAGCGCGTCCTGCTCCAGCCCCAGACGTTCCTGACTTTCGTCGTACAGCATGCGCAGCGCGAGCAGGATGGCGGTCTCTCTCTTGGAGAGGATGCACCGGTTGGCTTCATCTGTGTTCAGCACATAAAAGTAGCCGTTTATGTCGTCGCGCCGCAAATCCCAGTCAAGCAGGCTGAGATACTCGCGCACGGACTCATAATGAATGGACAAAAAGGTGTAGTCCGGGTTGCTCACCCGTCCCCTGCCCGGACGGTACAGCGTGCGCACCACATAGGTGCGGCTGAGCAGCTGATTGCACACCGCTTTGAACTGCTCCAGCTCCTTTGCGGTAGCGGTATTCAGAAATTCCAAATTCATTCGTTGTTCTCCTTCCGGCTGATCTGCAGCTCCGGAATAGCATAGCCGTTTTCCCGGCGTTCGCCGTCCAGCTCCTGCACCGTGAAATCCGCCGAGCGGTCGCCGCCAGTCAGCACCGCCAGCAGGCTCATCACATAGTCCCTGTCATTCTCGAGCGGAATATCCTCCGAGCGGCACACATCGCTTTCACCGAGCCAGCCCTGCACATACGCTGCGATGGCGCCGCGGCCATACTCCGGAGCGCAAAAGTGCAGCCGCCTTTGCGGCGGCTGCCGTATCCGCTTCGGTCTCCTGCACGAGCACAGGCGCGGCCTTTGTCCGCTTGCCCGGACGCTTGCGGTACCACAGGCTGCTCTCGGACAGGCAGGTCTGCTCATACAGCCGGAATACCGGCTGAATCGTGTCCACCAGATCGGCGGCACGCCGGTTGCGCGACAGCGCGGTCAGCACCGTGTGCAGGTTGCCGCGGATATTCTGATCTCGGTTGGTCAGGTTTTCGATCTTCTGCGTAGCCGCACGCGTGTAGCGGCGTACCTGTGCATCGATCTCATCCAGATAATCGCGCTCGAGATTGTCGTAGCACTCCTGTATCCAGTAAATTTTGCGAAGAAGATCGGCGCGGCAGTTCTCCGGCGTGTCGCCTCGGCGGTCAGCCAAAGCGGCATTCGCCATGGCGATGAGCAGTTCATCGTTCTCCGCCCAGTCGTTTAATACATTCTGATGGAAATGCGGTATTTCGGCACGGAATCCTTGATCTTGAGCGGACGGATGTACGCCTCGATGACCTTCTGACCGAAATCATCAAAGTGCGATGCAAGCACTTCCCCGACATTGTGCATGTCGATCTGCATCTGGAAATAATGCTTGACGTTATGATACACCATCTGCAGCAGATTGATGAGCGCGCGCGTGTTGTCATATGCGCCGTAGACAGCAGCCATTTTGTCATACACGTTGTCCGACTCATGCGCGACCTTGAGCGCGGAATAGGTGCCGAACACATAGGAAAAGCCGCGCGCCGGCCTGTCATCGCGCAGCTCATGGAACAGCTCAAGCAGACGGCTGCTGCAGCCCGGAACCGTAATGTATTCCCGAAAGTCTGTGCCGCGCTCCTTTTCAAAACCAGCCCTTGCTGCCCAGCTTGCGGATGAGGAAAGCGCGCGCGGCCGGAAATATCGCGCAGCTCGTTTTCGTCGATGTCCTCGCCCCTCGAAGGTCGCGTCCGCGAGCTGCTGCTCCGAGACGGCTGCGCAGCATGGAGTACAGCTCGTCCTCGGGCAGCTTCAGCTTTTCGCGGTACGCCGTGTACAGCACATCGAGTGCATCCGCGTACAGCGCACGGTTCGGTGACGCCAGCGGCGAAAACAGCTCGTCCGGCACGGCTTCAAAAAATTTCATGTCCTCTATCCTCCTCTGCGGCGCAAAACGATAGATTCGGCACGCAAATTGCTTTTCTATACAAAAAAATATTATACAATTTCCGAGGAAAAATTACAATGATGAAATCCGTTTCCCGCGTATTGCGCCGCTGTCCGCCGCATGATAAGATAATGCTGTAACCCTCATGCAAGGAGAAATCCTGTTTCATGGCACAAACAAAACACAGAGAAATGGACATGCTGCACGGCAGTCTGGCCGGCAGGCTCATCCTTTTTGCCCTGCCGCTGGCCTTCAGCAGCATTTTACAGCAGCTTTTTCAACTCCGCAGACGTCGCAGTCGTCGGCCGCTTTGCAGGCGATGCCGCGCTTGCGGCAGTGGGCAGCTGCGTCGCGCTCGTCGGCATTTTCTGTCAATCTGATCGTCGGTCTGTCGGTCGGTCCGAACGCCGTGCTCGCGCTGCTCATCGGGCAGAACAGCCGCGACGAGAGATCAACCGCACGCTTCACACCGTGCTCACGTTCGGCGCGGCGCTCGGCGTAGGACTGATGATTGTCGGCTGGCTGACGGCAAAGCCCATCCTCGTGCTCTCCGGCACGCCGGAAAGCGTGCTGAACGAGGCGCTGCTTTACATATTCATCTATTTTCTGAGCATTCCGTTCATGGTCGTGTACAATTTCGGCGCGGCCGTACTGCGCAGCTACGGCGACAGCCGCCGTCCCATGTACTATCTGCTGCTCTCCGGCACGGTGAATGTCATCCTCAACCTGTTTCTCGTCATTGCGCTGCAGCTTGGTGTCGCCGGTGTGGCGATCGCGACCGTTATCTCCAATGTGCTGAGCGCAGGTATGGTGCATCACCCACCTCATCACGCCGGAATGACGATTTCGCGTTCCGGTTCCGACGTATGCACATTGAAAAAAAACGCCGCTCCTGCGTATTTTGCAGATCGGCATCCCGGCAGGCATTCAGGGCGCGATCTTCTCCGTTTCCAACGTGTTCATCCAGAGCGGCATCAACTCGTTCGGCGAAAACTGCCATCGCAGGCTCATCGCTCGCACTGAATTTCGAGTATTTCACCTACGATATTGCCAACGCCTTCGCGCAGGCGGCTGTCACCTTCACCAGCCAGAACTACGGCGCAGGTGACCTCAGACGCTGCAAAAAAAGATTTTCCGTTACTGCATGCTGTTCGGCGTGGTGTTTACCGAGATTCTCAGTGCGGTATTCATGATCTGGGACGACTTTTTTTGTCAGCATTTACACCACGAGCAGCGCCGTCGCGGCGTTTGCCATCAGCCGCATGCGGCACGTCCGCTCGCTCGAGGGTCTCACCGCCACCTATGAGGTCGAGCGGCGCGCCGCGGCATGGGCAAGTCGCTCGAGCCTCGCCATCTTCACCGTGCTCGGCACGGTCGTTTTCCGACTCATCTGGATGGCAACGGTTTTCCGTCTCGTGCCCACATTCGAGATGCTGATGGACGTTTACGTTGCCTCGTGGGTGTTCACCGGCGGAGCGCTGCTGATCGTCCCATCTGCGGCATATGCGAGGTTTCGCACGCATAACTCAGACACGAAAACCGAGGTACACGCCCTCTGGTTTTCATGCATTTGCTTCGCAAATAATATTAATATTTCTGCGCGCTGCCGCGCGGCAGCATCGCGAAACGGACTTGATTGACAGACTGACCGCAGGTGTCCTTCCTTTGCGCCCCAGCTGCGGGTGCGGCAAACCCGCGATAGATTATCGCATAATAAGATACACTGTATAGACAGCATACGTTGCCACCATAGCGATAGGCCCGGCACACGTCCGGAGCTTGCTCCCCTTGCGCGCCGGCAGATAAAATACCGCGCTGATGGCAATCAGGAACAGGCAGTCAACGATAGAGGTCGCCTGTACCGGAATCGGCGTGATAACCGACGAAACGCCGAGAATCAGGAAAATATTAAACAGGTTTGAGCCGATAACATTGCCCATTGCAATGTCGTTCTGTCCCTTGCGTGCAGCCACGATGGAAGTAACAAGCTCAGGCAGGCTGGTGCCCATGGCCACAATGGTCAGACCGATGAGCGTTTCGCTCAGGCCGAACATACGCGCGATGCCGGTCGCGCCGTTTACGGCGAGCTGACCGCCGAGCACGATGCAGGCGAGGCCGAGCACGATATTGACCCAGATCATCGCAGCGGACATGGTGCTTCCGCTTCCTCGGCCTCGGCTTCTGCAGCTGCGGCAGCAAGCTGCTCGCGGTTCTGTCAGTGCGGCCTTGAATCTGGTATGTCAGGATGAATGCGAATATAATCAGCAGTACAACGCCTTCCCAGCGGGCGATGGTCAGGTCCGGTGCGATGGCGACGAGCAGCAGCACCGCCGCAAAAATGGACAGCGGCCAGTCGCGGCGCAGCAGCATCTTATCCATCACGAGCGGACAGATGACGGCAGAAAGGCCGGCGACAACGAGCAGATTAAAAATGTTCGAGCCGACGACGTTGCCGACCGCAATCTCGTTCGCGCCCCGGAGCGCCGCCGTGACGCTGACTGCAAGCTCCGGCATGGACGTACCGAAGGCAACGATGGTCAGACCGATCAGCAGGGGCGAGACGCCCAGCTTACGCGCGCCAGTGCGGATGCACCCGCAACAAACTTATCCGCACCCCAGATCATAAGTGCAAAGCCGATCACCAATGAAATGACAAATGACAGCATAAACAGTTCCTCCTGCTGTTAGAATACTGCGGACAGGCCGCAGATCACGGTAAAATCACGCACTCAACAGTGTACATGCTTCATTGCACCCGGCTGCGTGCACAAAAAACTTTTTACCGCATACTGCGGTAAAGTCTTTGCACGGCTTCGGTACGGATTGACTTTCGTCAATCGGGCTTGCGGCACCGACCACGCCGTGCGGCGTGAGCTACTCCCTCTTACCAGTCTATCATATGCGAAAAGCTGCGATTAGTCAAGCCGAACTTGTGGAAATGTACACAATCTTTACGGGACAGACCGGCGTTCAGACAAATACCGCCGTTTGCCGTGATACAGCACGCAAACGCATCGTCAATTTCATTCGCCACGCCTAGCATGGCTTCATCAAAATTTGCTCTTTACGCGCTGTATACGTTACTTTTTTGCTGCATTATTTATCCTGCTATAATTCACGAAAAAATCTTTACAAGTCCCTCGTGAACCTATATACTATAAGGTACTGAAATTTTGAACAATCTGAAAGTGAAGGAGCATTTATATGCTGCAGTTTGAGGAATACAAGGTCAAGCTGAACAACCTCAAGCCGGAGATCGAAGGCCTGACACCTCGCTCGGCATCGAGCAGGCGAAGCGCGAGGTAGAGGAGCTCGAGATCAAGTCCTCTCAGCCCGGCTTCTGGGACAACCCGGAGGAGAGCCAGAAGATCGTCTCCCGCATGGGCTCGCTCAAGGGCAAGGTCGAGGCGTATGGCAGGATGTGCGACGCTGTGCGACGACCTGCTGACCATCTGCGAGATGGCGATCGAGGAGGATGACGAGTCCATGCTCGAGGAGCTGGAAAACGGCTACAAGGAGCTGGAAGACGGCATTGCCGAGCAGAAGCTCGGCACGCTGCTCACCGGTGAATACGACAGCCACAACGCGCTCGTATCCCTTCCACGCCGGTGCCGGCGGCACCGAGGCGCAGGACTGGTGCGCAGATGCTGTACCGCATGTACACCCGCTGGGCAGAGCGCCACGGCTTTACCTACAAGATCATGGACTACCAGGATGGCGATACCGCGGGTATCAAGTCCGCCGATATCCTCATCGAGGGCGAGAACGCCTACGGCTTCCTCAAAGGTGAGAGCGGCGTGCATCGTCTGGTCCGCTCGGTATCTCCCCGTTCGACGCATCCGGCCGCCGTCAGACCTCGTTCTCGGCTGTCGAGGTCGTGCCGGACATTCCGGATACCTCCGCGGACTTCGAGATCAAGCCGGACGACTACGAGATGCAGGTTTACCGTTCGTCCGGTGCAGGCGGTCAGCACATCAACAAGACCTCCTCTGCGGTCCGACTGATTCACAAGGCGACCGGCATTGTCGTAGCCTGCCAGACCGAGCGAAGCCAGCTCCAGAACAAGGAAAACTGTCTGCGCATGCTGCGCTCCAAGCTGGTCGAGATCAAGGAGCGCGAGCACCTCGACAAGATTTCGGACATCAAGGGCGTGCAGCAGAAGATCGAGTGGGGCAGCCAGATCCGCTCTTACGTTTTCATGCCGTACACCCTTGCCAAGGATACCCGTACCGGCTTCGAGAACGCGAACATCAACGCAGTCATGGACGGCGATATCGACGGCTTCATCAACGCATACCTGTCTGCTCTCGCCACCGGTGTGTGGGAAGGCAGCAAGGGCGGTAATATGTAATTTACCGCACTTCGCGTTACCGCCGTACCCACGGCGGTGGGCAAGGATGGACACCAAGGTTTCCACCCTTGTGAATCCCGTTTCTTTATTTCTTAGTCTGGCAGACCAGAGACCGGCGACCGCTTCGAAAAAGAGGGAACGACGAGAGGATTTTTCCTCTTCCATAAGGACGGACCTACTTCGGGTCCGTCCTTTTTTACCTATTCGCAGTTCGGTTACCCTACTGCTACATATCGGCTACTCTGCGCAGGCGATATGTGTAGCAGTACGCTGTCTCGTGAACTGCGAATATTTTCACGAAACCCACGCTGCGGTAACCCGACTGCCGTTCCCCTTTTTCGAAGCGGTCGCCGTTCTCTGGTCTGCGCCGGACTACGAAATAAAAGGAAGTGGGGAGTTAAGAGGGTAGAAACCTGGTGTCTACCCTCTTGCCCCGCCGCGGGCGCGGCATCGTTCCCCGCCGTCCGCAGACGGCGAATCCCCGCACAGTCGGTGCTGAAAAAGGTTCCACCCGAAATCCTGCTTGATGAAATTATTTTGACAAATCCCGCGCCTTCCGCGTGATACAATAACACCTCCGGCACCGGCATGGAACCATTCGATTATCCACAAGTCTGTGGATAAATCCGTGCAAAATCACGCCGCAACGGAGGAGTTTTTACGCAGACAGCAGTTTTTTCACCGCAGCGGCTAAAACAAACGCGCTTCCGCTGCGATTTTACCCCGTTACGCAACAATAAGTCGCGCTGTGCACGCTCGGTGCAGACGAACGGCCGCTGACCGGTCACGATGAAGTCACCTCGGTGGACCGCAGTCTGGTGCTGAGCAGCACCGCCGTCCATCTCGGTGAGCACGGCAGCATCCACGACCTCGCCGAAAGCGAAATCTACCGCTGGGCCAACGTGCGCGGCTACGTTGCACTGCACCGCACCCAGCCCATCTATCTTAGCGAAAACCGCTGCATGATGCACCTGCGGCTGACCGGTGCGGCTCGGCATGGAGCAGGTGGTAGTCTACACCCGGCTTTCCCGGCGGCATGGCGCGTGCTTGACCGCCCGTGGCATCCCCTGTCCGAACAGGAAAACGACCCGTCCGCCGCCGTATTTGCCGCCACAGCCGCCGCTTTAACAGCTTTATAATATCAGCAATTTGCTTATTCACAAAAAATTTATTTATATCCTGTCCACTTTATGCTATAATACTATCGTATATGTAACAAATGGGGCTATTACGCCCTTGAAAGGCTGAAGAAAAAGTAATGGCTAATTTTTTTTGACCAAGATTTTCGGCACGCACTCGTCGCACGAGCTGAAAAAGATCTACCCCATTGCGGATAAAGTGGACGCACTCGAGGAGCAGTTCAAAAAAAGCTGACCGACGACGAGCTGCGCGCCAAGACAGACGAATTCAACAGCGCTACCAGAACGGCGAAACGCTCGACCAGCTTTTGCCGGAGGCATTTGCCACCTGCCGTGAAGCAGCATGGCGCGTACTCGGTATGCGTCATTACCGTGTACAGATCATCGGCGGTATCGTCCTGCATCAGGGCCGTATCGCTGAGATGAAGACCGGTGAAGGTAAGACACTGGTTGCTACCCTGCCGGTTTACCTGAATGCGCTGACCGGAAAGGGCGTCCATGTTGTCACCGTCAACGACTACCTCGCCAAGCGAGACAGTGAGTGGATGGGCAAGGTATACCGCTTTCCTCGGTCTCAAGGTCGGTCTTGTCATTCACGAGGTTCCGCCGCAGGCCCGCAAGGCGATGTACGCCGCTGATATCACCTACGGCACGAACAATGAGTTCGGTTTCGACTACCTGCGCGACAACATGGCGATCTACAAAATGCAATGGTTCAGCGTGACCATGCGTTCGCCATCGTCGATGAGGTTGACTCATCCTGATTGATGAGGCGCGTACGCCGCTGCTCATTTCCGGTCAGGGCGAGAAGTCCTCTCAGCTGTACGAGATTGCGACCGCTTTTGCCGCTCAGCTCTCCTGCCTGCGCGTCAAGGAAGTGGATGCCAAGGGAGGAGCAGGACGACATCGATGCCGATTACATCGTCGATGAAAAAGGCCAAGACCGCGACGCTGACCCCGCACGGTCAGAAGCGCGCCGAGGCTTACTTTTAAGGTAGAAAACCTGTCCGACCCCGCGAATACCACGCTGCAGCACCACATTAACCAGGCCATCAAGGCACGCGGCGTTATGCAGCGCGACGTAGACTACGTTGTCCGTGACGGTCAGGTCATCATTGTTGATGAGTTTACCGGCCGTCTGATGTTCGGGCCGCCGCTACAACGAGGGGTCTGCATCAGGCGATCGAAGCAAAGGAGGGCGTAGAGGTCAAGCGGGAAGCAAGACACTGGCGACCATCACCTATCAGAACCTGTTCCGTATGTACGAAAAGCTGTCCGGTATGACCGGTACCGCAATGACCGAGGAGGAGGAATTCCGCCACACCCTATCAGCTGGACGTTATTGAAATCCCACCAACAAGCCGGTCAGCCCGTAAGGACAATCCGGATGCGGTTTACAAGAACGAACCGGCAAGATCATGGCGCCATTGCCCGCATTGAAAAGCAGTGCCACGAAAGGGTCAGCCGATTCTGGTCGGCACGGTTTCCTCGAAAAGTGCTGAGGAACTGAGCAAGATCCTGAAGGCCAAGGGCATCAAGCGATTTAACGTGCTGAACGCAAAGAACCACGAGCGGAAGCCGAGATCGTTGCACAGGCCGGTCAAAGTATGGAGCAGTTACCATTGCGACCAACATGGCAGGTCGAGGCACCGACATCATGCTGGGCGGCAACGCCGAATGGCCTTGCGAAAAACCAGATGCGCAAGGAAGGTTACTGCGCATGAAAACCTGATTGTGGAAGCCAACCGGCTTTGGCGATACCGATGACGAAGAGATTATCGAAGCCCGCCAGCGCTTCACCGAGCTTTCCAAAAAGTTTAAAGAAGAGCTGCGCCCGGAGGCAGAAAAAGGTCAAGCGGCAGGCGGTCTGTTCATCGTCGGCACCGAGCGCCACGAATCCAGAATATCGACAACCAGCTGCGCGGACGTTCCGGTCGACAGGGTGACCCCGGCTGCTTCCCTGTTTCTACCTCGTTGAGGACGATCTGATGCGTCTGTTCGGCGGTGACCGCATCAACAGCATGATGGATTCCCTCGGATCGACGATGACGACCCGATTGAAAACCGTATTCTGTCCGGCGCGATCGAAAAATGCCCAGAAGAAGATCGAATCCCGCAACTTCGGCGTTCGTAAGCACGTTCTCGAGTACGATGACGTACTGAACACCCAGCGTCAGACCATCTACGCACAGCGTCTGCAGGGTGCTCGAGGGCAAGGACGTTAAGGACAACATTGTCAAGATGATCGACGATACCATCGCCCATGCGGTGCATGCTGCCATCGGCGAATGTATATGCCGGAGGGCGTGGAAGCCGGATTCGACCGAAATGGTTGAACAGGCGCGCCGTCCGTTCATCGGCGTATTCCTCCGTCCGGAGGACTGCACCTAGCTCACGCCCGAGGAGTGCGATGACCTGACGCTGACCAGCTGACCAACATTCTGTCCGATCAGGCGCACAAGGTCTACGAGGCCAAGGAGCAGGCCCTCGGCTCGCCTATCATGCGTGAGCTGGAGCGCGTTGTACTGCTCAAGCAACGTAGACAGCAAGTGGATGGACCACATCGATGCAATGACCGAACTGCGAAACGGCATCGGCCTGCGTGCGCATACGGTCAGTACGATCCGGTTGTCGAGTACAAGCGCGAAGGCTTTGATATGTTTGACGCGATGATCGACTCCATCCGTGAGGATACCGTCCGCATGATCTTCCTTGCACAGGTTCGCACCGCGAGGAACCCAAGCGTGAGCAGGTAGCCAAGGAGACCGGCGCAGCAGGTGCAACCGACGGTTCTGTCAAGGCAGAGCCCAAGCGTGCCGGCAAGAAGCCCGGCCCGAATGATCCGTGCCCGTGCGGCAGCGGCAAGAAGTATAAGAAATGCTGCTACCTCAAGCCCGGATGACCCGTATAAATAACTGCCGCGAAACCGGACTTTATTGACAGACTGAAACAGGAGAGAACCGAGGTTCTCTCCTGTTTTTTTATTTAGTTGAACGCTTCATCATTTTGTTCGGCGAACATGCGCTGCACACGGTCGAGCAGGATAGGATATCCGGCGAGTGTCGGATCGGCAGACAGCAGCGCTTCCGCTTCCCGCGGGCGTTTTTGCATGAGCGCAAGGTCAGCCGCTAAATCCGCAACGTGCAGTGCGGGCAGGCCGTGCTGCCGCTGACCGAAGTCACCCGGACCGCGCTGCGCGAGGTCTGCGCGTGCGACCTCGAAACCGTCGCCGGTCCTGCACAGGATGCGCAGACGCTCCCGCGCGACCTGTCCCTTGTCTGCGCCGAAAAAGACGCAGTAGGACTGCCGCGTACCGCGGCCGACGCGGCCGCGCAGCTGATGCAGCTGCGACAGACCGAAACGGTCTGCATCCTCGACGACCATGAGGTTCGCGTTCGGTACGTCCACGCCGACCTCGATCACCGTCGTCGCAACCAGAATATCGTACTTTTGCGCCGCAAAATCACGCATGATCTGATCTTTTTCCGCGTTTTTCATGCGTCCGTGCAGTACAGCCACGCGCCGGTGCGGAAGCAGCTTCTGCAGGTCTTTTGCATGCTGCTCCGCGCTTTTTCAGCTTTGTTTCCGCATTTTCGCTGTCCTCGATGAGCGGACACACAACGTAAGCCTGTCCGCCGAGACCGACCTGCTTATCAATGAAGGCAGTAATACGCTTGCGCATGTTTTCGCCCACGGCGTAGGTCTCAACCGGACTTCTGCCGGGCGGCGTCTCGTCCAGAATGGATACGTCGAGGTCGCCGTACATGATCAGCGCGAGCGTGCGCGGGATGGGTGTCGCGGACATAACGAGGACGTGCGGCGAGCCACCTTTCGCGCTTCAGCGCGGCACGCGGCGCCACACCGAACCGATGCTGCTCATCCGCGATAACGGCACCCAGCCGGTGGAACTGCACACCCTGCTGAATGAGCGCGTGCGTGCCCACGACCACCTGCGCCGCACCGGTCTCGATGGCGGCCAGTGCCGCACCGTTTCTGCGCGGCAGTCATCGAGCCGGTGAGCAGCGTGCACGATGCCCAGCTTGTCCAGCATAGGTGCAAGCGTCTCCCGCGTGCTGCGCGGCGAGGGATTTCGGTCGGCGCCATGAAAGCCGCCTGCCAGCCGTTCTGCGCGGCCAGCGCACACAATCCGGCCGCTACCACTGTCTTGCCCGAGCCGACATCACCCTGCACCAGCCGGTTCATCGGCCGTCCGGAGCACAGTCCGCCGCGATCTCCATAATCGCACGCCGCTGTGCACCGGTCGGCGTAAACGGCAGGGCTTCAAAGAACGAATCAATCCATTCGAGGTAAAAACAATGCCGGAATCCGCTTTTCGGCGCTCCTTCAGCTGCTGCAGACCGCAGCAGAGCAAAAACAGCTCCTCGAATACCATACGTCGGCGTGCCTGCGCCATATCGTCCTTTGGTTTTCGGCCGGTGAATTGCAGAAAGTGCGTCTACTGCGTCCGGCAGGCGGTATTTCGCCCGCAAAAGTTCGGGCAGCGGATCGGGCCATTCACCGGTCAGCGTGTCGAGCGCGGCAGCGGTTACACGCTCGAGATCGCGCTGGGTCAGTCCGCCGTCAGCGGATGACCGGCACGATGCGTCCCGGGTGGTCAGGCATCCGGTGCGACCTTCTCCGACTGCGGGGAAACCATTGTGCGGCCGCGCCCGAATCCTTGCACCTTGCCGTAGAACACATACTCCTGTCCCACGGCGGAGCTGCGCTGCAGCATACGGATTGTTGAAATAGGTGACGTTCAGCGTGCCGGTTTCGTCGTAAATCGTGCACTTGACCAGCGTCAGGCCCTTGCGGATACGGTTGACCTTGGGTTCGGTGCCGACCACAGCGCGCACAGCATACTTGTCCTCCATGTCGATTTCCGCAATCGGCGTGATGTGTGTACGGTCCTCGTAGTCGCGCGGGTAGGTCTCGAGCGCGTCACGAAGCGTGCGGATATGCAGTTTTTCGAGCAATCTTCGCCTTTTTTTTCGCCGATGCCCTTGACGAACTGGATGCTGTCATCAACCGATGGCATGGGGATTCTCCTTTGGGAATTTTTGATTTGCAAAGCGCCCGCTTTTTTACGGGTGCACGAACCGCGCAGGCGGTTCGCCCTTGACGGGCGGCAGCTTTTTCCTGCACCGGAAAGCCGGGGACTCGAACTGCGTTAGCGGGTTCGCCCTGACGGGCGGAGAGTTTTCGCTGAACCTCGAGGGATGCGCCCGCCGCTGCGGCGGGACGACGCCGTACCACACGGCGGTGGGCAAAAAAAGGAAGGGACACCTGCGGTTTCCCTGCCTCTTTGAACTCCTACCTTTCCTTATTTGATAGCCTGACGCAGACCAGAGACCGGCGACAGCTTCGAAAATAAGAGTACGGCAGGGATTTTTTCTTCCGTATATTTCTCAACCCATTCGCAGTGTCAGATACCTTTCTGCTACATGTGATTAAATCAACGCAGCAAGCGCAACATGACCGTGTTGCGCAACTCTTTGGCGCGTTGTAACGCACGGCACCTACGAATTAAGCGTTTGGTACAATTTATCTTCGCAGACCCTATCTATCATAACGCGCTCACGAATTGCGCGGCACTGTCATGCCGCGCCTTGCGCAGAGTAGCCCGTAGGTGTGTAGCAGAACGGTATCTGGCACTGCGTATAGGTTTCGACATGGGAGGACGTACGCCGTACGGTAACCTCTCTGCCGTTCCCCTTTTTTTCGAGCAGTCGGTCGGCAATCTGCGCCAGACCCTCCAAGGAAAGGGGTGATTCACAAGAGGGTGGAAAACCGTAGGTTGTCTACCCTCTTGTGCGCCCGCGCGGCGTCAGCGCACGTCCCCGCTCAGCCGGTGCCGGAAAAAGGCTGCTCTCAATACTGCGGTAAACCGCCTGACCACGCCCAAAAAATCTGGCACCGGTGCCGTTGATCGGCGGATACGCCGGATTCTCCGGCATGAGCCATACGCCGTCCGGCGTGATGTTGAGCGTCTTGCAGAGCTCATCCTCGAGCAGCGCGATCACGATATCGCCGTTGCGCGCCGACGTCCTGACGGATAATGACCAGATCATCATCCATAATTCCCACGCCGATCATCGAATCGCCGCGAATACGCAGCGCGTAGTATTTGCCGCCGCTCGCCGCCGGCTCGAACGGCACATAGCCGATGTGCTCTCGACCGCGAGGATCGGCATGCCGGCGGTGACGCGGCCGAGAATGGGCACGCGGCACCATTGAAGGACCGCTGACCGGCGTCAGCGCACGCGATTTATGCTCATTCGGCTCCAGATAACCGGCCTCCTGCAGCTTTTTCAGGTGCGCATGCACGGTGGACGGCGACCGCAGTCCCATCTCTGCACCAATCTCACGCACCGAAGGCGGATAGCCGTGTTCAAGGGAATAACTGCTTATATAATCCAGTATCTGCTGTTGTTTGGCGGAAATCTTTTTTCATTTTCGGCACTCCTCGCTGTTTCCGTCGGAACATCCGTTCGGAATTTTATCCTTATTATACCGCAATCTGCTGCAATAAGCAAACATTTGTTTGCATTAACCTGCACGAATTTTTGCCGCGTTAATCGACACTATTCTTCAATTTATCCATTTTTCTGCCGCCGTGTTGAAAATAACGCAGTTTCATCACCGCATTGCTTGTATTTTTACATGATTTTGTTATATCATATAAACAGCAAAAGTATTGATTATTGCGGGCAGACGCATTCTGCCTTAACTCGCAGGGAGGTTTTTATTTATGACCATCAAGACCGATCTCGGATATATCGACATTACCAACGAGGTGCTGGCCGGCATTGCCGGTTACGCAGCATCCTCCTGCTTCGGCGTAAAGGGCATGACCATCCGCTCGATGACGGACGGACTGGCGCATCTGCTCGGACGCGAAAACCAGTCGCGCGGCGTAAAGGTCACCGAGGCTGTGGACGGCGGTGTCAACATCGACCTGCACATTGCAGTCGAGCACGGCGTGAATATTGCCGCCACCGTCTGCCGCTCTATCATCGGCGAGGTACGCTATCATGTTGAGCGCCTGACCGGCGTGGATGTAAAGAACGTCGATATCTATGTAGAGAGCATCAAGGCGGACTGACACCTATGGGGGGACTTCGCAAGTCCCCTATATACGGAAAGTCAGTTCCGTAGAAACGACTTCCGATACCCGAACGACACGCCCCAAAGGGGCGCTGAGTCGGAGTAACAAAACCCACGCTCATGTCGCGGGTTTTGTTGCGGCATAACGCCGCTGTTTGAATACCGCGGTACAACCGCGGACGTCTGCGGACGGAACCAATGACTCGGATTGCCCTAAGGAAATCTGTCATGCGGTTACGGTTTGCAAGCAAACCGAAATCTTATTACGCGCAACTGCGCGGTTACTTTAGAGATTAGATAAATGGCAGATACGAAAATCAACGGTGCGCTGTTTCAGTCCATGGTGACCGAGGGCGCACTCGCCATTACCGAACAGAAGGAACAGATCAACGAGCTGAACGTTTTCCCGGTACCGGACGGCGATACGGGCACGAACATGTCGATGACGATGGGTTCCGCAATGGCTGAGATGGAAAAGCTCGCCGGCCGACCCTCGCCAAAGCGGCGGATGCGACCGCTTCCCGCGCTGCTGCGCGGCGCGCGCGGCAACTCCGGCGTTATCCTGTCGCTGCTGTTCCGCGGCATGGCGAAAAACTGCGCGAGACCGAGGCGGCGAACGGCCGCGATCTGGCGCTTGCGCTGCGCGAGGGCGTAGATACGGCGTACAAGGCGGTCATGAAGCCCGCTGAGGGGCACCATCCTGACCGTATCACGCGTTGCGGCACAGCACGCGGTCGAGCTGTCAGGCCGAGCCGACGCTCACTGCAGAGCAGGTTCTGGCAGCGATCATCGAGCAGGGCCACACCCGCACTTTGAGGAAACCGTTCATCAGAATCCGGTGCTCGAAAAAGGCAGGCGTGGTTGACGCCGGTGGCTTCGGCTTTATCACCATCTTCGAGGGCATGTTGGACGCGCTGCGCGGCATCCACAAGGAACGTGCTGTTGCGGCAGAGCCGACCAAGTCCACCGCAGACTTCGCTGCGATCAACGACGAGGAGATCACGTTCACCTACTGCACCGAGTTCATCGCATCCCGCAAGGACAAGGGCACGCAATGTCGCTCGTCTGCGCTCCATCCTGAACGATATCGGCGACTCGCTCGTTGTGGTCGAGGATGATGACATCGTAAAGGTGCACGTGCACACCGACCAGCCGAACAAGGCGCTGGAGGAGGGTCTGAAATTCGGCCCGCTCCTCACGGTAAAGATCGAGAATATGCGTGAGCAGCATACCGCCAAGGTCATCGAGGGCACGGCGGACGCGCCAAGGAGCGCGTGATCGTCCCCGCAGAGAAGAAGTTTGGCTTTGTAGCCGTTGCTGCCGGCGAGGGCCTCAAAGAGCCTGTTCACCGATCTCGGCGCAGACGCCGTCGTACAGGGCGGTCAGACCATGAACCCCTCGACCGATGACATCATCCGCGCGGTCGATTCGGTTCCGGCAGAGGTCGTTTTCGTGCTGCCGAACAACAAAAACATCATCATGGCGGCCGAGCAGGCGGTTCATCTCTCCGAGGAGAAAAAGTGGTCGTCGTTCCGACCAAAACCATTCCGCAGGGTATTTCCGCGATGCTCGCGGTCGATCCGGACGCCGAGCAGGATAGCGAGCTGGCGCTTGCTATGCTGACGCGGCAAAAGCACGTCCGCAGCGGTCAGGTGACGTATGCGGCGCGCGACAGCGAGTTCGACGGCAAAGATCAAGCAGGGCGAGTATCTTTCGCTCAGCGAGGGCAGGCTGTGCGCCAATGGCAAGGAAACCTCGGTCATCAAGAAGCTGGCGCGCGAGATGGTATCCGACGACAGCGCCTTTGCGACCGTGATCTTCGGCGAAGGCGTGACGGAGGAGCAGGCCGCAGAGGTCGAAAACCTGCTTCACAAGGCAAACAAGGATATGGAGATCTCGGTCATCAACGGCGGTCAGCCGGTGTACTACTACATCATTTCGGTGGAGTAAACCATCTCCCCTAAGCATAAAAAACCGCGTTTCCGGATGCTTTTTTTCGTGAAATTTCGTCTGCTGTGATTTATTTTTTACAAGCTCAGCTGCCATATCGAAACATGGTCTGTGCATCCAGACCGGTATCATAGCCGCTGATGAGGTACGTTGCGCCGTCCTGCTCCCCAGAGCACGGACTGGAACATCTTATCCTCCACCTCGTCCGGAGCCATAATAGCTGATAACGAGTTCGCCGGACTTCTCCTGCTGCTTTCCTCGTCGGACTTCTCGTAGTCGTCCGGAACGAAGCGATAATGGGCATTGCGATAGGTCAGCGTAACACCGTTTACCTCGGCAGTCGTTGCCGGAACCGGATTCTCCATCTCGTCCTCGGTGAACACGGTGTAGCTCTTGTGCGCGGACAGATTCAGCTTCGCGCCATCCTTCGTGTAGGTCGCGTCCACCTGGCTGACTTTTTCGGTCTCGCCCATGTCGTTCTGCGCCGTGGTATCCACATCAGAGCCGTAGCTGAACGTATACTCGCCAATCTTGTCCGGCAGCGTGAGCGCTACACCGGCATCAGCCAGATGCGCCTGCGTGCTCGACAGATCCAGCCGCTGGTCAGACCAGCCCTTTACTGAAAATGCCGCCCATGCCGCCGGCTGCGAATGCGCCGGTCACCGCAATCGCAGCGACAGCGGCAACCGCCACAAAGCGTTTGCTCCACAGATGACGCTTGCGTGCCGGTGCATTGTTCAGTGCGAATTTGACGCGCGCCTGCATCGAATCCGGTGCATGCAGCTCATCTGCACACTGATGCAGCATTTCCTTGATTTCACGTTCCATTTTGATTTCATCCATGATTTGCAGCCTCCTTCGGCTTTCCGTTCTTCGGTCAGCGCCTGCCGCAGATGACGGCGGGCGGAAAACAGGCGGCTCTTGACCGTGCCTTCGGTCACGCCGGTCGCCTGTGCGATCTCGCGCACCGAGCGATCATCGAAATAATACAGCACCACGGTCACGCGGCGTTTTTTTCGTCCAGCGTATCGCGGAGCGCGGCATACAGCCGGCGCTGCTCCTCTGTGCGCAGCACGGCGGAAAGCGCGCTTTCACCCGCCTGCGTCAAAAACTCTGAGACCGGCGTTTCCCGTTTGGCTTTGCGGCAGTACTTCCATGCCGCGCGGGAAAGCGTTTTTGAGCAGCCACGGCCGGAATTTCGCGCCGTCGCGCAGCGAACCGATCGACTGCGCACAGGCGACAAACGCCTCCTGCGCGAGATCCTCGCCGTCCGTCCGGCTGCCGGTGATGAGGCAGGCGAGCCGGTATGCGTCGTCCTTGTAGCGCTCGTAGAGCGTGTCGAACGCCTGCATATCGCCCTGCTGCATGCGCCGGACAAGCTCTTTATCGTTCATAACTTTCTATCCTTTCCCTGGGTGCGTCTGTATATAAGAGCAGCCAGTTTGGACTCGGTTCATTTTATTTTCAGTGAAATCCGCGTCCTTCGACGCACCCGAGTATAAGAGCCGCGAAGCGGCGGGCCGGTTCATTTTTATTTAACGGACACTTTGTACAGTTTTGACGGTTGCGTTTAACGTGTATGTATTCTATACTGGATGTATGAATAATGCCAGTGCCGCTGACTCCAGCGATGGGGGTCGCCTGCCCGGCGAGGGCACAAGAAGACAACCTGCGGTTTTTCTCCTTCTTGTGAATCTTCCTCTTTCCCTTAGAGGGCACGGCGAAAATCGGAGAGACGAGACCGCTCCGAAAAGGGGAACGGCAGAGGATTTTTTCTTCCGTAGGGGGAGCACAGTGTGCTCCCATGCCCCTGCCTATACGCAGTGCCAGATACTCTGCTGCTACACATGCGGTTCCCGTCTCCCGCAGGCGCAACATACCCGTGTCGCGCAACTCTTTAACACGTTATAACGGAAGACACCTGCGAATTTAGGTATTCGCTACCAATTTATCTTCGTAGGCCCTGTCTATCATAACACGCTAACGAATTGTGCGGCACTGTTATCCCCCCAGGGGACCTTCTCTTGCCCTTCGGGCAATTCACCGCTTGTGCCGCACTCTGCGTTGATTATACCACATGTGTAGCAGAACGGTATCTGACCCTGCGAATATGCGGATACATGGACGTGCAAAGCGCGTCCTGCGGTAGAAAAATCTGTCGCGTCCTTATAGTCTCAGTTCACTAATTTTCGCCGTGCTATCCCCAAGGGAAACGGGAGTCCCAAGAGGGTAGAAACCGTAGGTGTCTACCCTTTTGGTTTCCCCGGCGAAACCGCCGCAGTTCTTTCGCTTCGCAAGCGACCATCCCCCCCGTTAAGGGAAAAAGAAAGGAAGTGCTTCCATGAATCAGCACCAATTCTTCACAGGCGAAATTTTCGACGCCTACCACTGGTTTGGCGCTCACATAGAGCAAAACGCTGTCGTTTTCCGTACCTTTGCGCCCAATGCCAGCCGCATTACGCTGACCGGCGCGATGAACGGCTGGACCGAGACCGATCTGCATCAGGACGGCCGCAGCGGCTTCTGGTCGGTCTCTCTGTGCCGGACGCCCGCGCAGGCCAGTTTACAAGTACCGCATCTACGCCGCCGACGGCTCCGTGACCGAGCACTGCGACCCCTACGGCTTCGCCATGGAACTGCGCCCGGCGTGCTGCTCGATCATCACCGACCTCGAGAGCCGCTTCACAGACGAAAGCGTGGATGAACAGCCGCATGGCTTCGCCGGGATTTCACCGCTGAATATCTACGAAATGCACCTCGGCTCGTGGATGCCAATCCGGACGACGCGAACGGCTGGTACACCTACGATGAAATCGCCCCGCCGCTTGATTCCCTATCTGCAGGAAAACGGCTACGCATGTGGAGTTTCTGCCGCTCTCCGAGCACCCGTTTGACGGCTCGTGGGGCTACCAAAATACCGGATTTTTTGCTCGACCTCGCGCGCTACGGCACGCCGGCACAGCTGAAAATGCTGATTGACAAACTGCATCATGCCGGTATCGGTGCGATCATGGATTTTTGTACCGGTACACTTTGCCGTAGACTCCTACGGCCTTGCGAAGTTCGACGGCACGCCGCTGTACGAGTACCCGAACGACGCGGTCGGCGTCAGCGAGTGGGGCAGCTACAATTTCATTCATTCCAGACGGGAAGTGCGCTGTTTTTTCTGCAGTCTGCGGCCGATTACTGGCTCACTGAGTTCCATTTCGACGGTCTGCGCATGGATGCGGTCTCGCGCCTCATCTACTGGCAGGGCGATCCCGCGCGCGGCGTCAACGGCGACACGCTCGAATTCCTCAAAAATATGAACCGCGGTCTGAAAGCCCGCCATCCCTCTGCTCTGCTCATCGCGGAGGACTCGACCGCCCCTATCCGGCGTCACCGTCCGCTCGACGAGGCGGCCTCGGCTTCGACTACAAATGGGATCTCGGCTGGATGCACGACACGCTCGAATTCTGCCAGACGCAGCCCGACCTGCGGCCGCGCGACCATGGCAAGCTGCTGGTCAATGCACTATTTCGCGAACGAGCGCTATCTGCTCCCCCTCTCGCACGACGAGGTCGTACACGGCAAAGCCTCCAATCGTGCAAAAATGTGGGGCGCGGACGAAAAGGACAAGTATGCGCAGGCGCGCACGATGTATCTTTATATGTTCGCGCATCGGCAAAAAGCTCAATTTCATGGGCAATGAGCTGGGACAGCTGTACGAATGGGCGAAGCCGGTACACTGGACTGGGCACTGGCGGAACGTCCGTTCCACCGATTTTCCACAGCCTGTGCAAAAAACTTATGTGGAGAATCCTGCCGCACGCAGATTAGATAATCATATCTGCCATGAAAGATCTGCCAATGGAGTTCGGCGGCACGCCTGCCAAAGTAAGTTCTGCCTCAAGTTTCACCCGAAAGCAGCCGGTGTGCTACTTTCCGGCTGCCGTATACACCAACTGCTAATTATTGCGGAATCAAAAGCGCCAGAGCTGACCGAAACGGCTCACCCGGAGTCCGTTCTCATCGTACCGCTTCGCGCTGCAGAAACCGTAATGAATTTATTAAAAACCCGCATCGCATAGCTTTCGGCAACAGAGCATTGCGCGCAATGCGACGTTGATGTCGGAGAATCTGCTTCAGACCGCAGCTGCGAAGCCACCGCAATGCCGCCAATTGATCGATTCTCGCCGTTCTCCCACCAAACGAGCGCGTACCAGCAACAAAAAAAAATCGAACCAGCAAAATGA